>Ga0209267_1000724_pt1 | contig 23649 bp, 22 predicted proteins | sample GraSoiAngelo_137_FD_185894 | JGI IMG/M metagenome (GOLD analysis project Ga0209267, IMG submission 185894) | Grasslands soil microbial communities from the Angelo Coastal Reserve, California, USA - 14_0929_09_30cm (SPAdes) (version 2) | ecosystem: Environmental > Terrestrial > Soil > Grasslands ... | reverse complement strand
GGATCACCTCGGTGTCGGAATTCGACTGGAAGATGGCGCCGTCGCGCTCCATCTCGCGGCGGAGCGTGTCGGCGTTCGTGAGGTTGCCGTTGTGGGCGATCGCGATCGGCCCGCGCGCGGTGGTCGCCGTGATGGGCTGAGCGTTCCGGAGATTCGAGCTGCCGGCCGTCGAGTAGCGCACGTGGCCGATGGCGCGATGGCCCGGCAGCCGACGGAGCCGCTCCGGGCTGAACACATCGGCCACCCAGCCCATGTGCTTCTCGGTGTGGAACGAGCTGCCGTCGGTCGCCGCGATGCCCGCCGACTCCTGTCCTCGGTGCTGGAGGGCATAGAGACCGAGGTACGCGACGTTGGCGGCTTCCGGATGGTTCCAGATGCCAAACAGTCCGCACTCGTCGTGGAATCTGTCGTCACGCCACGTGACGTTCAAATCCAGTCCTCCATGCCTCTTCGAGTCGCGCCGTGTCGACGTCGACGAGCGTCCGCGTGCCGACGCGAATCGCCAGGCGCTCGCCGCCGGTCGTTCCGATCCACCGCCAGGGAATCGCCGATTCGGCCATCAGCCCCTCGAACTCGCGCGCCCGCGCGGCCTCGACGGTGACGATCACGCGCGACGGGCCCTCGCCGAAGAGCGCCAGGTCGGCGCGCGCGCCCGTCGACAGCACCGCCTCGCACCCGATCAGCTCGCGGCCGGTCACGCATCCCTCGGCGAGCGCGACCGCCACGCCGCCCTCCGAGCAGTCGTGCGCCGCCGTGACCAGTCCCGCGCTCACGGCCGCCCGCACCGCCCGCTGCACCCGGCGCTCCGTCTCGAGGTCGAGTGGCGCCAGCGCCCCGGCGAGCTTCCGTTCCCGCGTCCAGAGATACTCGCTGCCGCCGAGGCTCACGCTGTCGGGCCCCAGGAGCGCCACGCGATGTCCCGCGCCCTTGAACCACTGCGTCGCGCGCCGGCCGCTCTCGTCCAGCACGCCCACCACGCCGATGACCGGCGTCGGGAGGACCGCCCGGCCGCTGGTCTCATTGTAGAAGGAAACGTTACCGCCGACCACGGGCAGCTCGAGCGCTCGGCATGCCATTGCGATGCCCTCGATCGCCTCGGCGAATTGCCAGAGGATCTCCGGACGCTCCGGCGAGCCGAAGTTCAAGCAATCGGTCACACCGCGGGGCGCGCCGCCCGAGCAGGAGACGTTGCGCGCCGCCTCGCACACCGCCATGGCCGCGCCCTGCCGCGGGTCGAGGAAGACCTGGCGGCCGTTTCCGTCCGTGGACACCGCGAGCGCGCGGCGCGTGCCCTTGACGCGGAGCACGGCGGCATCGGAGCCCGGCAGGACCAGCGTGTTGATCCCGACCTGCTGATCGTACTGGCGGAACGCCCACTCCTTCGAGGCGATCGTCGGCGCCGCGAGCAGATGGACCAGCGCCGCGCCGTAGTCGGCGGGCTCGGGAAGGGTCAGCGGATCGAAGCCGCGCCGCTCGGCGAGCCAGGCGGGCTCGGCGGTCGGCTTGCGGTATTTCGGCGCCTCGGCCAGGAACTCGACCGGCACGCGGGCCACGACCTCGCCGTTGAGCCGCGCCGTGAGCTCGCCGCCCTCGGTCACGCGCCCGATCTCGACCGCGTCCAGCTCCCACTTCGAGAACACACGGCGAACCTCCTCTTCGCGGCCGCGGGCGGCGACGAGCAGCATCCGCTCCTGGGACTCCGAGAGGAGGATCTCGTACGGCGTCATCCCGGTCTCGCGCTGCGGCACGCGCGAGAGCTCGACGTCCATGCCGGTGCCGCTGCGCGCGGGCATCTCCGAGGTGCAGCACGCGAGCCCTGCGGCGCCCATGTCCTGGATGCCGACGACCGCGCCGGTGCGCATCACCTCGAGGCACGCCTCGAGCAGGAGCTTTTCCGTGAACGGGTCGCCCACCTGCACGGTCGGGCGGCGTTCCTCGGCGTGCTCGTCGAACGTCGCCGACGCCATCGTCGCGCCGTGGATGCCGTCACGCCCGGTCTTGTTGCCCACGTAGAAGACCGGGTTACCCGGCCCCTCCGCCCGCGCGCGGAAGATCTGATCGGCGCGGACGAGCCCGACGCACATCACGTTGACGAGGGGATTGCCCGCGTAGTCCGGCGCGAACGCGATCTCGCCGCCGACCGTCGGGCACCCGAAGCAGTTGCCGTACCAGCTGATGCCCGACACCACGCCGTTCACGAGCTCGCGCGTCTTGGGATCGTCGAGCTCGCCGAAGCGGAGCGAATCGAGGATCGCGATCGGACGGGCGCCCATCGTGAAGATATCGCGGAGAATTCCGCCGACGCCGGTCGCGGCACCCTGGAATGGCTCGATGAACGACGGATGATTGTGGCTCTCGATCTTGAAGACCACGGCCCAGCCGTCGCCGATATCGATGGCGCCGGCGTTCTCGCCGGGCCCCTGCAGCACGTGCGAGCCGCTCTGCGGCAACCGCGAGAGGAAGACCCGCGAGTGCTTGTAGGCACAATGCTCGGACCAGAGCGCCGAGAAAAGGCCCAGCTCGGCGTAGGTGGGCTCGCGCCCGAGCCGCGAGAGGATCCGATCGTATTCTTCGGCCGTGAGGCCTGCTTCCAGGGCCAGGTCGAGCGTGACCTTCGGCTCGGCCCCCCTCAACCCAGGTTACCGCTTGAGGAAGCTGCCATCCTCGACGAGGCTTCCGAGGAGGGACTGGAACATCAGGAGCCCGTCGGTGCCGCCCATCGCCGTCTCGGAGGCGCGCTCCGGATGCGGCATCAGGCCCAGCACCGTGCCCTCGGGATTGACGACCCCCGCGATGTTGTCGAGCGAGCCGTTCGGATTGCTCGCCTTCGTAATCCGGCCGTTGGCCTCCGCGTAGCGGAAGACGACCAGGTTCTGTTGCTTGAGCCGCGCCAGGGTCTCGGCATCGGCGTAGTATTTACCTTCGCCGTGAGAGATCGGCATCGTCAGCACCTGGCCCACCCGCAGCCCTCGCGTGAACGGTGTGTCGACGTTCTCGACGACGAGATGGCTCGACTGGCAGCGATACTGGAGGCACTCGTTCCGCGTGAGCACGCCCGGCAGCAGCCCCGCCTCGCACAGGATCTGGAATCCGTTGCACGAGCCGAGCACGAGCCCGCCGCCCGCGATGAACTCACGAAGCGCCTCGACCACCGGCGAGCGCCCGGCCACCGCACCAGCCCGCAGATAATCGCCATAGGAGAAGCCGCCGGGCAGGATCACGCAGTCGAGCTCGTTGAGCTCGCGCTCGCGGTGCCACACGTAGCGCACGGGCTGGTGGAGCACCTCGGAGATGACGTAGTGAAAGTCGCAGTCGCTCCACGTGCCGGGGAAGACGACGACACCGAATCTCATGACGCTCTCATCTTAGCGTGCAGCTCCGCGCGGGGCAAGGTCGTCCACGGTTTCGATCGTGTAGTCCTCCAGGATCGGGTTGGCGAGCAGCTGCCGGCACATCTCGCCGACGCGCGCGCGCGCGTCTTCCGGCGTCGGCTCGTTCAGGTCGATGTCGATGACCTTGCCGACGCGCAGATCGTTGAGCTCCGAGAATCCCAGGCCGGCGAGCGCGCGCTTCACCGCCGCGCCCTGCACGTCCATGATACCCGGCTTGAGCCGCACCAGGACGCGCGCTCTCATGCGTCCCCGGTGACGAGCCTACGGTACACCTCCTGGTACGCCTCCTCCACGCCGCCCATGTCGCGACGGAAGCGATCCTTGTCCAGCCGCTCCTTGCTCCCGCTATCCCAGAGCCGGCACGTGTCCGGAGAGATCTCGTCGCCCAGCATGAGCTTCTTGCCGCGACGCCCGAACTCGAGCTTGAAGTCGACCAGGAGCAAGCGTCGCTTCGCCAGGTGCGGTCTCAGGATCGAGTTGATCTTGAGCGCGATGCGCTTCATCCAGGCGACCTCCGTGGGCGAGGCGAGCTTCAGCATGCGCACGTGGTCCTCGTTGAGCATCGGATCCCCGAGGGGATCAGACTTGTAGTAGAGCTCGACGATCGGCTGCGTGATCGGCGTGCCCTCCTCGAGCCCGGTCCGTTTCGCGAGGCTTCCGGCGACGATGTTCCGCACGATCGTCTCGATCTTGATGATGTCGAGGCGATGGCAGAGCATCTCGCGGTCCGAGAGCGTCTCGAGATAGTGCGTGGGGATGCCGGCGCGTCCGAGGCGCTCGAACAGGGTCGCCGACATCCGGTTGTTGACGACGCCCTTGCCGACGATGGTCCCCTTCTTCAGCGCGTTGAAGGCGGTCGCGTCGTCCTTGAAGTACTGGATGATCACGCCCGGCTTGTTGGTCTCGTAGACGATCTTTGCCTTGCCCTCGTAGAGCTTCTCGCGCTTCTCCACGTTCATCGGCCTCCTCGCGCTCGCCGTCACCGGGCGAGCCCCAGGCGTTTGAAGATAGCGTCGACGTTCTTCAGGAAGAACGCCGGGTCGAAGCAGGTCTTGAGCTCGTCGGCCGAGAGGTGATCCATCACCTTCGGGTCGGCGGCGAGCAGCTCGAAGAACGACCGTCGCTCCTTCCAGGCGCGCATCGCGTTGGCCTGCACGATCTCGTAGGCCGTCTGGCGCGGCAGGCCGGCATCGGTGAGCTTCAGCAGCACCCGCTGCGAATACACCAGGCCGTAGCTCAGCTCGAGGTTCTCACCCATCCGGGCCGCGTCGACCTCGAGCCCCTCGACGATGAACGTCGCCAGGTGCAGGAGATAGTCGAGCACGATCGTCGAGTCCGGCAGGATGACGCGCTCCACCGACGAGTGGCTGATGTCGCGCTCGTGCCACAAGGCGACGTTCTCGAGCGCGGCGAGCGCGTTGGTCCGCACCAGGCGCGCCAGGCCGCAGATCCGCTCGGCCAGCTCCGGATTGCGCTTGTGCGGCATGGCGCTCGAGCCCTTCTGGCCTTCCCCGAAGGGCTCCTGGGCCTCGAGGACTTCCGTCCGCTGGAGCCCTCGCACCTCGAGGGCGATCTTCTCGAGCGAGGCGGCGGCCACCGCGAGCATCGCGCAGAACTCGGCGTGGCGATCGCGCTGGACGATCTGCGTGGAGACCGGCGCGGCCTCCAGCCCGAGCTCGCGGCACACCTCGGCTTCGAGGTCGGGCTCGACGTGGGCGAAGTTCCCGACGGCGCCCGAGAGCTTGCCGACCGAGATCGTCGCGCGCGCACGGCGCAGCCGCTCGAGGTTGCGCCCGGCTTCGGCGTACCAGACCGCGACCTTGAGACCGAAGCTCGTGGGCTCGGCGTGGACGCCGTGCGTCCGGCCGACCGTGAGCGTGTCCTTGTGGCGAACCGCGAGGTCGCCGAGCACCTTGCGCAACCGCTCCTGACCCGCGATCAGGAGATCGGCCGCGTCGCGGAGCTGGAGCGCGGTCGCGGTGTCCCAGACGTCGTTGGTGGTCAGGCCGATGTGGATGAACCGTGAGTCCTCGCCCACCTGTTCCTCGAGGCTCGTCAGGAGCGCGATCATCTCGTGCTTGACGCGCTCCTGGATCGTGAGGATCCGGGCGATGTCGACCCGCGCCTTCTGCCTGATGCGGGCCATCGCGTCGGTGGGGATGCGCCCCTGCCGCGCGTAGGCCCCGCACACCGCTAGCTCCACCCTGAGCCATGCCCGGTACTTGGACTCCTCGCTCCAGATCCGACCCATCTCCGGGCGGGTGTAGCGGTCGATCACGCCCACACCATAGAGCAAAACCGCTAACGATGGAAGTGGGAGTTAGAGGAGGTACTACCGGTAGCGCCAGGAGGGCTCTACCCCGGTGTTTTTACAGGCTCGTGGCGCTCTTGAATCAAAGAAAGCGCTCGAGCGCCGTGACGACCGCCGGCTCGACGAGCGTCGGAGCGTGGCCGACGCCGGGAACGATAACCAGCTCGCCCTTCGGCAACGTCTCGACCATGCGCCGAGCTTGTGATTCAGAGAGGACGTCGCTATCGGTGCCCCACACGACCAGAGCTGGACACGTCACGCGCTGGAGCGCGGGCCAGAGGGCGGGCCGCTGCGGCGCTCCGATCCGAACCCGCTGTCGGATGTACTCCGGATCCATCTTCCAGACCCAGCGGCCGTCGGGCCGCTGCTTGAGCACGCCGAGCGCGAGCTCGCGCTGATCTTCCAGGCTGCGACCCGCCACGATCGGCGACATCTGGCGTCGGTAGGCCATCGCGTCGTCCAGGGTCGCGAACTCGTCGGGCCTGCTCCCGACCATCTGCGTAATCCGCTGGCTGCCCGTCTCGATCTCGGGGCCGATGTCGTTGATCACCAGATGCGTCAGACGATCCGGATGGGCGCCGGCGTAGGCCATCGCGATGATGCCGCCCATCGAGGTTCCGATGAGCGTGAACCGCGAGAGCCCGAGCTTGTCGACGCTCGCGGCCAGATCACCGACCTGGTCGCTGTACTGATACGCGCCGGACCGCGACCAACCGCTCTCGCCGTGGCCGCGTACGTCGGGGGCGATGATGTGATGCCGGTCGAGGAAGCGTCGCGCCAGCGCGTTGAACGCCTGTGCGCTCGAGGTGTAGCCGTGCACGCACACGACCGGCGGGGCGCCGAGGTTGCCCCAGTCGAGATAGTGCAGGGCCAATCCGTTGACGTCGAGCGTCTGGCTCTGGGGCTGACGCGGGGTCGTCATGCTCGAAGCGTAGCACGACCAGATGACGCCTCACCGGACCCAGTCATACGGGCTGTAGAGCATGCCGCGCTCCGAGAGGCTTTGACGCCGCGACTGACGGCACCCGTCCGAGATGTGCCCCTGGGGAGCCGGGTTCCCCGCGTAGCCCCAGATCCCGGTACTGGTGTCGAGCCAGTAGTAGCCGTTGGGCACCTGCTGGCAGGCGGCGTGATCGAGCGTGGCGAGCGCCTGCGAGTTCATCACCCGGCCGTTGACGACGACGAAGGCGCTGCGCATGAGCGACCGTCGGGAGGCTCATCGTGAGGAACGAGGCGGCGAGGACATAGGCGAGCACCGGCTTTGCCATGACCGTTTCCTCCTTGTCGGTCCTGCCGACGAAGGCCTGCCGACGAAGGGAAACGCGGCAATGCCTGTGTCAAGCGACAGGCGCTCGCCAGCGCGGAATTTTCGGTGCGTCTCGACCTGGAGCAGGGCCAATCGCCCGAAGCCTCAGGGCGACGTGCCCGCACGGACCTGGGCGGCTACGCGCTCTCGTGGTGCAGCCAGCCCAGCGCCGCGCGTCGATCCTTGAAGACGCTCACATTGAGCGGCCCGGAGTCTGTCAGGGTCTGGAACTGGCGCGCCACGCCGAACGTGATGGGCTGCGTCGCGACCACCGCGAGCTTCTTTTTGCCGATCCTCTTCGCGTTCCGATCGATCAGCGCGATCATCTCCCGCAGCTCGGCCATCGTGGGCGTCGAGGTCGCGGCCGAGAAATCGCAGAGCGTGTTCAGTCCTGGACGGAAGTCGGGATGACCGAGCCAACCGCGCATGGCTTCGAGGCGCTCGGACTGGTTGATGGCGCCCTCCCCCACGACGATGAGCATTCCGGCGTCGGCATCGATGCGATACGTCAATGGCATACCGAGTCGTCTCCATGCTTCAGGCTCGGCTCGAGAGCGGCCGGATCGTTCAGTGGTGCAGCAGCTCGCGGGGGAGGTTGCGGCGGTCGAGCGGGCCCAGCGTGGTCAGCGCGAGGCGATCCTCGTCGAGCAGGTCGGTGATGAGCGCCTGGACCTCCTCGTGGCGGACGCCGTCGATGGCGGACAGCATCGCGTCCATCGAGAGGAACGTCCCGTGGTGCATCTCGTGCTTGGCCAGCCTGTTCATCCGGCTCGACGTCGACTCGAGCGAGAGCATCAGGCTGCCCTTGAGATGATCCTTCGCGCGCCGAAGCTCCTCTTCGGTCACGCCGGTCTTCTTCAGCTCTCGGAGCACCTTGAGCGTTGACTTCAGCACTTTGGAGAAGTTCTTCTCGTCGGTCGCGGCGTAGACGTAGAGGGTGCCGGTGTCGACGTAGGCCTGCACGCCCGAGTGGATCGCGTAGACGAGCCCCTCACGCTCCCGCACTTCCTGGAAGAGCCGCGAGGACATGCTGCCGCCGATGATGTCATTGAGCAGGAACAGGGCGTACCGCTCCGGCGCTGAGTGATGCAGGCCGGGGAATCCCATGATCACGTGGACCTGCTCGAGCGTCTTGCTGACGATATTCACGCCGGGCTTGAGCACGGGCGGGGTCGCCGTGCGATCGGCTGCGCCTCGATCGAAGCCCTGGAAGCCCGCGTTGAAGAGCTCCATGACGCGATCGTGGGTGACGTTGCCCGCGACCGCGATGATGACCCGGCGCGGCACGTACTCCTCGGTGAAGTAGCCGAGCGCCGCCTGACGGTCGTACCCGGTGACCGCCTCACGGCTGCCCAGGATCGGGCGGCCCAGCGGGTGTCCGGCCCAGATCTGGCCCGCGAACAGATCGTGGATGATGTCGTCGGGCGTGTCCTCGACCATCTTGATCTCTTGCAGGACGACCGATTTCTCGCGCTCCAGCTCGTCGGCGTTGAAGAGCGGGTGCAGGAGGATGTCGGTCAGGAGATCGACGGCGAGCGGCAGGTGCTCGTCGAGGACCTGGACGTAGAAGCAGGTATGCTCCTTGGTGGTGAAGGCGTCCATCTGGCCGCCGACCGAGTCCATGGTGCGGGCGATCGCCTCGGCGCTGCGCGTGGCGGTCCCCTTGAATACGAGGTGCTCGATCAGGTGGGACATCCCGCCACGGTTCTCGGACTCGTGGCGTGAGCCGGTCTCGACCCAGACGCCGACGGCGACCGAGCGCACGTGCTCCATGCGCTCCGTCACGACCCGGATGCCGTTGGCCAGGAAGCCTTTCCGGTAGCCTTCCGTCACACGCTCACCTTTCGGCCCGCGGCGGGTTGGCCGCCATCGGGTTCTTCAGCTTTTCCTTGTCGCCGAGGGCCGGCTGCTCCCGCAGGGCCATCTTGCGGCTCAGTCTCATTTTCCCATTGCCGTCGATCTCGATCACCTTCACGAGCACCTCGTCGCCTTCGGTCAGCACGTCCTGCACCGAGCGGATGCGCGACTCGGCGATCTGTGAGATGTGCAAGAGGCCCTCCGTATTCGGGATGACCTCGACGAACGCGCCGAATTCGACGATCTTCTTGACCTTGCCGAGATAGATGCGGTCCAGCTCGACCTCGCGGCAGATGTCCTGGATGATGCCCAGGGCCTTCTGCACCGACGCGTTGTCGGGCGAGAACACGGTGACCCGGCCGTCGTCCTCGACGTCGATCTTCGTGCCGGTCTGCTCCTGGATGCCGCGGATGATCTTGCCGCCTGGGCCGATGATCTCGCGAATCTTCTCGGGCCGGATCTTGATCGTCACGAACCGCGGTGCGTAGGGCGAGAGCTCCGCGCGTGGCTTCTCGATGGCCTCGCGCATCTTTCCCAGCACGACCAGGCGCGCCTCGCGCGCCTGGTGCAGGGCCGCCCGCATGATGTCGATCGAGACGCCGGCGATCTTGATGTCCATCTGGAGCGCGGTGACGCCCTTCTCCGTACCGGCGACCTTGAAGTCCATGTCGCCGTAGTGGTCCTCGGCGCCGTTGATGTCGGTGAGGATCCCGACCTTCTCGCCTTCCTTGACGAGGCCCATGGCGACGCCGGCGACGTGCGACTTCAAGGGCACGCCTGCGTCCATCAGGGCCAGAGAGGCGCCGCAGACCGACGCCATTGACGAGGAGCCGTTCGACTCGAGGATGTCCGAGACGATCCGGATCGTGTACGGGAATTCTTCCTTCGGCGGCAGGACCGCCTCCACCGCCCGCTCGGCGAGCGCGCCGTGGCCGATGTCGCGCCGGGAGGGCGAGCCGAAGCGCCGGACCTCGCCGACCGAGAACGACGGGAAGTTGTAGTGCAGCAGGAAGTGACGGTAGAAATCGCCCTCGATGGACTCGATCTTTTGCTCGTCGGACTTCGTGCCGAGCGTGGCGGAAACGAGCGCCTGGGTCTCGCCGCGTGTGAACACGCTCGAGCCGTGCGCTCGCGGCAGGTAGGCCATGTCGATCGAGATCGGGCGGATTTCGTTGGCCTTGCGGCCGTCGACGCGGATGCCGCGCTCGACGATGAGCCGCCGCACCGCGGCCTTCTCGACCGACTCGAAGGCTTCGCGAACCGCGCCCTTCTTGGTCTCGTCCACGCCGAGGCTCTGGACCACCTCGTCGAACACGCGGCCGACCGCCTCGGCGCGTCCTTGCTTCTCGTGGGTGGCCAGCGCCGTGGCGAGCTTGCCCGCGGCCAGGCTCTCGACCCGTGCCTTCAGCTCGGCGTCGCGCGCTGCCGTGTCGACCGACCAGCGGGGCTTGCCAGCCCGCTGCACCAGATCACGCTGGGCGCGCGCGAGCTTCTTGCACTCGCCGTGGCCGAAGGCGATTGCTTCGAGCATCGCCTCTTCGGAGATCTCGCTGGCGCCGGCCTCCACCATCAGCACCGCGTCCTCGGTCGCTGCGATGACGAGCTCCAGGCTCGACGTCTTCTTTTGCGCCGTCGTTGGATTCGCGACCAGCTTACCCTCGACCAGCCCGACGCGGACGGCGCCGACGGGACCGTCGAACGGGATACCCGACAGACAGAGCGCGGCGGAGGCGCCGTTCATGGCGAGGATGTCCGGATCGTTTTCCTGGTCCCCCGAGATGGTCAGGCAGATCACCTGCACTTCGTTGCGGAAGCCGTCGGGAAAGAGCGGGCGGATCGGCCGATCGATCAGCCGTGACGTCAGCGTCTCTTTCTTTACGGGCGCGCCTTCCCGCTTGAAGTAGCCTCCGGGAATCCGCCCGCCGGCGTACGCCCGCTCGCGGTACTCGACCGTCAAGGGGAAGAAGTCCTGGGCTTCCTTGGCGCCCTTGGCCGCGACGCAGGTCGCCAGCACCATCGAGCCGCCGCAGCGAACGACGACGGCTCCGTCGGCCTGTTTGGCCACCTTGCCGGTCTCGATGGTCATTCGCGATCCGTTGTTCTCGATTTCTACAGTGTGGGTCATACGAAGAATTGTCCTCGCGTATCGGCCGGAATCCGGCGATCGCCGTGTGGAGCGGACGCTGAGGCGGCCCGCTCGGGGGCCCCCGGATTCATTCCGTCCGAGGACCGATCAGTGAAAAGTAGCTCCGCCGTCAACGGCGGATGCCGAGCTTGTCTATGATGGCGCGGTATCTCTCCGGCGCCCGGGCCCGGAGATACTCGAGAAGGCCGCGGCGCTTGCCGATCAACATCAGCAATCCGCGGCGCGAATGGTGGTCCTTGCTGTGCTGCTTGAAATGATCCGTCAGGCTGTTGATGCGCTCGGTGAGGAGCGCGATCTGCACTTCGGGCGAGCCTGTATCGCCCTCGTGGGTGCGAAACCGCTCGATCAGACTCTTCTTCCGTTCGACGGCAAGCGGCATCGAAGGCCCCCCAATCGCCACGCCCCAGGGAGCCGTGCTCCCACGCCGGGGCGGGTTCCAAAAGCTCTTTTTTTGTCAGCAGATACGCTCGGAGATTACCACGGTGCCCTATCGAAGTAAAGCTAACGGGCTCAGGAGGCGGCCCGTGCCGCGGCAACGTCGAGGGCGATCTGGTGGCGCAGCGCGTCGACGTTCGGGAACTTCCGCTCTTCGCGAAGGCGACGAATGAAGGTCAGGGTTACCCGCTCGTCATAGAGATCGCCCGTGAAATCGAGGACATGAGCCTCCACGGCGAGCTCGTTCTCGCCGAAGGTCGGCCTGAACCCGACGTTGACGACGGCCTGATGCTGGCGAGCCGCTGCGGTCAGCCGGCAGACGTAGACGCCGACCGGAAGCCCGAGGGGCCGATCCGTCTTGACGTTGGCGGTCGGAAAGCCGAGGGTTCGGCCGCGTCCGGCCCCTCGGACCACCTCGCCGCGGATGGAATAGGGGCGCCCAAGCAGTCTCGCCGCCCCCGGCAGATCTCCCCGCTGGAGCGCCGTGCGGATCTCGGACGATGAGACCGCGACGCCGTCGACCATGAGGGCCTGGACCACGTGAGCACGAAATCCGAGCGGACCGGCCAGTGTCTCGAGGAGCCCGACGTCGCCGCGGGCGCCACGGCCGAACCGGTGATTGAACCCGACGACGATCTCCCCCGCCTTGAGCCTGCCGATCAGGACGTCCTGCACGAACGCCTTCGCCTCGATCGCGGCGATGGCCGGCGTGAACGGGATCACCACGGTCGTGTCGATCCCGGTCTCCGCGATCAGCTCCAGCCGTTCCTCGAGCGTCGTGATCGGAAGCGGCGCACGGTCGGGCTGGAGGACTTCCATCGGGTGCCGGTCGAACGTGCAGGCGAGCGCACTCAGCCCGCCCCGTTGCGCCAGGGTCACGGCTGTCCCCAGGATGGCGCGATGGCCAAGGTGAATGCCGTCGAAGGCGCCGAGCGCGACGGCGCTCGACCCCGCGTCAGGCGGGAAGGCTTCGAGTCCGCGGACGATCTGCATGCAGGATGCGGACGGGTTTGACCTTGCTCCCGCCCGCCATCAGCTCACCGACGCCGATCATTGGACCGGCGATGTCGTGAACTCGTACGAAGCCCTCGGTCGCCGCCACGGCCGGGATCACATCGGCCGCTTGCCCGTGGGCGAAGATCGTTGCGGCAGTCCCGTCCAGTCGAACGACGGTCCAGCCGGCCAGTGCCGTCTCGACGGGACGCACCCTGGACCAGAGCTCGCTGCCGCCGACCGGCGCTTCCGAGCGCCTCACGGGCGCGTCCGAGCGCCTCTCCGTCAGCTCACTCCACGACACCGCGTCGCGCAAGTCGAAGGGGCCGACGCGACATCGGATGAGGCTCTCGACGGTTCCGCCGAAGCCGAGCGACGCCCCAAGGTCCGCGGCAAGGACCCGCAGGTACGTCCCTTTGCCGCAGACGACGCGGAGGGCGGCCCGCGGTCCGTCGATCTTCTCGATCAGGATCGAGCGGACGACGACCTCGCGCGGCGCGCGCTCGACCTCGATGCCGGCGCGCGCGAGCTCATAGAGCCGTCGCCCCTGGTGGTGGACCGCTGAGTACATCGGGGGCACCTGCTTGATCCTCCCGACGAACGCGCGACACGCCTCCTCGAGTCGGGCCGTGGTCAGATCGTCGACCGGGGCTTCCGACAGGACGCGTCCGCTCACGTCGTGGGTGTCGGTCGTCACGCCGAAGCGCACCGTCGCGAGATATTCCTTGTCCTGGTCGACGAGATACGGCGCGAGCTTGGTCGCCTCGCCGACGAGGATCGGGAGCACCCCAGTGGCATCCGGGTCGAGGGTCCCGGCGTGGCCGATCCGGCGGACGCCCAGACGCCGGCGGGCGATGGCGACGACGTCGAACGAGGTCGCGCCGCGCCCCTTGTCGACGACCAGGATGCCCGAGCGCGTCGACTCGGGGCTCACGAGCGTGCCGCTCCATCGACCGCTCGCCGGACCGCGGCGAGCACGACCCGCGTCGCCTCGGGCAGCGGGCCGGGGACGGTGCACCCGGCGGCGTTGACGTGGCCCCCTCCCCCAAACTGGGCCGCGATCTGCTGAACGTCGACATCGCCCTTGCCGCGCAAGCTCACCTTGACCGTGCCGTCCAGCTCTCGGAGCAGACAGGCGACGCGAACCGACGCGACGGAGCGAGGGTAATTCACGAGCTCCTCGGACTCGACGATCCGTTCGGGCACGGCGCTGGCCGGCAGCGCCAGCCAGCCCATCTGCCCGTCCTCGCTGACCTCGACGCGGGCAAGCGCCTCGCCGAGCCAGTGGAGCGCGTCGGGCGCGCGCTGCTCGTACAGCGACCGGGACACGAGCTCGGGACGCGCGCCGGCGGCGACCAGCGCCGCGGCGATCGTGAACGTGCGAGTCGTCACGTTCGAATAGCGGAACGAGCCCGTGTCGGTGTGGATCGCCGTGAAGAGGTTCGTGGCGATCGCGGGCGTCAAGGTGACGCGCAGCGCCGTGAGGAGCTCGTACACCATCTCGCCCGTCGCGGCGGCCGTCACGTCGACCCAGTTCACGTGCCCGTATCGCCGGTTGTCGGGATGGTGATCGATGTTCACGACGACCTTACCGGCGCGCTTGGCCTGGTCGATCAGTCCCTCGGTCCGCTGTGGGTTCGGGCAGTCCGTCAGCACCACGACGTCGAAGGGACCCTCGAGGCTCTCGAGCCGGCGGTAGCGATCGACTCCCGGCAGGAAGGCGAGCAAGTCGGGTGCTGGATGTGGACCTCCGTAGACCACGCTCCAGTCGCGGGCCTCGAGCGCGAGCCCCAGCGCGAGCAAGGTGCCCAGGACGTCGGCGTCCGGATGAACGTGGCCCAGCATGAGGGCGCGGCCGCCGCCGCGGCTGAACGGTTCCAGCACGGCGGCGGAGGGGACTGGGCCCGTGTGCTCGATTGGCGCGCTCACCGTCCGGCTTCGCCGCCCACCTGCCGAAGCAGCGCCTGGATGCGCGCCGCGTGCTCCATCGACCGATCGGGTCGGAAGTCGAGCTCGGGGGTGACGCGCAGGTCGAGGTGCTGCCGGAGCCAGTTGCGGATGAAGCCGCGGGCGCTGGCGAGGGCCGCCAGCGAACCCGTCCACTGCGCTTCGTCGCCGAGGACCGACACGAAGACCTTCGCCGTTCGGAGATCTCGTGCAGTCTCGACCTCGGTCACCGACACGAATCCCAGCCGCGGATCCTTGAGCTCACGCTGGAGGAGCGTCGAGATCTCTTCCTTGACGAGCTGATTCACCCGGTCCAGTCGCTTGCCTTGCATCAGAGAATCTCCACGGAGGTGTCGAGCACTCGCCCTTCGACGTGATCTTCGATGAAGTCCATCGCCTTGGCGATCACCTCGTTGGCGTGTCGCGCATCGGCCGAGACATAGGCGAGGGCGAGCGTGGCGCGCTGCCAGAGATCCTGGTGGTCGACCTCGGCCACGGACACCTCGAACCGCGCCCGTACTTTTTCCTTGAGACCCTTCAGTGCGTGGCGCTTTTCCTTGAGGGACGCGACGTCGGGCAGGTGCAGCTCGACGAGTCCGAGCACGACGCGCGCTGCCGACACGGCTCCCCCCGGCGCGCCTCTCCCCTAGAGCGTGCGCGCCACTTCCTCGCTCGTGTAGACCTCGAGGATGTCCCCGGGCTGAACGCCGTTGACGCCGTCCACGCCGATGCCGCACTCCAGCCCGGCGAGAACCTCGCGGACTTCGTCCTTGAATCGCTTCAAAGAGCCGACGGTGCCCTGGCCGACGATCTCGTCGCCGCGACGCACTCGCACCTTGGCCCCGCGCACGATCTTTCCCTCCGAGACGTACGAGCCGCAGATCGGCCCCAGCTTGGAGATGACGAAGATCTGCCGGACCTGGGCCTTGCCCAGCGCCGTCTCGCGGATCTCGGGCGCGAGCATCCCGGCGAGGGCCGCCTTGAGGTCGTTGATCGCCTCGTAAATGACGTTGTAGTTCCGAAGGTCGACGCCGTTCGCCTGAGCCTGGGCCGTCGCCTTGGGTTCGGCCTTCACATTGAATCCCAGTACGATCGCGTTGGATGCCGAGGCGAGCATCACGTCGCTCTCGGTGATCATGCCCACCGAGCTGTGGATGACTTTCAGCTTCACTTCGTCGGTCGAGAGCCGCTCGAGGGATTCGGCCAGCGCCTCGACCGAGCCCTGCACGTCGCCCTTGAGAATGAGCCGGAGCTCCTTGACCTCGCCCGTCTGGATCTGCTTCTGCAGCCCCTCGAGCGTGATGCGGGTCGTCGTCTTGCCCTTGGCCTTCTCCCGGTCGAGCCGCATCGTGGCGATCTGCCGAGCCTTGCGCTCGTCCGAGACGGCCACGAGCACGTCGCCCGCCGCCGGCACGCCGGAGAGTCCCTGGATCTCGACCGGGTCGGAGGGGCCGGCGACCTTGACTTTCTTGCCGGCGGGATCGATCAGCGAGCGGACGCGTCCGGAGTACGAGCCGACCACGACCGCGTCGCCCTCTCGCAAGCTCCCGTTCTGGATCAGCGCCGTGGCCACCGGACCCCGGCCGCGATCGAGACGGCCTTCGATGATGACACCCTTGGCGGCGCGGCTGGAGTTGGCCTTGAGCTCGAGGATCTCCGACTGGAGCGCGGTCATCTCGAGCAGCTGGTCGATGCCTGCTCCGGTCTTGGCGGAGGTCGGCACGAAAATCGTCTGGCCGCCCCATTCTTCCGGCACGAGGTTGAGATTGGACAGCTCGCGCTTCACGCGATCGGGGTCGGCCTCGGGACGATCGATCTTGTTGACCGCGACGATGATCGGCACGTTCGCGGCGCGAGCATGATTGATCGCTTCTTGAGTCTGTGGCATCACCCCGTCGTCGGCGGCGACTACGAGAATGACGATGTCGGTCGCCTGAGCCCCGCGCGCCCGCATCGCCGTGAAGGCTTCGTGGCCCGGGGTGTCGAGGAACGTGACCTTACCGTGCGAGGTCGTGACCTGGTAGGCGCCGATGTGCTGGGTGATGCCGCCGAACTCCTTCTCGGCGACCTTCGACTTGCGGATGGCGTCCAGCAACGACGTCTTGCCGTGGTCGACGTGGCCCATGACCGTGACGACGGGTGGCCGCAACGCGAGCTGACTGGGGTCGACATCTTCCTCGTCGACCACGTCGCCTTCGACCGAGCGGATCTCGACGTCGACGTTGAATTTGTCGGCGACCAGCTTGGCGGCGGTCGGATCGAGAAGCTCGTTGACCGTGGCCATCACGCCGAGCTCGAGTAGCGCCTTGATGACCTCGCCCGACTTGCGCCGCATCTTTTCGGCGAGCTCACCGACCGTCACCGATTCCGGCACGCGGATGAGCTCGCGCCTCACCTCGACAGGTGGCGCGGTCGGCTCCTCGACGACGACCGGTGCCACCGCGGCCGGCGCGACCGGGACCGGCGCTGGTGCCGGCACGGGCGGCGCGAGGGGCGCCGCGGGGACCGCCGGGCGGCTCACGATCGGAGCGGCCGGCTGGGGCGCGGGTCGAGGCGGCGGAGCGGGTGCCGCCGGTCGCGACGGCGACGTGGTGACCCTCGGCGGCGCGAACGGGCCCGCGGGCTGTCGCGACGGGCGCGGCGAGGGCGCCGGCGCGCCGCGTTCGAGGGGGCGAAACGGAACGATCTTGGGTTCCGGCTTCTTCGGCGCCGCCGGGCCTGGTGGCGGAGCGATCGGCGCTACCGATGGCTTCGGAGCGATCGGCTCGGGCGGCGGAGCGACAACGGTAGGCTCCGGCACGATCTCGGGCTCCGGAGTCGGCACGAACGGCGGTTCCGGCGCGACCTCGGTCGCGGGCCCGACCGGCTTCGGCTTCACGATCGTCGCCGCCGGCTTGACGTCCGCCGGCAGCTCCTCCTCGGTTTTCGTCTTCTTGGACCTGGAAGCGGGTTTCTTCGCGAGCGCGTCGCCGACCGTCGCGGCGTCTGCCGCCTCGTCGGCCACTCTGGGCTTCGGCACGCGCTTGGGCTTCGGCGCCTCCGGAAGATCGCGGCCCTTTCCGAGCTTCACGCGCAGCGCGTTCGCGAGCGTGCTGTCGAGGGGACTCATGGCCCGGATGCCCTTGTGGCCCATCTCCTCGGCGGCGACCATCAAGTCCTTGCTGGTTACGCCGAGCTCCTTGGCGAGCTCGATCACCTTTATCTTGGCTGCTGCCACTGTCCCCTCACCTCCCTACATTCTCACCGTGATCACATCGACGTCGCCGATCGCACGTCCGGCTACCTCGCAGAGCTCCGCGACTTCGGGCTTTCCCGCCGTCGCCGGAACGGCCTCACGCCGACCCGCGGCCCGTACCACTGCCGCCAGGTCGGGATGGGCTTCGCTGGGCTTCTTGAACGCGTGGCCAAGCCGACCCCGGCTCAACGCCCGCTCGACGCACGCGGCGTCGGGGCACACGTACGCGCCCCGTCCGGCGCCCCGCGTCCCGGAGTCCGCAACGACCGTTCCGTTCGGCAGTCGCACGAGCCGCACGAGCATGGCCTGCGGCCGAGCCCGCCGGCATCCCAAACACGTGCGGGTCGGTGGTGTCTTCACGCGGGCGTCTGATCTCCCTGCGGCACGCCGGGCTGGCTGACCTCGGGCGTGGCCTTCGCCTCGTGCGCCGCGCGGTGCGCGGCGACGAGCTTCTCGGCGGCCGCATAGATCGCGTCGGCACGGTCGCCGACCTCGGCGACGAGGCCCAGCTTCTCTCGCCCGGCCCTGACGATCGCGCCCGGAGAGCCGAGGCCCGCGGCGACCAGAACATCGGCCAGCGCCGCGTCGACCCCGGGCAGCATCTCCAGCGCGGAGCGGTCCTCGATAGGGACTGCGTCGCTCGGGGCGCGCTCCGCCTCGACCTCCGACTCGCTCTTGATATCGATGCGCATCCCCGTCAGCTTCGCCGCGAGCCGCGCGTTCTGACCCTTCTTGCCGATGGCCAGCGAGAGCTGGTTGTCCGGCACGATCACCGTCGCCGAGGGCTGCCCCTCGCTGTCGGCCTCATGGATCGCCACCGACGAGACCTTCGCGGGCGAGAGCGCGCGCGCCACGAACGTCGCGGGATCGTGCGACCACTCGATGATGTCGATCTTCTCGCCCCGCAGCTCGCGGCTGATCACCTGGATCCGCGTGCCGCGGAGACCCACGCAGGCGCCGATCGGATCGACGTCGCGCTTCGTCGAGGCCACCGCGACCTTGGCCCGCTCGCCGGCCTCGCGCGCGGTGGCCTTGACCAGGACGATCCCCTCCTGGATCTCGGGGATCTCGGTCTGGAACAGCCGCGCGAGATAACCGGGATGCGTGCGTGAGAGCGAGATCTGCGGGCCCTTGGCCGTGCGCCGCACCTCAAGCACGAAGGCGCGGATCCGATCGCCCGGGTTGTAGCGCTCGCCCAGGATCTGCTCGCGCTCGGGCAGGATGGCCTCGGCCTTGCCGATCTCGAGGATCACGTTGCGCTTCTCGATCCGGTGGACGATGCCGCGGAGGATCTGACCCTCCTTGCCGGCGAACTCCGAGTAGATCCCCTCACGCTCGGCGTCCCGCACCTTCTGGAGGATCACTTGCTTGGCCGTCTGGGCCGCGATCCGCCCGAAGTCCTGGGGCGGCCGCTCCTGCTCGAGCTCCAGCTCGTCGTCGAGCTCGGCGTCGGCGTTCAGCGCCTTGGCGTCGGTGAGGGAGATCTCCTGCTTGTCGTCGGTGACCTCGGTCACGACCTTCTTACGGCAGTACACCCGGAGGTCGCCGCTCTTGCGATCGATGTGCATCCGCCAGTTGTCCGACGCGCCGAGAGTCTTGCGCGACGCCGAGAGCAAGGCAGACTCCAGCGCCTCGAAGAGGATCTCCTTGTCGATCCCCTTCTCTCGCCCGATCTGCTCGATGACGGTGATCAGCTCTCGGTTCATCGCTTCCTTGACTCGCTGAGATTCTACGCCTTGCGGGGCCAGGGGACCTCCGCCTCCAGCCGCGCCTTTGTGACGGCCGCCCGGCCGACCTCGGTGCGCTCGCCGTCCCGCTCCAGCACCAGTCGCTCGGGCGTGACCTCCTTCAGCCGTCCCCGGACCTCGGCCCCGCCGGCGAGCCAGCAGCGGACCTGCTTGCCGACGGCCCAACGGTATTCCCGCTCCTTCTTGAGCTGCCTGTCGAGCCCCGGGGAGGAGACCTCGAGGTCGTATCCGCCCTCGATCACGGCGGCGGCGTCGAGCACGTCCCCGAGCTCCCGACTCAGGCGCTCACACTCCCCGATGCCCACGCCTCCGGCCTTGTCGACGTAGAGCCGGAGGACGCCCCGGGGCCGGAGCCCGCGCCATTCGAGGTCGACGAGCTCGAGCCCGTGGGCGTCCACTACAGGGGCGACCGCCTCCTCGATCAAGGCCATCCTTTCCGCGTCGTCCATAATTTACAGTCACGCTCGGCCGGCGGGGCCCCGCCCTGCGACGGCCTGCGGCGCGCACCGCCTCCGCTCCAGTCCGCAAAAACTAAAAAAAGCGGGCTAAGCCCACTTTTTCAGGAATTTAGCACGTGTTCGCACCGGAGGCAAGGCGGAGCACAGACTCCCAGTGCTCCGCTGGGAGATAACGCGGGCCCTTGACGGGCCTTGCTACTTGTAACCCGGTTTCTTGTTGGCGCCCTTGACGCCGGGATCGTAGACGAGGCGGGCGACCGGCTTGCCGTCCCGGATGTGGGACTCGAAGATCTCCTTCAAGTCCGATTCCTGAACGCCGCCGTACCAGACGTTCTCCGGGTAGAAGACGATCATCGGGCCATGGCCACACTGCGAGAAGCAGCCGGCCTTGTTGATCCGGATGTCGGCCTTGAGACCGGCCTTCACGGATTCGTCGCGGAGGAATTTCACGTACTGCTCCACGTTGCCCTGCGTCGGACACGAATCGCCGGACGTACACACGAAGACGTGAGTCTTGTACTGTCCCATCACTGGGCCTCCACGGCCGCCGTCTTCGCGGCCTTGCGCTCGGCGATGAACTTGTCGACTTCCTCGCGCATCGCCTGGACGATTTCCTTCTCGGGCACCTTGCGGATCACGTCTCCGTTCTTGAAGATGAGCCCGATGCCGCGGCCCCCCGCGACGCCGATGTCGGCGGCGCGTGCCTCGCCCGGACCGTTGACCTCGCATCCCATCACGGCGATGTGGATCTCCTCGTTCAACCCCTTGAACTCGTCCTCGACCTCCTTCGCGAGCTTGACCAGGTCGACATCGGCGCGCCCGCACGAGGGACACGACACGAAGGTCAGGCCACCCTTGCGCAGCCCGAGCGCCTTGAGGATCTGGATCCCGACCCGGACCTCTTCGGCAGGATCCGCCGAGAGGGACACGCGGATCGTGTCGCCGATGCCCTCCGAGAGCAGCGCGCCGAGGCCGATCGCCGACTTGATCGTGCCCACGCCGGGCGTCCCGGCCTCGGTGACGCCGAGGTGGAACGCGTACTCGACCTTATCGGCGAGCATCCGGTAGGCCTCGATCATCATCGGCGGGTCGGAGGCCTTCAGCGAGATCTTCATCTCGGGATAGTTCAGGTCCTCGAGGATGTGGATGTGGCGCAGGGCCGACTCGACCATGCCGGCGGCGCTCGGCCCGTTGTACTTCGCGAGCAGGTCCTTCTCGAGCGAGCCCGCGTTGACCCCGATGCGGATCGGGATCCGCTTCTCCTTGGCGAGGTTGACGACCTCCTGCACGAACGCCTTGCCGCCGATGTTGCCGGGATTCAGCCGCAGCCCGTCGACGCCCTGCTCGAGCGCGATCAGCGCCAGCTTGTAATTGAAATGGATGTCCGCGACGAGCGGGATCCGGATCTGCCGCTTGATCTCGCCGAGCTTCTCGGCCGCTTCCTTGACCGGCACCGCACAGCGGACGATGTCGCAGCCGGCCGCCTCGAGGGACCAGATCTCGAGCAGGGTCGCCTCGACGTTACGCGTGTCGGTCTTGGTCATGGACTGCACGGTGATCGGGGCGCCGCCGCCGACCATGAGGCCGCCCAGCTGGATCTGCCGCGTTTTCCGCCGTGTGATCATTGAGCCGTCCTATCTAAAAATTCTGAACGCGTCGATTCGGACGAGGTCATTGTAAATCGCGAAGACCATCAAGAGCAGCAGAAGAACGAGCCCGAGCTGCTGCGCGGCTTCGCGCTTCTTGAGCGACACCGGCCGCCCCAGAATCCCCTCGATCACGAAAAACAAGAGGTGCCCCCCGTCGAGCATCGGCACGGGCAAGAGGTTCAGGACGGCGAGGTTCACGCTGATGACCGCCGTGAAGAGCGCGAGCGAGGGCAGTCCCTCTCGCCGCTGGCGCTCGCCCTCCGCGGCGATCTGGATCGGCCCGCCGAGGTTCGACAGGGGCAGCTGCATGGTCACGAGCTTCCAGAGCCCCTTGGCCGTCAGCACTGTCATGTCCCAGGTCTTGGCGGTGCCGTAGACGATCGCCGCGGCCGGGTTATAGCGCTCGTAGCGCACGGCCTTCATCACGATGCCGACGCCGATGCGCCCGATCTCCACGTCCTGGCCGGTCGGGCTCTTCTCCTTCACGGTCGTCGCCGTCACCTGCAGCGGCACCGGCTTGCCGTCGCGCTGCACCACGATCTCGAAGGTCTGGCCGCCCCGCTTCTGGATCGCCTGCGTCAGCTCGTCGGGCGTGAACACCGACTGCCCCGCGACCCCGATCACGATGTCGCCCGCGCTGAGGCCGGCACGCTCGGCGGGCGAGCCCGCGTTGACCGCCCCGATCTGGGGCGTCAGCTGCGGTCCGATGCCGAGGTCCCACTCTTCGCGCTCCTCCTTGAAGATGGGATCACGCACGCTGGTCTTCCGCGGCGCGACCTCGACCTCTCGCGTGGCCCCGTCCCGCACGATCGACAGCCGGAGCGCCCGGCCCTGGGAGCCCGAGATCGCCCGATAGAGATCCTCCCAGAACGCGATCGGCCGCCCGTCGACGGACGCGACCGTGTCGCCCGGCTGGAGGCGCGCAGCCGCCGCGGGGCTGTCCTCGGCAACCCGCCCCACGATCGCCGGCGAGACCGGGCGGCCCATCGTCGCCAGGACGATGATGAAGATCACGGCCGCGAGCACGAAGTTCATCCCGGGACCGGCGAAGACGATCAGGAAGCGCGCCCACAAGGGCTTCAGCGCGAATGCCTTCTGCGGGTCGTAGACCGGCGCCCCGCCGCCCTCCAGCGGATTTTCCTCTCCGACCATTTTCACGTAGCCGCCCATCGGAATCGCCGACAAGCAGTACTCGGTCTCTTTGCCGCGCCACCGCGCCAGCACCGGTCCGAAACCGATCGAGAACCGCTCGACGCCGACACCGGTCCAGCGGGCCACCAGGAAATGGCCGAGCTCGTGGACCAGGATCAGGATGCCGATGACGACGACGAAGGAGATGACGGTGGTCACGAGGAGCGTGCTCCCTGACGCGTGTCGATGGCGTGCTGCACGGAGCGCCGGGTGTCGGCGTCGACGGCCACGCAGGCGTCGATCGAGCTGAGCTCGCCCGCGCGTGAGGCGTTGAGCGCCTCCTCGATGAGCTCCGCGATCGCGTTGAAGCCGATGCGCCGGTCGAGGAACGCCGCCACCGCGACCTCGTTGGCGGCATTGAGCACCACGGGCGCCGAGCTCTCGCCCTCGAGCGCGGTGCGCGCGAGCCTGAGACACGGGAACTTGTCGATGTCGGGCTCGTAGAAGGTCAGCTGGCCGGCGCGCACGAGATCGAGTCTGGCGGTCGGCATCGGTCGCCGCTCCGGATACGTGAGCGCGTAGAGGATCGGCACGCCCATGTCCGCCACGCCCAGTTGCGCGATCACGGACCCGTCGATGTATTCCACCATCGAGTGAACGATCGACTGCGGGTGGATCACGATCTGGACCTGATCGGACGCGACGTCGAAGAGCCACCGCGCCTCGATCACCTCGAGCCCCTTGTTCATCAGGGTGGCCGAGTCGATCGTGATCTTGGCTCCCATCTTCCACGTCGGGTGCTGGAGCGCGTCCTCCACGGTCACCGTCGCGAGCCGCGCCTTGGGCGTTTCGCGAAACGGCCCGCCCGATGCGGTGAGGAGGATGCGATGAACGTCGGCCCGGCTGTGTCCGGCCAGACACTGGAAGACGGCGCTGTGCTCGGAGTCGACCGGCAGGAGCTTCACGCCGCGGGCCCGCGCCGCCGCGGTCATCAAGCGGCCGGCCATCACCAGAGTTTCCTTGTTGGCGAGCGCGACGGTC
>Ga0209267_1000720_pt1 | contig 23744 bp, 21 predicted proteins | sample GraSoiAngelo_137_FD_185894 | JGI IMG/M metagenome (GOLD analysis project Ga0209267, IMG submission 185894) | Grasslands soil microbial communities from the Angelo Coastal Reserve, California, USA - 14_0929_09_30cm (SPAdes) (version 2) | ecosystem: Environmental > Terrestrial > Soil > Grasslands ... | reverse complement strand
CGTTCCCGCGATCCAGCACGCCACCCTCGAAGTGGCGCGACCGCTCACCTTCGCCGTCCTGATCATCATGACGGTCTACGTGCCGATCCTCACGTTTCAGCGCATCGAAGGCAAGCTGTTCCGGCCCATGGCCGTCACGATCTCGGTGGCTGTGGTCTCCGCGCTCGCCCTGACCCTCACCTTGATCCCGGTCCTCGCTACCTTCCTGTTCCGTCGCGCGCCGCGAGAGCGCGAGAGCCCCTTCCTGCGATGGATGCGGCAGCCGTACGCGCGGCTGCTCTCCCGGTGCGTTCGCCGGCCGCTTCTGCCGCTGGCCGGCGCGGTAGGGCTCTTCGTGCTGGCCGGCGCCGTGTTCATGCTCCTCGGCAAAGAGTTCTTGCCCGAGCTCGACGAGGGCGACGCCTGGCTCCGGGTGAAGTTTCCGGTCGGGATCTCGCTGGAGGACGCGCGCCCATACGTCCACGACATCCGGACGCGGCTGCTCACGGTCCCTGAGGTGCGGACCGTCGTCTCCCAGCTCGGCGCCCCCGACGACGGCACCGACCCCAACGGGCCGGACACCTGCGAGTTCTACATCGGCCTGAAGCCACGTGAGGAGTGGTTGATCAGGGACAAGGATAAGATCGTCGATACGATGGCCGCGACGCTGGACGGGGTGCCCGGGATCACCACGAACTTCTCCCAGCCGATCAAGGACAACGTCGACGAGGCGCTCGCCGGCGTGAAAGGCGAGTTCAGCATCAAGATCTTCGGACCCGACGTCTTCACCCTGGAGGCGAAGGCCAAGGAGATCGCGAACGTGCTCGGCGCGATCCAGGGCGTCGCCGATCTCGACTACGAGCATCTGGTCGGTCAGCCGCAGCTGCAGATCGTGGTCGACCGCAAGGCCGCGGCGCGCTACGGTATCAACATCCAGGACGTGCAAGACGCGATCGAGGCCCAGACCCGAGGGCGCGTGGTCGGCGAGATCTTCGAGGGCGAGCGACGCTTCAACGTGGCCGTGCGCCTGGCCCAGGAGGGCGAGCCACTCGCGAGCCTGCGTACGCTCGCCATCAGCGCGCCGAGCGGCGAGCGGATCCCGCTCGACCAGGTGGCCGAGTTCGTCAAGACCGAGGGGCTGGCCCAGGTCGTCCGCGAGGGCAGCCAGCGGCGGATCGCCGTCAAGTGGAGCGTCCGCGGGCGTGACATGGGCGGACTCGTGGCCGAGGCCATGCGAAAGGTGGACGCGGCGGTCAAGCTGCCCCAGGGCTATCGGATGGTGTGGAGCGGCCGGTTCGAGGACCAGCAGCGGGCGCTGGCGCGGCTCTACCTCATCGTGCCGCTGGCGATCTTCATCATCTTCGTGCTGCTGTACGGGACCTTCCAATCGGTCGGGACCGCGCTGTTGATCATGCTAAATCTGCCGTTCGCGCTGATCGGAGGCACCCTGGCGCTCTACCTCTGGCGAACGAACTTCAACATCTCGGCGGCGGTGGGCTACATCGCGGTGTTCGGGGTCAGCGTGCTGAACGGCGTGGTGCTGGTCACGTCGATCCGGCAGGCGCAGTCCAGCGGGCTCGCGCTGCGTGAGGCGATCGTCAGGGGATGCGAGATCCGGTTCAGGGCGATCATCGTCTCGGCCATCGTGGCGGTGATCGGATTCCTGCCGGCCGCGCTCTCGCAGGGGATCGGCTCGGAGATCCAGCGGCCGCTGGCCCGCGTCGTGATCGGCGGGCTGATCTCGTCAACCGCGCTGACCCTGCTCGTGCTCCCCGCCATCTGCGCGCTGATGGGGCTGCCACGAGCCGATGCGAATGTGCGCGAGGCCTCGGGAGACGACCGGGACTGATCCGGCCGTGACTAGCCGAGCCCGTACAGGCGCGCGCAGTTGTCCCAGAGAATCTTGCGCTTGGTCGTCTCGCTCACGCCTTCGAGGCCGAGGAACGTCTCGACCGCACGCGGATAGGCCGAGTCGTCGTGCGGCCAGTCCGTGGAGATGACGATGTTGTCGTCACCCATGGTCGGGATCGCGTGGCGCACGACGTCCTCGTCGGGGTCGACCGACACCCAGCAGTTGCGCCGGAAGTACTCGCTCGGCCGCATGGTCAGGTGGAACCGGTCGTCGTCCCCGAACTTCTCGACTCGCTCGTCCAGGGTCCAGAGCCACCACGGTACCCAGCTGCAGCTCCCCTCGAGGAACGCCGCCTTGAGCCTGGGGAAGCGCTCGAAGACGCCGCCGGTGAGGAGGCTACCGAGCGCCATCATCTGCTCGAGCGGATGGGCGACGGCGTGCGCCATCACGAAGTTGTCCATGAAGCGCCGGCCGAGGTGCTCCTGGTAGGCCATCTGGATCCCGTGGAAGGCCACGGGCACGCCCAGGCTCTCGGCCTCGGCCCAGAGCGGCTCGTAGGCCGGGTCGTACCACGCGCGGCCGTTCACCGGGTGATTGGAGAGGACGAGCGCGACCGCGCCGAGCTCGCGCACGCTGCGTCGCGCCTCTTCCACGGCGAGCTTAGGATCGTGCAGCGGGAGGATCGCCGCCGGCTTCAGGCGCGCGGCGTCGGTGGCGCAGAACTCGGCCAGCCAGTTGTTGAACGCGCGGCAGATCGCCGCCGAGAGGTCGGGCTCGAGCCCGTCGATTCCGATCAGGTGCGCGCCCCGGGTCCGAAAGACGACGGCGAGATCGATCCCTTCCCGGTCCATCGCCTGGAGCATGGCGCGCGGGTCGTCGCCCGGCAGGTCTTCGGCCGGGTCCTTGTAGCGTCCCGTCGCCAGGTGACGGGCGAGCGCCTTCTCGCGCCGGATACGGCCGAGACGGCGGCGCTCGGGGCGGTCGAAGAAGGCCGGAAACACCTTGCCTTCGAATTGCCAGCCGTTGCTGTGCGAGCCGTCGATCGCCGCGAAGCGCGGCGCGCGGTCCCTGAACCGGGGCTCCAGATACCGGTCCCACAGGTCGTGTGGCTCGTCGACGTGGATGTCGCTGTCCATGACCTTGAAGCCGCCCTTGGCCATAGGGGCCTCCTGTCGCGTGGCTGACGTGCGAGCACGCTAGTGCGCCAGGGGTGCGGTCGTCAAGGGGAGCCCCGGTAGCATCTGGAAGCCCCGGTATTCGAGGCCGCGCGCGTCGCCTCCGGGTCAGCCCTTCTTCAGCGCTTCGATCCGATCGCCCGTCGCCGGGTGCGTGGCGAAGAAGCCCCCGCCGCTCCCGCCCTCGGTCTCGTTGAGCCACGTGAGCGTGTTGACCATCACGTCCTTGGAGAATCCGGCCCGCTGGAGGATCTCGGCCCCATGCTTGTCCGCCGCATACTCCTCCTTGCGGCTGTACGAGCGCGAGATCAACTGCCCGGCGATCGGCGTGACCGCCCCGCTGCCAGGAATGATCTGGTCGAGCAGCACCATGCCGATCTGCAAGCCGGCGCCCAGGCGCTGGGCCTTGGCGACGTGACCGAGGTCGTCATGCGCGAGCTCGTGGGCCAGCACCCCGCGCATCTGGTCGTCGTTCGCCTTCTCGAGAAGGCCGGTCGTAATGTAGAACTCGCCGTTGCCCGCGCTGGCGGCATTGATGTGAGGATCGTCCATGATTCCGACCTTGACGTCCTTCGCCGCGAGCGGCTTGTTCATCTTCGCCATGAGCGGGATCATCACACGCTGCAGCCGTTCGACGACCGCGGGATCGACCTTCTTGTTGGACGGTGTCGGAGTGCCGGCGGTGGGTTGCGGCTGCGGCTGCGGACGCCGATCGGCCTGGCCGGACGACTGCACCGCGCAGCCGGCGGCGAGAGCCACCACGACGAGAGTTCTCAGGAATTTCATGATGATTTCCTTCCCATAGGTGACGCGCTCAGACCAGCTCGCGAATCCGTTCACCCAGCACGGTGAGCGCGATTTTTTGACTGTTAGGCTCGCCACGGAGGAGCGACTTGGCGAACTTCGCCGCCTGGTCCAACGTGACTTTGGCCGGCAGCGGCGGCTCGAAGGGATCGACCACGCCTTGCACGACCACCGGCCCCGGGGTCGCCAGAGCTGCCTCGAGCATGCGGCCGCAGTCCGCGGGATTCTCGATGGTGAAGCCGGCGGCGCCGCACGCCCGGGCGAACAGGGCGAAGTCCATCGGCTGGAGCTCGCACCCGTACTCGGGGTTGCCGAGAAACACGATCTGCTCCCACTTGATCTGGCCGAGCGTGTTGTTCTTCACGATCACGACCTTGACGGGAAGCTGGTACTTCACGCAGGTCGCGATCTCGGCCATCAGCATCGAGAAGCCGCCGTCGCCGACGAAGGCGATCACCTGGCGCTCGGGATAGGCCACCTGCGCGGCGATCGCGTAGGGAAGCCCGGCCGCCATCGTGGCGAGGTTTCCGGAGAGCGAGTGCATCTGGCCGCGCCGCGCCGGGATGTGGCGGGCCCACCAGGTCGCGATGGTCCCGCTGTCGCAGGCCACGATCGCGTCGTCGCGAAGCCGACGACCCAGCTCGTGCGCCAGCACCTGCGGCTTCATCGGCGAGTCGGGGCGGGTCGCGCGCTCGTCCATCAGCTCGAGCCAGCCCTTCATCCGCTCCTGCGCCGACTCGAGAAATCCGCGCTCGGCCTTTCGGGTGAGCAGGGGCAAGAGCGCCTGCAGGGTGCGGGCGCTATCACCGACCAGCCCCACCTCGACCGGATAGCGCAGCCCGATCCGCATCGGATCGAGCTCGATCTGCACGCCTCGCGCCTGACCGGGCCTGGGCAGGAACTCGATGTACGGAAACGATGTGCCGACCATCAGGAGCGTGTCGCATTCCTCCAGCGCTTCCTGCGAGGGCTTCGTGCCGAGGAGACCGATCGAGCCCGTCGTGTAGGGGCTGTCGTCCGGTACCGCGGCCTTGCCCAGGAGCGCCTTCACGATCGGCGCCGCGAGCCGGTCGGCGGTCTGCTCGAGCTCGTCGGTGGCGCGAAGCGCGCCGCGGCCGGCGAGGATCGCGACCTTCTTGCCCGCGTTCAGCAGATCGGCCGCGTTGGCGAGCTCGTCCTCGGCCGGAAGACGCGCGCTGCGCGCATACACGTCGGAGGTGTGGTGCTTGATATTGCGCTTCGAGCGGTACGCGCCGGCGTCCATCTCCTGGATGTCCACCGGGAAGGTGAGATGGGCCACGCCGCGGTAGGCGAGCGCGGTGCGGCACGCCAGGTGCGTCACGTTCTCGACGTGAGACGGCCCCATGATGCGCTGATTGAACTTCGCGACGTCCGCGAACAGCTGATCCAGCGCCACGTCTTGCTGCGTGTGCGTGCCGATGAGGTCGTGGTAGGCCATGCCGGTGATCGCGACGACCGGCTGGCCGTCGAGCGCGGCGTCGTAGAGCCCGTTCAACAGGTGGATGCCGCCGGGGCCCGAGGTCGCCAGGCACACGCCCAGCTTGCCCGTGAATTTCGCGTAGCCGCACGCCATCAGCGCCGCCGCTTCCTCGTGGCGCACCTGGATGAAGCGGACCTGGTCGCGGCGCTTGCGCAGCGCCTCCATGATTCCGTTGATGCCGTCGCCCGGGAGGCCGAAGACGACGTCGACGCCCCAGTCCTGGATCCCCTCGATCAGGACGTCAGCCGCTGTCAGTGCCATTCGCTGATTTCTCCCGCGCCTGCTCGATCTCCGGCGCTCGCTCGGCAAGAGCCTGTGGCCTCATCCCGCAAGTCACGTGCCGACCTCGTGAACACGGGATTCCGCGCGGAAGAGTTAGAAAACGCGAGCCGAGATGAGGGAATCGGTCCGCGTCGAGCTATGCCGCCCGCATCGCGGTGAACGATTTACACGGTAAGAACGCTCGGCCGCGAAGTAACGCATAAGCAAAAAAACACGATCGAGCGGGTCTGAAGGTCACATGTGCCGCGCTTTCGATCGTTTCGGGATAGGAACGCGCGCTGGCATGTGCGTTGCTCCCTCTGGGGCTGGTCGACGAGGAAAAAGGAGAGAAAAGCCATGAAGCTGCCAGCGATGCTCGCCGGCACGACCGCGGGCTTGCTGCTCGTGGGCCTCGCCGTCGCGCAGAGTGCTTCGCCGCCGCCGCCACATCCGTCGGCGCACGTGGCATCGGACGCCACCCTGATGGGCCGCCATACGATGACGGGTGAAGTCACCAGCGTAGCTCCCGACAAGGGCCGGCTCTTCATCAAGACGCCGGAGGGCCGGATGCTGCTTCACTTTCCGACCACGGCGCTCCAGAACGTGAAGAAGGGTGACAGCGTCACGGTGGAGCTCGCGCTGAAGGACAACGGTCCGGCTCCGATGACGAAGTAGCGGAGCGGAAGGGAGAACATCCATGGAGCTGTTCAAGTGCCAGCAATGCGGCAGGAAGTTCAACTCGCAGGAAGAGCTGCGTAAGCACGAGCAGGAGTGCCTGCCCGCGCGCGTGAAATAGCGAGGCGGGTTCCAACGCGAGGCACCGGGGAGGGCATCCGGGAAGACCGCGAGGTCGATGAGACCTCGGGAAGGAGGGCGACATGCTCAGGACAGCCGGCCACATGAAGGGCGTCACGATCGAGGCGATCGACGGCGACATCGGCAGCGTTCAGGATCTGTATTTCGACGATCGGACCTGGACCGTTCGCTATCTCGTCGTCGATACCGGAACATGGCTACCGGGCCGGCAGGTGCTGATCTCGCCGTTCGCCTTTCAGCCGGTTCCCGGGGCCTCGCGGCTCAGAACGTCCCTGACGAAGGAGCAGATTCAGAAGAGCCCGTCGATCGAGACCGATCGGCCGGTCGATCGACAGCGCGAGGTGGAATTCTCGAAGTACTACGGCTACCCCTACTACTGGGTCGGCCCGTATCGGTGGGGCGACGTGGCGTACCCGGCATTGCCGATCATCCCGCCGGCGCCGGACGCGATCGACCGGGAAGTGCAGGAAATGATCGCCCGCGAGCACGAGAGCGCGAATCCAAATCTCCGGCGCGCCCGCGACGTGATGGGCTATTACCTCCAGGCGACGGATGGAGACCTCGGCCACGTCGAGGACTTCCTCATCGACGACAAGACGTGGGCGATCCGCTACTGCATCGTGGACACGCGAAACTGGTTGCCCGGCCGGAAGGTGCTGGTCTCGCCGGAATGGATCCAGCGCGTGAGCTGGGAAGAGTCGAAGGTCTACGTGGATCTCTCGAAGCGACACATCGAGGCCGCCCCCGAGTTCGATCCGAGCGTCCCGCTGGCTCGCGAGCACGAGGAGCGGCTGTACACCCACCTCGGCCGCGCGAAGTACTGGGAGCGTGAGCCGAGGGCACCCGAAGGAAAAGGCCATGGCAAGACTTGAGGTCGAAGAAGTGGTCGCGATGGATCCGGACGAGGGATTTCTGCCCTGGTACGTGTCCTGGAGCGGGGTCTTCGTCGGCGCGTTGTCGGCGCTGGCCCTGTTGCTGGTGTTCGGTCTCACGGCGATCACGATTGGCGCGCACCAGATCGGCCAGCGCTTCGCGAGCTGGCACGAGTTCCGTCTGATCACGCTGGTGTTCAGCGTGTTCGGCTCGTTCCTCTCGTTCGTCCTCGGCGGCTGGGCCGCCGCGCGGGTTACCGGCACGCGACGGGCTGAGACCGCCATGCTCCACGGCGTGATCGCCTGGCTCGTGACGATTCCGGGCCTCCTGTTCTTCGCCGGGCTCGGCGCCGGCGGCTATCTCGGCGTGTGGTACGGCGGGCTCGCCGCGCCGCCGTCCTGGGCGCCGCAGGCGACGCCCATGGTCGAGAATGCCGCGGCCGCGCTGGCCGCCCGCAACGCCGCGCTCGGCGCGCTCACGGCCCTGTTGCTCGGCCTCGTCGGATCCGTCGTCGGGGGCTGGATGGGCTCGGGCGAGCGCATGTCCTTGAACTATTCGAAGACACCGCACCGCCAGCACGGCCGTGCGTGGGGAGAGACGCGATGATCTATATCCTGCTCTGGCTCCTGGGGGCGCCGCTCACCCTGATCTTGATCCTATTCTTGCTCGGCGTCGGGCGATAGTCGTCTCCGGGCCAGCCTCGCCATAGCCGGCCGGCGATCGTCGCGAGAGAAATTCTCGCGCGCCGGCCGGCGTTCTTTACTCTGCTCTCTGGTTGAGCGAGGATGGCGTCTGCCATGCTTGGCTGGCGCGGTCGGATCGGCGTGCTGGTGCCGCCCGGGAATCCCACGGTGGAGCCGGAGCTCTATCGCATGGTGCCGCCGGGTGTCTCGATACACTTTGCCCGCCTCGATTCGTCGTCGTCGGCCAGCGCGCCGGGCGCTCACGGCGGGATGGAGGACCGGACCCGCGCCTACGTCGACTCGCTGCCGGGCGTGGCACCGACGCTCGCGGCCGTGAATCCGGCCGTCGTGGTGCTCGCGTTCACCGCCGCGAGCTATGCAAACGGGTTTGGCCGCGAACAGGTCCTGGCCGATCGCATCGCGTCCCTCACCGGGACCCGCGCGCTCACGGCGGCCCAGGCGATCCTCGCCGCGCTCGAGCACCTCGGTGTCAAGAAGCTCGCGCTCGGCACGCCGTATCCCGAGTCGATCAGCGCGCTCGGCCGCGCGTACTGGGAGGCGGCCGGACTCCAGGTCGTCGGCTACAAACGGCTGACCGGCGTGGAGAACATCTATGACGAGACGGAGGAGCGCGCCTACCGTCTGGCGCGTGAGGCTGACGCGCCGAGCGCCGATGCCGTCCTGCTGAGCGGCACCGGACTGCCGACGGTCGGCGTGCTCGAGCTGCTCGAGCGTGACCTCGGCAAGCCGGTTCTCTCGTCGAACCAGGCCTCGCTCTGGCGGGCGCTCCGCATGGCCGGCGTCCGCGAACCCATCTGCGGATTCGGCCGGCTCCTGACCGCTGCCTAGCGGGCGCTACCGCGCGCTGGTCATCCGCGCGGCGAGCGCTCTGAGCTCGTCGGCGTCGACGTCGGAGACGAGCGTGTAGCCGAGCTCTCCGCGCCGCCACACGATCACGTTGAAGCCGCGCTCGGACGTCGCGAGCGCGTCCAGACCACCGATCCGCGTGAGGTTCCGCGATGGCCACGGCAGGCCGTCAGCGCGGAACACGAGCAGCGAGATCGGGTGCAGGCGCCTCGCGTAGACGAATACCGCGGCTTTTCGGTCTCGGAAGTAGGCCACGCTGCCGCCCTTCAGCGGAAAATCGGCGTCGCCCTCGAAGGCCACCACGGGGGCGAAGTCCAGGCGTCCGCCGAACCACGGCTTCACCTGATGCAACCCGCCGCTCTCGACGTCGAGGGGGTGCTGGCTCGAGAGCAGCCGCAGGTGATCATTCACGGCCTCGGCGACCATCGCGCTCTGCTCGCGGGCCGCGCCCGACGCGGCACGCTCGTAGTAGACGACCGGCGCCGCCACGAGCACGACCGTGGCCGCGGCCAGCGCCGGCACGAGGGACGGTCGCCACCGGCTCCACCACGAACGCCCGGTCGGCGCCTGCGACCACCGGGCGGCGAGCCGGCGCTTGAGCGCGAGCGAGGCGGGATGCTGCGGCAGGCGCTGCTCGAGCAGCCGAGTCAGCTCCTGCTCCACCGCGTCGGCTCGCGTGCAACCCGCGCAGCCTTCGAGGTGTGCGCGTACCGCCTTCTGCGTCTCGAGCCGCGCGCGGCCCTGCTGGTAGTCGAGCAGGTGCTGCCTCACCTCATCGCACGTCATTCGTCGCTCACCGCGCGTAGTCCTTCAGCTTGTGGCGGAGCGCCGCCCGCGCGCGGGCGAGCCTCGATTTGACCGTCCCGACGGCACAGCCGACGACGTCGGCCACCTCCACCTCGGTCAATCCCTCCAGATCCAGCAGGATCACCGTTCGCGATTCCTCCGAGAGCGTCATCAGCGCCGCCTCGATCTCGTCGGCCACGACCTTGCGCAGGCGATCGAGCTCGACGTCGCCGAGCAGCCAGTCCGAGGTCCCGGGGCCCTCGGCCTGGGCGATCACCGTGTCGAGACCACCCACCGTCGGATCGTTGCGCTGGCGCCGGTACGAGCTCAGGAACGTGTTCCGCAAGATCCGAAAGAGCCAGGCTTTTAGATTTGTCCCCGGCGCGAACTGGTGCTCGGCCCGGAGCGCCCGCGCGTAGGCCTCCTGCACGAGATCCTCGGCGTCCGTCTCGTTGCCGGTGAGGTACCGCGCCAGGTTGTGCAGGGCGTCGACGTATGCCAGCGCCTGCTCGGCGAGAACGCTCACGGCCGTCCGCTCCGGTTCGCCACGCGCCCACAATAGCACCGGGATGAAGGCCCCTCGTCCTCCGTAACGCGCGAGGCCGCCATTCGTTCCACGGGAACGGCCGGGCCGATTCGGCGTTGGCAGGGGTGAGGAAGTAAGTGACACGCTCGACACAACCTATCAGGGAGGCGCACATGGATCGGCTCGATCGACGCGGATTTCTCGAGTGCATGGCGTGGGCGGGCTCGGCGGTTGTCTGGACCACGGCCGGCGGCGTGCTGTCCTCGCGCATGCTCCGGCCGGCGGAGGCCGCCGGCGCGCCGGACGGCGGCTTCAGCTTCGTGCAGATCAGCGACACGCACATCGGCTTCAAGGGGCAGGCGAACGGCGACGCGGCGGCGACGCTCCAGCAGCTACTGGATCGCGTCAACGCGCTCCGACCCGCGCCGGCGTTCGTGATCCACACGGGCGATCAGACGCATGGCCAGAAGCCGGGCGCCTTCGACACCGTCGCCGAGCTGCTCAAGGGCGTCAGGACCGAGCGCATCTTCTACGTGCCCGGCGAGCACGATGTGTTCCTCGACGGCGGCACCGAATATCTCACCCGCTACGGCAAGGGAACCATCGGCGGGCGGGGCTGGCAGAGCTTCGACTACAAGGGCACGCATTTCGTCGGACTCGTCAACGTGCTCAAGTACAAAGGTGAGGGGATGGGCGCGCTCGGCCAGGACCAGATCGAGTGGCTCGAGAAGGACCTGGCCCCGTTGACGAGCAGCACGCCGGTCGTCGTCTTCGCGCATGTCCCGCTGTGGGCCGTCTACCCCCAGTGGGGCTGGGTCACCGAAGACGCCGAGCGCGCCCTGACCTCTCTGAAGCGCTTCGGCTCGGTCACCGTGCTCAACGGCCACATCCACCAGGTGCTGACGAAGGTCGAAGGCAACGTGCGATTCCACACCGCGATGTCGACCGCGTTCCCCCAGCCGGCGCCGGGCGCCGCGCCGGCGCCCGGGCCGATGAAGATTCCGGAGACCGACGCGCGACGCATGATCGGCCTGGCCGAGGTCACGTTCGTCCAGGGCGGACAGCCGCTGGCCATCGTCGATTCGACCCTGGGCTGACCGCGAACGTCAGCGCGACCGCGCCGTCGAGATCGGCGTGGAGGCCGAGTGCTTCAACGCCGATCTCGGCCGAAGATCACGGACGTCTCGACGGGCACGCCGTCGAGGTCGACCGCGGCCATCCTGCGCAGCTCGTCGAGCGTCGCGAGCGACAGCCGATCGATCTGCTGATCGGTCGTGAGCACGACGTAGCCGCGGCGATCGCACACGGGTTCGGGAATCGGGATCACCGCGAGCAAGCGGACCACGCCGCCGCTCTCGAGCGCGATCAGCCGCACGACGCGCAGGGCAAACTGCATCTCTTTCGCTCGTTCGACCGGGACCAGAATTCGCTTCGCCATCACATCTCCATCGTCATGATGTACCAGCTCGCCTCGGACGGCGGGGCCCCAGGGCACTGTTTGCAATCAGCGTTGAGGCCCCGCGGACACTGATTTGCAGTCGCTGTGCCAAGGGGAAGCCCGTTGAAGTCCGGCCGATTTTCCCGATATCGCGAAGACTTACGGGCTGCTCGCGTCCCTCGCGATCCGGTCGACGTGCTCCGCGGCGCCCACGGAACCGGCAACCGGCGTTTTTGCCTCTTTGGTGAGCGGCGGTATCATGCGCACCCATGCTCCGGGCTCGGACCGTCCGTGGACTGGTCGCGATCACCTTCGCCTCCGGCTCGCTGTTGCTGATCCCGCCGGCGAGGGTCAGCGCCCAGATCGCATCACCGAGTCTCGCTGGAACCGAGTTGCTTCAGGTTCTGGGCGACACCGTCGTCGGCAACCCGGAGTCGGCGCGGACCTTGAGAGGCTTCTCGACCTTGGCGCGCTGGGAGACGGGCGAGTGGCGGTACCGGATCACGTCCGGCGCACGACGCGGCGAGACCGAGGTGGAGAGCCTGGCGCCGATCGCTGCCACGGCTCACGGCGAGACCTGGAAGCGGACGATCGGTCAGGATTCCACGCTGCACCTGCGCGAGGTCAGCGGAGGCAGTCTCGTCCTGCCCAGCCAGATCACGCATCCCTATCGGGCGCTCGTCTACTTCGATCCTCCGCTGAGCTACTTGCTTGCGGGGATGGAGCCCGGTGAGTCGCGCACGTTCGACGGCAGAATCGACGTCTACAGCCTCAACAACCCTACCGTGAGGTGGTACACCGGCAGAATTCGAGCGACGACCGTGTACGCCGGCGTCTATCGGATCACGACGCCGGCCGGCGTGTTCTCCGCAAGCCTGATCAAGACCGAGTATCGGATCGACATCCTGGCGGTGGTCTCGGTCCGGGACACGCTCTACACGTTCTACGCCGAAGGCGTCGGCAAGGTCGCCGAGGCGGAGCATCGACGGATCGCCGCCATGGGTCTGTTCAACACCGACACGAAGATCGGCAAGGTCCTCGTGTCGTACACTTCGGTCAGTCCCCCGGCGAGAATCGAGTCGCCGTAGGCCGGGACGGAGGGCGCGAATGGAATTCGGGCTGTTTTTTCTGATGCAGCGTGACGAGGCATGGAGCGAGCAGAGCGTCTACGATTCCGGCCTCGCGCAGATGCTGGCCGCCGAGTCCCTTGGCTATTCCTCCGTGTGGATCGCCGAGCATCACTTCAACGACTACGGCCTGTGCCCGGCGCCACAAGTACTGGCCTCGTTCGTCGCTGCGCGCACGAAGACCTTGCGGCTCGGCATGGGCGTGAGCTTACTGCCCTTGCACCATCCGGTGGATCTCGCGGAGGAGCTGGCGGTGCTCGACGTGGTCAGCGGCGGGCGTCTCGATATCGGCATCGGCCGGGGCGGCACCTTGCAGGACTACCAGACGTTCCAGTCCGATCGCGCCGACAGCCGCGAGCGCGTCGAGGAGGGCATCGCGCTCATGCGCTACGCTTGGAGCGGCACGCCGTTCGACTTCCAGGGTCGGTTCCATTCCGCGGAGCGGCTGCACGTGCGTCCGGCCCCGACGCAGCGCCCGCATCCGCCCATCTACATCGCGGCCAACAGCGAGGACAGCGTGCTCTCGGCGGCGCGGCTCGGCCTCCCCACCCTCTCGTCCTTCTTCGTGCCGGTCGCGGATCTCCAGCGGCGACACAAGCTCTATCGCGAGACGGCGCTCGCCGCCGGTCGCGCCGAGCCGGAGATCGCCTCGCTCGAGCGCCACGCGTGGGGCATGCGGGTCGTTCACGTCGCGCGCGATCACGACGAGGCGCTCTCCGCCACCGAGGCGCCGTTCATGGGCTATCAGCGGCGCATGTCGGCCCTGCGCTCCGACGCCACCGGCGGCTCGGTGCCGAGCTCGTTCGACCGCTCGCTCCTCCGGCTGCGCGCTTTCCAGGACTATCTGGCCGACGGCTGGGCGCTCATCGGCACCCCGGCCGAGGTGCGGGACGGTCTGAGCCGTTACCTGGACGCCACCGGATACGAGCGTGTTCTGCTGCTGATGGCGTTGCCGGGGCTCTCGACCGAGCTCGCGCTTGGGTCGATGCGCCTCTTCGCCGAAGAGGTCGCGCCCAAGCTCGAACGCGGCCGGTAGGCCCCTTGACTGCGAGCCCGCGCCGGGAGCAGGATGGCGCCGGGAGAGAGCCATGACCAAGTCCTTGGGTCTGCTGACCGAAGCCATCCTGGAGCGCGATCAACCCCGCACCGCCGACCTCTTTTTCCGGATGGTGAAGCGGGACGGGCAGTCGATGGGCGACGCGCTCGACGTGGTGACGACGGCGGAGGCGCCGTTCGTGCAGGTGCCGAGCCACATCAACGTCCGCGACGGTCAGATCACGCTCATCAACAACGACCACACGATCCTCGGTCTCAGGACCGCCGCGAGCCTGGCGCCATATCTGCCCGAGGAGTATCGTCTGCTGCCGTTTTTGCAGGGCGTCTGGTATATCCCGGCGGGTCTCGATATCTGGAACCAGCTCCTCGGCCGCTATCCCGGCCGTTACGCGACGATGAAAGGCATGAACGTCCCGCCGCCGAGCTACGGTCCGGTGGTGTGGCATCAGCAGCAGCCGCCGATCGTACAGGAAGGGCCTATCGAGGAACGGTTGCAGGCGCACATGGTGGCGACGATCAGCGGCGACGTGCGGCAGTCCTACGGGCTCTTCCTGGGTCTGGCCGAAGACGAGAGCGCCCGGGCGCTCCTGCGCGATCAGATGCTGTTCCTGGGCCTGATCGACCTGCAAGACACCGTCGTCGGACGCAAGGCGCGCAACACCGGACACAAGGCGCTGCGGGCGCGCGCCACCACCGACCTGGCCGACCTGATCGGCTGGGATCGCGCGCGCGGGGTCTATTACATCTGCGTGCCGGACATGGCCGTCGGTCCGCTGTACTACTCGCTCTACGACGCGGTGTGCGTGACGGTGAGCGCCGAGTTTCCGGACGCCGGCAAGGGTCTCAAGCAGACCAACACGACGCCGCTCACGCCGGCCGAGGTCGAGGAGATGGTCCAGCTCCTCATGGAGGCCGATGCGCAAACGATCTGGAATCTGGTCACGACGCATCTGCGCAACGGCAAGTCGCTGACGAGCCTCGGCGACACGATCCAGATCGGCGCCGCCGAGCTGATCCTCCGCACCACGGTGCCACGGCAGTTCACCGACGGCCAGCACCCCTTCGACTACTGCAACGTGGCGAACTACTGGATGCGGACGAGCCAGAATCCCTATCAGCCGCGCGTGCTCTACCTGATGGCGAACTTCGTCAGCGACGTCGCGCGCTCGAACAAACTCCACACCTCGGTGCTCGAGCGCGAGCGCGCCGGGTTCGATCGGACCGGCCGGTCGCCGCAGGAGCTCCTGCGAGAGCTGGACGAGGCCATCCTGGCGTTCGACATCGCGCGCACCACGGCGCTGGCCGACACCTACCTGAAATCCGGCGCTGATCGCTCCGCGTATCTGGCCCAGGTCGCCGTCACCGCGTGCAAGTTCCAGGACGACCCGCACAACCAGAAGATCACCCACTCGACGTTCGAGGAATACGGCCACAACTCCACGCATCTTCGCGACAGGCTCCTGCTCGCGTCGGCGAGGCTGCTGGCGGGTTGGCCGAAGATGCCGGGCGAGCGGGACTGCTACGCGCGCTTCATGAAGGAGTGGATCAACAACTAGGCGCGTCGAGCCTTCGCCCCACGCGGCGACTGCGGGCCGGCTACTCGGGGTCGACCTGAACCCAGCCGGTCTGGCGTAGGGTCGAGTCGCGATTGGCCGATCTGCGATCTTCCTTGCGGCGCTCGACCAGGGGTGCCCGCGCCTGCCGACGACGGTCATTCCGGCGGCGATCGAAAATCACGCGCACGCCGCGGTCGCCATCGAACGCGAACGCCAGGGAGTTATAGCGCTCCGGCAGATCCCGCGACACGATGAACAGGGACGGCCGGCTCGGGGTCAGGATCGAGCGGTACGCGGGTCTCGATGGAATGAGGACTGTCATCGTCCCAAGCATAGAACGAGACCGTCGAATGCCCCAAGAATTGAGAAGGGCCTGAGGCTCACCGGCCACTCCATCACGCCGGCCCGGCGATCCGCCTCAAGAAGTCGATCTCGTCGAGGAGCCGCCCGAGGCCCATGACGACGCACGACATCGGGTCCGGGGCGATCTTCACAGGAAGCTGCATCTCCTGGACGAGCAGTCGGTCCAGTCCCCGCAGGAGACTGCCCCCGCCGGTGATGACGATGCCGGCATCGACGAGGTCGGCTGCCAGCTCGGGCGGAGTCCGCTCGAGACAGGTGCGGATCGTCTCGACGATTGTCACGACGGGCTCGCGGAGCGCCTCGCGAATCTCTTCCTCGGTGAGGGTGATCGTCTTCGGGATGCCGTCCGCCAGGTCCCGGCCCTTGACCTCTACCGAACGCACGGGACCCTCCCCGGGGCAGGCGGAGCCAAGGGTCAGCTTGAGCTCTTCGGCCTGACGCTCGCCGATCAGGAGGTTGTACTGCTTCTTGATGTGCTGCAGGACCGCCTCGTCCATCTCGTCGCCCGCGACTCTGACCGACGTGCAAAAGATGACGCCGGCCAGCGAGATCACCGCGACCTCCGTGGTGCCGCCGCCGATGTCCACGATCAGGTTTCCGCCGGGCTCCTGGATCGGCAGACCGGCCCCGATCGCCGCCGCCACCGGCTCCTCGACCAGACACACCTCACGGGCTCCGGCGTGCCTGGCCGAGTCGCGCACCGCGCGCCGCTCGACCTGCGTGATCCCGGCGGGTACCCCGACCACCACCCGCGGCTTGAGGACCGTGCGGAGCCACCGCTGCGTCCGGGCGATGAAGTAGCTCAGCATTCGCTCGGTCACCTCGAAGTCCGCGATGACCCCGTTCTTCAACGGCTGGATCACGCGGATCTCGGGAGGTGTGCGCCCGATCATCGCCTTGGCTTCGTTGCCCACGGCCAGGATCGAGCGGTCGTCCTCGCGGATCGAGACGATTGAGGGCTCGTTGACGACGATGCCTTCGCCCTGGACGAACACGAGCGTGTTCGACGTGCCCAGGTCGATCGCGACGTCCCTCGAGAACTTGCGTAAAAACATCCGGCCCCTCTCGGCCATGTTCGCGAAAAGACGACCCCCGCAGACTCCGCCAACAGGGTAGTGGGGGGTCGCGACAACCGGAAGGAATTTCTACGGTCTGCGCGAGGTCAGAATCGGGGTCAGCTCGCGGTGGCGCGCACGGCGTCGAGGAACTGAGCTCCCGTGAACGGCTTGTAGAGAAGCGCGGCACCGGCGGCCCGGAGCGCCTTGTCCGCCTCTTCGCCGACGGGGCCGGCCGTGATGAAGATGAACCGGTGGCCGACGGCGGCTCCGCGGGCCGCGACCTGTCCCAGGAGCTCGAGCCAGTCGACGCCGTCCAGATTGAAGTCCGCGACGACCAGATCGATCCCGTCGCGCAGGTGCTGGCGGGCTTCGTCGGCGCGGGCGACGGTGAGAGCCGTGCAGCCCGTCGGCTCGAGATGTTCGAGCAGGATCTTCTGCACCGCCTGATCGTGCTCGACGATGAGGATGCGCTTGCCCTCGAGGCGAACCGTCGGGCCGGTCCGGTCGTCCGCCGAGCCGCCGGCGCTGCCGACCGGCAGATCGATCGTGAACGTCGCGCCGTGCCCCGGGCGGCTGTCGGCCATGATCAGGCCGCCGTGCTCGCGGATGATCCCGTAGGAGATGCTGAGCCCCAGGCCGGTGCCCGCCGAGCCCTTCGTGGTCACGAAGGGATCGAAGATCTTCGGCAGGACCTCGGCCGGGATTCCGGGGCCGGTGTCCTCCAGCGAGATACGAACGCGATCGGGGCTGAGCGCGCGGGTTGTGACCCTCAGTCTGCGCTCACTCTCGGGCTGCTCGGCCATCGCCTGCTTGGCGTTCGTGACCAGATTGAGCAGAACTTGTTGAAGCTGGTTGCCGTCGGCCCACACCGGGGGCAGGTCCGCCGCCATGTCCCGGTCGACCTTCACGCTCTCGATCCGGAGGTCCGCGGCGGTGAGCGAGAGGACCTTCTCGATGAGCTCGTCCAGCATCACGTGGCGGCGCTCGAGCGGCATCTGGCGGCCGAACGTCAGGAGGCCGCGCACGATGTGACGAGCCGCGTCGGTCGACTCGCGGATCATCTGCGCGTATTCCTTGAGGGCCTCGGGCGCCTGCTGCTCGAGGATGTCGCTGGCGCCGACCAACACGGTCAGCGGGTTGTTGAGCTCGTGGGCGACGCCGGCGACGAGCTCGCCGAGCGCCGAGAGCTTCGCGGCCTGGATCATCTGCTGCTGGGCCAAGGTCAGGCGCAGCTTCTGGTCCTCGACGACCTCCTGAAGACGCTGCGCCGCCTGCTGCGCTTCCTCGAAGAGGCGCGCGTTGTCGACGGCATAGGCGGTGTAGGTGGCCAGCGCGTTGAGGAACTGCAGGTCGGTCTGGCTGAAGACGCCGGTCGTGCCGGGCGCGACTTCCTTCTTCGAGAGGTTGACCACGCCGACGATCCGCTCGGCGACCCGCAACGGCATGCAGATGAACGAACCGCCACCGTAGCGTGGATCGTTCGTCTGACCGAAGCGCGGGTCCTTCTCGATGTCTTCGACCACGACCGCTTCGCCCATCTCGACGACCTTGCCGGCGATGCCCTCGCCGACCTTCACCTCGACGGGCCCGCGGCCGGTCTCCTGGAGTCCGCGTCCGACCGCGACACGCAGGGTCCGGCGCTCGCGGTCGAGGAGCATGATGGACCCGATGCCCGCGCTGACCGCGCGCATGGTGCGCTCGAGGACGTGGGAGAGCAGGTCCTCGATGCGCGGAATGCGGGCGGCCATCTCGACCATGTCATTGAGGGCGCCGAGCTTGAACACGAGGTCCTCGAGCCGCTCGGTGGACGCGCGCAGCTCGACGAGCATGCGCCCGAAGGCCTGCGCGATTTCACCGATCTCGTTCACCTGGCCGAGGCCGGCCACCGCCGCCGTCGCCGAGCCCTTGGCCGGCGTCCGCGCGGGCGCCGCGTTCTTCTCGACCGTGGCGGCGGGCACGGCGACGGCCTGGCCGAGGGCGCGTCCGAGGTCGGCCACGCGCTGCGTGAGCCGGCGGAAGAGGATGTACCCGAGGAGGGCGATGGCGAGGGCGAAGAAGATGCCGAGCTGGGCCTCGGTCGATTCGAGCAGGCCGAACCGCCACATGAAGTACACGAAGACCAGCAGCGGCAGGATGGCGGTCAGCGCGAAGATGGTGCTCGCGGCTTCGCGGAGCTTCACTGGACGCTCACCGACTCTCGATCCTCCAAAGGCAAGCCCGACGACAGGATTCCGTCGCTTTCTCCTAGTGTGCCGGGGGCTGGCGCAGACTCAAAGGAGAAAAGGCTCGTTGAAGCGCGGCGGCGAAATACGCCAAATGCTTCTGAAAAATTGGAACGCCAGAAGTGATCTGCAAACCCGTAAGTCCTCGTGGTAAAAGGCCGGCCAGGTCGCGGACTTCTAGTCCCTTCCTGACCTCACCCTCGGGCGGGTCCTTGACTTGGCCGAGCGCCGAGGCAATCATGGCCGTGTGATCCAGCCGCGCGGCATTTTCGCGATAGTTCTCGCGATCCTCCTCGCCGGGTTGACGCCGATCGCGTACGCGGATCCGCCCGATCCGACGTGGATTGGCGGCTACTGGGACGACGACGATTTCGACACCGTCGTCGACTTCATCACCGGCGTATCCGCGATCTCCCCGCCGCCTGTCATCGAGGCTGGACTCCTGTTGGTTCCTGGAGTCTGGTTCGCTCCGACTCACACGCGCGCCCGGTCTGGGCCGCCACTCACGCTCGCTTGCCCTCGCGCTCCGCCCGCAAGCCTCTCGCCCGACAGCTGATTCTCGAGTAACGGCAGGCCGACCCGCTCGTAGCAGCCGGCGGAATTGTGTTCCGTCGACCACGCCCGGACGCTTGCCAAGGATCCGTGTCGCGACCTTGAGAGGTTCAACGTGCCATGTGTGGCATTGCCGGATTTGTGACGACCGGGTTTCGGGGCGACTCTCGCGATGTCGTGCACCGAATGGTGACCGCGTTACGCCATCGGGGGCCGGACGATCAGGGCGAGTACGTCGACGCCCAGGCGGCGCTCGGCTCATGTCGGCTCAGCATCATCGACCTGGCGGGCGGGCGGCAGCCGATTGGGAACGAGAACGGAACGGTTCACGCGGTCCTCAACGGCGAGATCTACAACTTCCGTGAGCTTCGTTCGCGGCTTCAGCGGCGCGGACACCAATTCAGGACCCAATCGGATACTGAAGTCGTCGTCCACGCGTACGAGCAGGACGGAGAGGACTTCGTCACCGACCTCGACGGCATGTTCGCCCTGGCGCTGTGGGATGGGCCGGGGCGGAAGCTCTTGCTGGCACGAGACCGGATGGGCGAGAAGCCGCTCTACTATTACGACGGCCCGGGAGTGTTCGTGTTCGGCTCCGAGCTGCGAGCGCTGCTCGAACACCCCGACGTTCCGCGCGCGCTCGATCTCCAGAGCCTCTCGCGATACCTGCTGGTCGACGCCGTCCCGGCACCGCACTCGATCCTGGCGGGTGCCGCGAAGCTCGCCCCCGCGCACACGCTCGTGGTCTCGCCCGGCGCCAAGCCGCAGGTCACGCCGTACTGGAGCTTGTCGTTCGCGCCCGACCACTCCATCGACGAGCGCGAATGGCGTGGGCGACTGATCGATCAGCTCGAAGTGTCGGTGAGGAGCCGCCTCGTCGGCGACGTGCCGGTCGGGGTCTTCGTGAGTGGAGGCATCGACTCCGGCTCGGTCGCCACCTTCGCGGCGCGTCACGCGAACGCGCTCCGGCTCCAAACCTTCGCGGTTGGCTTCGACACGCCCAGTTACGACGAGCGAAGCTTCGCGCGTGTTGTCGCCGCGCGCTTCGGCGCTGAGCATCACGAGATCGTGTTCACGGCGACCGAGGCGCTGTCCCTGATGGAGCGGGTCGGAAGTTTGCTGGACGAGCCGCTGGTCGACGCCTCGTTCTTGCCGAAGTACGCGCTCGCCCGGGCCGCGCGAGGATCTGTCAAGGTGGCGCTGAGTGGCGACGGCGGTGACGAGATCTTCTGCGGCTACCCCACCTTTCTCGCCGACGCAGCGGCTCGATGGCTCCTCGCAACTCTCCCGCCGACCGCACGGCGCGTCGTCGGCCGGCTCATCGATGGCCTACCAGCGTCGCCGAAGTACGCCAGCGTCGACTTCCTGCTCAAGCAGTTCATGCGCGCGCTGCCTTATCCTGCCCCGGTCCGGACCCAGCTCTTGCTGGGTGGCATTACCGCCGCTGAACAGTCTCGTCTCCTGTCTCCCGGCGTTCGCCACGCCCTCGAGGGCTTCGATCCATATGCCGAGCTGACGACGGCGATCGAACAGCTCGAGCTCCGGGACCCGATCGAGCGATTGATCCACCACCATGCCCGGTTCTACCTCGCCGACCAGACTCTGGTCGCCATGGATCGAGCCAGCATGGCCGCCGGCCTCGAAGTCCGTGCTCCCTTCCTCGACCCGGCGCTCGTCGAGCTTGCCGCGACGATTCCCAGCGAGCTGAAGCTCAACGGATGGACGACGAAGTACATCCTGAAGAGCGCGCTCGAGGGAATCTTGCCGCCGACGGTCATCCGGCGACGAAAGCAAGGGCTCGGGGTTCCGATCGCTGCATGGTTGCGTGGGCCGCTGCGCGGCGTCATGGAGTCGCGCCTGGCCCCGGCGCGCGTGCGACATCGCGGCCTCTTCGATCCGACGGCCGTGACGCGGCTCGTCTCGGCCCACGTCGAGGGTCGGGGAGACCATCGAAAGATCCTCTGGGCCCTCCTGATGCTCGATGCGTGGTGCGATCACTACCTGCCGCATGAGCGCTGGACTTAGCGGCCGGCCGCCGCTCGCCGGATGGGCGCCCGTCGCCGTCGTGCTCGCGGTGAGCGCGGCGCTCCTCGGCTTCGATCTCGGCGCGCGCGTGCTCGCGACGAACGACGAGGCCAGGTTTCCGATGATGGCCCGGGACATCTTGTCGAACGGCCACTGGCTCCTGCCCGAGATCAGCGGGGTACCCATGCTCAACAAACCGCCGCTTCACGCGTGGCTGATCGCGCTGGGCGCATGGCCGACGGGGGCGGTGTCGCAGCGAACGGCAGTCGTCCCCTCGTTTCTCGGGGCTCTAGGTCTGGTCGCGGTGACGTGCTGGATCGCGCATCGGTTGTTTGGCGCCGGTGCCGGGCTCGCGGCCGGAATGATCGTCGCCACGACGGCAGGGGTGTTCGCGATGGCGCGCTCGGCGGTGCCGGACATGACGCTCTCGCTCGGCATCGCGGCCGCCATGGCCGCGTTCGTGGCGGCCGAATTCGATGGCCGCCGGGGCGCGTGGTTCGGCTTCTATGGGCTTGTGGGGGTCGCGTGCTGGGCGAAGGGGCCCGCCGGGCTGATGCCGCTCGTCGTCGTGGTCGCCTACCAGTTGGCGGCCTCCGGCTGGCGCGGGGTGGCACGCATGCGAGCCGGGATGGGCACCGCGATTCTCGTGGTGCTGGTCGTGCCCTGGTGGCTGCTGGCAGCCCATGCCGGGCGCGGTCAGTTCGTACGAGACGTGGTGCGGGCCGATATGATGCAGGGCTACAATCCGCTGCGCACGCTGGCCTGGGACCGAGCCATCGAGCCCTTCGGTGCCGCTCTGACGATTCTCCTTCCGTGGTCCCTCTTGCTCCCGTTCGCCGTGCGCTGGGCCACTCGGCTCTGGAAGACGCGCGCCGCGGCGGGCGAGCGGTTGGCCCTCATCTGGGCGATCACCCTCTTCGTCGTCGTCGCCGCATCGTCTCGCCAGCGATGGCGCTACTACCTGCCGCTCTGTGTGCCCGGCTCGTTACTCGTCGCCGGCTGGCTGTGCTCCCGTCGCGTGTGGCGCCACATGGCGATCTCCGTTGCCGCCTGGGCGGTGGTCGCCAGCACCTTGATGGTCGGCGAGATGTACGTGACCGCACGCGACAATCGCGGCACCCAATTGCGGACGATCGCGCGGGCCCTCGAGCAAGTGTCGGCGCCGATGTTTGCGCTCGAAGCGCCGGAGCTGGTCTTCTCGTTTTACCTGCGACTATCGATCCCGGCGGTCTCCAGCATGACCGAGCTTCGCGGCGTCGATCCTCCCGTCTATGTCATCGCCAGAGATCCGCCGGCCCCAGCGGCCTTTGACCCGGTCGCGCAGGGCTTGGTGAAGGGCCGGCGCTTCGTGCTCTGGTTGAAACACTGACCCAGGATTGCGTCAGCGTGGGGCCGGGAAGAGCACCACTTGAACGGCGTCGCCCGCCGAGGAGTGTCAGTAATGTTTGGACTTGGGTCTCAGGAACTGCTCGTGATCCTGGTCATCGTGCTGGTCCTGTTCGGCGCGAACCGCCTCCCGCAACTCGCTCGATCGCTGGGGTCGAGTCTCAAGGAGTTCAAGAAGGGCATCGACGAAGCCCAGACGAAGGAGGCTCGAATCTGCGGCCAGTGCAAGAGCGCGCTCGCCCCCGACTGGACCCACTGCCCTCGGTGCGGGACGGTGGCGACCCAGGAGCCGAACCCGAAGATTGGCCCGGGCACCGGATGACGCGCCGAGGAGACCGGTGAAGACGAAGGTACGCTGGATTATCGGCGGGGCGATCCTCGCCACGCTGGTCGCCTCCGGCAGTTGGCTTATCCTGACGGATGCTCCGGCCTATCAGTTCCTCGTCCGCCTCTACGTGGATAAGCGCTTTCTCAAGCATGCGCTTCGAGAATGGGGCGTACTGGCGCCCGTCATTTTCATGGGCCTACAGGCCTTGCAGGTCATCATTGCCCCGATCCCAGGTGAGTTGACGGGGATCCTTGGCGGCTATCTATTCGGCGAATGGGGTGGGCTTTTCTACTCGACGATTGGGCTGACCGTGGGATCAGTGGCGGCCTTTGCCGTCGGCCGGTGGCTAGGCGCCCGTTACGTTCAGAAGCTGGTGAGCGCGGACATCTGGCGCAAGATGGGTTTCATTGTCGAGGCGGAGGGTGCCATCCTCTGCTTCATCATCTTCTTGGTGCCCGGTCTCCCGAAGGATGTGACTTGCTACATCTTTGGTCTGAGTCCCATGCCGTT
>Ga0209267_1000718_pt1 | contig 23797 bp, 30 predicted proteins | sample GraSoiAngelo_137_FD_185894 | JGI IMG/M metagenome (GOLD analysis project Ga0209267, IMG submission 185894) | Grasslands soil microbial communities from the Angelo Coastal Reserve, California, USA - 14_0929_09_30cm (SPAdes) (version 2) | ecosystem: Environmental > Terrestrial > Soil > Grasslands ... | reverse complement strand
ACCGGCATTACCGGCGGCACGCTCGACAAACTGGAGAGCATCCCAGGATTTAATGTCAACTTGGATGAAAAACGCGCGCTCAAGCAACTCGATAAGATCGGCGTCTTTATGATCGGGGAAACTGAGGACATTTGTCCGGCCGACAAAAAGCTTTACGCGTTGCGGGATGAGACGGGGACGGTGCCATCGCAGCCGCTCATCGTCGCGAGCATTATGAGCAAGAAGCTCGCGGAAAATCTCGATCGCCTGGTGCTCGACGTTAAATTCGGGACCGGCGCGTTCATGAAAACGAAAGAGGAAGCCGAACAGCTCGCCAAAGCGATGACGAACGTCGGCGAGTCGATGAAAGTAAAAACTTCGTATTTGCTCAATCGGATGGATCAGCCACTCGGACGCGCGGTTGGCAATGCCCTCGAGATCGCCGAGTGCGTGGAGATTTTGCAAGGCGGCGGTCCGCCCGACCTGATCAAGTTGATTATCGACCTGGCCGAGAAAGTTTCCGAAACTCCGAGAGCGCAGTTGGAAAAACGTCTCCAGGATGGAAGCGCCTGGAAGAAATTTGTTTCTTTGGTTTACGCGCAAGACGGCGACGCGACTACGGTGGAAAAAATTCTCGAGCAACATCGTGCGCCAATCATTCAACCCTGGCCCGCCAAGTCTGCTGGCGTCGTCAAGAAGATGGACGCGGAGCTAATCGGTCGCGCATCGGTGTTACTCGGCGCTGGTCGTCGAAAAGCGGACGACCCGATCGATTTCGCGGTCGGCTTTTCCGGAATTAAAAAAGTCGGCGAACATGTCGATCTTGACGAGCCGTTGTTCGTCATTCACGCGCGCAACGAGCGCTCGATTGTCAACATTACGCCGCTGCTGGAAAAAGCGGTCGAAATTGCGTAACGAGAAATTGTAGCGCAACCGCGTCGGTTGCCGGCAAGCGGCCACCTCGCCAATGCTACGGCGCGCCAGGGAGCGCTTGCCCTACAAAAACCGGTATCGAAGGCGTTTGCGCGACCACACTTACTACGGGGGCGCTTCTGATAACTGATAACCAACAACAATTAACTCGCGCATAAGGGCACAGCCTGCGGCCCACGTCCTGCTAATTAATCTCTGAAATCATGAGCGACCCTTTGCAGATTCTGGTTGTCGAGGATGAAAAAGCCATCGCGCACATGATCGCAATGGTACTTGGAGGTCCGGCGTCCAAGGTAGCCAGGGCGAGGAGTGGCTGGGAGGCACTCATTAAGATCGGCGCTGCCGCCCGACCTTTTGACGTTGTTATCACTGATCATCGTATGCCGCGGATGACGGGCCTCCAATTGGTGCGTCGACTCCGGGCGCAAAACTTTGGCGGCAAGATCCTCGTTCTGTCGGCTCATCTCGCGGACGAGGACATTCGCGCTTACGAAGAGCTGAGGGTGGACATGATGATGTCCAAACCGTTTGACTTTGACGAGCTGCAACAAGCAATGGCCATTCTTAACAAGAAAGCCTTAGCGCTCGCCGAAGCGTAGATTTGCGAAAATTAGGGCAATCGTCCGCCGATCAGCACGCCTGTTCGCGAAAGCTTTCGAGGTTAGCCGCAGCGATTTGATGAGGCTTATTGCTTACGCGCCCCGAGGTGGAAATCTTTAACGACGAACCTCCCGTCTTCTGTGACGACAGCATCCAGGTACGAATCCAGGTTCGGAAAGTCCTCAATTCCCTTTGGGTTGGCAGTAAGATCGGCGTGAACAATTAAAGGAAAAGAAACAGTTTTGGTATCTTCGCCATCGGTCGTCACATCAATGGTAAATCCGTCGGGAAAGGCGCGGCCATTTCCCGAATTTGCCTTCTTTGCGCTGAGATATTGTTCGGGTGCGGCGTCTCGGGTGCGGACAAGAACAGCTTCCTGTGCTGTTCTGAGGAGGTCGATGTGCCACTTCAGACGATTCTCTTCTATCTTCAGCAAAACCAAGGCGTCCGGATTCCATTTACCGTTCACTTTCCACAGCAAAACCGATGAGTCTGGCGACCAGCGCGGCGGAGCGGTTTCACGAAAGTTCAGCGCGCGATCGTATCCGGTCTCAGCGCGGATCACACCCACGACCTTCCCGGTGTGAATCTCTACGACCTTGTTCATTCGATCGTCAGATTCCTGGGCGGCTTCCATGTGAAAGATTGGAATCATGACTCCATATCGCTGGTCAGGTGAAAAGGTAAATGGCGGCGTGAGGTAATCGGTATTCACACTGCCTGCGAAACTAGCCACAGTGGCACTGACGAGCGCCGCAATTGTTGCCAATCGCTGTTTGGCGTCACGGACGTCGGTGAGCATAAAATTTGAAGAGAGATAAGGTGAGCCACCCCGCCACTTGAAGCAAGCGATCGCATTTCTCCTCGCGCGGGACGCAAGTGGCGGGATTGGCTTCGTCAGCTCGTTAGATGGTTGGCGTGGCTGGTCCAGCGCGTCGAGCATAAACTGTAGCCGCGACTACCGCGACGAAGAAAAGCAACTGCAGCCACAAGGCAAGCGCCCGAAGGTGCAGATGAAGGTAGAAGCGAGAGAACAGGTTGAGCGCCACGTCAGAGGCGATGATGAGCAGAGCCAATGCAAGCCCAGTGCGTGGGCGGCTCAGCAAGAGCACGGCAGCAAAGGCGTCTAAGAATGTGAGCGCAGTCCAGTAAGCGTTGAGCGGGAAAGGCGCGAAATGATAAGGCAACCAGCCGTGCTGCCAGAGGTCAGCTACGTGAACGACGCAAGCTCCAAGCAGACAAAGTGCGAATAGAATCAGCACTGTTCGCGGAACGGGTGATACCATCTAACTAGAAAAAGATAAGCCACCGCTAGCGCTGAAAAGCAATACGGCGGGAGTGCGTGAGCGCGAAGACGCGAATCGCACTAGGGAAGCCGGGAACCTGGATGAAATCCAGGGTGTCGTGGCAAACACGCTGAAGTTGTCTCGCAATGGGGCCGTTGGCTTCATCGATTGGTTAGGCCGCTCGTGACTTCAGTCGGAGCTCTTGCAAGGCGAATCGTGTTCATGAGATGCGTTCCCAAGTCAAAACGTACTCGAATGATTGCCCATCCCATATGAGCGACGGAGTGGACAATAACAGGCGACTGCCGTCGAACTCGAAATGACGGACCTGATCGTGGCCAATCCAATTCGGATACCAAGCACCCCGAACTTGATGTGTCACAGTTTGCCTCGTCTGGTCAATGGTGTAGGTGCCGAAGTAGGAACCGTAATCCTCAAAGGCCGCACGGAGTTCCGCATCTGTACCGCGAGCCGGATCCTTTGCAGCAAATAAGGGGCGGTCGTTTCTCATGACATGGGCGGACATGTTGCCGCCGCCGTCGTAGACAAGCAAGCCGGACACATTTTCGCCCAATGGGTAATGGACCCGACCCTCCGAATCGCGTGCTTCATACGATACTAGTCGCCAGGTTCCGAGCAGGCTCGGTCCAGATTGGGATTGAGCGACGTTTGGAGACGCGATCATCGAATCCCAATGCCCTTAACGACTGCTTTCATTTGTGAGTCCCAAGCTGATCCGATCTTGGCGTCTAACGAGAACAAGCTGAGCGACCGCCACCGAGAGCGAGCTGTGCTTTGAGTTTCAGTGTTGAAGTTATCGAAAGTAAATTTGCGAGCCGGTCAGCGGTTCGCTCCAGCGCATGGTTAGGTCTCTTCGGGTCGATAAGCATGAATGAGCCTGTCGAGAAGTATCTTTTCGGAATCGGGTAATGGCAAGCTCGTGTCCGAGAGAACACCCTGTGCGAGATAGAACTCTTCGTCGCTGCAAATGGCAGCGCGCTCGATGATGCGGCGATACTGCTTGGAGTAACGCTGACGAAGAGCTGACAGCGTGTAGCTTCCTTGGGCTTCCAAGGCGCGATCACACTCTGCGACTTCGGCGGGCGACAAATCCTGAAGTGCCTCGACCAAGTCGTTGATGGCCATGGCTAGACCGCGCTGGGCTGACGCGATGCTTTCCTTCTCCTGGCGCGCCAAAACGGCCGACGCGCGATGCTCGGGTGCAAGAGTGGGTAAAGCTGGCACGACGTATCGCTCCTCGAGAAACTGAAACGCACTTCGCAGCTTCGCGTAATCTTCACGGTCGAGCGGCATAGACCTAACGAGAATTAGACGAACCTTCGTAATATAAGGCGAACTTTTTTTCGTCTAACAAGCGGATTTTCATATCGCTCGCGAAAGCTAGCCTTCCTCGGACACGCGGATGGTCCAGAAATCGTCAGCCAGGTTTTTGGCAGGATCGAGATAATCGTAGGGCATGGTGAAATAGCCTTTCTGTCCCCAATCGGTGTCCCAGGAGTTGCGAATGATGAATCGCTTTTGCGCATCGTCGTACCCAACGCCCATGACGGCGTGGCCGCCCACGACTTGCTCTTTTTTAGTCGGCAGATTCAGGACGCCCGATTTCGCCACCGCCGCTGACTCGAAGGCGGAGTAAACCGTAAACCCGAACACGAACGGAAATCCGTCAGCGAGGCAGGTCCGCATTTCGTCAACCGTGCTGATCCGATGATAGGAAGTGATCTGATGTTTCTTTGCGTCCGAATAACATTTCGTAGTCGGTTTCTTAGTGAAATCTTTCACGCGATAAGGCCATTCGTTCTCCGGGCAGACACCTTGTTTGGCGAGTGATTTGATTCCGTCGCGCAGGAAAGCGCCGCTATCCTGTTTCACTGTCCCTTCGATTGCGCGCTCGTTGTAGTAAACAAAAAGCCGGCTGAGATCGACAAACTCGACGCCGTCCTTTAACTCAAGAAATTCGAGCGCGCCGACAAGCGCGTTAGCGGTGCAGGCACCAATCTCTCCCTGGTTTTCTATCGGTGAACACTTCTTTCGCAGATCGACTTTTGCCGGCAGTTTCGCGAGCCTCGGAGCGATTGAGCTGTAGGAGAAGTCGCGATGATCCGGCAAGTCCGGCAACCATCCGTACCATTTAGGAGATCGTTTGTTTAATCTACTCATTAGCGGCCTTTAGCGATTAGTGTCCTGCCGGTTGAAGCTCATAAACTTCTCCGTTCACGGTGGCGGCCTGATTGGGCCAGAATTCAAAACTCACGCCGGAATCGACTCCTCCGTGGCGGGGGCTATCTGGAATACCGAGCTTCTTTGCCGCGGCGATGGACATTTCTCCGATGTCGTTGCCACCGCTCACATCTGCCACAACGGCATCAATCGTCTTCTTCTTTTTCTTCCCCTTATAAGCAACGCGCGCCTTGCAGCCGATGACGACACCTTTCGCTCTGGCGCGCACACGAGGATTGACTACGACGTAAGGCACCGCGGTTGCATCGACATAGCGCGTTTCCAAAGGCCGGTCTTTCCAGGCATAGGTCGTACTCGAATACCAATTCCCGTTGCCGTCGTCGGTTGGCTGGTCAGTGTCAGGATCGACAACAAGCACGTCGCGCCAACTCTTATTTGGATAACCCGCGTTAGCTAGAGCATCGAGCCCGGTATCATCCTCTCGATAAGCGAACGGGTTACCGTTTTGCCCGTTGGCACCGTCCGCATCCACCGCCGCTCCGCTCTGCCAATGGACGCGTCCGTCGTTGTCTTGAACGACAGTGATGCCTTTGATTACCGCAAGGGTAGTTGAATCCATCAGGACAAGTCACTTCGGCCTTGGCTAAACACAAGAGATCTCCCTTAAAGCAATGCGATGCCGACCGCTTTGTTAATCGCAGCTTCAGCAACCGAGATCGCGGCGTTAGTGGCATCTTGAGCAGCCGCTTTCAACGTAACTTCGATTGCGAGGAGCGAAGTCGCTTCAGACTCCTTGATCTGATCGAAGGCGAAGCGCACATCGTCATCGGTTATCTTGTTCTGAATCCGATCAAACACAATTTGTTTTGTACCGTCGGCGATGATTCTGGCATGGGCTTCGACGTATTGTTTGAGATCAGCCGCGTGTCCTTTTGCCGCGCCCGTAGCGGCTGCGATGATATCTTGAGTTAATTTTTGGATGTTAATCTCGGTCATACTTATTCGGTTTAACCACTTTTTTTGAGACGGGCGCTAAAAACGGAACTGCGCTTCTTGGCAATCTGGATCTGTTCGACCGCGAGAATGGTGGCGCGCAGGCCGGTAGCCAGGGAACTTCGTGGCGAGCTTCCGTGTTCGCGAAGATCGACAAAACGCTGCTCGAGCTGCGTGACCGCTTCAATTTCGTCCTCATTCTTGGCAAAGAGTGAAGAGCGTCGTTTCATCGTTCGCACGGTCCCGAGCGCTTCATCATAAAATTTCGCTCGATCTTCTTCCGAGAGCTTGCCGCCATCAGCTTTCGCGATCGCAGTTTCAGTCTTTACCGACAAATCGGTCAGCAAGCGATCGGTCGTTTCGTCATAAGGGGCGACAAAGGCGGCCGCGCAGCTGGTGATAAACGCGGCGCCAACGCTGGCAGTCAAAAGCCTGGAGTAAATCATTGGAGGAATCCTGAAGTGAGAAGTGTTTTCGTTCGGCAAACGGCTCGCCTCCATCCGTTCAATACGGCTTTTGCGCCGTGAAGTTCGAGCAAACGTCTCAAAAAAGATCAGGTTTGATCTTGCTGAAAAGCGAGTCCGCATTTTGACTCGCGAAGGTTTCCCACCTCAATCCGCGAATGCTCAGCCCGGCCTGCAACGACAACAGCCTCGTCTCAGCCAATTGCGCGTGCTAGAGAACAAATGTGAACCGCTTTTTCGACGTTGACGGCGACGTGTCGATCCAGCTCGCGCCATGGAAATTGATCGCGCAAAACGAGCCGGTGAAGATCGCACGGTTCATTTTGAAAGTGCCTTTGCGATTTCGGAGCGACATCGCCGGCGGGGTAATCGTCGTTCCGCTCGGGTATGATTCGGACCTTGCGTCCATCCCGCAGTTTGCCTGGTCGATCTTCATGGCCAGCGACGACCCGCGGATTGAATTGGGCGGCTGGGTGCATGACTTACTCTATCAAAATCACGGAGGAGTTCCTTTGGAGAACGGCAGCACGACCAGCTTATCGCGCAAACAATGCGATACTATCCTTGCCTACGAAGCCATGCCTGATCTGAGCGCGACGGCCTTTCAATGCAGCGCCGTTTACCAGGCTTTGCGGCGATTCGGACAAGGCTGGCCGGGCGATTCGTTTTGGGAACGGTTTACGTGAGACGTTTTCGAGATCGGAATTTAGCACTGCACCGGATTGGCCGATTCTTTCTTTTGGCTGCACTTCTGAATTGCCGGACAGCAGCTGAGGTTGCCGAAACGGATCTGACGCGCGGAGCGCCTGCCTTACAACAGCAATCACCGAAGGTGCCCGTCGATCAATTGATTCCGTGGTTGGTCGATGAAGAAGCGCAATTGCGCGGTATTCCCTTCAACCAGGTCATTGTCGATGTTACAGGCAAGAGAGTGCTGCCGTTCGACCCAAAGAACGAAGTCGATCAGCGGGTCGTGAAAGCAATCAGCGCAGCGTGCGATGAAGCAACGAAGCGATCGAACGCAGAAGACAGTCCCATCCAAAAGGTCGCGCGCATTAACGAAGTCAGCAGCCACTTCGAAGATACTTTGCGCGAGTTACTCAATTCGACTCCGGGCCTGGGCTGCGATTTTCCAAGAACGGCCGACGGCAAGATTCAACGTTCGGGCTATCCCGACTTGCGGGTCGTCGACCTTGCGAGCAAGCGCGTCTTCTATCTCGATCCGAAACTTTACGCGGTAGGAAGTCGAGATAACTCTTTCCGCACATTTTATTTCGAACCGAAACTCGCGACCAACAAAGTGCGCGACGACGCGGTCCATTTCGTTGTCGGCTTCGAGCACGAGCCGCGAGAAAGGTACGCCAGGTGGAGATTTACCCGCTGGGACCTGGTCGATCTTTCCCAATTCAAAGTGAAACTCAAGGCCGAGTTCCAAGGCAGCAACCGCGATATGTATCGCGAGGAAGCGATTGTGGCTTCGAGCGAGAAGCAATAGTCGTCGGCTCGACAGAGCATCGGCCTGCCGCTACAATATTAGTCCGATAATGATAACAAAGGCGGCGGAAACGTTTCAGTTCGATGCGATTGACGATGTGGTGAGCGACATCGCCAAGGGACGCATTGTTATCGTGACAGACGATGCCGACCGCGAGAACGAGGGCGATCTGGTGATTGCGGCGGAGAAGGTGACGCCGGAAGCGGTTAATTTCATGGCGACGCACGGTCGCGGTTTGATTTGCGTGCCGATCTCGAACGAACGCGCCGAGCAACTCGGTTTGCAACGCATGGTGACGCAGAATCGCGAAGCGCAGCGGACGGATTTCACGGTTTCAGTGGACGCGGCTCGCGGGGTCACAACCGGCATCAGTGCTTACGATCGTGCGACGACAATTTTGGCGATCGCGAATCCGCATTCGTCACCGGACGATCTGAGTCAACCGGGGCACGTGTTTCCGTTGCGCGCGAAAGACGGTGGAGTTTTACGCCGCGCCGGTCACACCGAAGCGGCGGTCGATCTTGCGCAGATGGCTGGATTGCAACCGGCGGGAGTGCTTTGCGAAATTTTGCACGACGACGGCACGATGGCGCGGCTGCCGGAGCTAATGGAGTTCCGGAAAAAACACGGACTGCGCATTTGCACGATCCAAAGTTTGATCGCGCACCGGCGCAAAAGCGAGAAACTGGTCGAGCTCGAGCAAGTAGTGAAGTTGCCGACCGATTACGGCGATTTCGATTTGCATTTGTATCGTGCCACGCTCGATGGAATGCATCATCTCGCCCTGGTCAAAGGCAAGATCGACAAGAACAAGCCGACGCTGGTGCGCGTGCACAGCGAATGTCTCACGGGCGACGTGTTTGGATCGCGCCGGTGCGATTGCGGCAATCAATTGCATGCGGCGCTACGGCAGATTGCTGAAGAAGGAAATGGGGTTCTGGTTTACATGCGGCAGGAAGGACGAGGCATTGGTCTGGCGGCAAAAATTCACGCTTACAAGTTGCAGGAGGAAGGACTCGACACCGTCGAAGCTAACGCGAAGCTCGGCTTGCCCCCAGATTTACGAGATTACGGACTTGGCGCGCAAATTTTGTTCGATCTCGGCGTGCGGCAGTTCCGGTTCCTCACGAACAATCCCAAGAAGGTCGTCGGTTTGGAAGGCTACGGGTTGGAAATGGTTGAGCAGGTGCCGATTCGAACGGCGGCGAATCCGCACAACGAAAAATACCTCGAGACAAAAAAAGTAAAGCTCGGCCATCTGCTGTAATTTGATTTCTTGCCTCGGCTCGACAGAGTCTCGCCCTACCAGAGTCGCTGGAATTCACCGGAGGTTGATGCAACCGCCGAGAGGCGATTGTGGGATTCGAAGGGTTGTAACTATATGTCCGCGCTGAGCTAATGAAACGATATCTGCCCTTTATCATCGTCGCTTTGGTGGGTCTGCTCGCGGTTGGCGGTGGCGCATTTCTTTATCGCGCCAAACGTTCCGCCAACCCGACACCGAAAATTTCCAAGACTGAAACTCTGCCATCCGGTGAGTCGATCCATGCTCTCGGACCGGCCGACGCGGCCGTGACGCTCGAAGAGTTCGGCGATTTTCAATGTCCGCCTTGCGGCGTGCTCTCCGAACCAATCAACCAATTGCAAAAGCAGTACAATCTGCGGGTAATCTATCGCAATTTTCCACTGGCGATTCACGCTCATGCGAAGGAGGCGGCCTTCGCCGCCGAAGCCGCCGCGCGTCAGGGTCGGTTTTGGCAAATGCACGATTTGCTTTATCGCGAGCAGGCGGTTTGGAGCAAATCGACTGACGCGCGCGCGCTCTTCAACGCCTACGCCGGAATGCTTCAACTCGATCTGGGCCGCTTTAAAGAGGACATGGACAGCAGCGACGTTCAACAACAAGTCGAGAACGATCAGCAGCGGGGAGCGGAGATTGGCGTAAAAACAACGCCCACTATTTTTCTCAACAATAAAGTCGTCCCCTCAAAGCAAATCAGTCCGGACGAACTGCCGGGCATGGTCGAAGCCGCAGTGAAAAAAGCCAAACCTTCTTCATGAAATCCCGCGAGGATCAGTCTCGAAGATTGGCAATGGGCCGCTCACGCATCCAGACAATCTTCTACAGCGCGGCAGCGCTGATTTCGCTGGTAGGCCTGGCTGAAGCTACTTATCTCACGGTCGTCTTTTTGTCCGGTGAAACGGCGGTTTGCGGCGGATCGCCCGACTGTTTTCAAGTCCTGGGCAGCAGTTACGCGAAGATCGGCGGTATTCCGGTGAGCGGTTTAGGCGCGCTCGCTTATTTCAGCGCTTTCACGTTCGCTACTTTTGCCGGCTTTGGCTACGGCCACGCTCGAAGATTTTTCGCCTGGACGGTTATCGTCATGTTCGGCATGACGCTCTGGCTGCTCTTTGTGCAGGCGTTCCGGCTCCACGCGTTCTGCCGGTATTGCTTGTTTTCAGCGGCGCTGGTTTTTCTGCTAACCGGTTTGCTGGTCGCACGCCCTGTGGCCGAAACCGAAAAGACCTGATTTCTATGATTGAGACACTCCTGGCATCCAAAACTCGGCGACTCGCACTCGTTTTCTTAATCGGCATGCTCACGATGTTGGCGAGCTGCCAGAAATCCAAAATGAACTCAACCAGCCCCCCTTCAAAACGGCCCAAGATCGACCCTTGCGGATTAATTTCGGCCGAGGAAGTCCAGGCGATTCAGGGCTCGCCGATTAAGGACGTCAAACCCAGCGAACAATCCGACGGCAGTTTTCGGATCGCGCAATGTTTCTATAACGCAGAGACCTTCAACAAGTCGGTCAGCCTGGCAGTGACACAAAGTGATCCGGCATCGCCCAAGGCGCGCAATCCGAAAGATTTTTGGAAAGAAACATTCGACCGCTACGAAGGAGAAACGAAAGAGAAAAAGGGCGACGAGGAAAAGAGAGAAAGTTTACGCGAGCAAGATGAAGAAAAGGGAACACCGCCGAAAAAGATGGAAGGCATCGGGGAGGCTGCCTATTGGACGGCGAACCGCGTGGGCGGAGCGCTTTATGTTTTAAAAAACGATGTCTTCATCCGCGTCAGCGTTGGCGGACCTGAAACCGAAGAGGCCAAGATCAACAATTGTAAGGCGCTTGCCGAAAAAGCCCTCTCTCGTCTCTAATCAAGCTCGCGTGCTCTTGCCGAGACGGGCTTGTTGGAGGATTAAAGAGCAATGTCGAATTTGAGTCCCCCTCGCCCGCGCACTGTCGGCACTGCCGTTGGCGGCAAACGACACTTCCCGATCGTGGCCAGCCAATTCAACTCCACCTACGTGCAGGGTTTAATCGATCACGCCACTGCGGAATTGCGCACGCTGATCCCCGGCGCAACGACATCGCTCCTGCAAGTTCCGGGCGCGTTCGAAATTCCGCTCGTCGTCCGCGAGATCGCTTTGCAAAAACGCGGCGACGCCATCATCGCTATCGGCGTCATCTTGAAAGGCAAAACTGATCACGCCGAAAATTTAAGCCGATCAGTGACCGATGCGCTCCAACAAATCGCGGTTGCTCACGGAGTTCCCGTCATCAACGCCGTCCTGAGCTTCGACGACGAAACTCAGGCGCGCGAGCGCTGCCTTGAAAATGAAATAAATCGTGGCACGGAAGCGGCGCGGGCTGCAGTCGAGATTTCGAATGTGATCTCGAAGTTGCGGAACAAATAAGTGATATGGGTAAACGGCGACGCGCGCGCGAAGCGGCCATCCAATATCACTTCTGGCGCGATCTCCAACGCGGCGAAACTCCCGAACGGATGGACGACTTTTGGGAATTTTGTCCCGTTAAAGCGAACGTGCGCGAATTCGCCCAGCCGATCATCGAAGGGATGATTGCGCACCTCCCGGAAATTGACGAGCGGATCAAACGCTATTGCGAGAATTATAATCTCAACCGCATTTCCACAGTCGATCGCAACGTCTTGAGGCTCGCCATCTACGAAATGCTTTATCGTGACGATATTCCGCCGATTGTTTCGATCAACGAAGCAATCGAACTCGCAAAAACTTTTGGCGGCGCCGAATCCGGTGGTTTCGTTAATGGCATTCTCGATCGCGTCCGAAAAGATCTGACTCGCCCCGCGCGGGAAGCTGTCTCCTCTTCCCAGAAAGAAAGACAGAATTAACAGAATTGTTTGAATCAAGGCAAGATCGACAACTCGCCGTTTTTCAATCCTGTAAATTTTGTAAATTCTGTCTAGTTCCGTGAAGTTTCTTGAAGCGCTTGCACAACAATTCGCCGGTAAACCGATCGACTGGGACGAATTGGAGCACGCGTTGATTCGGACGGACATCGGGGTCGCGCTAACCACACGAATTATTGCCCAGCTTCAGGAGCGCGAAGCCTGGTCGCTGCTTGGAATCCAGGACGTCATCAAAGTCGCGCGTGAAGAAATCGCGAAAATCCTGCCCAAAGAAGCGAAACCCATTCAGCCCCTTTCAGGAAAACCAAACGTGATTCTCATCGTCGGCGTAAACGGCACCGGCAAGACAACTTCGGTCGCGAAATTGGCGCAAATGCTCAAGCAAGATCGACATACAATTCTGCTCGCCGCCGCTGACACATTTCGCGCTGCGGCGATTGAACAGCTCAGTGTTTGGGCGGATCGCCTCGGCGTTGAAATGGTGCAAGGCCAATACGGCGCGGATCCAGCTGCGCTTTGTTACGATGCCTATCAAAAAGCTGCGAATGAAAAGATCGACTTCTTAATCTGCGACACCGCCGGCCGGTTGCACACCAAAGCCAACCTCATGGCTGAGCTTCAAAAAGTGAAACGCACCCTGTCCAAAAACGATCCGACTGCGCCGCATGAAATTCTTCTCGTGGTCGATGCAACCACCGGCGGCAACGCGCTCAGTCAGGCGCGCGAATTTCATCAAGCCCTCGGGCTTACCGGTTTGATCGTGACTAAACTCGACGGCAGCGGCAAAGGCGGAATCGTGGTCGCGATCCAGGATGAATTGAAAATTCCAACGCGATTCATCGGCACCGGCGAAAAGATCGACAACTTCGCGCCGTTCGACGCGCGCGAATTTGTGGCGGAGATGTTGTAAGGCAAGATCGACATCGTGGCGGAAACATTAAAAGGCACTGCACCGGCGGAAGAGCACGTCGCTCCGGGAGCGATCAGCGGATTCATTTCGAAATTCACTGTGCTCAAAGGCGCGCAACGCGAACTCTGGCTCACGTTCCTGATCAAGTTCCTCATCTACACGGCGTATTCGATCACGAACAAGACGATGGTGCTTTGGTTGTCGAAGGACCTTGGCTTTAACGACCAGGCCGCCGGCGCTTTGGTCGGTTGGGTCTGGGCGCCGGCCATGACCGTGTTCACCTTGCTCGCCGGCTCGCTGACCGACGCGATCGGATTGCGCCGAACTTTTTTTCTCGGGGTCGCGATTTGCACATTTGCGCGCAGCGTCATGATTTTGAGCACGGGTCCAACGCTCGCGCTGGTCTGCGGCTTGCTGCCGCTGGCGATCGGCGAAGCACTCGGCACACCGGTTTTGCTCGCGGCGACGCGAATCTATTCCACGACCGCGCAACGTTCGATCGCGTTCTCGATCATCTACGCGCTAATGAACGTCGGTTACTTCGTCGCCGGTTATGTTTTCGATTTCATTCGCTCGCTCGATCTCCACGTGAGCATCTCAGGATTTCAGCCGACGCCGCACGAACAACTCTTCGGCGTCAGTCTCGCGCTCGAGATCTTGCTCTTCCCGACGATTTATTTTCTGCGACGCGGCGTGCCGGACGGGCAGTTAACAAACAGGCAGGCTTCAGACGGGAGATCAGCTCGCTCCGGCTTTTGGACCGAAATCGCGCGTACCGTCCGGAAAGGTTCGAACGACACGCTCGCGCTTTTTCGTCGCCTGATCGGGCAATCCGGATTTTACCGCCTGCTGGTGTTCTTTCTCTTCATCGGATTCCTGAAAGCCATTTTTCTGCAAATGGATTACGTCTTCCCGAAGTTCGGCGATCGCGAGATGGGATTACACGCGCCGGTCGGCAAACTGGCCGGGATCAATGCCATCCTTATTATTGTGCTCGCTCCGGTAATCGGTGCCCTCACCCAGCGCGTCGCGTCGTATCGCATAGTTATTATCGGCAGCATTATTTGCGCGGCGGGAGTTTTCATCATGGCTTTGCCGGCGGATTGGTTCGTCCCGGCGGCAAACAGCGCGTTCGGACACGCGCTCGGACACGGTTACTTGCAACTCACCGGCGTGGTTCATCCGTATTACATCATGTCGGCGATCTACCTAACGATCTTTTCCGTCGGCGAGGCTTTCTATTCGCCGCGCGTCTATGAATACGCGGCGGCGATCGCACCGCCTGGTCAGGAGGCTTCCTACGGCGCGCTCGCTTACATTCCGTTTCTGGTCGGCAAACTCCTGATCGGAACAAGTGGCTGGGTCCTTGCGACGTTCTGCCCCGAGCATGGCGAATGTCATGCGGCAAGCCTGTGGTTGATCTTCGCGCTCGCCGCTTCGGTTGCGCCAAGCGGGTTGCTCCTCTTCCGACGTTACATCCGCGTCCCGGAAGCTGGACGGCAAGATTAGGATTAACCACTAATCCGCACGAATGCACACCAATGACGACAAGCTCCTGTACAAAGATGAGGTCTTTCAGATCGTCAGACGTGCAATCGAAGTACTCAATACTCTCGGCCACGGCATCGTTGAAAAGCCATATGAAAACGCGCTCGCTGTGGAATTTCGAATACGGGAGATCCCATTTCGGCAGCAACCTGTTTTTGATGTGCTCTATAAAGGGAACAAGTTGGCTTGTTTGTTCCTGATTTGATCGTGTTCGATGCCGTTGTATTCGACACAAAAGTGATCGACCGAATCACGGACCACGAACGTGGCTGATGTTAAATTATTTGCGGATCACGAAATTGCGTGTCGGAGTTGTTCTAAATTTCAAGCACCGCAAATTGGAGTGGGAACGAATCGTGTTGTAAATTCGTGTCCATTTGTGTCAATTCGTGGTTGGCTGGACGGCAGAATTAAACGGCGTAAATTTTGGCGTGATTCAATTGCCGAAACGCCCGCCGCCGTCATCGCGCGGGATGTTAATTTTCTGTGCGGTTGTATTTGTGGCGTTGCTCGGGGTGCTGATTTTCCTCAGTCGCGCCCGCGCTCAGAAACCGAATGAATCTGTTCCCCAATCAAACTCTATGACAACTCCATCATCCACTAATCAAGCTTCGACCAAGCCATCCTCGGAAGAATTAAAAAAGAAACTGACCCCGGAACAATATCACGTCACCCAGCAATGCGGCACCGAACCGCCGTTCCGAAATGAATATTGGGACAATCATCGCGCCGGGATTTATGTCGATATTGTCAGCGGCGAGCCACTCTTCACTTCTCTCGATAAATTCGACAGCGGCACCGGGTGGCCCAGTTTTACCAAACCAATCGACCACAAGAACATTGCCGAAAAATCAGATCGCGCTCTTGGAATGGAACGGACCGAAGTCCGCGGGGGTAAAAGCGATTCGCACCTCGGCCACGTTTTTGACGATGGCCCGGCCCCGACCGGTCAGCGTTTTTGCATCAACTCGGCCGCGTTGCGTTTCATTCCAGTCGAAAAACTGCAAGAAGAAGGCTACGGTCAGTACCTGCCGCTCTTCGAAAAGAAAAAATAATCGCCGGGCTAGCGGTATTTCAACCAAACCAGATTCGGGTTTGGCCGCGTATTATGTACGAAACTTTGATGAATGAGGGGTTACGGCTCGTCAAATCAAAGGGTACCCAAACAGATCAGCGAAAAATTTCACCGTGCACCGAATTCGCCATCCTTCAAAGCGCTCGTCGCATTTGACCTTGTGGCTCGGCTTGCTCGCCGCGGCCGCAGTGATGGCGGGATTTCTTCACTACAGCAGCATTCAGGCGGAGAAAAAGAAGGCAGGCAATTATAACTATCTCAAGTCCGTTCCGAGTGAGTCCGTTCTGAAATCGAAACTGACCGAGGACCAATATCGCGTCGCCCGCCAAAACGGCACCGAGACCGCGTTCCGAAACGAATATTGGGACAACAATCGCCCCGGCATCTACGTCGACGTTATCACCAACGACCCGCTCTTCAGCTCGCTCGACAAATTCGATGGCGGAACAGGACGACCCACGTTTACCAAACCGATCTCGCCGGATTCCGTTTTTCAGCAAGCCGACAGTTCGAATAACATGCAGCGCATCGAACTGCGCGCCAAGCTAAGCAATTCCCACCTCGGCCATCTTTTCAAGGACCCGACTTCGCCCACTGGCGAACGTTACGCCGTCAACTCCGCCGCGATGCGTTTCGTTCCAGTGGAGAAGATGGAGGCCGAAGGCTACACGGAATATCTTCACCCGTTCGAAAAAAAAGAGTGACTTAAGTCTGGTTTTCTTGTTTCACTAGTGAAGCGAGGCGACCAGATGAACAGCACTCGAATCACCGGCGACGACACATCACGAGTCAGCCTGTGCGTGGGGTGCAGCGTGGCCGCCCTCCTGATTGGCGTGGCCCTCTACTTTGCGCTCGCAGCGCATGCGCTTACGAAAGAAACCACCGGGTTTGGTCCTAACCGGCCAGTGCCAAGCGATGCCATACTTCGCTCGCGCCTGAAACCGGACCAATATCGTGTCACGCGCCAAAACGGCACCGAGACGGCGTTTCAAAATGAATATTGGAACAATGTTCGCCCTGGGATCTATGTCGACGTCATCACCGGTGAACCGCTTTTTTGTTCGCTCGACAAGTTCGACGGCGGCACCGGGCGCCCAACTTTCACGAAACCGATTTCGAAAGATTTGATCGCCGAAAAGGACGACAATTCTTACGACATGCATCGCATCGAAGTGCGCGCGAAACGCAGCGATGCGCACCTCGGCCATTTGGTCGCCGACTCAACATCGTCCACCGGACACCGTTACGCAGTGAACTCTGCAGCGTTGCGTTTTATTCCGACCGACAGCATGCAGCATCAAGGCTACGCTGCGTTTTTGTCGCTCGTGACCCAGGTCGCACAAAATAGCGACGTGGGAACGGGAGCTGCAAAGTCCCGGTAAAGCTCGAGCCCACTTCGAGCGGCGAAACGATTTAGTGCGACGCGCGTCCGCGTGTCGCTACAATCCGAGGATGTCGATCTTGTCCGCCAGACCGACGGACTCGTCCTTTGGCGAGCGCACGGATTCCGCGAAGTTGCATGAAGCTTCCGGACTCATCGCGGGAATCGCCGCATTCACGACCTGGGGTCTGATCCCGATTTATTGGAAACTTCTCGCCGCCGTTCCGGCCACTGAGATTCTCGCGCATCGATTTGTTTGGACGACCATTTTTCTCTCGATCGTGCTGAGCTGGCAGCGGCGCTGGTCTGAACTAATCGCCAATGCGCGTTCGCGTCGCGCGCGAATTTATTGTCTGACCGGCGGTCTGGCCATCGCGTCGAATTGGTTTCTCTTCATTTACGCGGTCAACGTTGGTCGCGTCATCGAGACCAGCCTCGGTTATTTCATGACGCCGCTGATGAACGTTCTCTTCGGCGCAATTTTTCTTCGCGAACGCCTCACCCGGTTGCAGTTCGCAGCGGTTTTGCTCGCCGCGCTCGGCGTGCTGAATCTCACTTTCGGTTACGGCCGCTTCCCGTGGATCGCGGTCTTGCTCTGCGTCACCTTCGGACTTTACGGATTACTCCGAAAACAATCCGGCACCGCCGCCATTCCCGGCTTGTTTATCGAAACGATCCTGCTCGTTCCGTTTGCGGTGGTTTTTCTCATTTATCTTCAGCGATCGGGCGCGCTCGTGTTCGGCCGCGCGGGCTGGCCATTGCCGATCTTGCTCATCAGCACCGGCATCGTCACCGCCGTTCCGCTTTTCTGGTTCGGCTACGCCACCCGACATCTGCGCCTGATCACGGTCGGCTTCCTCCAATATCTTTCTCCGATTGGTTCGTTCTTTCTTGGCGTTTTCCTTTATCACGAGCCATTTACGCGCGGACATCTCGTCACTTTCATTTTGATCTGGCTCGCGCTCGCGCTTTTCACCGGCGAAGCAGTCCTGCGCTGGCGATCGACCCGCGTCCGCGAGATCGCTACCTGTGCACTCGAAGCTTCCGCGCTCGATTGAAAGAACCGCGCGCTGTCTTAAATTGCACCGCCGCCAAATGAAGGAAGATGATTTCCAATACGCGATCGAGAACACGCAGGTGATCCTCGCGCCCGAGCAAAAGATCGCCACCTTCGGCACGACCAGTTTTCGATTTTATCTGATTTCTGAATTGATGGATCGAGTGAATGAAGTGCGCGTCCGCGACGGAAAAATTCATGCCGACCGTCCGCAGATTCTGACGCCGGAACATTTCAGCCGTTTGCTGCTGGAAGGGTTTGGCGAGAAAGCGAAACGTTACGCCAATCAACTGCGCGAACACGCCCACAATATGGCCGTCCTCCGCTACGGATTTCAGTTTCGCAAGACTGACGTAACTGAGCAGATGTTTCGCGATCCGATCGAATCCGTTATCGCGCGCACGAAGTCGCATGTTCAGCACCGGGACGAACCGCTCAGCGCGATCATCCAAGGCGTGGACGAAGCCTGGGAGGTTTGCCTGCTCAAGTTCACCATCGACATGATCGAGCGCTCCAGCGGCGGAAACATCGGCGATTTCCGCAAACGCGGATTGATTTAATCGCTGCATACATCTCGATCTTGCCGTCTGGCTCAATCTGATTTCCAACGGCGCGATCGTTGCTGCTCTCATTTTCGCCCTTCAAGTGCGACAGGGAAATATTAAACGGCAGGATCAAGGCAGGGGCGATTGACCTCAATCGCCCGCAATGCCAACCCACTCAGATTTTCGGCTTTCGTCATTCCACGCGCCTTGTCATTCTGGCGCGCCCCGATGTTGAAAAATTATCTGCGCCTGAATCTGAGTTTGCTTTACTGGGTGTTCGTCGCGCCTTTTACCGGGCAGTTTTTTAGTATCTCCCAAATTTTTCGGCAAATGGTTTTCATAGGCGTGCGCGCAACGTCGATGGTCGCGCTGACGGCCTTCAGCATCGGCGTGACGCTCGCGATGCAGGCGGCGCACTCACTTCAGCAGATGGGAGCGGAAATTTATGTTCCCGATCTCGTGATGTTGTCGATCTTGCGGGAGATGGGCCCGGTCCTGATCGCGGTCATCGTGATTGGCCGCAGCGGTTCCGCCGTCGCGGCCGAACTGGGAACGATGAAAGTGTCCGAAGAAATCGAAGCGTTGGAAGTGATGGCGATCAATCCGGTCCAATATCTGGTCGTGCCGCGTTTCCTTGCCATGCTTATCATGCTTCCAGCGTTGACGATTTTCGGAAACTACATCGGTGTGCTTGGCGGCTGGGCGGTTTGCCGATTCGCGCTTAATTTCAACACCGCCGGTTACATTATGCGTGCACTCGAAAGCGCTGAGACCTGGGATTTGTATTCGGGAATGATCAAGAGCGGGGTCTTCGCCTGGATCGTCATCACGATCGCGTGCAACGCGGGACTGCACGTCGAAGGCGGGGCGGAAGGTGTCGGACAAGCCACCACCGCATCCGTTGTTCAGGCACTATTGGCAATGCTCGTAACTAACGCCATCCTCACCGGAATTTTCTTTTTTGGCGCATGAGGAGGAATGACGAAGTTCGAATGGCGAAGCCTGAAGGAATGACCAAATCCGAAAACCCGCATAATTATTTAGAGGAGGCGTTTTGGGATGGTGGCGCCACATCCGTCGTTCGGGAAGAGCCACGTGAAAAACGCGTTTACGATCTTGAGGAGCGGACCGCACGGTTTGGCGAAGCGATCATTGATTTTGCAAAGACGGTTCCGCAAAGCGCCGTAACCAGCCGCATTATCAGTCAACTTGTCGGTGCCGGAACGAGTGTTGGTGCAAACTACTTGGAGGCCGACGACGCCGTATCAAAAAAAGAATTTCTTAAGAACATCGGCACATGCCGGAAAGAGGCGCGCGAGACGAAACATTTTCTTCCAATGATTGTTTGCGCGGTGCCGGAACTCAAAGCAGAAGCTCGAAAGCTCTGGACGGAAGCGAGGGAGCTGAACCTGATTTTCTCCAAGATTTAGAGAACAAGTGAGAAATGACGAAACAACGATGAAACGCAAAGATCAAAAGAGCTGTGCTGATTTTTTGTCATTTGAGGTTCGGATTTCCTTCGAACTTCGTCATTCGGATTTCGTCATTGTTAATCATGCCAACGCCCGCTGACTCTCCAGTGATTGAGGTTGTCGATCTTATCCGGAAATTCGGGGATCGCACGGTGATCAATGACATTTCTTTTAATGTTCGCCGCGGCGAGACGCTTGTTATCATGGGCGGGAGCGGTTGCGGCAAGAGCACGTTGCTCCGCCATATTATCGGTTCGATGAAGCCGACCTCCGGCTCGGTAAAAATCTTTGGCCAGGAAATTACCACCATGAACGAACACGAAATCGCGTCCGTTCGTCGACGATTCGGAATGCTGTTTCAATCGGGCGCGCTGCTCGCTTCTCTCACTGTCGGCGAAAATGTCGCACTCCCACTTTTGCAGCACACCGACAACTCAGTTGATGAGATTGAGGAAATCGTGGAGGAAAAACTTCAAATGGTCGGCCTCAGCGGCTTTGAAGATCTGAAGCCGGCCGAGATCAGCGGGGGAATGAAAAAGCGAGTTGGCCTCGCCCGCGCGCTCGCGCTCGATCCGGAATTACTCTTCAGCGATGAGCCAACTTCCGGACTTGACCCGATCATGACCGCGGTTGTCGATCAACTCACGCTCAAGCTGACGCATGGAGAACACATGACCGCCGTGGTCGTCACGCATGACATGACCAGCGCGTTTCGGATCGCGACGCGGATGATCATGCTTGGTCACGGCTCGATTGTCGCGCAGGGTACGCCGGATGAAATTCGCACCAGTCCCAACCCCGAAGTGCAACAGTTCATCAACGGCGAAGCCGATGGGCCGATTCCATTAAATCTTTCCCAGGACGAACATGAACACCATCAACACGTGAAGCCGCGGCCGTTTATCGCCGCGCGTCACCGATTTCATCGCAAGACCGCATGAAGAAGAACCTTTCAGATTATTTCGTCGCGCTGTCAGTCATCGCTTGCAGCATCGTCTTGCTCGCCGCGCTTACGTTTGCGCTCTCCGGCTTTCGTTTGAAAAAACCGGCGCGCACTCTGCAAATCCAATACGAAGATGTCACCGGCATCAAAGTTCATTCGGAAGTTCGCTACGCGGGCGCGCCCGCCGGACGCGTGATTGCGATGCGCCATCTCACGGCGGCCGAGCGCGTAAAATTGAACAACAAAAAAGACGCCGTCATTGTGACAGTGGAACTCAATGATGGAATTCCGCCGTTACCAGTCGATGTAACTGCGACCCTGAGCGCGGACACTTTGCTCGCACCGAAATTTGTCGCGCTTTCCGCCGGCACACCCGGCGGCAAAACTCTCACCAACAATGCATCGATCGAAGGACACCCCGCTTACGGGATCGAACAAATCACCGCCGCAGCCGGACCGCTTTTCGAAAATGCAAACAAGCTACTTGATAATCTCAATATTACCGTCACCGATTTGCACGGCGACCTTGGCGAATTCATGCCCAAACTCGGGCCGCTCGCCGATTCATTGAAAATCGACGTCGATAATTTGCAAAACGTGGTCAAAAACCTGGAGAGCGTTTCGAAGGATGCCGACAAACTCTTCGGCACTGCAGACACGTTTATCGGCACGACCGACAAGTCCCTTCAGGAGCAGATGAAGGAGCTGCATGTGATCCTGCTCAATCTGAAAGTTGTCACTACCCACGCGAAGACGTTAGTCGAATCACTCGCGGAAAAACCAAACCGGGTCATTTTCAGCGGCAAAGCGCCCAAGCTCACGCCGGAAGACGAGATTATTAAGAGCAGTAAACCACTGCCGGGGAAAAAACCGTGATTCCACGAGCGAGCCCGGGCCGGACTCGCGCAGTCAATCGCCCCTACCCTTTTTGTAGCGCCGCATCAGCTTGAAGAAGCGGAGCGTGTCGCGCACCGGGTGAATGCTACTCACTTCATCGGAGTAGACGGTGCTGATCGGCACTGAATCGATCCGAAAACCTTTCCGACTGGCCACGATCAACATTTCGGTTTCGTAATCGAAACGCGCCGCGCCGCCGAGCAAGTCGGGAATTAATTGTCGATGTATCATTCGGAAGCCGCATTGCGTATCGGGAATTTCCTGACCGCAAACCGCGCTGATCCGTTGACTCATCCAGCGATTAACGATCTGCCTGACGCGCGGCATCGACGAAACATCGTTCATTCGGTTGCCAAGAATGAGTTTTGGTTCGTCCGCGGAAAGTGCAGCCGCCACGAAACGATCGATCTCTTCCGGCCGATGCTGACCATCCGCATCGAGAATGATGACGAAATCGATTTGTCGTTCGAGCCAGTGACGTAATCCAGTTTTAATCGTCTCCCCCTTGCCACGATTTTTTTGATGAACGATCACTTTGGCACCGGCTTCGCGCGCGCGGTCCGCCGTCTTGTCTCGCGAACCGTCATTGACGACAAGAACGTCGTCGAGTTTCTGCCGCGTTCGGCGAACGACGTCACCGATATGCTTCTCCTCGTTGTAAGCGGGAATGACCGCCGCAGTTCTCGACGCCTCCATCCTCAGCGGACAACCGGATGAAAGTCGGCAGCGTGATAAGAGCTGCGCACGAGCGGACCGGAAGCGACGTGCTCAAATCCTTTTTTGCGCGCGATCTCGCCATAAAGATCGAATTGTTCCGGCGTGATGAATTCGACGACCGGCAAATGATTTGGTGTCGGCCGCAGATACTGACCCATCGTTAAGACCTGGCAGCCGACTTCCCGCAAGTCGTCCATCGTCTGAAAGATCTCCGGCTCGGTCTCGCCGAGGCCGAGCATGATCCCGCTTTTCGTTACGATCCCGCAGCCGCGGGACGAAAGTTCCTTCGCGCGTCGCAATACTTGCAACGACGTTCGATACTTCGCCCGCGATCGCACCATCGGCGTAAGCCGCTCCACCGTCTCCATGTTGTGGTTATAAACGTCGGGGCGAGCATCGAGGACCGTCTGGATGCATGAATCATCCGCGTGGAAATCGGGCACCAGTACTTCGATGATAATCGACGGATCCATTTTTTGGATCGCAGCGATCACGCGCGCGAAATGATTCGCACCGCCGTCTTTCAAATCATCGCGCGCGACGGCGGTAACCACCACATGCTTTAACTTCATTCGCATCACCGCTTCGGCCACGCGTTGCGGTTCGTCTTCCTCCAAAGCAAACGGTTTCGCCGTGGTCACCGCGCAAAATCCGCACGCGCGCGTGCAACGATCGCCCGCGATCATGAACGTGGCGGTGCCCTGGCTCCAGCATTCCCAGCGGTTTGGGCACTGCGCGCTTTCACAAACCGTATGCAGCCGCAGATCGGAAATCAGCGCTTTAGTCGAAAAGAAGACTGGGTTCGACGGCAACCGGACCTTGATCCAGGACGGTTTATGCGCCTGGTGCAGCGCCGGATCGATTTTTGCGCAGGACATGCTCGAAGAAACTAACGCAACGTTACCGGCTTGAAAAGTTAAGGCTTTGCTTTCCTCTCGTAATTTTTAATTTCTTTCCCATGCCCGAAGCTGAACGCGCCCTTGCCATTCTCCACGAATGGGTCCAATCCGAGAGTTTGCGAAAGCATATTTACGCCGTCGCCGATTCGATGAAACATTTCGCGCAATTACGCGGCGAAGATGTCGATCTTTGGGAAGCAGTCGGTTTGTTGCACGATATGGATT
>Ga0209267_1000711_pt1 | contig 23908 bp, 23 predicted proteins | sample GraSoiAngelo_137_FD_185894 | JGI IMG/M metagenome (GOLD analysis project Ga0209267, IMG submission 185894) | Grasslands soil microbial communities from the Angelo Coastal Reserve, California, USA - 14_0929_09_30cm (SPAdes) (version 2) | ecosystem: Environmental > Terrestrial > Soil > Grasslands ... | reverse complement strand
GAGAATAAACGCGACTATACCGGCCCGGAAGATCCGGGTGTGCAATCGGTCCAGGAAATTTATTCCTACTACAAGAAGTTTGGCTACAAGACTGAGGTGATGGGCGCGAGTTTCCGGAACGTTGGACAAATCCGGGAGCTGGCGGGTTGCGACGCCCTCACCATTAGCCCTGAGTTGATGAAAGAGCTTGCCGAATCGCAGGAGCCGCTCGAACGCAAACTTGATCCCGAAAAAGCGAAAGCCGCGAAGATCGATAAGCTGGAGCTAGACGAGAAGAAATTCCGATGGCTGCTTAACGAGAATGCGATGGCCTACGAAAAAACGGGCGAGGGCATCCGCAAATTCGCCGCTGACGTGGTGAAGCTGGAGAAATTCGTCGCGAGTAAAATCAAATAACCGCAAATTACGCGGATTTATACGGATCGGAAAAATCTGGAGGCCAAGAATCCAGGAAAGAGAATCCAATTAGGAAAGCAAGAAAGCAGGAGGTCCGAGCCGGACCGGCAGTATCAAATCAATTTTCTGGTTCCTGGGAGTTCCGATTTCCTGCTTTCCTATTTTCCTGATTCATTTGGGATCTGCGAAATCTGTGGATCAAATCGGATTTAACGTTGTCTTAGTCGAGCCGGAGATTCCTCCGAATACTGGCAACGTCGGCCGGCTTTGCCTGGCGACGCAATCGACATTGCACCTGGTCAAGCCGCTCGGTTTTTCGCTGGAAGATCGCCAACTCAAGCGCGCCGGCCTCGATTACTGGGAAGATGTCGATCTAAGAGTGTGGGATTCATTGCCGGCGCTAATCGAAGCGAAGCAACCGGGCGAGCGCTATTTTTTCGTGACGACAAAGACCAATCGCGCCTACTGGTATGTCCAGTTTCGGCCGGGTGATTTTCTCGTTTTCGGACGGGAAACGAAAGGGCTGCCCGAGAATTTGCTGGCAGCGAACGAGCCCGGGTGCATCACGATTCCGATGGCAGGCACACGCAGTTTAAATCTTGCCACGGCGGTAGGAATCGTCCTATTTGAAGCAGTTAGGCAGCAACGCCTGGGCGAAAACGGTGTTGAATAACCAAGACGCTTACGTGTCTAATAACCCTAGGAGGCAATAGAATAACTTATATGAGAATCCTTTTAGTTTTAACAAGTTGTGTCGGGCTGGCGCTGTTCGCAGGCGCGGCTCAACAGGACGATCAAGATAGTAACAAGGGCAAGAAAAAGGGCGGTAACGCGCAGCCACAACAGCAGCAGCAGCAAGTGGTGGCTCCGCAAACCGGCAAAAAATTTAAAGCCGGCCCAGGCGGAGGCAACGCCCAGAACTTCCAGCAACCGACCACAACGCATTACAAAAATACGCAGAAATGGCACGGGCCGGTGACCGGACAGACTGAGACGAACATGTCGAACCGGACAAACTTAAACAGCTCCAAGTCGAACAAACTGGAGTCCATTCAAAAGGGCGGCACCGAAAAGTGGAAAGGTCCAAATCTGAATGCGAAGCAAGGAAAATTCCAGAAGCAGCACTTCGATTTGCAGACGAACAAGGTGGTCAACAAGTACAAGACGGTGAACTTCAATCAGAACTACAAGATCGCCGGTGCTCACAACTGGAAGGGCGCGAAGTATCAGGTCTTTGTGAATTACCATCCGGAGTGGCATGACACGTGGTGGTGGAACTGGCATCACCCTCACGTCGTGTTCATCTACGGCGGCTGGTACTACTGGGATAATTCTTATTGGTACCCAGCGTGGGGTTATGCTCCTAGCTCAGTCTATTATTATGATGGACCGATCTACGCCTCGAGTCCGGAGGAGGATCCTGCTCAAGTTGTAGCCAATGTGCAGTCGGCGCTGCAGCAGCAGGGTTATTACCAGGGCGACATCGACGGTGTTCTCGGACCACAGACGCGCGCGGCGCTGGCGGAGTATCAATCCGCCCAAGGTATTGAGCCAACGGGCGCGGTGGACGAGCCGACCTTGGAAACGCTCGGAATGGCGTAACGAAACTTTAAATTCTGACAAGCCGCCGCGGAAAATTCCGCGGCGGTTTTTTTTGGAGAACGATTACGATTACGAGATTCTTCGCTCCGTTCAGGATGACGTGTTGCACGATGTCGATCTTGGTGGAGTAATTGTGCGTGCAGCCGCAGTTGATCGCCCGCGATTTATTCCAATCGTTCCGGATGGGTTCGCGCCGGATCGAAGTGTTGCGTGGCATCTCGATCGAAGTCGCGCCCGGCGAAATCATTTTCATCTGCGGTGCGTCAGGCGCTGGAAAGACGACGTTGCTTTACACGCTGGCCGGTTTGGAGCGGCCTGAATCCGGGACCGTGGAATTTGAAGGGCGCAATCTTTACAACGGAAGCTCGGCGTCGCAGGCCCGGTTCCGCAACAAGAAGATGGGATTCGTTTTTCAAGGCTACTTTCTGTTGCCAGAGCTGACTGCGTTGGAAAACGTTTCGCTTCCGGGAATGATCGGGCGGGCTTCAGCAAAAAAAGCGGCCGAAGAGAGTTTGGCTGAGGTCGGATTAGTTGACCGGATGCAGCATTTGCCGGCGGAACTTTCCGGAGGCGAGCAACAACGCGTCGCGATTGCGCGCGCCTTAACGAACGATCCGGATATTATTTTTGCCGACGAGCCGACTGGCAACCTCGATTCCGAAACCGGCGGTGCGATTGTCGATCTTTTATTAAATCTTGCTCGCGAGCGCAAAAAAAGTTTGCTGATTGTCACACACGACACCGGGCTTGCGACCCGGGGCGATCGTGAGCTGCATATTAAAGATGGGCGCATCCAATAACGCCTTCGCATTTTGTTCCTTGAATTGCGCGACGAAACACGGAGATTTTTCCTGCAATTATGAAAACCACTAATGCTGGCGGGACGGTGATCGACGAACCTAAATCACGAGAAGCCGTAAAACCTGCGGTCGATAAACGCACCGGGTCGAAGCCGGCAGCGAAGTTTTCTCAGATTTACATCGACGGAAAATTTTATGCCGAGGGCGATGCCAAAGTTTCCGTGTTCGATCACGGCCTGCTTTATGGCGATGGAATTTTTGAGGGGATTCGTTTTTACAACGGCCGGGTCTTCCGATTGGAGGAACATCTTGAGCGGCTTTGGGATTCGGCCCGTTCGATTTGTTTGGAAATACCGATGTCGCAGCGCGCAATGACCGAAGCGCTGCTGGAGACGATCCGGCAAAATGACTTGCGGGAAGGTTACATTCGACTGCTGGTCACACGCGGCGTTGGCAACCTCGGCTTGAACCCGGAGCAATGTAAAAAGCCGAGCGTCATCATTATCACCGCCCAAATAGCGCTTTATCCGGAAGCCGTTTATCGCAACGGGCTGAGCGTGGTTACCTGCGCGACACGTCGCACCAACCCGAGCGCGCTCAATCCCGCGGTCAAGTCGCTCAATTATTTGAACAACGTGATGGCGCGGATCGAAGCCAACCTCGCCAATGCCGACGAAGCGCTCATGTTAAACGACGAGGGCAATGTGGCGGAGTGCACGGCTGACAACGTCTTCATCGTAAAACGCGGCCACATTTTCACACCACCGATCACCGCTGGCGCATTGCGCGGCATTACCCGGGCAGTCGTGTTCGAAATCGCCGCCGAAACCGGGATTAAAGTGACCGAATCCGACATTACGCGTCACGACGTTTTTATTGCGGACGAAGCTTTTCTCACCGGAACGGCAGCGGAAATTATTCCGGTGGTCAAAGCCGACGGCCGTCCCATTGGAACCGGTAAACCGGGCCCGATCACAGCGCGGATGATCGCCCGCTTCCGCGAAATGACGAGAGAGACAGGAACGCCGATTGATTCGTAAGATCGACATCGGCGCGAAAGGTGCTCGACAAACTCGCAGCTTGAATGGTTTAAGCGTGTAACAGGTCTAAGTTGTAGAAATGTTGTGCGACGTTTGTAAATGCAATGACGCGACCGTCTTCCTGACCCAAATCATTGAGGGGAAGATGCAGAAGGTGAATCTCTGCGACGCGTGCTCGAAAGAAAAAGGCGTGCAGGACCCGACCGGGTTCGCGCTGGCCGATTTGCTCCTCGGCATCGGCGCGGCCGAGGAAATCGAAAAGGGAAGCCCAACGCAGAGGTGTCCGGTTTGCGGTTTTACTCAGGCCGATTTCAAAAAAACTGGCCGACTCGGGTGCAGTACCTGTTACGCGACTTTTACCGAGGCATTGACCGCGTTGTTGAAAGCAATGCACAAAGGAACGGCCCACGTCGGCAAAGTGCCGCTGCGCGCGCATCGGGTGGGAGAGTTGAGCGACCGGATGCGCAATCTGAACGACAGCCTGCAAAAAGCCGTGGCGGAAGAGAATTACGAGACGGCTGCTTCGCTGCGGGATCAAATCAAACAGCTCGAAAGTGAATTAACGAGTTAGCGCCATGAAATTCTCGAATGTTATGTCGAACGCCGGGGAATGGCTCCGGGGAGAGGGACCGCATCATCAAATCGTAATTAGCAGCCGGGTCCGACTCGCGCGCAATCTGCGGAATCGCGCTTTTCCAGGTTGGGCGAAGAAAGCCGAGCGCACGGCGATTCTGGAACTGATCAAACCGCACGTGGAAGAACTTCCCGAGATGCAGGATTCATTTTCAGAATTGCTGCAGGACCTCTCCGCGCTGGAGAAACAGGTCTTGGTCGAGCGGCATCTGATCAGCCGCGAGCACGCGGCCAAAAGTGCCGGCAGCGCAGTCATCATGAATCGCCGCCAGACGCTCAGCATCATGATCAACGAAGAAGATCATTTGCGGATGCAATCGATGCGCTCGGGTTTGCAATTGAAACAGGCGTTCAAACTTCTCGACAAGATTGACACCGCGCTGGAAAACGAGCTCGAGTTCGCTTACGACCAGCGGCTTGGCTACTTAACGGCGTGCCCGACCAATGTCGGCACCGGCATGCGCGCATCGGCGATGTTGCATCTGCCGGGTTTGGTGCTGAGCGAGCTAATCAATCAAGTGGTGCAAGCGGTGAGCAAGATCGGCCTGGCCGTGCGCGGTCTTTATGGCGAAGGCACTGAGGCGATGGGGAATCTTTTCCAAATTTCAAATCAGACGACCCTCGGCGAGAAAGAAGACGAAATCATTTCTCGTCTCACCAAAGTGATCGAGACGATCATCGAAAAGGAACACGACTCGCGGCAGGTCTTGATCCAAAAAAAATCGAACACGCTTTGGGACCAGATCGGCCGCGCTTATGGCGTTTTGACTTACGCGCACGCGATGAGCTCGAAGGAAGCGCTCAACCTGCTGTCGATCATCAAACTCGGCATCGACCTCGGCGCGTTTCCGGAAGACAAGCGGCTGCCGATCGATGAATTGTTCATGGACACGCAGCCGGCGCACCTTCAAAAAACGTCGCAGCAAAAACTCAACGCGGAGGAGCGCGACCATCTTCGCGCGCAAATTATCCGGGCGCGTTTGAAAGTCCTTCCCAAACCTGATATCAGTAAGCTGGCGACGGACTCCGGCAACGGCTCGAATCCGGGGCCATCAGAACAATGAACAATTTCACACCTCGCGCCCAACAGGTGCTGCAACTCGCTCGCAAAGAGGCCGACCGTTTCAATCACAATTACGTCGGCACCGAGCACCTTCTGCTCGGACTGATCAAGCTCGGCCAGGGCGTCGCCGTCAACGTTCTCCAAAAAATGGGGCTCGATCTCGAGACCGTCCGAATGGAAGTCGAGAAGCAGGTTGGCTCCGGTCCGGAAACAAAAATTGTCGGCAACATTCCTTACACACCGCGGGTGAAAAAAGTCTTGGCGCTCGCCGGAAAGGAAGCCAAGGCGCTCAATCACTCTTACGTCGGCACCGAACACATTTTGCTTGGACTGCTCCGGGAAGGCGAAGGCGTGGCCGCGCGCGTTCTTAAGAGTCTCGAGATCGACATCGAGCGGACGCGGAACGAAATTTTAAAAGAGCTCGATCCTAATTTCACGCCATCCGAGACTGAAGAAGCCGAGCCAACTTCTAAGAAAGATGTCAAAACTCCGGCGCTGCGCGCGTTCGGTCGCGACTTGACCGAACTGGCCAAGAAAGGCGAGCTCGATCCGGTCATTGGGCGTCACAACGAAATCGAGCGCGTCATTCAAGTACTATGCCGGCGCACGAAAAATAATCCGGTGCTGATCGGCGAAGCCGGCGTCGGAAAAACCGCGATCGCCGAAGGTCTCGCGCAGGAAATTGCGAGCGGCAATGTCCCCGAGCTGTTGCGCGACAAACGCGTCGTCACGCTCGATCTCGCGTTGATGGTCGCGGGCACAAAATACCGCGGCCAATTCGAAGAGAGGATCAAAGCGGTAATGGACGAGATTCGCCGCTCCAAAACCGTGATTCTTTTCATCGACGAGCTGCACACGATTGTCGGCGCCGGTTCGGCGGAAGGCGCGATGGATGCATCGAACATCATTAAACCCGCGTTGAGCCGCGGCGAGCTGCAGTGCGTCGGTGCGACCACGATGAACGAGTACCGCAAGTACATCGAGAAGGACGCAGCTCTCGAGCGGCGGTTTCAAACGGTGAAAGTTGATGCGCCGACCATTGACGAGGCGATCGAGATTTTGAAAGGACTCCGTCCGAAGTACGAAGCGCACCACAAAGCCAAATTGACGGACGAAGCTCTCGAGACCGCGGTCAAATTTTCAGAGCGCTACATCACCGGCCGTTTTTTGCCGGACAAAGCGATCGACGTCATGGACGAGGCCGGCGCGCGTGCGCGGATCAACTCGATGACGCGTCCGCCCGATGTCAAGGAAATCGAGAAAGACATCGAACGCATCCGACTCGAGAAAGAAGCTGCCATCAAGGCGCAGGATTTCGAAAAGGCGGCGTCGCTGCGCGACAAGGAAAAGCAGACCAAGGAAAAGCTCGATTCGATTTTGCAGAAATGGCGTCAGGAGCGCGAAGAAAAGGAAGTGCTCGTAACCGCTGACGACATGATGCACATCATTTCGAAAGTCACCGGCGTTCCGCTCCAGCGAATGGAGCAGGCTGAAACGGAAAAGCTCCTGAAAATGGAAGAGGAGCTGAAAGGCAAAGTCATTGGTCAGGATGAAGCGGTCAGTGCGATTTCGAAAGCGTTGCGCCGCAGCCGCGCCGATTTGAAAGATCCGCGGCGTCCGATCGGTTCCTTCATTTTCCTCGGGCCGACCGGTGTCGGCAAAACGTTTCTGGCCCAGAAGCTGGCGGAATTCATGTTTGGCGATCGCGACGCGCTGATTCAGATCGACATGTCGGAGTATATGGAAAAGTTCACCGCTTCGCGTTTGATCGGCTCGCCTCCGGGCTACGTCGGTTACGAGGAAGGCGGCCAACTTTCCGAAGCGGTGCGTCGTCGCCCATATTCAGTTGTTCTGTTTGATGAAGTCGAAAAAGCGCATCCCGATGTGATGCATCTGCTCCTCCAGATTCTCGAAGAAGGTAAAATCACCGATTCGTTAGGTCGAAAGATCGATTTCCGGAACACCATTATCATTATGACCTCGAACGTCGGTGCTGAGTTGCTTAAGAAGCAGACGACGCTGGGTTTCGGTGCGCCGCGCGAAGGACATGATTACGATTCGATGCGGGAGAAAATTCTAGATGAGACCAAGCGTGTCTTTAAGCCTGAGTTTCTCAATCGCCTCGACGAAATCATTGTCTTCCACTCGCTCGAGAAATCGCATCTACTCCAGATTGTCGATCTTGAGGTGGAAAAAGTGAAAATTCGCCTCAAAGCGAAAGAAGTGGAGATCATTCTCGACAACCTGGCGCACGAGTTTGTGATCGAAAAAGGCTACGATCCAAATTACGGCGCCCGGCCGATGCGACGCGCGGTCGAGCGCTTCCTGGAAGACCCGCTGGCGGAAGAGATTCTGCGCGGCAACGTCAAGGCCGGCACCAAAGTTCAAGTCAGCGCGAAAGATGGAAAACTCGTTTTTCAATCCGACGCGACGAAAAAGCAACTGGCGGAGCCGATCGCTGACTAGCGTTGCGGGCTGCCGGTCCGTCGTCTAATTGATGTCGTCCCGGAATTGGTTGTTTGGACTAATTCTGATCGTTGCGACGACGCTCGCTTATCAGCCGGCTTGGAACGGAAAACCAATCTGGGACGACGAAATCCATATCACAATCCCGGCACTGCGTTCGGTGCACGGCTTGGCGCGAATCTGGACCGATCCAGCCGCGGCTCCTCAGTATTATCCGCTTCTCCATACTGTTTTCTGGATCGAATACAGACTTTGGGGCGCGTGGCCTCTTCCCTATCATCTCGTCAACATCGCTCTTCACGCGTTGACCGCGGTTCTGATGCTGAGAATTCTCCAACGGCTGGAGCTGCCCGGCGCCTGGGTGGCCGCCGCGATTTTCGCGCTGCATCCGGTGCTCGTTGAATCCGTCGCCTGGATTTCGGAACTCAAAAACACTCTATCCGGAGCTTTATGCGCAGGCTCGGCGCTGATGTATCTCAAATACGATCAGAGCCGAGAACGCAGCGCATATTTCATCGCCTTCGTGCTCTTCCTTGCCGGCCTGATGACAAAAACAATCATCGTTACATTGCCGGCGGTGCTGTTGGTTATTTTCTGGTGGAAACGCGGAACATTAGCGTGGACGCGCGATCTTAAGCCGCTTGCTCCCTTTTTCCTCGTGGCACTCGGGGCCGGTCTCGTCACGATTTGGGTGGAACAAAAATTCTGCGCGGAACACGGTGAAACATTCGACTTTTCCTTGATCGACCGGTTGCTGATTGCAGGCCGCCTATTTTGGTTTTATCTGATCGAACTCGTCTGGCCGAAAGATTTGATGATCATTTATCCGGTCTGGAACATCAGTCAGACTGTCTGGTGGCAATATCTTTTTCCCGTTGCCGCCCTGATTTTGTTCCTTGGATTGTGGCTCATTCGGGAGAAGTGGCGCGGCCCATTCGCCGCCGCATTCTGTTTTCTTTTGATGCTCTTTCCGGTCCTCGGCTTTTTCAATCTCTCTTATTTCATGTCGAGTCTCGGTCCGGATCGTCACGCCGCGATATTCCGCGCCGATCATTTTCAATACTTGGCAACGATCGCGGTCATTGCTCCCTTCTCAGCTGGAGCAAGATGGATCGGGGGGCGGCTACAAGCAGGTCTTCGGTCAGCCGCTTACCTTGCTGTCGGGGCATTGCTTCTATTCTTGGCGAGTATGACCTGGGCGCAGAGCCGCACGTACCGCGACGCGGAAACATGTTTCCACGCGGTCGTGGCGAAGAATCCAAATTCCCCGACGGCGCACAGCAACCTCGGAATCGCGATGGCGGAAAAAGGAGCGTTGAACGACGCGATCGCACACTACGAAACGGCGCTGGAACTAGCACCAAATTACGAATTCGGTCACTACAATCTTGGGATCGCGCTTTTGCGAAAAGGGGAAGTTGATGGCGCAATCGCGCATTTACGAACTGTCCTCCGCACAAATCCCAATCACTCCAAGGCGTATTACAGTTTGGCAATGGCTCTCGTTCAGAAAGGCGAAACTAATCAGGCAATCGCTTACTATGATCGGGCGCTGAAGCTGGAGCCGGATTTTCCAGACGCCCATTGCAATCTCGCGAATCTGTTGCTCGAAAAAGGGGAAATTGATGCGGCGCTGGCGCATTATCGAACGGCGTTGCAACTTCAACCTGACAATCCAGGCGCGCATTACAACCTTGCCGTTGGTTTGGTGCACAAAGGCGAACCAGACGCCGCGATTGCCGAGCTGCGGATTGCTTTGCAACTTGATCCCGCTTATCCAGACGCCGAACCGTTGCTCCGCGATCTTCTTTCGCGAAAAAAGCAGCCGTAATTTCGCGCATTCAGGCGCGCGGATGTGCTTCGGCGTACGCTTTCTTCAAACGCTCGACCGTCACGTGCGTGTAAATTTGCGTAGTCGAAAGACTGGCATGCCCGAGCAGCGCCTGCACGCTGCGCAGATCTGCGCCGCGATCGAGCATATGCGTCGCAAAACTGTGGCGGAGTTTGTGCGGACTAATCGAGATCGGAATCGATGTGTGCCGCAAATAGCGTTTCAAGATCAGCCAGATCGAGCGCGACGAAATCCGTTTCCGCGATTTACTGATGAAGAGTGCTTCGGAATGGACATTCGCATTGCTACGATATTTCGAAATCGCTTCCAGCGCGGGCGCGCCGATTGGACAAACGCGTTCTTTCCGACCTTTTCCAAAAACGCGCACCGACTCGGTGTAAAGATCGACATCTTCCACGTCGAGCGCCGCCAGTTCGCTCAATCGCAATCCGCTGCTGTAAAAAAGCTCCATTACGGCGACGTCGCGCAGCGGCATCCATTCTGGCGCGGCACGTTGCTTCGCGGTCTTTAAGGGCGCGGCCAGCAATTCTTCGATCTGTTGCCGGGTCAGCACCAGCGGAAGCTTTTTTTCGACCTTGGGGAGTTGCAATTGTCGCAACGGATCAATTCGAAGTTTCTTTCGCTCGGTCAAAAATTTGTAAAAGGCGCGCAACGCTGAGAACTGCAAGCGCACGTAAGAGCGCGCCTGGCCGCGTTTCATGATCGCGAAAAGATAATCGCGAAAATCATCCGGCGTGCATTGCTTCCACGGTGTCCCGTTCTTGGCACGGAAAGCGCCCAGCGCCTGCCGATAAGCTTTTAGCGTTCGCGGCGAAGCGTTTCTTTCAACGGCGAGATGGCGAAGGAAGTCTTCCGCCAGACTGTCTTTCTTTTTCGCAGTGGTTGGGCCTCTTGTCATGTCGACCGAAGTGGAGACATCTCTAGATATTTCTGAGATATCGACAGATTCCTCGACTTCGCTCGGAATGACACCGGTTAAAATTGCGGCTCCGGTTTCTCGATCATGTAGCGGGTCTGAGCGGCGTCGGTCCGGCCGCTTATCTGAGTTCTGAAAATCGGCGCCGGGTTGGTTGAGATCACTTCGTAATCTTTCAGGATAAATTCCGGATAAACCCGATTGCTGGCCGGCTCGTAGACTTTGTCGCCGCTAAAGTTGCCGTAAAGTTTGTATTCGTAATTGTTATCCGAGCCGAATTTCAAGGCCGCGCGATCGGGCGCGAGTTTTTGCTTTTCATTCAACATCACCAGCTGCGCCGTGCTCCAGGGCTGGTTCGGTCGCCGCACGTATCCCCAAAACTTAAAGTCCGGTTTAAAATAACGCCGCCCGATGTAATAATCGCCTGCCGGCTCGGCCGCAATCCGTCGAGCCATGGCGATCTTCGCGTTTTGAATGCCGGTCGACTCAGTTTGGCAGCCTGCAAAAAAAAGAAGCGCGGCCGCGAAAAAAACCGGTTTTGCTCGCAAGATCGACATCTTCCAGGATCGACATCTACTCAGCTCTGCGACCCGCGCAATCGCGTTTCTTTTTGCATCAACGTGCGGCGTTCGTAATTTGAGGTCAGATGCTGGAATTGGAAGTTTACGCTGCTGGTCTTGGCGAGCTGGACAAGATTTTGGAGCTCGATCACCAGCTCTCGGCCATTTCAGGGCTGCGTTACAAAGTCGATCGGAACCACAATCTGGTTTATCTCGAGCTCAACCAACCCACCATCACCTTTCGCGAGATCCGCGGGATCTTTCGCAAGCTCGCGCTCGATCCGCATTTCATCGGCGCAATTCCGGCGGAGCTACGGCCAAAAACAAAAACGCAGCCGCTGGGTGTATAAACACGACAGCAAATGTTCGCCCGATTTTTTAACGCGCTCGGAAGACCGCTTATTCGGTTTGTTCAGTATTTAGGCGAGGTCGTAATGCTCGCCGCGGATACGTTCCAATCGCTTTTCACTCGTCGATTGCGTTGGAAATTATTTCTCAACCAAATTGTCGAGATCGGATTGCTTTCACAATTAGTGGTCGTAATCACGGGCGGATTCACCGGGGCGGTTTTTACCGCCCAGACCTATTTCCAATTTCACAAGATCGGAATGGGCTCGGCCGTCGGCGCGGTCGTGTCGGTCGCGATCCTCCGTGAATTGGGGCCCGTCTTGACCGCGTTGATGGTGACGGGTCGCGTCGGCGCCGCGATGTCGGCCGAGATCGGCACGATGAAGGTGACCGAGCAAATCGACGCGTTACGTGCGCTTGCTGTTTATCCGACTGATTATCTGGTGGTGCCCCGCGCGCTGGCCATGATGGTCTCGATGCCGTTGCTGGTGGCGGAATGCATTGCGGTCGGCATCGCGGTCGGGTATTTCGTCGCTATTTTTTTGCTCGAAGTGAATGGCACTTACTACATGGCGAACATGGTCCGCTGGACCCGCAACCGCGACATCATTATGGGTTTGTCGAAAGCATTTTGCTTCGGCATTCTGATTGTCTTCATCAGTTGCCACAAAGGATTGACCGCGCGCGAGGGCGCGGTCGGCGTCGGTCGCGCCACCACCGAAGCGGTGGTCAACGCTTCGCTCGCAGTTCTCATCAGCAATTTTTTCCTGACCATGACGCTCAACATCATTTACCCGGCGGGTTATCAATGATCGCGCAAGATCGACGTAACGGCTTGATGATTGCCGTGCAGGGGCTGGTGAAAACAATCGGCGCGCAGGAAATTTTGCGCGGTGTGGATCTCAACGTTCCGCGCGGCGAGACGCTCGCGATTATTGGTCGCAGCGGCGGCGGCAAGAGCGTCCTGCTCAAACATCTCATCGGTTTGATGCGACCCAACGCGGGCGAAATCTGGATTGAAGGCCAGAACATTATCGACATGAGCGAGCGGCATCTCGCGTCCATTCGCCAAAAGGTTGGAATTCTTTTTCAAGGCAGCGCGCTTTTCGATTCGATGACGGTTGCGGAGAACATCGCGTTTCCGTTGCGCGAAGCGGGCGAGCGTGATCCCCAAGTCTTGCGCGAGCGCGTAAGCGAGATGCTGGAAGTGATGGAACTCCAGGGACAAGAAGAAAAAATGCCGGTGAATTTGAGCGGCGGCATGAAAAAGCGCGTCGGTCTCGCGCGCTCAATTATTCGTCAGCCATCGTGCATTCTTTATGACGAGCCGACTTCCGGCCTCGATCCCGTCGTTTCCGATTCTATCAATCGATTGATCCGCCGGTTGCAGGAGCGGCTCGGCGTCACCAGTATTGTTGTCACGCACGACATGAAAAATGCCTTTCACGTCGCCGACCGGATCGCCTATTTGCATGAAGGCCGCATTTACTTTCAAGGAACGCCCGAGGAATTACGGCGATCGTCCGATCAACTTCTCCAGGATTTCTTGCTCGGAAGGTCGGACGAACGGAGGTTGTAGGAGGCGCTCGCCGCGGCGAGCGCCTGTTTGTTTACTTCGGCGGTTGACACAACCGCCGCTACAACAATGCTAGGATCGACAATAAGAATTCGAAATGAACCGGCACGAGCGAGGTTTGGAATTTAAGGTCGGCATTTTTGTTTTCGCCGGGCTGGCGATGCTCGGCGCGCTCGTGGTGCAGTTCGGCCGACTGGGGGAAGGTTTCAAAACTTACTACGCCCTCACCATCCGTTTCAGCGATGCCAGCGGATTGTTGAAAGGCTCTGATGTTTTGCTCGCGGGCGCGCGTATCGGCAAAGTTTCGGGCGGACCGCGTATCGTTCGCGAAGGCAACGGGGTCGCCGTTCCGCTCAAGATTTATGATTACGTGAAAATTCCTGAGGCAAGCAAATTCACCGTTGGGAGTTCCGGTTTGCTTGGCGATCGCTTTGTCAATGTCACCATGCCGCCGGGCGTGCCGAAAACCTTTTTGCAGCCAAACGCCTACCTCAACGGCTCGCGCGAGACCGGCATCGACGATCTCACCCGCGAAGGCGGCGCGCTTGTGGGGGACTTACGGGGCGTTGTCCAAAAGATCGACACGACCGTAACGCGGTTGAACGAAGATGTGCTTTCCAAAACGAGCGCGGAGAACCTCAAGTCGAGCATCGCGCACTTAAACGAAGCGACTGGCGCGTTTGCCGAATCGTCGAAAAAGCTAGGTGGCGTGGTCGATAAAGCGGATTCGGCGGTGGACTCCACCAAAAAGGCGGCCGACGATTTGCAGAAAGTGATGAGCTCCGCCACACAGGGAAAGGGATTGCTCGCTGCGCTGCTCACGAATCAGGAACTTGCAAACGATTTGCGCGCTCTCGTTGCCAACCTGCGCGCGCACGGCGTCCTGTTTTATCGCGACACCGCCGCGAAGATCGGCAGCAATGCTACGCCACCGCCTAAACCGCGCCCACAGGCCGGAGGACGCTGATGACGCCGCTACTGACGATCAATCTGTTGCGCGTTTTGTTCGTAACTTTTTGCGCGGTGATTGGCGCAAACATTTCCTCAGCGCTGATCGGGAATCTTTGGCCTGGTTTGGTGCTCGGATTGGTCCTCGGCTTGGTGGTCGTGTTGATCGACCGCTTACTCAAAGGTGTTTCGCTGCGATTGTTTTCGTCGGCCACATTCGGGCTCTTGCTCGGTTTGATCTTCGCTAACTTGCTGATGGCTTCTCAAGTTTTGCGCTATCAATCCGAAACGATGCAATGGTCGGTCCGACTCATTGTTTACGCGGTCTTTGGTTATCTCGGGATGATGTTGGCAATGCGGAGCAGCCGCGATGAATTCTCGCTCATCATACCCTACGTGCGCTTCGCCCGCGAAACGACTCAGCACGAGCCGCTCGTGGTCGATACCAACGTCATCATTGACGGACGCATCTCCGATCTTTGCGCGACCGGGTTTCTCAGCCGCTCGCTGATCGTGCCACGGTTCGTTTTGGATGAGTTGCAATTGCTTGCGGATTCACGCGAGCCGGCAAAACGCGAGCGCGGCCGGCGCGGTTTGGAAATTTTGAATCAGTTGCAAGGTTCGCGCAAAGTGGAACTGACGGTTCATGACAGCACCAGTGAAGATGTCGATCTTGGAGCGGACGCCCGTTTGGTGCGGATCGCCAAAGTATTGAAGGCGCGTTTGCTCACCAACGATTACGCGCTCTCCCAGGTCGCGCGGCTGCAGCGTGTGGCAGTGCTCAATTTGTCTGATCTCACCCGCGCTCTTCGGCCGACGGTTGTCGCCGGTGACGAGATCGATTTGCATTTGGTCAAGGAAGGTCGCGAGTCACACCAGGCCGTTGGTTACTTGCCGGACGGAACGATGATCGTGGTCAATCACGCCCGCGCGCACGTTGGCAAAACCCGGACCGTCGTCGTAGCTAGCGCGCTGCAAACCACCGCCGGTCGCCTCATCTTCGCCGAGCTCAAAAACGGCGCCGCGCAAGCGTCGGTTTCGCGCGAACCGATTTGAAGCGCTTTCTCAAGTTCGTTTTGCCCTGCGGCATTGTCGATCTTGCGAAGAATCGGCGAAAGCTGCGCGACATCGGGCGACGGCTTTCGCCGCGTGAGGTACTCAAGAGCGATCGACTTGTTCTCGATGCCCAACAAAGCGGTCTTTCGCTTTTTGCGCCGGGTCATGTCGGCAAACTGCGCACCGTTGTCGATGTTGGCGCGAATACCGGCCAATGGTCGGGCATGCTGCTCAATTTGGTTAGGCCGGAGAAATTGGTCATCGTCGAGCCGCTACCGGATGCGTTTGAGATTTTGCAGAAAAAATTCGATAGGAATCGAAGGGTTGAGCTGCACAACGTCGCGATTGGCGAACGAGAAAGCGTTGAGACTTTGAAAATCACCCGTGACACAACCGGCGCTTCGCTTCTTCAGCCGCGCGACGAAATGCGCGCGGTGATTGGAAGCAATTGGACGATCACATCCGAAGTGGAAGTTAACATGACCACGCTCGACCGGTTACTTGCCGATCTTGACGAGATTTCGCTGTTGAAAATTGACGTCCAAGGTTACGAAAAACACGTACTAGTCGGCGCGAAGCAAATTTTGTCGAAGACAAAATTCCTGCTCATCGAATTGAACTTCATGCCGCAATACGAAGGTGGCTCCTGGTTCGGCGATATTCACCAAATCCTAACGCGCGATTTTAGTTTCTTCTTGGCCAACGCTTCCCAGCCGCAAGTTCTTAACGGTCGCGCCTCGATGTGCGACGGCCTGTATGTTAATTCCAAACTTGTTCGCGAGTGGGTCAAACCTGATTTTGTTTAAGTATGCAACCGAGTGAAGCGCTAAGTGCAAGTGCTCAAGTGGCCGTGACGCTGGCGGGATTTGCTGGCGTTGTGGTCGCGTTTCGGAGTCGCTCGGTGCACGAATGGTCGAAGATCGACAAGTTCCGGTTGGGGATTCTGCTGACTAATTCGGCGATACCGTTTGTTTTGTCGATCGTCGGGATGCTTCTCTCATCGACAAGTCTCGATCTGGCCACAGTCTGGCGGCTTTGCAGCATTTTCGCGTTCGTCATGATTGTCTCGATGGCCAGCGGTTATCGCGCGAGCTATCGACGGTTCTCTTCAGCAGAATTTAAAACCTCCGGCGGCAGAATCGTTATTTTTTACACCAGCAGCATTATCGGCATCGGTGTGACTCTGCTGCAGCTCTATAATGTCATCACGCTGCATACGTTCTGGCCCTTTTTCGCCGCGATCGCAACACTCCTTGTTCTCGCGATGCTGCAATTTACCTTTCTCGTAACAGCGCGCGACGACGCACAGTCATAACAATCGACGTCGTAGTTCTTCTTCGCTCAATCCATCGATTCGAACGAGCTTATCGCGCGATTTCTGACCGCGCGCCAAAACGATCGTTCGCGCGGGAACTTTTAATCGCGCGGCGAGGAAACTGATTAGGGCGGCATTTGCTTTTCCTTCCACGGCCGGCGCGCGCAGTCTGATTTTGATCGCGCCGGCATGCTCGCCGACCACCTTGTCGATCTTTGCATTCGGAACGACGTGAACTCTAATTGTCGCCATTGAGGAAACGGTAGCGGCGGTCTATAACCGTCGCATTGATCAAAAAACTCCATTTTGCCAACGATTCGGCTAGACTTTTTGTATGGTAACGGTGCGCGCCTATTGGAGCCCAGTGGAGGCCGGTTTGGCCAAATCGCTACTCGATGATTACGAGATCTCTTGCGCACTGGTGGACGAGGATACGAATCGCTACTCTGGAGCGCCATTTGCAGTTCCAACCCGGTTGCTGGTTCTCAAAGATCAAGCCGATCAGGCGATTCGCATTCTCAACGGTGATTTGGAAGGTGCCGCGAAGCTTCAAGAAGTTGCGGATAATACAGCGTTACCGACAGACGTCGCGTCAGAGCCTGAAGCTCTCAACAATAATCCGTGGGAACTGCTCGTAGTGGCGTTCCTCTTTCTCGTTCCGGGATTATGCGTGTTGCAAACGAAATATCCAGTTGTCATCGCGATTAGCTCACGTATCCGACGTGAAATTGCCGCTGTGACGATCATTCACTTTCTCGGCTGGCTCGGAATCGGATTCGCCGCAGTTTTGGTCGCGACCTATTTCCGCCTCTGGCGCTCTTCGCTGAAAATGGAAGGCTGAACTGACGGAGTACGAAATAAGCTAGACCGGCTCCCATATTTCCGGAAGAAATCGAACTTATGAAACTTCGGTACCTCTATCTCGCGTTCGCCGTCCTCGGGCTGGTCGTCCCTTACTCGCAATTGGTTCCCTGGATCATGGAGCATCACGCACTGAATATGCCGCTGTTCGTTCGCGATCTTTTTGCAAATCGCATCAGCGCGTTCTTTGCCCTCGATGTCATTGTCTCGGCAGTCGTGCTGATTTCATTCATTCAAACCGAAGGAAAACGTTTTGGGATGCGTCTTCTTTGGTTGCCAACGATCGGCACATTGCTGATTGGCGTTTCGCTTGGATTCCCGCTCTTCCTTTATCAGCGACAACTCAAACTCGATCGAGTCGCCGGTTAGTAATCAGCGCAGTCCGACAGCTGCGCGGACGCGCTGCATAACTTGATTGGCGATTTCGTTGGCGCGCTTGGCTCCCCGGGCGAGCACATTGTCGATGTGCGATTTGTCGCGCAGGATTTCGTCGCGTCGTTTGCGCATCGGCGCAAAATATTCCCAAAGTTTTTCGAACAGTTCTTTTTTGAAGTCGCCGTAGCCAGTCCCGCCTTTTTTGAATCGCCCGCGCATGTTCGCAATCTCATCTTTCGTAGCGAAGAGCGAATAGAGCTGGAGAATTGTCGACCTTTCCGGATCTTTGGGCGCTTCCACCGGCGTCGAATCCGTCACGATGTTCATCACCCGTTTTCGTGTTTCATTCTCATCGCCGAAGATGTCGATATTATTGCCGTAGCTCTTGCTCATCTTTTGGCCGTCGAGTCCGGGAACGACTTGGGTGTCGGGATTAATTCGCGGCTCGGGTAGTTTGAAAACGTTCCCGTATGCTTCGTTTATTTTCGCCGCCAGATCGCGCGTAATCTCGATGTGTTGCTTTTGATCTTTGCCCACCGGCACGGCGTCACTGTCGTAAATCAAAATGTCGGCGGCCATGAGAACCGGATAACTGAACAGTCCGACTGTCGGCGCCAAACCGCGGGCGAGTTTGTCTTTGTAAGAATGCGCGCGCTCCAAAAGCCCCGTCGGCGCGACGGTCGATAAAATCCAGGCCAACTCAGTGACTTGCGGCACGTCCGATTGCCGAAAGAGCGCGGCACGCTCGGGATCGAGACCGCAGGCCAGGAAATCGAGCGCTACCCGTCGCGAATTTTCGCGCAGCGCTTTCGGATCGCGCACGCTGGTAAGCGCATGATAATCGGCGATGAAATAAAATGTCTCGCCTTGCTTCTGGAGCTCAATCGCCGGCCGCATCATCCCGAAATAATTGCCGATGTGGAGCACGCCGCTGGGTTGAATGCCGGATAGGATGCGCATGGGTGTACGTGTAAGTGTCAACTTTTGACGTGAAAGCGACCATGCACTGGCTCGTCATGCAAGATCGAGATCACAAGAAAATGACGAAGCACGAATGTCGAAGCACGAATGAATGTCAAAAATCCGAATGACAGAAAGAAGGTGTTTTGGCGCCCTTTCGTTATTTGCGCATTCGAGCTTCTTTCGTCATTCGTTATTCGGGCTTCGTCATTCATCCCGCGAGTTCCTTCTGGCAAATTTGTGTTCCTGCCGGTAGATAAAACACCGCATGGCCGAGAAAAAATCCAATCCCGTTTCCGTCGTCACTGGTGGCGCGGGTTTTTTGGGTTCGCACTTGGTCGATCGGTTGCTGGTGGAAGGCCATCGCGTCATCGCGATCGACAACCTGATCACGGGCAACACCGCGAACATCGGTCACCTCGCTGGCAACGAGAATTTCCATTTCATCAAGCACAACGTTTCTAATTTCATTTTCCTGCCCGACGAAAAACTCGATTACGTATTCCATTTCGCGTCGCCGGCCAGCCCGATTGATTATCTCGAGCTTCCGATCCCCACTTTGAAAGTTGGCGCGCTCGGCACCCACAACACCCTCGGCCTGGCCAAGGACAAAAAGGCGTCGTTCATTCTTGCATCGACATCGGAATGTTATGGTGATCCGTTGGTGCACCCGCAAAAAGAAGATTACTGGGGCAACGTCAATCCGATTGGGCCGCGCGGCGTTTACGATGAAGCGAAGCGATTCGCCGAGGCGATGACGATGGCCTATTACCGGTATCATAAAGTCGACACCAAGATCGTGCGCATCTTCAACACTTACGGTCCGCGGATGCGATTACGGGACGGGCGGGTTGTGCCGGCGTTTATCGGCCAGGCGCTCGCCGGCAAACCGCTTACGGTTTTCGGCGACGGCTCGCAAACGCGATCGTTTTGTTATGTGTCGGATCTGATCGACGGAATTTTCAAGCTCGCGATGAGCGATTTCCATGAGCCGGTCAACATTGGAAATCCGCGGGAGATGACGATAAAGCAATTCTCGGAGGAAATCATTCGGATCACGGGCGCAAGATCGACAATCGAATATAAACCGTTGCCGGTGGACGATCCTAAGGTTCGCCAACCCGACATTTCACGCGCGAAAAAGATTCTCGGGTGGGAACCGAAAGTTCAGTTCGAGGAAGGAATCAAACAGACGATTGAATATTTCCGGAATGCGTTAAAGGGTGCTGGCTCGAATTAACCAAGGCCAGCCGTGAGCGCCCGATGTTTTATTGTTTGCGGTGCCCTCCTTCTGTTGTTCACGAATGGCGCGAATGGCGCGAGATACCAGCGCACCCAAGACGGAAAAGCGCTCGTTTGGAATAATCTGCGTGGAGTCGCCGAGCAAGCGACGTGGTCGGGCCTCCGGGACTTAGATGGATATGCCACCGGAGAAGGGACGCTTACCTGGTATCGACTTGGAAACTTCGTCAACAGCTATACCGGCAAAATGGTCCGCGGAAAGTTCGAAGGGCCGGTTATTAGGGAACAGGGCCAAACACGGTTGCAGGCCACCTTCGTCAATGGAGATAAAGTCGGCGACTGGTCGGAGCCGGGATCAACGCGTACTCTAGCTTCAACACCTCAGAAACAATCCACCGAGACCGCCGAGATGCCGCCGACTGAGGAACCAGTAGTTGAGCGGCCATCACCATCACCATCGCCAACGCCAGTGCCGCCGCCGCTATTTCCAACGCCATCTCCCTCACCAACAGCAACGCCATCGTCATCACCGACGCAATCGCGACGCCTATCCTCATCACCAACCCCAACGCCAGCACCCTCACGATCGCCATCCCCATCATCGCCATCGTCATCGCCAACCGCCATTCCGCACGGCCCCGATTCGAAGGATCGGATGATCGCGGAGTTCAAAGAACAGACGGAATCCGTTCTAGCTCAAGTGAGGGATGCGACTGCAAATTTTCGCGAGATCGATCGGATTGACGCAGTGCTAAATTTACCCGCGCCAGTGTCAGCCAGCGTCGCTTCACTTGCCAATCGAGCACGCGATTTCCGCACAAAGTTAGGATACGAAATAGCGTTTCACGAATCCAAGATCGAAACTGAAACAGTGGACGCGCTTACGGTTGTCGATCAAGTCGCGCGCTCCATCGCCGAAGAGAATGCGCCGGCAGCACGTATGACGCTATTGAATTTTTTGAAGCGCTACCCTGAGCCGCCTGGTGATAATCAGAAACCATTGTGGCGTTATCTCACTTCGGCGTTGTCATTGTGCAATCGATTGAAAAACGAGGCCGAGACCCACCTGGAGCGAGCCCAATCCCTCGGCTCGGCCGGGAAAAAAAGCGAAGCACTCCGCGAATATCGGGAAATTTATCGGATCTACCCAAATCCGGTTGCGGCGAAAGAGATCCGGCAACTCGAAGGCCAACCGCGTTAGCGTCGAGTCCTGAATCGAAATTAAGTTAAGACGATCTAATGATCTTCGACAATTGTTGAAAGGAGCGAGAATGTGATTTCCGATGTATGAACGTCGAAACCACCCGTTGCTAAGCCGCGCGAAATTCGCTCGGCGCGTCGCTCGTCATCTACTCCTCGCGCTTTTCGTAATCGGCATCGCTTTGGGAATCGGCGTTCTCGGATACCATTGCATTGGCGGTTTGAGCTGGATCGATTCGCTTCTGAATGCTTCCATGATTTTAGGCGGGATGGGACCAGTCGATCAGCTCCAATCGAACGCGGCGAAGCTTTTCGCTTCGTTTTATGCCTTGTTTTCGGGGCTCGCTTTCATCGGTATCGCATCACTCATGGTCGCCCCATTTGCGCACCGGCTTTTGCACCGCTTTCACGTCGACGAGAGGTGAAAATGCCACAACTCTTGACCTATTAAGAAGTTAGATTGTAGACGTGCAAAATTTCGCTGGCGCTAATACCATTTCGATTGTGAATTGTGGCATGATGAAGGGCGCGTTGTTTGCAATTCTGGCATGGTTTGCTTTTTCCTTTCCGTTGGCGGCGCAGGAACCTTTCGACTCGGCCGCTACATTCATGTTCTATCGGCCCGAGATTTTGACGAGCGTCGACAGTGCAGCCTTGGTTCGCGAACTGCCGATGACGGAATTCTTAGATGGGCGATTACCGGGCTCCAGTGCGCTCGGCCGAATGGGTACGGCGCCAGTCGCGAATTTTCGGATGGCGTTGGTGAGCGCTGAGCCACGGAAAAAGGGAACCTCCGTTTCGGGGCCAGTAAGAGATCCGAAAGATGGAAAAGATTATTCGTCGGCTGAATCGCTGGCCGCGGAAAAAGCATCGCTGGTTTGGACCGGCGGGGAGATCGGCGTTTTCTACGGACACTCCAGCGGGAAATTCGGCGGCGACGAATTCAGTAGTTACATTGTCGGCGGCGTTGGCAACGAGCATTTGCAAATCAACGTTGGCGCTTCGTATCAGGAATTTAACGGCCATTTCTCGCGCTCCCGTCCTTGATTTCCAACCACAGCCTGCTGGGGAGAACTCTTCAGCGTTCAGTTCAAGCTGCGTCGCGATCGACGACTGCAATCGAAATCAAAAACGAAATCAAATGTCCGGTCTGCGGAGCAGCCGCAGTACAAGAGAAATGCAAAGTGGTTTGTCGCAGCGATAAGTGCCAGCGCCGGATAATTTTCAATTGTTCCGAGTTTTGATCAGGAGCGCGCTGCAGAATCAGGAATTGTATTCGGTTGCATCCGTTACCCCCAAATCAAGACGACGCGCTAAAGCGCAAAATGCCAAATCCGAGGACGTCCCATGAAAGCCCAAGCTCCAAGGCTCAAGACTTGTTCGCGTGCTTCAACGCGCTGGTTGCGTCATTGGAGTTTGGAATTTCTTTGGTATTTGGATTTTGGACCTTCTAGCCCATGACGAAGGCGACCCGCATCATCAGTCTGAATCTGGGCTCGCAGACGATTGGGCTGGCTGAGTTTCAGGCGCAACCGCAGGGCGGACTCGTTTTGCAAAACTACCGTTTGCGCGAAGTGCTGATCGACCCCGCGAGCGAGGACATTCGGCACCCACAAATTTCCGCGGCGTTGCGCGAAATGATGGCCGAGCTGCAAATTCGCCACGAAGCGGTCAATTACGCGGTCTCAGCGCAATCAGTCTTCGCGCGTTTCGTGAAATTGCCCGCGGTCGAAGAGGAAAAGGTCGAGCGGATCATTGCTTTTGAAGCGCAGCAAAATGTGCCTTTCCCGATCGACGAAGTGGTCTGGGACTATCAGCTGATTGCCGGTGGCGGTGACGAGCAAGTCCAGGTCGTGTTGGTCGCGATCAAGACTGACCTTCTCGACGAGATCAACGGCGCGGTCGAAGAAACAGGACTGCGAACGGCGATTGTCGATGTTGCAACGATGGCGCTCTACAATGCGTTTCGCTACAATTACGCGGACCTGAGCGGCTGCTCCTTGCTCGTCGATATCGGCGCGCGCACGACCAATTTACTTTTCATCGAGCCGCAAAGAATTTTTTCGCGCAGCATTGCGGTCGGCGGAAGTTCGATCACGGCAGCGATTGCGAAGGAGTTCAATGAGTCGTTTGCGGCGGCGGAATTTCGCAAGAAACGAGACGGCTTTGTCGGCCTTGGCGGCGCATATGCGGAGCCGACGGATCCGGAACTTGCGCGTGTTTCCAAACTTATTCGCAGCACAATGACGCGTCTTCACGCGGAGGTGATGCGCTCAATCAGTCATTATCGCGCGCAGCAACAGGGAAACACACCGGAGCGCGTTTTTCTCTGCGGCGAAACCGCGAGCGCGCCCTATATGCGCGAATTTTTCCACGAGAAGCTGCAAATTCCGATCGAATTCTTTAATCCTCTCCGCAATGTTGCGGTCGCGCATTCGGCGCCGGTCAAGGAATTGACGCTTTCGGCGCACTTGCTCGGTGAACTGGTGGGATTGGCGCTTCGCTCGGTGAGCGCGTGCCCGATGGAGCTCAATCTCCGCTCGGCCATTGTCCTGCGCCGACAGGCACTCGAAAGACGCCGGCCGTTTTTTATGATGGCCGCCGCCGCCGTTGTCCTTGCGCTGCTGGGCTGGGGATTCTACTACACGCGCGCCGCGCAAGTGGCTCGGGTCGGTGTGGAAAAGATTGGAAAAATCAAT
>Ga0209267_1000709_pt1 | contig 23923 bp, 21 predicted proteins | sample GraSoiAngelo_137_FD_185894 | JGI IMG/M metagenome (GOLD analysis project Ga0209267, IMG submission 185894) | Grasslands soil microbial communities from the Angelo Coastal Reserve, California, USA - 14_0929_09_30cm (SPAdes) (version 2) | ecosystem: Environmental > Terrestrial > Soil > Grasslands ... | reverse complement strand
TGGCAGCGAGATCGCGGCCCGTGTCAGTTCCTTGGGCAGGACGATCGACCATTTTCGCTCATCGTACCTCGTGGCTGCCGGCCGCTTGCCGGTCAGCAGCTCGACGTCATCCAGGATCGCTTCCCGGTCGAGAGCCTGACCGGGGTTCATGCGTGCCTGCCCGGCGCGACTGATGGATCCATCGCTGAGCAGATGCCCGATCAGCCGCGCGAAGGCGAGCGTGCACAGGCGTTCGTGCTCGTCCTGCATGGAGAACACGCGCTCGCCCGCGAGGAGCACATAATCCGCTTCATCCGTGCCAGGCTCGTCAAGGGGAGCTTCGAGACCCATGAGGGCGCGATCCCGTCCCGGCACCAGCTGATCCGCGCGCACCCAGCGCCCGTCCGCGCAGAGAATCTCGTGATCCGGTGTGCAGGTGAGGCTCCGCCCGTCCTGAAGCACGAGCGACACGCACTCGCGCTCACCCTGAACCATCATTTCACTCTGGACAGCCATCACGAGACGGCGCTCGGCGTTGGGGCCGAATATCCGAGTGCCCCCTGCGAGAGGCATGCTCTCGATGCGGCGCGAAGTGCCGTTCGCGAGCAGTACCCGCGTACCCTCCGCCAGGCAGGTAGTGCAACCGTAGCCCACGAGATTGAACCCAACAGCGGCGAGATCATCGAGCACGCCCGCCTTCGCGAAGTAATCGGTGACCACGCGTGATCCGGGGGCGAGACTGGTCTTCACCCACGGCTTCGCCTTCAGTCCGCGCTCGCGCGCCTTGCGGGCCAGCAGGCCCGCGCCCAGCATGACGGAGGGATTGGAGGTGTTGGTGCAGCTCGTGATGGCGGCGATCAGCACCGCGCCGTCCTTGAGCTCGAAGCGCTCTCCATTGAGCGCGACGGGAGCCACGCCCTTTGCGGCGGGATTCCGTGCCTTGCGCTCCTCGGCGGCCTTGGCCGCGTTGACTTCGTAGACGGTCTTGGCTGTCTTCAGCGCCACGCGGTCCTGCGGGCGGCGCGGTCCGGCGAGGCTCGGTTCCACCTTGCCCAGATCGAGCTCCAGCTCGTCGGTGTAGCGGGCGGGCCTCGCGCCCTGGTTGCGCCACAGGCCCTGCGCCTTGGCGTACGCGCTCACCAGCTCGAGGCGCTCGCGCGGCCGGCCGGACAGCTCGAGGTAGCGCACCGTTTCCGCATCGATCGGAAAGATGCCGCAGGTGCTGCCGTACTCGGGCGCCATGTTGGCGATGGTCGCCCGATCGGCGAGCGGCAGGTTCGCGAGGCCATCGCCGAAGAACTCGACGAATTTGTCGACCACGCCCTTCTTGCGCAGCATCTCGGTCACGGTCAGCACCAGATCCGTCGCCGTGGCTCCGGGTTGCAGGCGCCCGTCGAGGCGAAAGCCGATCACCTGCGGGATCAGCATGGTCACGGCCTGGCCCAGCATGGCGGCCTCGGCTTCGATACCACCGACGCCCCAGCCGAGCACCCCCAGGCCGTTGATCATGGTGGTGTGGGAATCGGTGCCGACGAGCGTGTCCGGGTAGGCGCGGCGGGTGCCGCCCGCTTCGGTGTCGAAAATCACCCTTGCCAGGAACTCGAGGTTCACCTGGTGAACGATGCCGGTATTGGGTGGCACGACGGAGAAGTTGCGGAACGCCGTCTGCCCCCAGCGCAGGAACGAGTAGCGCTCGCGGTTGCGCGAGAATTCGATGGCGGTGTTGGCGGCGAGCGCACCGGCAGTGCCGTACTCGTCGACCTGCACCGAATGGTCGATCACCAGCTCCGCCGGGCTCAGCGGGTTGACGCGCTCGGCGTTACCGCCCAGGCGCACGATGGCATCGCGCATGGCCGCGAGGTCCACCACACACGGCACGCCGGTGAAGTCCTGCAGAATGACGCGCGCGGGGGTGAAGGCGATCTCGTGGGCAGGGGTGGCCCCAGGGTCCCACTCGAGCAGCGCCTCGATGTCGGCGCGGGTCACGCTCACGCCGTCCTCGAAGCGCAGCAGATTCTCGAGGAGGATTTTCAGCGAGTAGGGCAAGCGCGCGAGCTTGTCCTGCGGCAGCGCCGCGAGACTCCAGATCTCGTACCAGCGATTGCCGGCCGTGAGGGTCGAGCGCGCGCGGAAGCTGTTGGTCATGCGTGTCTCCGTGTGCGCACGCGATTATATCGGGCGCGGCGCTCCCCTGCCGCCTTCAGCGCGCCCTTCAGGCAGCGGCGGCCTGGCTCACCGCTGGCGCGATCTCTTCGATGACGGCGCCGCCGAGACAGCGTTCGCCCTCGTAGGCGACCGCGTACTGACCGGGCGTGACGGCGCGCTGCGGCTGATCGAACACCACGCGTGCAGTGCCCTCCGAGCGGGGCTCGAGCAGCGCCGGCTGATCGGCCTGGCGGTAGCGCACCTTCACGCTGCAGCGGAACGCCTCGCGGCGCGGGGAGCTGAGCCAATGCCACGCTCCCGTGGTGAGTGCGCTGCTCGACAGCAGCGGATGATCGTGTCCCTGCACGACGATGAGCGCGTTGCGCTCGCCATCCTTCGCCGCCACGTACCAGGGCTGCTCGGGGTGGCCGTGCCGTCCGCCCAGGCCCAGGCCGGCGCGCTGGCCGAGCGTATAGAAAGGCAGTCCCTCGTGGGTCCCGAGCCGCTCTCCGGCGGGGGTTTCGATGGGCCCGGGGGTCCGCTCGAGGAAGCGCGCCAGAAACTCGCGAAACGGACGCTCGCCGATGAAGCAGATACCGGTGCTGTCGGGCTTGTCGAACACCGGCAGTCCGGCACGGCGCGCGCGCTCGCGCACCGCGCTCTTGTGCAACTCTCCCAGCGGCATCAGGGTGCGCGCCAGCTCCTCGCCCGCCACGGCGTGCAGGAAATAGCTCTGATCCTTGGCGGGATCGCGCGCCTTGTACAGCCCCGCGCCCTCGGGTCCCTGCTGCAGCCGGGCGTAGTGCCCGGTCGCGAAGCGCTCCGCGCCCAGGCGCCGCGCCCACTGCAGCGCCACCCCGAACTTGATCTCCCGGTTGCACAGCACGTCAGGATTGGGCGTGCGGCCGGCGCGGTGCTCGCGCAGAAAATGCCCGAACACGCGCTCACGGTACTCGAGCACGAAGCTGGCGCGATGCAGAGCAATGCCGAGCTCGGAGGCGACCGCGCGCGCGTCCTGGAAGTCCCGCGCGCTGGTGCAGTAGCCGTCGTCGTCCTCCTCCCAGTTGCTCATGAACAGGCCCTGCACCTGCCAGCCCGCATCCCTGAGCAGCAGTGCCGCGACCGCGGAGTCGACACCCCCGGAGAGCCCGACGATGACGCGCCCGGCGCTCACAGGCTCACCGCGTCGGCGCTGGCGGAGCTGGCGGCGCGCAGGTCGAGGCCGGCGAGCGGCTCGAGCGCCAGGCGCTGGCCCGCCAGGTAGTCGTGCACGCAGCGCAGCACCAGGGGGCTGCGCAGCTGCGGCGCACGCGCCTCGAGCTCCAGTGGCGACAGCCAGTGCGTGCCCACGATCCCGTGGTCGAGCTTTTGTCCGGCGTCATGGTCCGCGACCGCACCGGTGAAGGCGAAGCGCAGGGTGCGCCGACCGTTGGCGGGGTTGCGCCACAGGTACACGCCCAGCAGCGCCTGCGGCTCGAAGCGCCACGCGGTCTCCTCGCGTACCTCGCGGACCACCGCCGCAAACAGGGTCTCACCGCGCTCGACGTGTCCGGCCGGCTGATTGAAAACCAGCCGGTGGTTGATGCGCTCTTCCACGACCAGGAAGCGGCCGGCCGTCTCCGTGACGGCCGCGACGGTTACGTCAGGCGTTCGGGGCATGCGGGGGATTATAACCGTCGGCGGCGCGACGGTCGGGGAGGCGATTTCTACCCGCGGCGTGCGGTGCGCAGGCCGCGCTCGACCGCGCTCGCGTTCCACACCTGATCGAATTCCTGCAGATACAAGCGGGCGGCGGGGGGATTGTTGATGTCGGCGACACCGTCCCAGCTGTCGGCGCGCATACGGTAGACGATCGCCCGGTCGTCGGCGATGAGATACGCGGAGGCGCGCTGCGGCGACTGCGCGGCCACGTAGCGGATGTCGATGCAACTGGACAGGCGCCGCCCCATGGCCACGAAGCGGTTGCTGTCGCGCATGACGCGGGTCGGCTCGGCCAGCAGCACCCGCACCTTGGAGAAGCTGCGCGTCAGGACGAAGTGCTTGATGATCTCGAGGAAGGCCGTCTGATCGAACAGGTCGGGCTCGAGGTCGGGGGTGTAGATCGAGATCAGCCGCTGCGCGGTGGCCGCGATCTCATTGACCGCCGCGCGAACCTCGGCGAGCGAGGTGAGAACGGTGAGCGTCTCGGCCCCCTGGCGCGTCGCGGGGGCAGGGCCGCCGGGGCCGGAGGATTCGGGCGCATAGCGCGCGTTCGCGAGCTGCGCCAAAGCGCTGTTCAGGTCAAGTTCCCCGGTTACTGCCACGAGTGGCGCCCCGCATTCGCCTGCACGGAAGGCAGGCTGCGCAGGATTTTAGTGACGGCCGTGGGGTTTCCTTGCCGAACCGGTCACGGTTTGGCGGCCGCAGCGGCCGGCAGCGAGTCAAAAACGCGGCGCAGTTCGCACTTTGGGCTTGTCGTGAGATGCCGACAGGCCGGCGCGGGGCCGTGCGCCGACGCGGGCTGGTGCGCCGGCGCGGGCTGGTGCGCCGACACGGCGGTTTGCGCCTGCGGCCCTCAGATGCGGCGCGCCAGCTGCGCCGCGAGCCCGGTGTAGTCGGCCGGCTGCAGGGCGCGCAGGCGGCGCTTCTCGGCCGGGGCGAGCGGCAGAGTGTCGATGAAGGCGGCCAGGGTGGCGGCGTCGACGCCTACGCCGCGCGTGAATTCCTTCAGGCGCTCGTAGCCGCCCGGCACACCCGCGGCGCGCAGCACGGTCTGCAGCGCTTCGCCCAACACCTCACGGGTGGCGGCCAGATCGGCGGCCATGCGCTCGGAATCGGCTTCGATTTTCGTCAGTCCCCGTCCGAGCGCGCTCCAGGCGATCAGCGCATGCCCGAGCGCCACACCCAGGTTGCGCAGCACGGTCGAATCGCTCAGATCGCGCTGCCAGCGCGACACCGGGAGCTTGTCGGCGAAGTGCCGCAGCAGCGCATTGGCCACGCCACAATTGCCTTCCGCGTTCTCGAAGTCGATCGGGTTCACCTTGTGAGGCATGGTCGATGAGCCGACCTCTGCCGCGACGGCGCGCTGGCGCAGATAGCCGAGCGAGACGTATCCCCACAGGTCGCGGCTGAGGTCGATGAGCACCACGTTCGCGCCCGCGAGGGCATCGCAGTATTCGCCGATCCAGTCGTGCGGCTCGATCTGGGTGGTCCAGGGGTTGTACTCGAGCGACAGGGAGGTGACGAACGCCTGCGCAACGGCCGGCCAGTCCACCGCCGGCAGCGCGGCGGCGTGGGCGTTGAAGTTGCCGACCGCGCCGTTCCACTTTCCCAGAATGCTCACCGCCGCCCAGCGGCGCTGGGCGCGCTTGAGGCGCGCGACGAAGTTGGCGAGCTCCTTGCCGAGGGTAGTGGGGCTGGCCGGCTGTCCGTGGGTGCGCGCCGGCATGGCGATGTCGGCGTAGCGATGCGCGAGCGCCGTCAGCTCGGCCGTGCGGGCTTCGAGCGTGCCGAGCAGCGTCACGCGCGCCGCCTGCAGCAGGCGCGCGTAACTGAGGTTGTTGATGTCTTCCGAGGTGCAGCCGAAGTGCACCAGCTCGAGCGTCGCATCCGTGGCCCCGACCGCCGCCAGGCGCTCGCGCAGGTAGTATTCAACGGCCTTGACGTCGTGGTTGATGCGCTCCTCGATGGCCTTGACCGCCGCCGCCGCCGCCGGCTCGGGCGCGGACGCCAGCTGACGCGCGCGCTCGCGCACCGCGGGCGTGAATTGCGCGCCGGGCAGCTGCGGCACCGCCGCCGCCAGGTGCAGCAGCCACAGCGCCTCGATACGGATGCGTTCGCGGATCAGCCCGCCCTCGGTGAGCAGGCCGCGCAGCGGCGCGCTCGCGGCGCGGTAGCGCCCATCCACCGGCGACAGCGCGTCGAGCGCCGACAGTAGATCGCTGGAGCTCGCAGACATGCGCTACCATGATAACGCATACGGTGCTGCGGCTTGGGCGTAGTTGCCGCAGCCGGCGGGCAGGTGCGCGGAGTGCATGCATGAGGACTTCCTTTCGGGTGGAGCGCGACAGCATGGGCGAGATCAAGGTGCCGGCCGAGGCGCTGTGGGGGGCGCATACCCAGCGCGCGGTGCAGAACTTCCCGGTAAGCGGCCTCACCATGCCGCGGCCCTTCATCGGCGCACTCGGCCTGGTGAAACAGGCCGCGGTGCGCGTCAACAGGGACCTGAAGCTGCTCGAACCCAAGCTGGCGCAGGCAGTGGAAGAGGCCGCGGCGGAAGTGGCGGCCGGAGTGCACGATGAACAGTTCCCGATCGACGTCTTTCAGACCGGCTCGGGCACCAGCAGCAACATGAACGCCAACGAGGTGATCGCGGCGCTGGCGAGCCGGCGGCTCGGCAGCGCGGTGCATCCCAACGACCATGTCAACATGTGCCAGAGCAGTAACGATGCGATTCCGACCGCCATCCATGTGAGCGCCGCGCTCACGGTGCGCCGCGAGCTCACGCCGGCGCTCGAGCACCTCGCCGAGGTGCTGCGCAGCCGCGAGCGTGAAGTCGCGGGCGTCGTGAAGACCGGCCGCACGCACCTGATGGACGCCATGCCGGTGACGCTGGCGCAGGAGTTGTCGGGCTGGCGCACCCAGATCGAGAGTGGCGCGGCGCGGCTGAGGTCCGTGGAGCCGCGCCTGCTCGCCCTGGCACAGGGCGGCACCGCCGTCGGCACCGGCATCAACGCGCATCCGGAATTTGGCAGGCGCTTCTGCGAGCAGCTCGCCGCGCTCACCGGCGTCGCGTTTGCACCGGCGCGCAACTACTTCGAAGCGCTGTCGGCGCAGGACACCGCGGTGGAGCTGTCCGGACAATTGAAGGTGATCGCCGTGAGTCTCATGAAGATCGCCAATGACCTGCGCTGGATGAACAGCGGCCCGCTCGCGGGGCTCGCCGAGATTGCACTGCCGGCCCTGCAACCGGGCAGCAGCATCATGCCCGGCAAGGTCAACCCGGTGATCCCCGAGGCCACCACCATGGTGGCGGCGCAGGTGATCGGCAACGATGCCACCATCACCCTCGCGGGACAGTCGGGTAACTTCCAGCTGAACGTCATGCTGCCGCTGATCGCGCACGCTCTCCTGCAGAGCATCCAGCTGCTGGCGAGGGCGGCGCGCTTGCTGGCCGACAGCGCCATCGCGGGTTTCACGGTGAACACGGCGCGGCTCGCCGAGGCGCTCGAGCGCAACCCCATTCTGGTGACCGCGCTGAATCCCGTGATCGGCTACGAGCAGGGCGCCGCCATTGCCAAGAGGGCGTACGCGGAAGGACGACCGATCCGTGAGGTCGCAGCTGAGCTGACCGATCTGCCGCCCGAGGAACTGGCGCGCCTCCTGGACCCGGCGGAGCTCACCAGCGGCGGGATCAAGGGCGGCGGCAGCGGCGGGGGGTGAGCGCGGCTTGGCTGTGCAGGACGCAACCAGCGGCCCTGCCGCAGGTGCGGCGCAGCGCGACTGGGCGCAGATCATCCGCACGCGGCTCGCCGGCTCCACTCCCCGACACGAGGTGTCGCAATGGCTGGTACCGGGGATGTTCGAGCCCATCTCTGCCGCGCAGCGGCGCCTGTTGCCGCAGGACCCGGTGCCGGCTGCGGTGCTCATACCGCTCATCGAGCGCCCCGGGCTCACGGTGCTGTTCACGCAGCGCGCGACGCAGTTGCGCAATCACGCCGGCCAGATCAGTTTCCCGGGCGGGCGCATCGAGAGCGCCGACGGCAGCCCGTTGGTTGCGGCACTGCGCGAAGCGCGCGAGGAGATCGGCCTGGCGGAGCGCTTCGTGTCGGTCATCGGTTACCTGCCGGACCACGTCGTGATCAGCGGCTTTCGCATCACGCCGGTGGTCGCCCTGGTGCAGCCGGGCTTCGAGCTGTCGCTCGACGCCAAGGAGGTTCAGGACACCTTCGAGGTGCCCCTCGATTACCTGTTCGATCCCGCCAATCATCACCGGCACCGCCGCCGCTCCGCGATCAGCGGCGAGGAGCTGGAGTTTTGCGAGATCCCCTTCGGGGATCGCAACATCTGGGGCGCCACCGCCGGGATGCTCCTTACCCTCTATCGGCTGTGTGCCGGGCCTGCCGATGAGTGAGGCCGAACGCGCCCTCGGCGCGCTGCTCGCGCTGATGGCGCGCCTGCGCGATCCGCAGCGCGGCTGTCCCTGGGACCGCGAGCAGACCTTCAGCAGCATCGCCCCTTACACCATCGAGGAGGCCTACGAGGTCGCCGACGCCATCGAGCGTGGCGAGCGCGAGGCGCTGCGCGATGAGCTCGGTGACCTGCTGTTTCAGGTGGTGTTTCACGCCCGCATGGCCGAGGAGCGCGGTTGGTTCGACTTCGCCGCGGTCGCCACCACGATTCACGACAAGCTCGTGCGCCGCCATCCGCACGTGTTCGCGGGCGCCTCGCCCACGCCGCAGGAGCTGGTGCGCGCGTGGGAGGAACAGAAGGCCCAGGAGCGCGCCGCGTCGGCCGGGGCTGAGCCGGCGGGGGAGGGTACGGTGTTGGCGGGCGTCCCCCGCGCGTTGCCGGCGCTGGTGCGCGCGGCGAAGCTCGGCCGCCGCGCGGCGCGCGTCGGCTTTGACTGGCCGGATGCGCGAGAGGTGCGCGCCAAGGTGCTGGAGGAACTGCACGAGATGGATGGCGCGCTCGCCGCCGGGGAGGCGGGCGAGGCGGGCTGCGATGCGGGAGTGGTCGCCGATGAGCTCGGGGATCTGCTGTTTTCCATTGTGAACTGGAGCCGGCACCTGAAGCTCGACGCGGAGGCCGCGCTGCGGGCCGCGAATGCCAAGTTCGAACGGCGCTTCGCCACCATGGAATCACTCGCGCGCGCACGCAGCCTCGACCTCGAGAGCCTGTCGGCGGCCGAGTGGGATGCCCTGTGGCGCGAGGCAAAACTGAACGGCACCTGAACATAACAGCCGGCGGTTTTGAAAGTCGCAGCGCAATACACGAATGCGCTACGCTTGCGCGCACGCATGAACGGGTGGCGCGCTGCTCTTCTCATCTTATGGCTGCCCGTGGTGGGCGCGCGCGCGGCACCCGCCGCGTCGGCGGAGCCGGCCGGCCGCACGGTGGTGGCGCGCGCGGCGATTTCGCTGGACCAGGCCGTCAGGATGGTTGAACAGCGCTTTCACGCGCGCGTGGTGAAAGCCGAGGCGCAGAAGGGCGACGGGCGCACCGTCTACGTGTTGAGGCTCCTCAACGACTCGGGCAAGGTCTGGACGGTGCGCGTGGATGCGGCGGACGGGTCGGTGCAGTAGCCGCGCACTGAAGGGGGCGCATGCGCGTACTGGTGGTCGAGGACGAAGCGGCGCTGCGCGACTCGCTGCAGGAGCGCCTCGCCGCCGCAGGTTTTTCCGTGGACGTGGCGCGCGACGGCAACGAGGGGCTGTTCGCGGGGCTCGAGTACCCGCTGGACGTCGCCGTCATCGACCTCGGGCTGCCGAACCTTCCCGGCCTGGAAGTGATCCGCCGGCTGCGGGCGGCGCGCAAGACCTACCCGATCCTGATCCTCACGGCGCGCGACAACTGGCAGGACAAGGTCGAGGGACTGCAGGCGGGCGCGGATGACTACGTCGCCAAGCCCTTTCACTTCGAGGAGGTGCTGGCGCGGCTGCAGGCGCTGTTGCGCCGGGCGGGCGGCTGGGCGAGCCCGCAGCTCAATTGCGGACCGGTGGTGCTGGACACGCGCGCGCAGACCGTAGCAGTGAGCGGCGCAGCCGTGGAGCTCACCACGTTCGAGTACCGCATCCTCGAGCATCTGATGCTGCGCGCCGGGGATGTGATCTCCAAGACGGAGTTGACCGAGCGCCTGTACGACCAGGACTTCGAGCGCGACAGCAACGTCATCGAGGTGCTGGTCGGGCGCCTGCGCCGCAAGCTCGACCCGCAGGACGAGTTGCGTCCCATCGAGACCCTGCGCGGCCGGGGTTATCGGTTCGCGCTGCCGCGCGACGCCGCCTCCTAGAGGCGGCCGGCGCCGCGCTGCACAGCAGACCGTGCACTCGCTCAGTCGGCGGCTGCTGGTTTCGGTCTCCGTACCGCTGGCGTTGTTCTTCGGCGGGATGATGCTGGTGCTCGACACCGGTTTCCGGGCGCTCTCGGAGCGCTCGCTGCGCGAGCTGCTCGACTCGCAGATGGTGGCGCTGATTGCGGCAGCCGAGCCGCAACCCAGCGGCGGCTACGCCCCGGCCCCACATACGCTCGATCCGCGGCTGGCGACCCCGCGCTCGGGGCTGTACGCGGAGATCCACTCGCAGCGTTACCTGTGGCGCTCGCCTTCGACGGCGGGCCTTTCCACCAGCGATTTCGGCGCGCTGCTCGTGCCCGGAGAGCGCAACCTCGTGTACGCAGCCTTCGGTCACGACCGCGTGGCCATCGAGAGCCGCGCGATCCAGTTCGCGGACGACCCCAACGGCAAGCGCACGATCACCTTCAGCGTCGCCGTCAGCCTCAGCCCCTATGAGGAGCAGCTGTGGCGCTTCCGCCGCGAGCTGATCGGCTGGTTCGCAGGACTCATGCTGGTGCTGCTCGTGACGCTGGCCGCGCTGCTGCACTGGGTGCTCGCGCCCGTGCGACGCATGGAGCGCGAGATTCACGAAGTGGAGGAGGGGCGCTGCGAGACCCTTGGCGCAGGCTACCCGCGCGAGTTGTCCGGCGTCGCCACCAACCTCAATGCGCTGCTGCTCGGGGAGCGCAAGCGCGTCACCCGCTACCGCGACACGCTCGGCAATCTGGCGCACAGCCTGAAGACGCCGCTCGCCGTCATGCGCGCGAGCCTGTCCGGCGGCGCGCCCGCCGGCCCGGTAGGGGCGGAGATCGACCGCATGAGCGGCATCATCGAGCACCAGTTGAAACGTGCCGCCGCCTCCGGCGGCGCACTGCTCGGGCAGGCGCCGGTGGAGGTGGCGCAGGTGGCCTCCGAGCTGCGCGGCACGCTGCTGAAGGTGTACGCGGGCAAGGATCTGTCGCTCGAGCTCGCGATCGCGCCCGCGGCGCTGTTCGTCGGTGATCGCGGCGACCTCACGGAGCTGCTGGGAAACCTGCTCGACAACGCCTGCAAGTGGTGCCGCGGCCGGGTGCGCCTCACGGCGCGCAGTGACGAGAGCGCCGGCCCGCGCGAGCGCCTGAGCCTCATCGTGGAGGACGACGGACCGGGTATCTCGGCCGAGGACCGCGCGCGCGTGCTCGAGCGCGGCGTGCGTGCGGATCAGAACGTGCCGGGCCATGGGCTGGGGCTCGCCATGGTGCACGATACCGTGGACCTGTACGGCGGCCAGCTCGCGATCGACGCCTCCCCGCTCGGCGGCGCACGTATCTCGCTGCGGCTGCCGGGACGCTGACGGCGCGCGCCTACTGCGCGACCTTGAACTCGATCCCCTGCGCGAGCGGCAGCTCGCGGCTCCAGTTCACGGTAGCGGTCTGACGGCGCATGTACGCCTTCCAGGCATCGGAGCCCGACTCGCGGCCGCCGCCGCTGTCCTTCTCGCCACCGAAGGCGCCGCCGATTTCGGCGCCCGAGGTGCCCAGATTGATGTTGGCGATACCGCAGTCGCTGCCGGCGGCCGACAGGAACGCTTCCGCGTTCTGCAGTCGATCGGTGAACAGTGCCGAGGACAGGCCGTGGGCGGCGGCATTCTGCGCGGCGATCGCCTCGGCGAGCGAGGCGACCGGAATCAGGTACAGAATGGGTGCGAAGGTCTCGGTCTGCACGATCGGCCAGTCGTTGCGGGCGCGAATGATCGCCGGCTCCACGAAGTTGCCGGGGCGCTCGAGCGTGTTGCCACCATAGAGCAGCTCGCCCCCGGCGTCGCGCGCGCTGGCGATGGCAGCCTGGTAGCGCTCGACGGCGTGCGCGTCGATCAGCGGGCCCATGAGCGTCTCGCTCTGCAGCGGATCGCCGATGCGCACCTGCCGGTAGGCATGAATCAGGCGCCGCTCCAGCTCCGCGGCGATCGCCTGGTGGGCGAACACGCGCCGCGTGCTGGTGCAGCGCTGGCCGGCGGTGCCGACGGCGCCAAAAACGATCGCCGGCACCGCGAGGTCGAGGTTGGCGGTCTCGTCGACGATGACGGCGTTGTTGCCACCGAGCTCGAGCAGGCTCTTGCCGAGGCGCGCGGCGACGCGCTCCCCGACCTTGCGGCCGACCTCGGTCGAACCGGTGAAGGAGATGAGCGCCACGCGCCGGTCCGCCACGAAGCGCGTCGCCAGCTCCGTGCCGGTCTCTACGAATAGCTGAAAGATCGGCGGCAGGTGGTTGGCTTCGACCACAGTGTTGCACAGCCGCTGCACCGCCAGCGCCGTGAGCGGCGTCTTGTGCGAGGGCTTCCACACGCAGGCGTTGCCGCACACGACCCCGAGAAACGCGTTCCAGGACCAGACTGCGACCGGAAAGTTGAAGGCCGAGATGATGCCGACGACGCCCAGGGGGTGCCATTGCTCGGCCATGCGATGCCGCGGGCGCTCGGAGTGCATGGTGAGGCCGTAGAGCATGCGCGACTGGCCGACCGCGAAGTCGGCGATGTCGATCATCTCCTGAACCTCCCCCAACCCTTCCGCGAGGATCTTGCCGTTCTCCAGCGACACCAGCGTGCCGAGGTCGCTTTTGTGCCGTCGCAACTGCTCGCCCAGCAGCCGCACCGCTTCGCCGCGCTTGGGCGCGGGCACCTCGCGCCAGGCGGCCGCGGCCTCGACCGCCGAGCTCAGCACATGCTCGTAGTCAGCTACGCCCGCCGGGCGCACCTGCGCGAGCAGTGTCCCATCCGAAGGGTTGCGCACGTCCATGAGCGCGGCGTCGGTGGCGCCCGACCAGCCGCGCGATCCGGACCAGGCGCCCGGGTTGACGGCGCCGAGTCCCAGGCGCTTCAGCAGCGCATCGATTTCTTTGCTCATCCGTTCGCCGCCTGCCGGCGCTGGTGGCCGGCCTTACCCGACACCACCACCTCGCCGGACACGTGCTTGGTGCCGCCCGGCGCGTAGTAGCGCCCGAAGCGGTTCGCGAGGATATCCGTCAACCGGAACTGCTCCTGCGCCACGAAGCCACTGAAGCGGCCCTGGTGCTCGAGCACGAGGTCCACCACCGCGGCGATTCCGGCGGCGGTGGTGACCTGGATCGCCGACCACAGCCGCCCGGCGATGACCTGCGGATAGACCTTGTTGACGTAGTTTTCCTCGCGCAGCTGTCCGTCCTGCGTGCCGGTGACCGCCGCATACACGATCACCACGTCCTGGAGCGTCTGCGGCACGGCATTCTCGAGGATGCGCTTGAGCGTGCCGCGATCGTGATTGAGCTTCAGGTCGTTCATGAGCAGGCGCATCTGCTGGCAGTGACCGGGGTAACGGATGGTCTTGTAGTTCATCGTTTCGATGTGCGCGCCGTGCGTCTCGGCCAGCGACCCGAGGCCCCCCGAGGTGTTGAACGCCTCATACAGCGTGCCGTCGATCTCGATCTCCTCGAGTCCCTCGAGAGGCGCAACCTCGAGCAGCCGCCCGTCGCTCACCGCCTGGCAGGGATTGCCGTACTCATTGATGAGTCCCTCGGTGGACCAGGTGAGGGAGTACTTGAGAACGTTGTTCGGGTGCTGCGGCAGGGCGCCGACGCGCAGCTTCACGGCCCGCAACGCGTCGAAGTGAGTGATCAGCTCGGCGGCGGCGATGCTGATGAATCCGGGCGCGAGACCACACTGCGGCACGAATGCCTGCCCCGCCCCGGCGGCGAGGGTGCGCACGCCGCGCGTGACATCCACATCCTCCGTCAGGTCGAAGTAGTGGATACGCGCCTTGCGGGCGGCCGCGGCGACCCCGAGGTTGCAGTAGTACGGCAGGCCGGAAACCACGGCATCGACCGGGTGCTCGGCGAGCTGCCGCGCGAGCGCCGCCGCATCAGTGGCGTCCAGCGCGAAGGCGAGGATGTTGCGCGTCTCGTGGGCACGTACCACCGCCTCCGCCGCAGCGCCGTCGATATCGCCCAGTTGAACCTTGTAACTGCCCGATTCGGCTAGCAATCCGCAGATCAATGCGCCGATCTTGCCGGCGCCCAGAACCAGTACGCGGTACATAGAGTCCCTTTGGAAAAGGGGCGCATTCTGCCCGCGAAGCGCCGCGAGCGCCAGCGCCGCGGCGCCGCCCCCGTAGGTGACGCCCCCCACGCGCGGCAGGCGACGCCCCGGTGGCCGGACCCTTGAGGAAAGCGTGCTAGGATCAATGAGATGCGATCACCCGAAAGCACCTCCTGGCACAGCGCCAGCTGGCAGACGCGGCCGGCCCAGCAACAGCCGGTGTATGCGGATCCGCGCGCACTCGAGCGGATTGTGGCGCACGTCTCGCGGCTGCCGCCGATCGTGGTCTCCTGGGAGATCGAGACGTTGCGCGGGCGCCTCGCCGCCGCCCAGCGCGGGGAGGCGTTTCTGCTGCAGGGCGGTGACTGTGCGGAAGCGTTTGCCGATTGCGAGTCGGACACCATCGCCAAGAAGCTCAAGATCCTGCTGCAGATGAGTCTCGTGCTGCTGCACGGACTGAAGAAACCCATCATCCGCGTCGGGCGCATGGCCGGTCAGTACGCCAAGCCCCGCTCGACGGACACCGAGACGCGCGGCGGGGTCACGCTGCCGAGCTATCGCGGAGACCTGGTCAATCGTCCGGAATTCACCCCCGAGGCGCGTGCAGCGGACCCCGAGCTGCTGCTGCGCGGTTACGAGCGCGCCGCGCTGACCCTGAACTTCGTGCGCGCGCTGGTCGAGGGCGGGTTCGCGGATCTGCACCACCCGGAGTACTGGGATCTGGGGTTCGTGCACCAGGCGCCGCTGAAGGACGCCTATCAGCGCATCGTGAACTCGATCGGTGATGCGCTGGATTTTTTCGAGGGCATCAGCGGCCGCCAGGTTCACGAAGCCACGCTGGTGGACTTCTATGCGAGTCACGAGGGCCTGCACCTGCACTACGAGCAGGCGCAGACGCGTTTCCTTCCCCGGCAGAACCGCTGGTACAACCTCTCGACGCACCTGCCGTGGATCGGCATGCGTACCGCCGCTCTCGAGGGCGCGCACGTCGAGTACTTCCGCGGCATCTCCAATCCCATCGCCGTCAAGGTCGGATCCGCCATGGACGCAGCCTGGTTGCAGGGCCTGGTGACGACTCTCAACCCGCAGAATCAGCCCGGCCGGCTCACGTTCATACACCGCTTCGGGGCGAAGGAGGTGGCGGCGGCGCTGCCGAAGGCGATCGAAGCGGTCCGCCAGACCGGACAGACGGTGCTGTGGGTGTGCGATCCGATGCACGGCAACACCGAGACGACCACCGGCGGAATCAAGACGCGCCGCTTCGAGAACATCCTCAAGGAGCTGGACCTGGCGTTCCGCATCCACGCGGAGCTCGGATCGTATCTGGGCGGGGTGCACATCGAGCTCACCGGGGACGACGTCACCGAGTGCACCGGCGGTGCGCGCGGACTCACCGACCAGGACCTGCAGCGCGCCTATCGTTCGAGCGTGGATCCGCGCCTGAACCACGAGCAGGCCCTCGAGCTCGCCATGCTGATCGCCGAGCGCAGTCAGAGCCGCCGCGCCGGCAAGCGTGCCGGGGCCGTGTCTGCCTGAGAGCCTTGCGGCGCATCAGTCACGAGCCGGCCGCCGCGTACGATCCAGACTGCAGGCGCTGCCCGCGTCTCGCGCGCTTTCTCGCGCAAGCGCGCGCCAGTCACCCCGGGTACTGGGCGCGACCGGTGCCCTCCTTCGGTGCCCCTGAGCCGCGCATTCTCATAGTGGGGCTCGCGCCCGGCATGCACGGCGCCAACCGTACCGGCCGGCCGTTCACCGGAGATCACGCAGGGATCCTCCTGTACCAGACGCTCTACCAGGCGGGGCTCGCGAGCCGGGCGCTGTCCACCTCCGCCGCCGACGGACTCACGCTCTCGAACGCACGCATCGTGAATGCGGTCAAATGCGTGCCGCCGGAGAATAAGCCGCTGCCGCAGGAGATCCGCTGCTGCAACCCTTACCTCGCCGCCGAGCTGCGGCAGCTGTCCACGGTGCGCGTATACCTGGCGCTGGGGCGCGTGGCCCACGATGCGGTCCTCATGGCGCGCGGGCTCACGCGCGGGCGTTACCTGTTCGCACACGGACGCGAACACGTGCTCGATGGAGCGCAATGCATGCTCGATTCGTATCATTGCAGCCGCTACAACACCTCGACCCGACGGCTCACCCCGGCGATGTTCACAGCTGTCGTGGCGCGGGCCTGCGAGCTCGCCGGCCTCATCGTGCCCGCGGCGTTGCAGGCTCCCTGAAAGCGGCCGTGTTCGATCCCAAGGAGTTCATCGCTTCACTCCCCAGGCGTCCGGGCGTGTACCGCATGTTCGGCGCCGCGCGCGAGCTGCTGTACGTGGGCAAGGCGCGCAGCCTCAAAGACCGGGTCGGAACCTACTTTGCCGCCGGCAACGTCCATCCCAAGGTACAGGCGCTCACTGCACAGATCGACGCGATCGAAGTCACGGTGACCAACTCCGAGACCGAGGCGCTGCTGCTCGAATACAATCTCATCAAGGCGCACAAACCGCGCTTCAACGTGGTGCTGCGCGACGACAAGAGCTTTCCCTACATTCAGCTGTGCGTCGAGCACCAGTTTCCGCGGCTGATGTTCTACCGGGGCGCGCGCAGCGGCGCCGGCCGCTACTTCGGCCCCTTCCCCAATGCGGGCGCGGTGCGCGACACCCTCAACCAGCTGCAGAAGCTGTTTCGCATCCGCAACTGCCGCGACAGCTTCTTCGCCAACCGCAGCCGGCCGTGCCTGCAGCACCAGATCGGCCGCTGCTCGGCGCCGTGCGTCGGGCTCATCACGCGCGAGGCCTACGCCCAGGACATGGCGGCGGCGGTCAAGGTGCTCGAGGGCCGCAGCGATGAAGTGAACGCCGAGCTGCAGGCGCGCATGGAGGAGGCGGGCGAGCGCCTGCAGTTCGAGCTCGCGGCCCGGATCCGCGATCAGCTCGCAGCTCTCAAGCGTATCCAGGCGCAGCAGGTGGTGACCGCGGAAGGGCATCGCGACGTGGACGTGTTTGCGATCGTCGGCGAGGCGGGCGAGTACGCCGTGAGCGTCATGCTGGTGCGCGGGGGCCGTAATCTCGGCACCACCAGCTACTTCCCCCGCGCCGCGCTCGCGGAAGCCGGGGAGGCGCTCGCCTCGTTCGTCATGCAGTACTACGCGAGCGCCGAGGCTCCCGCGCAGGTGCTGCTCGGCACCCCGCTCGAAGAGGCGGCATCGCTGGCGGAGCTGCTCAGCAGTCGCACCGGACACGCGGTGGAAGTGCGGCATCCGCTGCGCGGCCTGGCGGTGCGCTGGGTGGAGCTGACCCGGGAGAACGCGGTGCAGGCGCTGCGCATGCGCTTCGCGCAGCGTCAGGGGATGGAGGAAATGCTGCTCGACCTGTCCGAGGTGCTCGACCTGCCCGAGCCGCCCGCGCGCATGGAGTGCTTCGATATCAGCCACACGAGCGGCGAGGGCACCGTGGCATCCTGCGTCGTGTTCGGTCCGGAGGGTCCTCTGAAGAAAGAGTACCGGCGCTTCAACATCAGCGGCGTGACGGCGGGGGATGATTACGCGGCGCTGCGGCAGGCACTGGCGCGCCGCTACAAGCACGTGCGCCAGGGGGAAGTGCCGGCGCCGGACCTGCTGCTGATCGACGGCGGCGCTGGACAGATCAGTCAGGTGCACGCGGTGCTCGCGGAGCTGGGCTATGGCGACCTGACACTCGTCGGGGTGGCCAAGGGTCCGGACCGCAGGCCCGGACAGGAGCGGCTGTTCGTGCACGGCGCGGCGGCGCCGGTGACGCCCGCGGGCCATTCCCCGGCGGCCCGCCTCATTCAGAGAATCCGCGACGAAGCGCATCGCTTCGCGATCAGCGGTCATCGCCGCAAGCGCGCGCGCCGTTATAACGAGTCGGTTCTGGAAGTCGTGCCGGGACTCGGGCCCGCGAAGCGGCGCGCGCTTCTGAAGCACTTCGGCGGCCTGCAGGGGGTGATGCGCGCCGGGGTAGCGGACCTCACCCAGGTGGCGGGAATCGGAGCGACGCTGGCGCGAAGTCTTTATGATCACCTGCATCCGGGCTCGTGAGAAGCAGCTGATGCCGTGGAATCTGCCCAACACCCTCACCTGGACGCGCATCGCCGCGATCCCGCTGATCGTGCTGCTGTTCTACATGCCGTACCCGTGGGCCGATCCCGCCGCGGGACTGTTGTTCGCCGCCGCCGGCGTGACCGATTCGCTCGACGGCTATTTCGCACGCCGACTCGGCCAGAGCTCGCGCCTGGGCGCATTCCTCGATCCGGTCGCGGACAAGCTGATCGTCGCCGTCGCCCTCGTGCTGCTGGTCAGCCGGGATTCGCACACGCTCATCGTGCTCACCGCCGCCGTCATCATCGGCCGGGAGATCACCATTTCGGCGCTGCGCGAATGGATGGCCGAGATCGGCGCCCGGCGCAAGGTCGCCGTCTCGCAGCTCGGCAAGTACAAAACCATCCTGCAGATCATCGGTCTGTCGCTGATGCTGTACCGCTGGCCGCTCCTCGGGCTGCCGACGTATCGTCTGGGGGTGTGGATGACGATGATCGCCGCCGCCGCGACGCTCGTTTCCATGGTGGCCTATCTGCGCATCGCCTGGCCCGAGCTTAAACGTTAGGTATTTATTGTAAGCGGTTGTATATACTTAATTTTAATATAGTGGTTTCGCATTCAAGGCGACGCTGCTGAGCGCGGCGGGTCTCGCCTTGACTTCCAAAGGGGTGTACATAGAATTCGCGGCTCGTGATTTTACGGACGCGGGAATAGCTCAGTTGGTAGAGCACGACCTTGCCAAGGTCGGGGTCGCGAGTTCGAGTCTCGTTTCCCGCTCCAAATTCAACAAGTTGCAGAACCGCGTGTCAGAGCTTGGCAAGTAGTTGGCAAGTGCTGAGTTCCTCAACCGCTGCGGAGCGTCGCCAATTCGCTTCGCTGCGCCTGTTTACGCCGGCGGCGCCGTATCTACTTCGGCTTCGAGCGTGCGGACTCCCCGCAATGAATTGGAGATAAGGCAGCTATGCTCGGCGCGCTCGAGCATCGTGCGGGCTTTCGTGACATCCGATCCTGCCGGCACAGTGAGGGTTGCGAAAGTGGCATAGCGCGTGAATTGGGACACGTCCTCGACGCGCTCAAGCGTTCCTTCCGTGCGGCATTCAAGCTTTAGCCAGTCGAGGCGCGCGGCGCGGCTCTTGCGCCTTTCACGTATTGCAAGCCACTCGCGTCCGCTTAAAACTGCTGCTCAGGAGATGAAGCACATGAACGCCACGCAGCCCAAATCACGGCGTCGCCTCGCTAATCTGAGCCCCTTTGACATCAAGGTAGCTCTTGAGCTGCCGAAGCCTTCATCGCCCGTGCGGAAGGCAGTAGACCGCGAGATCCCCAGGGGCGCGGCAAAGACCGACGCGAAGTACGGATGCGTTGACTGGTATCAGTATTGAGGAACCACGAAACAGCGGGCACGCGCTCGCTCGCACCTCGCCACAATGCCGTCACAACCTTCGAGCACCCCGCGCAATTGGCGATTCCATGAGCGCTGACATGTTCAGGCCCGAAATTGAGCTATTCAACGACAGCCTGGCACGCTGTCTTCGCGGCGGCCAGTTCTTTCAGCGCTTCTACGAGCTGTTTCTGGCTTCTGCACCGGAGGTGAGCGACAAGTTCGGCAGCACCGATTTCCGCAAACAGCGCCGGATGCTGCAGACTTCGTTCTACATGCTCGTGGAATACATAGCTCTGGGCTGGCCAGAATGTGAGGCCTATCTGGAGCGCATCGCCGCTGCCCACGGCAAACATGGCCGCGATATTCCACCCCACCTTTACGATCTTTGGCTCGAGTGCCTGCTGCGAGCCGTGAAGGAATGTGATGACCGCTGCTCGACGCAGGTCGAGGCGGCCTGGCGTTATACGATGGGTGCCGGCATTCTATTTCTTAAGGCGCGCTACGATCGACCTGTTGCGAGCCCTGAGACGCCAGGCTGACGAGGTCGTACTCGCCGGGAAGTCCTAACCGGGAACGAACATCCGTACTGCTGCCGCTCCCATGACCGCCGTCGCGATCCAGCCGAGACTGATGAGCGAACGGCTTGCAGTGTAGGCGCCCATCACAGCTTTTCTCGAGACCAGCAGGATAATCACAACCATCAGGGGCACAGCGACGACCCCGTTGATCACCGCGCTCCAGAATAAGGCCCTCATTGGGCTGATCGGTGAGTACTGAATGACGAGGCCGGCGAGCACGCTGACGGCTATCACCCCGTAGAACCCGCGCGCGTCGCTCGCTTTGCGCTCAAGACCCGACTTCCAACCCATAGCCTCGGAGAGGGCATAGCCCGCGGAGCCTGCCAGTACCGGCACGCCAATCAGGCCGACACCGAGAATCCCCAGTGCAAAGAGCATGAACGCGAAGTTACCCGCAAGTGGGCGAAGCGCGCTCGCCGCCTGTGCTGCGGTGTCGATGTCGACAATTCCCGCTACGTGGAGCGTGACGGCGGTCGCCAGGATGATGAAGTAGGCCGTGAGATCGGAATAGAGCATGCCGCTCCAGGTGTCCCAGCGTATGCGGCGGAGCTCGGCGGGTGCGGCGCGCCCGTCGCGCAGGAGCGGGGTAGCTCCCGGAGGTGCCTGCATGTCCTCCACTTCTTCGGACGCCTGCCAGAAGAACAGATAGGGGCTGATGGTCGTGCCGAAGACGCCGACCACGACGGTGGCGGCGGCAGAGTCCGGAGTGAATCGAGGCCAGACTGTCCGCAGTGCCACCTGCCCCCAGGGGACGTGAACCGTGAAGAGGACTGCGGCGTAGGCAAGCAGGGACAGGGTAAGCCACTTTAAGAAGAGGACGTAACGATGATAGGGGACGAATACCTGCAGCAGTAACGTCCCGAACACGAACAACGTCGTCATTAGATGACGATTAAGGCCAGTGACCAGCTCCGCGACCTCCCCCATGGCGGCGACGTCGGCGGCGATATTCAGAGTATTGGCGAGCAGTAGCAATAGCACGACGCCTTGGAGCACGATGGGTGGGAACGCAGCTTTGATGTTGGCTGCAAGTCCTTTTCCGGTGACACGCCCAATGAGCGCGCACATCGATTGGATGGCCGCCATGAGGGGAAACGCGAGCGGCATGGTCCATAGCATGTTGAGACCGAATTGCGCGCCGGCCTGGGAGTAAGTAGCTATTCCGCTCGGATCGTCGTCGGCCACGCCGGTGATGAGCCCTGGGCCGACTCGTGCGAGGGGGTGCTCTTTTAGGCGGTGCCAAGGGATCCGACGGATAAACTGCCGCCGAGGGGTATCAGCGCGATCTCGAGAGGTGCGCATGGCCTTCATTTTCGGCAACATTTTCCACAGTTCTCCCCAAGTGTGTGTTACCCCTTACATTGCGAAGGCAAATCCACGCGCACCCAACAGCGCGACAGCGGCTGTCTCGGATGTCGCACTGCGCACCCATGATGGCATGACTGAGCTGATACTGATATCGACGGCCGGCAGCTATGGTGTGCGTCGCCGTGAATCTAATCCGCGCAGCGCGCTGTTGCGGCACGTCGTTCAAACTCTTCGTTGGGCAACACGGAGCAGCGAGTGGCGGTGCAAATAACGCTCACCGGCATTGCCACCTGCGTCGCCACGGTTTCCGTGGCTACACGGGCGTAAGTACCTTGCCAGCAGCGCGTTCTCTCACGGCTTGTCAAGGGCCTTACCCTTGCTTCCAACGACACCGATGTCCGTCACGTCAACTTGAATCATCTCGCGGACGTGCCTGCGCCGGTGGCAAGGTACTTACGCCCGTGTAGCATCCCCAATCAGGTTCCGGTACTGAACGGCGGATAGCGATCGGTCGTGAGCAGGAACGCGTAGGCTGCAACCCGGAGCCACCACCGGAACACTCCGACGACGAAGTCGAAAAGGGAGCGAGGATAGCGACCCGTAAACAGTATCGCGAACCAAGCAATGATGACGCAGAAGAACACCGCGATGCTGAGGAACCAGAGCACGACGTAGTGCGGAATCGCCAGGAACCACTTGACGAGCGGCAGCCAGCGATTCAGCTCCTGCCTCGCATCGGGGTAGGGAATTTGAAGGTGCACGGCTTGCTCGTCGTCTGTCGAGGGATACTCGTCGCGTAACAGCGCCAGGTAGACGGCGACGCGGGTGCTGAACCTCGTCAGGGCCAGGTTCCAGTCGAACCACCATCGTGGGTACTTCTGGCGAAACAGCAGCATCAGCACCGTCGTCAGAAAAACAATCCCGCCTGACCCAAACACGTGATTCCCTGAACCGGCGTGAACGCTGGCCCTCGTTAGAAGAGCGAGGATGACGGCGATGGGAATGACGGTGAACAGCCGGAAGACGGTCGTGAGTCGGTCGAGCTCCCGGTCTGGGTAGTCAATCTCGAGTGTCGCGGGAAATCCTGATGGGATGTTCTCCATTGCTTCTCCTCCTGCGCGTGTCGACGGTAGTAACGGAGCCAAGCGACTGATATGGCCGCCCGCTCATTCCTTGCGCCAATGCGCTGGGTCTGTGTACGCCTCTCCGCTGACAGTTAGCGGAATTTAGCCTGTTCGGGATCCTCAATGGGTTGCCGAGGAAGCCGTGTATTCTGTGCCAGTTCTGACAGGCGCAGCACACCAACTTTGAATCGCACCTTACCGTCACGGTCCTTCCAAACCAGTGCGGGGGTTCCGGGTGGCTTCATCGGGAGAAGGCGGAGGACGGTGTGCGGCGGCAGTTTCTCGACCCTGATGTGCTCGATGAGGCCAAGAGGCGGGCGCGGGCGCTCATCCGGGCCCGCGCTGTCAAGCCGGCGCAGTCGCTGTGAAACTCGCCACGAACTCACCCCTGACAACCACGTGCTAGCCGAGCGCGGTACGCGCTGGCGTTCGCCAAACCACGCAGTCAAGGCTAAGGGGCTGAATTGCCGCGGGAGTTTCTGGACCATCAGTTGACGGGGGAGGACTGCTTTGCCGGGTCGCCGTGAACCGCGGTGTACGGACTATTACGGATGGCTGCATGGCCGAGTCGGACGCAGCATAAGCAACGACAGGGCTCGAGGGAGAGGTCAATGGAGCATCGCTGGGGACATCGGCTTTCGACCAACATACCGGTGCGACTGAGATGCCTGCAGTCGTGTGACAGTGGTTGCAGGTGCCTAGGTTGCCTGGAGAACGTCAGTGCCAATGGAGCATTGATCAGAACGGAGCTCGGTATCCGCCCTGCGCTCAATGTCGTCGTCGAGACGCTGGCCGCACCTCTCGGCCTGCAGGGCCGCGAGCTCCCGGCTTCTATCGTTCGAGCGAGTTCCGGCGAGATAGCCGTCGAGTGGATGGAGTTCGCATCAACTGGCGTATCCGCGGTGATGACGGAAACCATGCTGAACAGCGGAGGAGGCGACGGCGAGCGCCCGATGCCTACTCTCGGCCGCGTCCGCTTCTGTGCGTTGGCCTCCGCTACGGCCGCATAATGCGCATCCGAGTCCTAGTGGGGAGTCGCAGGCTCTTAGTGATAGCGGGGGCGTGCTACCCATTGATCTACCAGATGTGCGCCTGATACGACGCTGAACATAACATCTGCGGCGATTCCCCAGCTGGCGGGCACAGATCACAGCGCCTGGGCGCGGTGGCCAGCACGCCCCGGCTCGGGAGACACTTGATCGTTGCCAATCGGGCAGTTGCACGCAAGTGCTACATGTAGCACAATCGCAGGATGAAAGAAGCAGGAATACGTGAAGCCC
>Ga0209267_1000696_pt1 | contig 24070 bp, 19 predicted proteins | sample GraSoiAngelo_137_FD_185894 | JGI IMG/M metagenome (GOLD analysis project Ga0209267, IMG submission 185894) | Grasslands soil microbial communities from the Angelo Coastal Reserve, California, USA - 14_0929_09_30cm (SPAdes) (version 2) | ecosystem: Environmental > Terrestrial > Soil > Grasslands ... | reverse complement strand
CAGTGGCTGCAAAATCCACGAGCGCAATCTCCGGCCGCCCATCGGCGTGATGGTACGATCAAGGACCCCGAGCAAAGTGGTGTTACGTGTGCCGCGTGATTCAACCAGCTCAAGATTCGTTTGCGTCGCGGCGTCTAGCATGACGTAGTCAGCCGGCGCGTCGCAGCGCAACGAAGTGAGATGATCGATGTTACGCCGAAGTTGATGCTTTAAATAATGAACGATTGCGCCTGCGGCGGCGACCGCCCGCGACATCTCGCCGCAGCCAAATCCATCTAGCGATTTCACTTTGAAGTGCTCGCACAAGGTGAAGATCGCCTGCTCCGGCAAGAACGCGTAGCTGTCGTACTCAAGCGCATGATCCATCTGGCCAAGCTGATTTTTCTGTTCGGCGCTGACGAGCAGCTCCGATGGCGAAACACGCGCGAGTTCGTCGAGAAGGGATTGTCGATCTTGCAGTTCGGTTAGCCGGAACTCGCCCGTGGTCAGGTCTGCGTAAGCAAAACCAAATATGCCGCCTTCAGCGTAAACCGCGCCCAGATAATTGGCGCGTTTCGCTTCGAGTAGGTCGAAGTCGCTAACCGTGCCCGCGCTGATGATCTGGGTGATGTCGCGTGAAACAATTTTTCCCGGTTGCGGCTCGCTTGTCTGATCGCAGATCGCCACGCGCCGGCCCGCCTTGATCAACTTTGCGATGTAAGTTTGCGCGGCGTGATATGGCATGCCACACATCGGCACACCATTGCGTTTGGTTAGGGCCACATTCAGCAAGACCGAGGCTTCCTTTGCGTCTTCAAAGAAGAGTTCATAGAAATCGCCGAGCCTGAACAACAAAAGCGTATCTGCGGGGATGCTCCCTCGGAGCCGCCGATACTGCTGCATCATCGGAGTAAGCGCGTCCCGCATGATTCCAGAATTAAATCACGCCGCACGAATTGCGAGTTTGAATTGGAGCAAGCGTCTCAATGGCACCGCGGTATTCATGACCGGTAAATCGGCCCCGCGATGGGATATCCAAATTTTTTGAATCCAGCCAAGGCTTGGGGCGCATCTCATCCAAAAATCAGCCCATGCAGCAGATGATTACAACCTCACTTAGTTCGAATCAGCCGGCGCAAACATCGGCCACAAACGGATCGACTCCCTTGATCCGTCTGACCGATCTTAGCAAGATTTTCGTTACCGACGAAGTGGAGACACACGCGGTGTCCGGAGTCCATCTCGACGTCCGCGACGGCGAGTACGTTTCCATCGCTGGGCCTTCAGGCTGCGGCAAAACGACATTGTTGTCCATTTTGGGACTGCTCGATACACCTTCGGAAGGGAGTTACGAGCTAAAGGGGACAGAGGTCGCGAACCTGTCGTTCGCCGATCGGGCGCGCATTCGCAATCGCGAGATCGGTTTCATTTTCCAAAGTTTTAATTTGATCGGTGATTTGACCGTTTACGAAAACGTCGAGCTGCCGCTGACATATCGCGGATTGAGCGCGAATGAGCGCAAGTCTGCTGTCATGGGAGCGCTCGAGCGCGTCGGCATGGTTCACCGCGCCAGGCACTTGCCTGGCCAGCTTTCCGGCGGGCAACAGCAACGCGTCGCCGTTGCCCGGGCACTTGCCGGCAAACCTGCGATTCTGCTTGCGGACGAGCCAACTGGAAATCTCGACTCGCGCAACGGTGAAGCCGTCATGGATCTGTTAAAAGAGCTGCATGGCGCTGGCGCAACGATTTGCATGGTGACCCACGACGAACGATTCGCCAGGCACGCTGAGCGCGCCGTTCATTTGCTTGACGGTCAAATCGTGGAGGATCGGCTCGCAGCCTGACTAGGATCGACAACAGAGGTTAACAAACATGAATGATTTTCGATTTGCGCTGCGGCAGCTTCGTAAATCGCCGGGATTTACTGCTCTGGCGATTATTACTTTAGCGCTCGGCATCGGCGTTAACTCGGCTATTTTCGCGCTCGTCAACGGTGTGGTGTTGCGGCCGATGGTTCCGCTGCGGCCAGCAGAAGTGGTAAACATTTTCACCGCGCGCCAAAACACGAACCACGATTATCGCCAATTCTCGCACACGGAATATAGGGACTTGCGTGAGAACGGTGGGGATCTGTTTACGGATCTTGCGGCGCTTGAGTTCGCCGTCGCTGGAATCGGTCGCGATCACGAGATGCGGCGAAGCTTCGCCTTTCTGACTTCGGAAAATTTCTTCTCGCTCATGGGCGTGCAGCCGCTGCGTGGCCGCTTTTATACCGCCGAGGAATGCCGGCCGAACGCTAACGTGTCGGTGGTGGTCGCCAGTTACGCATTTTGGAAACGGATGGGCGGCCGTAATGACTTCGTGGGGAGCAATCTCCAGATTAATGGACAACCGTACACCGTGATCGGTATCACGCCGGATGGATTTAGCGGGGTCAGCGCCCTTGTCGCACCCGATATATGGTTGCCACTCGGCGTTCATTCACATCTGGGCTCGGCATTCGCCGACTCGGAAAGTTTGCATGATCTGGCGGAGCCAAAAAATTATGCACTCAATCTGACCGCGCGTCTGCGACCGGGGCTCACGATTGAGACAGCAAAGGCGCGCCTGGCGCCGCTCACCCAGCGATTCAACGCGATTCAGCCGTCTAATGCAGAAGGCGCACGAGATCTGCAGCTTCACGAACCGTCCCGATTCAGTATCAGCACCTCCCCGGAAGACGATGGCCCGGTCACTCTTATCGGCACGCTGCTGATGGGGATGGCCGGTGCAGTCCTGCTTATCGCCAGCTTGAATCTTGCGAACATGCTACTCGCCCGAGGCACTGCGCGCTCAAAGGAAATCGCGCTACGTCTGGCGGTTGGCGCGTCACGTTGGCGCATCGTTCGCCAATTACTCTGCGAAGGTTTGCTGCTTGCGATCTGCGGCGGCTTGGTTGGACTCGTCATAAGTGTCTGGTGCAACGACCTACTGCTGCATTCGCTCGCGCGCCTACTCGGTTCGACGAGTTTTTCCTTCGTTGTTAAATTGCGACCCGACCTAACTGTCCTCGGAGTCACGTTCCTGTTTTGCCTGATTGCGACCCTCCTTTTCAGCCTTGGCCCCGCGCTAAAGGCGACAAGGGCCGATCTTGTCAGCGATCTCAAGCAGCAAATCGGCGAACCGGCACGCATCGGCCGATTCAATCGCTTCTTTGCGGCTCGTCATATTTCGGTTATGGCGCAGATTGCGCTTTCGTTCATGTTGTTATTCAGCGCCGGGTTATTTTTCCGTGGTGCTCTTAAGGCAAGCGGCCTTAATCCGGGTTTTGTTGCCGCGGGCGATTTGGTTACCGAGATGGACTTCTCGCTGATCAAAAAAGACCCCGCTGAAGCCCGTCGTCTGATATTCGAGGCTGTGAGACGGGCGCGCGATCTTCCAGGTGTGCGGACTGCAGCGCTGGGAACGATGTTGCCCTATGGCAACTTCACAAACTCGCGACGGATCATGTCAATGCGTGAAACTTTACCGAGCGATCCGAAGGCGCCCGATCCCGGCGCGGGCGCGCTCTTCACCGCGACGACGCCAGGTTACTTCGATGCAATCGGCGTAAAGCTTCTGCGCGGTCGCGACTTCACCCAGGCCGAAGCTGAGACCAAAAATACGCCGCGCGTCGCGATCATTGACGACGAGATGGCAAAGAAAATTTTTCCGAATATGGAAGCAGTCGGCCAGCACATTCGTTACACCCAGCCGCCGAAAGACGGTTCGCCTAACGACTTGCTCGTGGTCGGGGTGGTCAGTGGCCATCGCCACGATGTCCAAAACGATACGCTCAATCGGCGACTGTTTGTGCCGCTGGCGCAAGGTTACAACGGCAACGTTTACCTCCATGTTCGGCTTGCCACGAAAGATCGACGTGCAGTCGCTGCGTTTATTCCCACCATGCGGCAAACGTTGCGTACCATCGATCCCGACCTGCCAATCCTAAGCATTGAGCCTTTTGTTGATCTTACGGAAAAGAGCGTTGGCCTCTGGATAGTACGTCTCGGCGCGTTGCTCTTTGGAGTGTTTGGCGCAATCGCGTTGTTACTCGCCGTTGTCGGCGTGTATGGCGTAAAGGCATACGCGGTTGCCTGCCGGACACGCGAGATTGGCATTCGGATGGCGCTGGGCGCACATCGCCGTGACATTTTCGCCTTGATCATGCGCCAAGGCGCAATCCAAACTGCGCTGGCCGTGACGATCGGTCTTCTGTTTTCATTGGCCGCTGGCCGCGTCCTCGCTCGGATTCTTTATCAGGTTAGTCCGAGCGATCCATTCGCGTTAGTCATATCCGGTGCCCTGCTGACTGCAGCGGCGATGCTTGCCTGTTTTTTCCCTGCGCGACGCGCCACACACGTCGAGCCGCTCAGAGCGTTGCGTACCGAATGACGCAATCGATCCGGCGCAGCAACTTGTTCCTTCTGTTTGCGTTTTTTGTTGCACACGCAACGCTTTGGTCGGCGGTTCCGCCGGTGCAGAAGAATCCGCCGATCTGCTCTTCCGATGCTGATTCACCGGTGCTGATTTGGGACATTGAGCTAGCCCGGGCTAGCGCTTTGCCGCGAAACTTTCGAACAACTGACGATCGGCTCAAGGCGATCGATGCCCGAACTCCTTCGACCACTGGATTGATTGATCTTCACGCCGCTGGCAGTGGTGAACTATGGGGCTGGCCCCACCGATTCATTTAGCTACTATCAGGATTGGCCACCTCCGCATTCCCGAAGGGCCCGTTACGGGGACAATCGCTTCGGTCACGGACGCCAAGAGCCGCTTGGTCGTTACGAAGTTGATGTTCATGCGTACGTGCTTATGCCCAATCACTTTCATCTTTTAGCGCGCACACCCAAGGCGAACTTAAGCCGATGGATGCATTGGTTAATCGGAGCTTACAGTGTTTCCTTTAATCGGCGGCACAGGAAAAGCGGCCACCTTTTCCAAGGCCGTTATAAGAGCTTTTTGGTTGAAGGAGGAAATTACTTGCTTGGGTTAAGCCGGTACCTGCATTTAAACCCGGTGCGCGGTCGGGTGATCGGTGCGGGCGGTCCGAAAGAGCGACGTAAACGGCTGCGGGCATATCGCTGGAGCAGCTATCGAGGTTACACTGGCTTGGGGAAGCAGAATGATTTTGTCAGCGAGGAACTAGTCCTGGGCGAATTGGGTGGAAGCAGTAAGCTCAAAATCCAGCAAGCAAAGCTGCGCTATCGGCGTTTTGTGGAAGAAGGCCTGTTAAGGGAAATTGAGAATCCCTTTGAAGCGGTGCAATGGCAGATGGTGCTGGGAAGCGAGTCCTTGCTGCAAAAGGTCAAAGATAAGTTGCGCTCGAAGTCTGATCACCAGCGGGAGGTGACTGGGTTACGTAGTGCGGCCAGTACGAGTGAGCCCAAACGGGTAGCGGCGCGGGTGGCATCCCATTACGGACTGCCTGTAAACAGACTTTTGAGAGAATCCGTCTATGGGTCCGAAGCTCGAAACGTGGCGATCTGGCTTGCCTGGCAAAATAGTGGTCTTACACTCCGGGAAATCGGTTCAATGTTTGGCGGTATGGATTATGCCGCAGTGAGTCAGCGTATTCGTAGACCGACAAGAAGTTGAAGCGCACTCTCGAAATGTTAAATGTTTAGATACGACCCCAATTCCTCACGGCGACCCCAATTCCTCACGGGTCCAGATGGCAAGCAAAGCACCACTACGATTGTTCGGCCAGCGAAACCGGAGGAAATTCCACCGGACCTGCCACCAATCCAGCCGAAGTAAGGATGATTCCGCGAAATTTGCTTCCAGACTATGACGGTTGGAGAACGGATTATACGGGGGAATCGTTAACTCTACCGCAATACATCACTTCGTTGATACAAACCAACGCGTACAACGCTTCGCTCGTGCTTGCGTTCACCACTCTCGCAGCGCCTGAACTTCGACGCCATGGAGATTACGTACTGTGGTAACAGAAAACAAAGGTTTTTCATCTTCCCGGCTTCGATTTCCACTACATTTTCGCAGACCAGCATTCACCGGAGCCTAGACCTATTAGAAAGGCCCCCGCCCGCGGGGACGGGTCACCCGTCAAGCATCGGGGAACAAACTCGAAGTGACTGGTATTGCTTCACGAGGGCAGGAGCATCAGCCGAATCGCAGCGCGATGGCAGAATTGGCAGTCTCTAGCACACTCACAGCGAACGGCAAAGCATCGGACTACTTGGTTTGTGTACCATGTGAAAGCGGAGCGACCTTGACCACCTAACAGCCGGAGAAGCGGACTCTAAGTTTAGGGGCTTTGCGGCCCGGCGTGGCTTGCCTCTGTAGTGGGAACGCCTACGCGCCCCGCCAGCGTGCCCGAATGACTTACTAGGTGTCTGTTATCAGCCAGCGTCCGTCGCGCTCTGCCTTGCCTCGATGTGGTCGGGCGCTGGCGTGTGTACAGTCGGGGTTGCGAAGCGTCCAAGGCGATTTTGAACACAAAAAAAGGCACTATTCGCCAAGTGATCGCCAAGTTTCGCGTGCGACGCGGGGTGAGCAGCGGTTACACAAACCTTCGTCTAACAGTTGGGAGCTAATTTGGACGGGGTTGGACGAACGGTTACATGATGAAGCGTATGATTACAAAATTTGTAATGTGCTGCCAGCAAGCATGTTCAAAAGTGAACACCGCATCGATTGGACGAACACCGACCGATTTCACGCGGAGGACCTTTAACCCATGCATTCACCGGAGCCTAGACCTATTAGAAAGGCCCCCGCCCCCGGGACCGGTCACCCCTGGCATTCGCGCACGCAACCGGGTCTTTTGAAATGCGCATCGAAAGTCCCCTCTCAAATCGGCAGTGGAAACACGAGGGAAAGGGAGTCGAGAAAACGATGCATCCAAAATAGTTGTATTTGATTACGGCGAACTTCGGAGTGCGTTTGTTAGAACGGATCAGAGATGTCCCAATACAATCGGACGAAAAGTGTAATGAATTTCATGAAATGGTAGACATTCATTTGAGCGCGCAAAAAGCATCGCAGGCGGCGCTTGAAAATTTCCGGATAGAATTACGCGAAAACGGCGAAAAAGCGCAAGAAGTCGATCAAGCGGCAAAGTGCGTGCTGCGTTGCCGACCCGCCAGACTTAGGATTGCGAAATCATTGATTTCAGAGCGTCGCTTTTCATTTCAAAGCGAACGCGCTTCACGAATGGAAAACAGGTTTTTCGTACGAAATCGTTGCGGTCGCGAAGGGTGAGTAGAACGCGCCTCGTTCTAGCACAAATTCTAGCACAAACGCGCCAGACTTCCCTTTGTTTGCGCGCGATTAAAGCGTGAGTGGGGCGCAGTTCAAGAGAGGCTTCGGAACCCGTGTATGGTGCGAGTTTTTTCTATCAAAAAAATTTTCGGCGCCCCAAAATTCGTTAGGCACAAAATCGTAAGCCTGCCATGGGCGCGGTCTGACCCGTTACCGAATACGCTACCAATCTTACTGGCCGATTCTGACCTGCGGAGTCCCTGTAAATGCAACGTGGGATGAATGTTTCAATGCCCGTTGTTCGAAGCACGCTTTTTCGAGATGTTCGGCTAAGAGTGTCTTCTCTCGTGGGAACAACTGACTCTTAACTACGATCATCACTGGGTGATTAGCCCGATGCTACCGAATACGCTACCAAAATGTCGCATGGAGGGAACGCGAGGCTACGCCAAGTGCCGAACGGAGCCATCACGGGCGGGTGCCAGGAATGCTCTGACTTTTCCGCAGTTTTCTTTGCGTTTCTTTCTTTGAGCGTGCGTCGGACAAATTTGAAACGCTTCCGGCGAATTCATCTGAGGCTCACCTCCTGTTAAATTCGGCTACGTCTACAGCCAAGATGTATCGTCTGTTTGTGATTAAATGTGTCCGCAGCCATCCGCGCTTTTCGTAGCGCCAATGCCGATATTTTGGATAAACCTGTAATTTCACAAAAGCGGTGTAACGACATTGGTGGAATGTACTCAGGCGGAATGGTCTTTTGTGCGTTAGCAGAGGAATGCTGTGAGTTCATGTCAGCACGGTACAGACGTTAAGAACTTAAAATTGAAGCTTTTGCGCTTATCAAATCTCGTCCAGTTTACCTAGGTAAATCGCCCCAGTTTGCGAATTTTTTCTGTTTGTCAGAGCGCGAGCAGAAATGGGCTCGTTCTTGCACAAATTCTTGCACAGTTTTCGCCGCAGCTGCCGGAGTCGCGCGTTTGCTCGTGTAACAATTTGGTCGGTTTGTAAAACTCCCGTGATTCGACAGAACTCTGGCGAGTGCAAACTTTCCGATGGCCCAATAGTATTAGAAAGCCGCCCAGTTATGTTTACCGATTTCGCGAAAATCGACATTCGCAGTGCCGATAATGCTATCGAACTTTTTCGAGAATTCCTTTTCCTGACGTCTTGGACGCAGATTTTCCTGTCACACTTACCTGGGTTGTCGAATAGGCTGCTGTGCTGCCATCCTCGTTGACCGTTAAGCTCGCCTGCACTTGCACGCTCGTGCTTCGGCCAAGTTTATAGGAGCGTTTATAGATTAATGTCCGGTTCTGACGAGAGACCGAGCCGCTGCTCATGTTACTCCAGTGTGTTTCCGATGGGTCGATGTTCAGCTCGATCTGCGAATCCCATGTGCTTTGCGGCCCGACACTGTGAATGGTTCCCCGCCATGTGCCTGCAAACAATTTTTGTGTGCGTGATGCGGGGGCAGTCTTCAAGGGTTGTCGCCAAATCGAATTGCCTAAAGTCATATTTGCCAAAGTGACTTCCGGTGTACTCGTGGTCGCTGCCACTGGGGTTGCTGCCGGCGTGGTTTCAGCTACGGGCTTGAATCCGGCATCGTTCGGTTTCTGAAAATGCGCCGTAACAAACCAACTGGTTCCGAGAACCGCCAAACCCAGGATGCCAGCGCTGCTTAGGACTAACGCTGAGTTTGCAACGCGCTTTCTGCGGGTCCGCCGAATTTTTTCAGGCAACTGCGGATTGCCAGCTTCCGAATTATAGAGGTTGACCAGCTCAACCCGGAGACCGTGTTTAACCTCGCATTGCCCCACGTCATGCAAACAAGGCCGCCAACGCTCGTCGTGCTCGAGATCTTCAGCTACATGCTTCGAAAGCAAGATGTGGCCAGCGTCTCCGCAATCCATGATGCGCTGGGCGATGTTAATTCCGGCGCCGGTTACGTTCATGCGATTGTTCACATCCATGACTTCATTCAGGAGGCCGCTATGGATTCCCATTCGGATAGGGATTGGCGGCGTCTCCTTCTTTAGTGCCTGGCTAAGTTCTAATGCGCATCGCACGGGAGATTCAGGGCTATCGCGAAAAACCAGCGCCATCCCATCCCCGGTTGCGACCCGCAGCAGTTTGTTTTTCTTGCTGGCCAGGCGGACCTGCTCCGTTCCCTGTACAAGCTCATTCAATCGGCGAACCACTCTCGTTTGGTCGTTAACGAGCAGTTTCGAATATCCCACCACGTCGATGAACAGGACGTGGCCGATTCGGAATCTGGGGGTCAGGTTCGTTGGCATACGGAAGCTCTAGCCGACTCGGACGCGCGCCGGTTTCCTTTGCAGGAGCTTGTGCAGTTCCACAATTTATCTAGCCGCCTGATTGCAACTGATGTTGGCAGCTAGTGCAAGACCAAATTACAGCTTTCGCGAAAAAAATCTGAGTCGGATCGGCAAACTTAGTTTCGCCGTTCCCGTAGAAAGAAGTGGAGGTGCAATTCATGAGAGCGTTTATTTGTATTTGTGTTTCCCTGACGTTGATCGCGCCACAACTCGCCTTGGCGGGTAAACAAAAATCGGGAGGCGGCAGCAAGCCGGCAGCGCATCCTAGTGGCGGTGGCGGCTCCCGAGCAGCAGCGCATCCTGGTGGCGGGTTCCCGCATTCAAGTGCAGGAGCACCACATGCCAGTGGGAGCGGAATGTCCACTCGCGCAGGCATGGGACAGCAGCACAATTTCAGCAACAACAATGCTCAGTCCGCAGGACACGCCGCTCACACGCAACATGGGTTAAGCGCAGGTCAATCTAGCGGTCAACACGGTTTAAACGCACATCAGCAGAGCGGCCAACACGGTCTTAATTCGCACCATCAGGCTGCCGCTCACGTGAACGCCCCTACTCAAGCCAGCCGCCAAAATAATCGCGCGGCCAAACTGTCGGCCACTCATCCGGTTAACAATCGCCTTGCTGTCCATAGTCAGCCGGCCGCTCATTGGCGAAGCGGGTTACGCTACCGGAATACGCATGCGTTGTACGCGGGATACCATCGTGTCTGGCACGATCGCGGGTACTGGCGCTCCCATTACAGCACCGTCGCCTATGTAGGTGGGCCATATTGGGGCGGTAATTGGTATTGGGACGGCGGCTACTGGTTTCCAGCGTGGGGTTACGATCCTGCGTTTGTCGGCTACCTCTATGACGGCCCGATCTTTGCCTATAACAATCTGCCGCCTGATGAAGTAGTTATAAATATTCAGGAAGCGCTGCAGGATCAAGGCTATTACACCGGAAACATTGATGGGCAGTTTGGCGACCAGACGCGAGATGCTCTGGGAGCCTACCAGCGTGATCACGAGCTCGAAATCACGGCAGCTATAGACGAGCCGACGGTACAATCACTGGGCCTCGTCACAGAGGAGAGCTGAGCTATGCCGGCCGCAATCGCTTCATGTCTCGTCGCGCATTAACTCTAGTCGTGGTTTTCCTTGGCGTTCTCCTGGCCGGCAATATCGTTGTCCTTAGTGTTTGGCTTCCGAGTTGGAAAGGCCGCGCTGGCAATTTGCAATCCGCGAACCGGACAATTGTCTCCTCGCCAGCAACGCCATCACAACCAAACAACACGCCGCCTGCTCCTGCTGTACCGGTGGCGCCCTCCTCGGATTTGGTGCTGGAACGTCAATTCACGTCACCAAGTGGCAATCTTCAGATGAAATATCTTCGCGATCGGAAGACGAAAATCCGACGGATTGCGGTAGAAGACGCACATCGGCCTGGTGCCGCTACCGTTTTGTGTGAGTCGAAACAGCCTGCCTGGGCACTCATCTCGCCGGACGATCAATGGATTGCAGTGAACCAGCGCCAGGGAGCAGGCGGCGGCGTTCGGCTCTACCGGCGCAGCAGCACTTCTTCGGTTCAGTATGACCCGGGTGAGGGTACAGGCCAGCAAAATTCCCAACTGCAGGAGATGATCTGGCAAAGTTATTTGCGCACCATGCATGCAGATCCTGGCACGCCGCGCCATGGCGCTACTATCGACGCGACCGGCTGGGAGAACGATTCCCGAAAAGTGGATGTTGCAGTGCTTTTCCTAGCTACACCTGGCAATCCGGATGTGCCTGAGCCATGGAGGTGCACGTACGACGTCGCCTCGAAGCAAATCGAGCCGTCTCCAGACCAACCAGCCTCGACAGAAGTGGCCGATAATTTCCCGATCGAGCAAGCCAGCGAGCAATCAGATGCCGTTGCACATAATGGGCAAAATTCGGAGACTGCAAACACTGAAGACAACGAATTTCCCGGTGAAAGATTTCCCGCGACTCGCCTGGACGAATTGACCATGAGCGATGTAAGCGAATCGAGCTTAAGCGACATCACCTATGCCATTAACGAGATGTTTGCGCGGCACGGTGCCGAATTCAAGGACAAGAAGGTTACTAAACAATTCGAGCAATTTTCGTGGTACAATCCGCGTTCCGGGCTGAGCTCTGACGAAATTGAAACTGAGTTCAGCGACTTGGAGAAACAGAACCTCAAAGTGCTTGGTCGCTGTCGTGACGCCAAGCTTGCGACCGCAAAGCACAAGTCACGGCCCGTTCGCGCACAACCGGTGCAAGAAGAATCCACCGGCGAAAAAATCTTGCGCGGCTTACGGACGTGGCAAGACTTCGGTGGTCCGATGCCCCCGCATCCCTGAGAATTTGGTCTTGGGTTTCCGAGGCCATGAACAGCAAACGAATCGCAGCCGCACGATCTCGAGTTTATATTATCGTGACGGCCATCGCGGCCTTACTGGGCACGGTTTCGGCGACCGGCTTAATACCCGAGTACACGGCCGCGGAAGCGAAAAAGCACATCGGCGAGAGGAGTACGATCGTTGGGAAGGTAAGTTGCATCGACCACGGGAGGCGGCACACCGACGTGCTGATCGGCGGCTGTGATCTGCGAAAGGCGCTGTTATGGATTGTTGTACCTCTCGACGCTTCGGGACCCGAGTTGGATCCCGAAACAGTTCGGGGCGTGCAAATCGCGGTAACCGGAAAAATCGAATTGGCCGCAGGGACGCCGCAGATAACGATCAAGTCGACCACACAAATCGTGCCCCGCACGGCTTTGCGAACTAACTATATCGGTCGCGCCTATGATAAAGAACAACAAGGAGACATCGATGGAGCGATTGCAGATTTGGAACGAGCGATCGAACACCAGCCAGACCGACGAGATGAAGCGTGTGGACACCTAGCTGCGGTGAAGGAAAAACGCGGGGATTGGGCCGGCGCCCTCGCAGCTTACGATCGGCTCGTTTCGTTCAATCCAAACAACGCAGGTTCTTATTACGCTCGTGCAACCGCGAAAAAACAGCATGGCGATTTTGAAGCCGCAATGACCGACTTTACCAAGGCGGCCGAGCTTAGACGGAGCGGCGTGAGCTTTGTCGAGATAGGTAACTCTCGCAAGGCTCAGGGCGATGCCGCCGGAGCGATGGCGGAGTACGATAGAGCTATCGCGATCCTTGATAAGCAAATCAGCGGACGGGAGCCGCCTATCGACCGGTTAGATTTGCTTTACTATCAGCGCGGCTACACGAAGGAATTGAAAGGCGACCTTGATGGAGCTGTATCGGACTACAACCAAGCGATTACGATCAAACCAACCTATGAAGCGGGTGCCTTCAGTAGACGTGGTGACATCAAGAAGTCCCGCGGTGACCTCTGGGGAGCCATTGCCGACTACGAACACGCGGTCCAGTACGCTCAACTCGACGAAGACAAGGAGAAGCTAAAGAAGGCGAAAGCCGAGGCAAATCGCAAACATGAACAATCGTCTAATGAAGGCGAGGCGACTCCCGAATCTATCGCGGAGGCATTTGTCCAGGCATATTCAGGAGCGGACGTTGATGCGCTGGCCGGCCTTTACGCGGACCGTATCGATTATACGAGTAGCGGTGTGATCAGCAACGCTGCCGTGCGCGCGCAGGTGGAAAAATATTTCGCGCGCTGGCCGGTGCGCCGCTGGAGTTTGGTTGGACCGGTCAACACAGTCTCATTGGAAACAAAGAAGAAAATGATTTTTTCGGCAAGCTACGACGTGAGTAACCCGCAGACCAACAAACACACGTCAGGTACCGCAAAAGAGACATTGATAATGGCCACTGATGCGAGCGGCGCCATGAAGATTGTCTCGCAAAAAGAGCAGACGAGTAAGAAGGGCAGCAGCCAATCTGACGAGGAAACGTCGGGAGACCTGGACTTGAAGGCAGCCAAAGCCGAAGCAAGCAAAAAACAACCTGTAGCAAATCCGTCACAGACGAATGCGCCTGCCCAAGCTCAGACCGGCTCTCCTGACTGCACATCCGACCCAAAGAGCGTCTGGAGCGAAGCGTCGCCAGACAAGAGGCTGTTGGCGACGATCCGTTTCGTGCCAAACCCCGACCAGAACTGCCGCGCTTGCGATGAGCTCAAGATTACTGTGTTCCGGCCCGGGCGAGACGGCAAGCCGGGGCAAATTCTTGCAGCAACTGCCATTCTCGGCTGCTTCCTTCAGTGCGCTCACTGGAGTCCTGACTCACAATTTTTGTTGTTCACTACGAGCCTTGCTCGCGGAGCGCATGGAGGGTGGCATTATGCGACGTTCGTCTATTGTGCAGGCGACCATAGCTTCAGGGACGACCTTGAGGATGTGTTCGGAAATGTCCTCGCCCCGGACTTCCACTTTGAGTCACCAGACATTGCGGTGCTGACGGTTTCTGATGATCAGGCTCCCTCGACGCCGGGGGAGGAATGGCCGTCTAAACAGGTGAAGGTGTCGCTCGGCAAAGTTGTTGATAAATTGGATCGTTTACCCTGAAACTATGTATGCTCGGCTACTGGAAAGTCGATTTCGGATTTGCAATTCTTTCAAACTTTGCCGGAAACCAAATCCGCTTTGCAAATAGTGCCGCACCCACATGAAGCAGGAAAGAACTCAGCCATAAGCAAGGACGATCCCACTAACCGAAAACGATATATGAAACTAACGATAACCACCCTAAGTCTCCTCTTATCCCTCACCTGTCTCGCCTCGGCCGGTGAAAAGATGCCCGATGTCGTGATTAAACAAAAACTGATCGGCTACTGGAAAAGCCCACGGCACGGCTACCAATACACAAGTGACGGCATCATTCACATGCTGGGTGGCACAACGCCAACCACTGGGACGTGCGCAACGGAGTCTATTACCAACACTACCTCGAGGCCTATGATCTGCAATGAAAACGACGCCGGAGTCGATAACCATGATTAAATACAAACAAACTATCGTCGGACTCATCATCGCGTTGGTAGCTGGGGCCGCCTTTGCCCAACACACTGAAGAACAGGACCTCGAGGCCGCCAGGAAGGAATACCAGGCAAGCTCGCACGATGAGCCGGCGCGGTCGAGGTATGTGACCAAGCTGGCGCAAATTCGGGAACGCCAGCTCAAGGAGTATTGGAAGGGCGAGCAGAGTCCGGAATACGAAAAGGTCGTCGGAGACGTGAACTCGGAACTACAAAAGCATCCCGCTCCGGCGACCGCCGACTCGAAGAAGTTGTCCCGGCTTCTGGTCGGCAGTTGGCAATCTCCGAGGCGCGTTTATATCTTTCGCGCCAACGGCAAATCGGGCAGCAAGGACAGTTCCGTCTCGAATAGCTGGCGAATCAAGGGAAACCAGCTGATCGAGGATGGTTCGCGCGGCACCATTATCCTGATCGATCACGATTACTTCATCTACAGCGAAAAGGAGGCGCTACTCTTTCACCTCCGAGTGAAAGAGTGATTCCTGGCTCTCCGTTTCACGATGAAGCAACATGAAAACGGTTCCCTGAAATACTCCTGCTTCTCTCCATTGTAGTTTGCGTTGTCGCCGAACAGCCAAACCGAAATTGCATAGCTCGTGAAAAATAGTGCGCGCCGGTTCCGATGGCTGCAGCGACCCTGCCTTATTTTCATAGTCTGCTTGGTCTCGATAACGACTTCGCCTGCCGACGCTCAAGTAACTCAAAAGATAAAGTCACCTGACGGTAAATACAGCGTCGAAGTCGTTCGCGGCAGACCCAGCGAAGATTCGTTGGTCATTTCAAAAGGTGAAGAGGTCATCGCCAAAGTGCCAACACCTGTTGGGCCGGAAGGTTCCTTTTTTCAGACGCTGTGGAGTCCCGATGGGCGCTACGTCGCAATTAACAAGCAAAGGAGTTCGCGGTCCGGTGGAGATGAAATGTGGATCGTTGCACTGCCGTCGGGAAAGGTTCTAAGCCAACCGGATGACGCCTTGTGGAATGAGCTGGAGAAAAGGGCGGACGCGTGCATAGACGAGAAGCACCTCAGCGAAGCCGGCGGGAAGGTATTTCTTACTTTAACAGCAACTGGTTGGCGCGAAGGCAGACTACGCTTCAGACTAGACGTGTGGCTTAGCGAGATAGAAACTCATTGTTTTGTTGACGGCACTGTCGAGCCATTGAATTTAAGAATGATTAACGACTGGAAAGTATCAACAGCCAACCCTACTTCCAGCGGCAACGGCGACAAACCCTCTGACTCGGCTATTGAGCAAAAACTGCTCGGCTACTGGAAAAGTCCGTCGCAGGTTTACCACATAATTGCCGACGGCAAAATGTATGTCGGCCGACGAAAGGATGTGACTACAGAGCGCTGGAACGTTAAAGACGGCAAGTTTTACTGGTGGAGTGTACCCTACACAATCGTCACTCTGACGGACGAGGAGTTTGTGTTCCGAGAAATCGGTGGAATCGGTGGTCAGGAAGAAACCTTTACGCTGATTAGAAGCACGAAAGAAGAGGTCGATCCGGAATGAACCGTAGCTCGACCTGAAATTCGTCTTCGCTCGGTAGGTGCGCTGATTCAGAGCCAATTGCGCCTTGGGTACAACGGCTGTCGAACTGATAAAGCAACCCAAAACTTGTGAGATAAAAACGCTGAAAATGTATGAAAACAACAGTAACAACCCTAACTCTGCTGTTATGCGTGACATCTTTCGCCCCGGCGGGCGAAAGGATGTCCGATTCTCAGATCAAACAAAAATTATTAGGCTATTGGCACAGTCCGCGACATCAGGGCGGCGTGCACGGTTGCGCTCGCCGCCGTCTTCAGTGTTCCTTCGAGCCTTTCTCGGTCTTCCCGGCCTTGTCGACCTTGTAGGTAAACCACCAACCGCGCGAATTAATCTCGTAATGCACCGTCACCTTGTCACCTACTTTCGGTCTATAACGCTGGTCCCCCAGCTCGGCATGAAACTCGACGCGTTCCTTTTTGCTGTTTTCGATTGTCAGAAAACCGGGGTGATATTCCACAACCGTGCCGCTCATTTGCTGCTCTTCCTCGGCGACGGCGAGGGTCCCGCTGCCCAGCGCCACACTCAGTACCGCCGCCAAACTGCACATTAATGTTTTCATGTAAGTGATCATGTGTATCGCTGAAATTCTATTCAAGGGTTTGTAGCGGCATGTCCCTCACAGGTGCTGTGGATCACAGGCTTAGTCTTTCGGCGCAAGGGAGGCCACAAGTTTTTCGAAACGCGGGTCGCCGCGGAGCGGATCCCAGATTGGCTGGAGCTTCAAAAGACCGTAGCTTAGATACGTCGGCAAACGCTCCACGGCTTCTATCTGCGCGATAGCCAGATCCTTCTCGCCGGTCCAGACGTAGATCTGCGCGAGATTGACAGCCAGCACCACGCCGTCGATCGCATCCTTGGAAGGGGGTAGGAGTTCGCACGCATGGCGACCCTCGCGTAGAGCCTCCTCTTTTCGGCCCAATCCGGCATCAATCATTCCTAGAAAACTAACTGCCGGCGCAAATTCTGGGTCGCGCTCGACGGTTGCAGCAACTTCGGCACGCGCAACGTTAAAGGCGCTCTTGGCTTTCTCCAGATCGCCTTCGCAGATTGCAATGACGCCTTCAAAGTAAGCGTGCGGGTAATTAACAGCGATATTTACCGAACCGCCTCGCGGGTAATGCTTCAATCCGCGAGCAAAGGCTTCCGGGGTGCGCTCGCAGATTGTGTAGTTAATGTCATCAGCTTCTGCGGCCTTTTTGGGGTCCGTGGCAGTCAGTTTTGCCATCAGAGCTTGGTATGGTCGAAGATCGGCTTTCCAGTCTACGGCGACCAAAGCTTTTAGCCCTTGGGTGAGTCCATCGTTAGGAACAAGGGCAAGCACGCGATCATAAACATGCGCTTCATCCTGGTAGCGGCGCCGTGGTTGGTACGTGAGCGCCAGTTGCTGAAGTATGTGCACGTTTCGCGGGTCAAGCTCGGCGGCGCGTTCGAGACTGCGCGTTGCCTCTTCCCAATCTCCTCCACGCCGCAGAACGTAACCGCTCACTTCGAGAACCTGCGCGCTGTTCGGCAGTTTTTTTTGCGCTATAGCTAATTCGCTACCAGCGCGTCGGTAATCACGTAACGACTCGTAGTAATAGTTTCCCCAGGTAAGGTGAACCTCACTGGCATCAGGCTCGTAGCGCGACGCGGCTTCGACCGCCGAATACGATTTCTCGAGTCTCTCCGGCGTGTGATCGTACCCGGCGGTATACATCCGCGCGTGAAGTTGCGAAAGCAAACACCACGCATTCACGAAATGTTGATCGCGCGCGACCGCCTCCTCCAATAGCATCACCGCCCTAGCTAGGTTTTGCTGCGAGGCAACCGGGTCGGTCAGGTCGACGACGAGCTCCTTAGCACGCGTATAGAGATCGTAGGCAAAGACATCGTAAGTGGGGCGCTTTTCGATCGCCGCTTTTTCACCAGGCGAAAGTTTGACCTGCAACTCGTCGGCAATTGCTTTGGCGATGTCGCTTTGAATGACAAAGATATCGGCCAAATCGCGGTCGTACGTTTGCGCCCAGACGTGGGTGTCGTTGCGTGCGTCAATGAGCTGCGCGTTCACGCGCACTTTGCCGCCCTCGCGCTGAACACTGCCTTCCAGAAGATTGGCAACACCCAAAGCCTGAGCGATGGCGCGTGCATTGCGCGCGATCCCCGCCTTGTATTGCATGACCGAGGTTCGGCTGATCACCTTTAGATCAGCAATTCTGGCGAGGTCCGTCAGGATCTCATCCTGCACGCCGTCGGCAAAGAAGGCGTTCTGCGGGTCCGGACTAAGATTTTGAAACGGTAGCACGGCGATGCTTTTAACTGGGATGGTCGCGAAATCGTTTGCGCGGCGCTGGTGAAAAACCCAGTAACCAATGCCGAGCACGGCCGCAGCCACGATGAAGGTTGCTACCAGGATAGGCTTACGTCCGTCGCGGCTAGCTCTAGCTTGTTCGCGTTTTGCTTGCCTAATCTTCTCAGGAACATCCGCGTTTCCGATGCTGTCGCCGTAAAGGTTGACCAGCGAAATTCGAGCGCCATGCTTAACTTCGTATTCGCCCAACTCGTGTAAATAAGGCCGCCAGCGTGCGTAGTGCTCGAGGTCTTCAGCGACGTGTTTGGAAACCAAAATGTGACCGGCATCGCCGCAATCCATTACGCGTTGCGCCAAGTTGATTCCCGCTCCGGCAACATTCGCTCGATTGTTGACATCCGTAATCACATTGACTGGACCGCTATGGATTCCCATCCGCAGTCGCAGCTTCGGATACTTCTTCACCGCGTGCGCGATCTCGAGGGCGCACTGCGCAGGCGTTTCGGCGGCATCGCGAAAAACTAACGCGACGCCATCGCCAGTGGGTAATGAGACCAATCTGCCTTGTTCTTCCGCAACCCGGACCTGCTCGCTCGTGGCGACTACCTCCTTCAGCTCACGAATGAGCTCGCTCTGTTCACCGATGAGCAGCTTTGAATAGCCGACGATGTCAATGAAGAGAACATGTCCGATCTCGAATTTCGGATCGGTCGTAGCATCCGCATCCATGAGCACGTTGAAAATATCAAAAACTGCCCGATGTAGAAGTTTTCTGTTCCCCAACTCCAATCGCTTTGCTGAGGCTGTCAGCGAGGATCATGCAGTACCCACGCGCCGCCATCACATGAAAAAAGGGGCGCGACTCTTTACCTTTCAGCGCCTGGGAGCAGGCTCATTTTCACCGCTGCTGCTCTGAATGAGTCGTTCCTGCCCCGTAACATTTTGGCCCAAAATGTAACGAATCCGAGGCGGTGATTTTGACGGAATGCTTTGAGCCGGCGTAGCACCTGTCATGGACCATTGTAGCGGTTTCGCTCCGTTGCTCTGATACTTAAATTAATAGTGGCCCTGGGGAAAACCACCAATATGGGTGAGCTTAAGGAGTCTTTGTCCGTTGCGTCTATGGGACCTTCTCTACGCTGTCTATATTGGGGGACGCGAAATCCGGTGCGGTGTGCAAGGATTTGTACAAGAACGACTGGACTTTTGCTGGTGCCATCGCGATGAACCCAATTTGCGGGGTAAGCAAAGCCGTGGATGGACAGCGGCTCTTTACTTTTCGGCACTTGGGGTGGCCTCGGTTTCGCTAAGTGCTGCCATGGGTGGGTCTTTCTTCGTTTATGACATTTTGGCCGATTCGTAAAGAAACAGCGTGACGACAGAAGGCGGTCCGCTTATGAGGGATGGCTAATCGCAACATCTGAGACGAAATCAAATCTTCGGATCAACTGATTTAAGATCAGACGATTTTGATACGTGACGCTTCCGCCGCTACCGAGATAGCTACACAAATGGGATTGCAGAAGGCAGCCTCAGTTGGCAGAGCAGTGGACTGAAAATCTAGTGTTTGCCCCTCGTGACATATTCGCTCCCTCGCACGGTTGCGAACATGGATGACCGTGAAAAACAAAAACGACCGTGATACCGTCAACATGGCGTCAACGGCCGCTCTTTCGGAACCCAGGCGGAAACCGTCTCGCCCCGTAGGAACCGCTGCAGAAGTTGTCGAGCGCGTCGTTCGTTTCGTCGTTCGTTCCACCACCGATTGATTCCAGAAGGATGCGGAAAGATTAAGAACCGGCGTCCATAAATGTGTATCTCCGCCAGAAAAGGCACGTCGCGGAAGCCGAAGCAGTGCGCGACATTCTTACCGAGCAGAACGATGCGCTCGACGCGCCAATCCAGGAGGATGTCCCCGGCGTTGACGCAGCCATTCGCGCGGTCGAACGCATCGCCTTTGCTGCGCTTACCGCTATGGTGCGTGTTCAGGTGCTTCCGGCGACACGCGATCAGCTCGTCGTAACTCATTCCGGCGAGCCGCGCGATCTTTTGGCCATTCGGCCCGGCGAGTGGTTTGCGCGGGTCGCCTCGCCGCGACGGCGCTTGGCCGACCAGCCCGATCTTGTGCGTCTCGATCTTTTTCTGTTTCATGATGCCGCCAAGGTCACGATAAGCAAACCGCTCGATCAGATTCGGGCCGTCAGGGGCTGCAATTAATGCAATCAGCCCCTTGAGATCAACCCATTCGCGGCGTGGTTCGTGACGCGCGGCCACCTTGAAAACCGCGCGGGAAGGAAACACGCCTTCCAAGCTCCATTTCGGTTCTACGGTAACGACGGAACCAAGTTCCCGAAAAACTGCTCCTTGTAATTTCGCAGCGTGCTCTGATGTCTCAGCTGTTGCTTGCGCAAGCCCTGTCTTGGTCCAGCCCTCTAGTGCCCCCCGCGCGATTTTGCTTGCAGAATGCTGACCGGATCGCGTAGGTAATTATAAAGGAAATTTGAAAGAAGTGGGCTCAACGACTGCTGGGAGCTAGGAATTAAACGGTGACTAACCCAGCCGGTGTCTTATGAATTAGCACGGCCTCTAATGGCCACCTCTCCGCACCATTGAGCCCGGTGCAGTCGTTGCTCCTTAAGATTTCGTTTAAAAGCACGGATGCGGCTGGATGTTTGATGGCCCGTAAGGTTTTCCGACGACAACAAGAGCTTCCGATCGGGTGAAATTGGTGTTTTGGACGCGACGGGCGAGCCCGAACGAACGATTGGGTTCAACGAGCTGAATCCGAAGCTGTGATTGCGCAAGCAACAAAGCTCTAATGATCGCTCGCGACCACTGCGGCGTCAGCTTGATCAGTTCGAGCTGTGCGCTCACTTTTCGATTTGCGCGGCTTGCTGTTGTTCCTACGGGCTTGTTGCCGAATCGTCGCAAAACCCTACGAAGCGGTCGGAATATCTTACGATTCCGCACCGGAGGCAACCAGGGCAGACCAAACCGTCAGATTAAATCTCCTCATAACTCACTAGTAAATAGATGCCTACAACGTCTTGGATAACGTCTTTCTATTTTGGCATAAACTCTGCTTCCCCTTTGCAAGTATGAAATCGATTGCCCCACGCAAATTTGCGCTGCTTTCCGCGATATTTTGTGCGGTGATGCTTGCATTCGCCCACAATGCAAGTGCCCTTAGCATAGGGGACACCCACGAACTCGGCTACGTGTGGCCTGGCGTGCCATCCGGCAATGCTCTTTATGTCAATCACTTAATTGGCATGGCCCTTGGCACCATCGACGCCGCCAACGGCCAGATCTACCATCGCTCAACCAATGTCTTAGGTTCCTTGCCCACTGCCATAGTTGATCATAGTGGCACTGGTACCACCATAAATCTTGGTAACGGCGGTTTATATACATACCTATTTGCGACGTACGCTGGCGGATTACTTGGTTCTGAAGTTTGGTACGTCGGTAATTTGAGTGGAATCATTAAGATTCCTGCCATAGGTGGAGGGTGTCTCCTTTCCGGGTGGACGCTCTTTGGCACAGGGGGTGCTGTTCCGGACGGCGGCACCACGGTAATGTTGCTAGGGGCAGCCCTCGGCGTCCTTGGTATAGCGCGACGCTTCCTAATGAGTTAACCGGTCAGCTTGGCCGGCGCAGAGAATGATAAGTTTTTTTGGAGTACTTTCTGCGCGCTATGCTTTTCCGCTTGATTGGCACCACCATCATTCTTGGCGCGATCACAGGATTCGCTGATTCCAGTGAGGGAGAATTCTCTCGGAGACGCGGAGGACAAATCGTGCAGGGAGTGTTTAGCATTGCCTCCTTCATACTTGTCGGAGCTGCTTACTGGCGCTTCGGCTGGAAAATCGGCCTGATTGATCTTCTTCTTGTTATTATTGCCTCGAATGTAGCTCTCACGGTGCACAGATATTGCAGCAAGAAGTCCGGTTGGTGATACGTTGCCAAAGTCATCTAACGGCTCACACGCCGCAGCGATCGGAGGCCGCGCCAGGTTTTGAGTTTGAAGTGCCTTCAGTCCCAGGGACAAGCGCGGCCCGCACGACCTTGATTGCTTTGCTTTTTGTCTCACTCCTGATTGGCTGCTTTGGGCTTTTGCCAAAAGCGCAAGCGGTAAGTCCCGCACCGGATGCAGACTATCCCGGAGGAAACGCGGCACAGCGTTTGTTCATTCAACGCTCATTGTTCTGCTGTCTCCTTGATCCGCCTGATCCCGTTCTAGCTGCTCCTGGCTAATCACAAACTGCTGGTTTAACTGGACTCCGGGCTTATTGTTGTTACTCCACCCAAAGATAAGGGCGGTACAGGCAGCTAGATCCCGCAACTACGCCGTGTTGCTAACCGTAGCGGATCTGCGGCATTAGCTGCCGCTTCTGCCGCCCTAGCGGTAGCTCGCGCGAGCCCGCCCTTTGTGCGTCGCCTCGTTTCGCTACGCGTACTATGATTTTAAAAGCGTGGCGTGTTCTGACCACTGAGATTCGCTCGTAAGAATCCCCGATTCTATTTTGGAACGTTAACTGCTAAAGCCTTTGCTTGGCGCCTGTTTCTGGCATCTCGCGCGTTTGCAAGTTATAGCCGATCGTACAACTGACTTTGAATCGCCTGATCCCGAAGACCTGATTTGGTGTTAGATTGGTTACTGCCGGCCATTCGTCGTTAGGAGAGCTGCCTTCCGCCACCCTGTTTCTTTGCCACACCAAAGCTGGTTGGAGTTGGGGCTCTATCCCAGCGATTGATTCCAACGGGCGAACAATATGGATTGTTGATGCGCATCGGCGATGACGGAAAGCAAAACCATTCGCGACGTCGCTTCCGCGTCGGTTGAAAACCGCAGCCGATCCCTGCGGTTCTGCTTTACAACGATCCCTTCTTTCTGCTAAAGCTGCGATAAGGGGAATGCCTGGCGAGAAACAAAGACGGGGACATAAATCATAATAATATCCGTGGCGCGAAAAAAGCCTATAAGTAGGATCCTCGTTTCACGGAATACTCTTACTTTAAAGGAGTGTACGTTCATAATTGATCTTTACGATCGCTATTCCGAGCTATCACTTAGGAGAGATTATAGTCGTCGGCCCCTTCTCCATTATTACACGCTTCGAGACGTGGACAGCGAGTCAGCTAGCTGGATGTATCGTGTAAGCGTGCGATGCAAAGAAAAGATCGAGATCGATCTTCGTACTCCGAAATTATTTGTCGAATCGTTGTTCCTGGCGTGTTTATTACCGGGAGATTCGCATATTCCCCATGCGGACAATGAGCGAAGAAAACATGGGCGATGGGTTCCGAATCACACCCCTCAACGAGATTACACAGGACTTGTTTATCTGAATGACGACTTCACGGGAGGTGAATTGGTCTTTCCAGATCGTGATGTAGTTATCGTCCCGAAGCCAGGTTTATTCATTGGGTTTCCTAGTAATCATAAATTTGTGCATGCTGTCCCGAAGGTTCTTTCTGGAAAACGATACTCTCTGCCAGTCTGGTTTACGCTGAATCCAACAAAAGCCATGCAAGTTTGATCCCAATAACAATGGAAAGAAGCCGCGTCCTCGTAGCAAACTGGTTCAATTATCCGCAGTATTACGACATTGCTTACCAAGCCCACACCCGGCGGGAGGCCGACTTCATCGAAGCCGCATGCCGCAAGTATTGTCCCTTCGCGCCTCGCCGGTT
>Ga0209267_1000693_pt1 | contig 24216 bp, 20 predicted proteins | sample GraSoiAngelo_137_FD_185894 | JGI IMG/M metagenome (GOLD analysis project Ga0209267, IMG submission 185894) | Grasslands soil microbial communities from the Angelo Coastal Reserve, California, USA - 14_0929_09_30cm (SPAdes) (version 2) | ecosystem: Environmental > Terrestrial > Soil > Grasslands ... | reverse complement strand
TCAGTATACCAATCATGGCCACCTGGTGCTGAATGTGAGTGCCCTGGAAAGCTATGCCAGTTGACAGCGAAGCCCGCGTCGGGTCGCCAACGAGTTGCAGTGACTAACTCCTAGGCGGCGGAGCCGCAGCTGTACGGGATCAGCTGAGCGCGACCCGCAGCGCCGGCCGCGCCATCCGCGGCCGCGCCAAGCTCACGCCGCCTGGCTCGCGCCGAGCGGCTTCCCCTCGCTCACGCTCTCGAGCACCCGCGCCACCGCGTGCACGGTCGCGGCGATCCGCACCGCGCTCTGCACGGCTTCGCGCTCGAGGCCGTGCTGGCGGAGCTGGCGCTCGTGGGAGGCGACACAAGTTCCGCAGCCGTTGATGGCCGAGACCGCGAGCGCGAGCAGCTCGAAGTCGGCCCTCGCGATGCCGGGGCTGCCGATCACGTTCATGCGCAGCCGCGCCGGGAGCTTCGCGTACTCCGCATCCTCCACCAGGTGGAGAAAGCGGTAGTAGACGTTGTTCATCGCCATGATGCTCGCTGCGGCGTGCGCGGCGCTCACGTGCGCGGCATCGAGGTGCCGTGCGGCGAGCGCCTGAAGTCGTAAGCTGAACGAGGGGTTGCGGGAGGCGGCGGCGGCTGCCAGCGCCACCGCCCAGATCTGCCGCTCGCTCAAGCCCGGGGCGCCCGCCGGGGTGAGCACCGTGCCGAGATTCAACTGCAGATCGCGTGCGTAGCCCGGCAGCGCGTCGCGAATGTTCTCGAGGGTCGTCATGTCAGGCCGCCTTCAGGGTCTCTTCGCCCTTCTGCCAGTTGCAGGGGCACAGCTCGTCGGTCTGCAGCGCATCGAGCACGCGGAGCACCTCCTCGGGGCTGCGGCCGACGTTGAGGTCGGTGACGTAGACGAAGCGGATGATCCGCTCCGGATCCACGATGAAGGTCGCGCGTTGCGCCACGCCGGCCTCGGGGTCGAGGATGCCGAGCGCGCCCGTGAGCTCCCGCTTGACGTCGGCGAGCATGGGGAAGGGGAGGGACTTCAGCTCCTCCTTCTCGCGCCGCCAGGCGAGGTGCACGTACTCGCTGTCGATGCTCACGCCGAGGAGCTGCGCATCGCGCGCCCGGAATTCCTTCTCGAGCCGGCCGAAGGCGGCGATCTCGGTGGGACAGACGAAGGTGAAGTCCTTCGGCCAGAAGAACACCACCTGCCACTTGCCGGTGAAGCTCTCGTGGGTGAGGGGCTGGAACGCGCTCTCGACGCCGTTCGACACGACGCCCGTGAGCGCAAACTGCGGAAAGCGATGACCGACGCCTAGCATGGGCAGGGGCTCCTTAAAGGTGCGGGGCGGGATATCGGCCCCGTGACGGCGCTCAGGATGAGGCCCGGTCTGCTATCATTCCAATCGATTGATTTTATTAATTCGATAGACCCTGTGTATCTCGAGCCTTGGATCTGAAGCTCAAGGACCTGCGCTATCTCGTGGCCGTGGCGGACCTGCGCCATTTCGGGCGGGCCGCCGCGCGCTGCTTCGTCAGCCAGCCGACCCTCTCGGCGCAGCTGAAGAAGCTCGAGCAGTCTCTCGGCCTGCAGCTGATCGAGCGCGCGCCCAACAACGTGTCCCTCACCGCGGCCGGGGAGGAGATCGTGGCGCGCGCGCGGCGCATCATCGAGGCGAGCGACGAGGTGGTGGCGCTCGCGCGCAGCCAGCGCGACCCGCTCGCTGGCCCCTTGCGCCTGGCGCTGCTGCCGACCATCGGCCCCTACCTGCTGCCGCGCGTGGCTCCCGCGATCCGCCGCGCGCTGCCGCGGCTCGAGCTGCGACTCTACGAGTACCAGACGGCGCCGATGCTCGAGCGGCTGCGCGGCGGGGAGCTCGACGTCGGGATCCTGGCGCTCCCGGTGGAGCTCGACGGACTCGAGTCGCACGAGCTCTACCGCGAGGCTTTCGTGGTGGCGCTGCCCGAGCGTCACCCGCTCGCGGCGCACGAGACGCTGCGCGTCGCGGACTTGAAGGGCGAGACGCTGCTGCTGCTCGAGGACGGGCATTGCCTGCGCGATCAGGCGCTCGAGGTGTGCAGTCGCGCCGGGGTGCGCGAGCCGCAGGACTTTCGCGCCACGAGCCTCGAGACGCTCCGCCAGATGGTGGCGACGGGCGCCGGCGTGACGCTGCTGCCGGAGCTCGCGGTGCGCGGCGCCTACCGCGGCGCGCGCGGCGTCGCGCTGCGCCCCTTTGCGAGGCCCGCGCCGGTGCGTCACGTCGGCGCCGTGTGGCGCAAGACGAGCGCGCGGCGGGCGGCGATCGATGCATTGGCCAAGCTCATCGCCGAGCACGCCCCGTGAGCGCCCCCGCCTCACCGAGTCCCCTCGAGCTGACGGCATCCGACGGGCGCACCCTCGCGGGACTCGTGCTCGAAGCCCCCGCTGCGCGCGGAGCGCTCGCGATCAACGGCGCCACCGGCTTCAGGCGCGAGTTCTATCTCAAGTTCGCCGGCTACTGCGCGCGGCGCGGCTATCACGCCCTGGTCTACGACTACCGCGGCATCGGCGCCTCGGCCCGCCGGCCGCTCGCCGCGGAGGAGGCGCGCATGAGCGACTGGGGGCGGCTCGACATGCCGGCCGCGCTCGCCACGCTCGCCGCGCGCTTCGCGCCGCTGCCGCTCGCGACGCTCGGGCACAGCGTCGGCGGGCAGCTGCTCGGCTGCATGCCCAATCATGCGCTCGCGCGCGCACACGTGATGGTTGCGACCTCGACCGGCTACTGGCGCCGCCAGCGCGCGCCGTTCCGCTACCTGGCGCTCGGCTTCTGGAAGCTCCACGGCCCGCTGATGCTGCAGCTCGTGGGGTACGTGCCACAGGGGCTCCTGTGGCCCGGCGAATCACTGCCGCGCGGCGTGTTCCTGCAGTGGCGCAAGTGGTGCCTCCAAGCCGTGCCCTTCGGCCCCGGGCTCGATGAGGAGCTGCGCGACAGCCGCTACGCGGAGGTGCGCGCGCCGCTCCTCTCGCTGAGCTTCAGCGACGATCCGATCGCAACCCCTGCGGCCGTCGAGGCGCTGCTCGCCTCATACCCCAACGCACAGATCGAGCGGCGCTGGATCCGTCCGTGCGAGGCGGGCGTGCGCCACATCGGTCATCACGGCTTCTTCTCCGAGCGTCATCGCGACTCGCTGTGGCGCGCTGCGCTCGACTGGATCGACGCGCGCTGCGCCTGAGCGCCGCGGGCGTCGGCGACCGCGGCGGAAGGTGCGACTCGCGGCGCGACGCGCGCCCGGCGCGCGAGCGCGATTGCCGCGAGCACCACCGCTCCGCCGGCGATCTGCACCGGCGCCAGCCGCTCCCCGAGCAGCAGCCACGCGTACACGCCGGCGGCGACTACCTGCACATAGAGGCCCACCGCACCGAAGGTCGCGGGCAGGTGCGCGAGCGCGTAGGCGATCAGGCCCTGCCCGAGCACCTGGGCCGTCATCGCACAGCCGAGGAGCACCCACCAGCCCGCAGCCGTCGCGGGCAGGAACTTCTGCAGCAGCGCGAGCGGCAGAAGGATCAGCGTGAACACGAGCGTCGAGGCGAACATGACGATGCCGGTGCCGTATCGGCCGCGCAGGCGCGCGACCGCGAGAATATAAGCCGCGTAGAAGCAGGCGGTGCCGAGCCCGAGCGCATCGCCGAGCAGCGCATGGCTGCCACCGCCGAGCTTCGGCGCGAGGATCAGCAGCATCCCGCCGAAGGCGAGCGCGAGCGCGAGCAGGAACGGCAGTCGCGGGCGCTCGCCCCAGAGCGCCCAGGCAAAGAGAGTCACCAGCATCGGTGCGCAGTTGGCCTCGAGCGACGAGGCGGCCACGGAGGTCAACATGAGCGAGGCGTGCCACAGCGCCAGGTCGCCGGCGAAGAACACGCCCGCCCACACGAGCAGCGGCTCGCGCAGGCTCGCCGCGGCCATGCCCGGGGCGGCGGCCGGCGAGACACGATGGCGCCGCTCGAGCCATGCCCACACCGCGAGCGGCGGCAACGCAAGGCAGCCGCGCCAGAAGGCGGTCGCGGTCGGCCCGGTTTCCGACACCCGCACGAAGATCCCGGAGCTGCCGATGGCGAGCGCGCCCGCGAGGAGCGCGATCAGGCCGGGAAATTCCGGGCGGTTGGGTTGGTGCGGCATGGGGGCGGCGGCGCGAAGCTGCGCATCATAGTCGGTCGGCCTGAAAGGCGTCTGGCATAATCGCGCGACGCGTGGTCTCACTCGACTCACCGCTCGATCACGTCACCCCCTACGACCGCTTCGCCTGGAGCGATGCGCAGATCGAGACTTGGCTCGCGAGCGGGGAACGCCGGCAGGAGCTCACCGCCTACTTCGGCGCCGGCGAGTATCGGGCGCTCGCTGCGCTCGCGAAGCGCGTGCGCAGGGCGCCGCCCGCCGATGCGGGGCTGCGCGTGCTCATCGTGCCGGGCATCATGGGCTCGCAGCTCGGGCTTGCGCGCCGGCCGCCGCTGCCGCACGACATCGTGTGGCTCGACCCCATCGACATTCAGCTGGGGCGCCTCGCGACGCTGCGCCTGCCGGGGCCGGCGCCGATCGTGCCGCTCGGGGTCGTGCTCTACTCCTACCTGCGGCTGAAGTTTTACCTGCGCGCCCACGGCTTCGCGGCCGAGTTCCATGACTACGACTGGCGGCTGCCGGTGTCGCAGCTCGGGGCCGGGCTCGTCGAGCGCGTGCGGGCCGGCGGGGCGGCGCGCGTCGCGATCGTGGCACACAGCATGGGCGGGCTCATCGCCCGTGCCGCGCTCTCGCTCGCGAGCCTCGGCAACGTCGAGCGTCTGGTGTTTCTCGGAACGCCTCACGGCGGCTCGTTCGCGGCCGTGCAGGCGCTGCGCGGCACCTATGTCGTGGTGCGCAAGGTGGCGCGACTCGCGCTGCGCGCGTCCGCGGAGACTCTCGCCGCGGAAGTCTTCAACACGTTTCCGAGCCTCTACGAGCTGCTGCCCGCGCCGCCTTCAGGCGCCGGCGGCCCCGATGTGTTCGATCCCGGCAGCTGGCCCGGCGCAGGTCCCAAGCCCCGCCCGGAGCTGCTCGAGGCGGCGCTCGCGGCCCGCGCGCGGCTCGCCGGCCCGGATGAGCGGTGGATCTCGATCGTGGGCGTGGATCAGAAAACCGTCACGGGCATCGAGCGGCGGCACGATGACTTCGTCTACACCCTGACACGGCACGGGGACGGCACCGTGCCCGCCTCGAGCGCCGCGCTCGAGGGGACGCCGAGCGCTTACGCCCGCGTGGCGCACAGCAATCTGACACGCGATCCGCTCGTGGCCGCGGCGGTGGTGGATCTGCTGCGAGACGGCTCGACGACGCGCCTGCCCTCGAGCTGGCGCGGCGACAGCGGCGCGAGCGCCGAGGTGAGCGACGCGCAGCTGCGCGGCACGCACACCGAGAAAGTCGACTGGGCCGCGCTCACCCCGCAGGCGCGGCGCCTTTACCTGCAGAACCTGAACGAGCCGCCGCGCCGGACGCCGAGGGTCGTGAGCCCGCCGCCCGGCCCGACCTCGTGATCTCCCCTACGCGAACGCCCGCGCGATCGCCTCGCGCTGGCGCACATCGGGCAGTCGCCCGCGGCCGCCGGCGAGGTTGTCCGCGAGGTGCGACGCCTTCGCCGTCGCCGGAATGATGCAGGTGACCGCCGGATGGGCTGCGATGAATTTGAGGGCGAGCTGGCCCCAGCTCGCCGCATCGAGCTCGCCGGCCCACGCGGGCAGCGCCTTGCCGCGCACCGTCCCGAACAGCGCGCCGTCCTCGAACGGACGATTGACGAGCGCCGCGACCCCGCGGTCCGCCGCGACCGGCAGCAGCTCCTTCTCGGCAGCGCGCGTGAGCGGGGAGTAGTTGAACTGCACGAAGTCGAGCTTTTCCCGCTTCAGCACCTTGACGAGCTCGGGTTGGGCGCCGACCGTGTAATGCGTGACACCGATGTAACGCACACGGCCGGCGTCCTTCCATTCCCGCAGCGTCTTCAGGTGCGTCTCGAGATCGAGGAGATTGTGCACCTGGATCAGATCGAGCCGCGCGGTCTTGAGCAGCTCCCCCGAGCGCGTCATCTGCTCGCGGCCTTCGCGCGCGCCGCGCGTCCACACCTTGGTGGCGAGAAACGCCCGCTGGTGCATGTCGGGCGTCATGAGCCCGCCCAGCACCGCTTCCGCGGTCCCGTACATCGGCGAGGTGTCGATGAGGCGGGCGCCGGAGGCGAAGAACGACTCGAGCACTTCCCGGAGCGGCGCGCGCTCGGCGGCGGACTCCCCGACCTCGAAGGTCCGCGAGGTTCCAAGTCCGATGACGGGAATCTCCTCGCCGCTCGCTGGAATCCTCCGCCGGATGAGCGCTTCGCCCGGGCTCACCGCGCCGGCGCGCGATGCCACGGCCGCGGCCCCCACCAGGGTAATCCCTCCCATGAGCAGCTCTCGTCGGTTCATCCCTGCCTCCGCCGCCATGCCTGCGATGTTCGCACGCGGCGGCGGGGCGCGTCCGCTAGATGAGCGCGGCGTCGGTCTCGGCCACGCTAGCGCCGCCCCCTTCGACCACGCGAGCGAGCGCCGCCGCGGTGGGCAGCACCTGCGCGGCGTAGAAGGCCGCGGTGCGGATCTTGGCGGCGTAGAACGCGCTCTCGGGACCGTCGACCTTCGCCGCGGCGATCGCCGCCGACTTCGCGAGCAGCCAGCCGCCGATGACGTAGCCGCACAGTTTCAGGTACGGCACGGACACCGCCAGGCCCACCTCGGGTCGCGAGGCGAGGGTGCGCAGCAGCGCCTGGGTCGCGCTCTTCAAGGCAGCCACCGCTCCAAGCGCCGCCTCACGCACTCCGATTACGGCCGGGTCACCGCTCTCGCGCGAGCGCAGCTCGCGCTCCATTGCCGCGATCAGCTCACCGATCGCCGCCCCGCGATCGCGCCCGAGCTTGCGGCCGATGAGATCGTTCCCCTGGATGCCGGTGGTGCCTTCGTAAATGGTGGTGATGCGCACGTCGCGCACGTACTGCGCGGCGCCGGTCTCCTCGATGTAACCCATGCCGCCGTGGACCTGCACGCCGGTGGCGGCCACCTCGTTGCCGATCTCGGTGCACCAGCCCTTGACGATCGGCGTGAGCAGCTCGCCCCGGGCCTGCGCGGTGCGACGCACTTTGCCGTCAGCGCTGTGGGCGGCGAGGTCGAACTGAAAGGCGGCGTAGAGCGTGAGCGCGCGGGAGGCCTCGGTCTGCGACTTCATCGTGAGGAGCATGCGCTTCACGTCCGGGTGATGGATGATGGGGACCGGGCCCGCGCCGGAGAGCGCCTTGCCCTGCAGGCGCGTGCGCGCCCACTCGGTGGCGCGCTGCAGGGCGCGCTCGCCGACCGCGTAGCCCTCGCTCCCCACCGAGAGTCGCGCGCTGTTCATCATGATGAACATGTACTCGAGCCCGCGGCCGGGCTCGCCCACCAGATCCGCCAGCGCACCCTGCTTCTCACCGAAGGCGAGCACGCAGGTCGGGCTCGCGTGGATGCCGAGCTTGTGCTCGACCGAGAGGCAGCGCACGTCGTTGCGCGCGCCGAGCGAGCCGTCGGGATTGACGAGCACCTTGGGCACGACGAACAGCGAGATGCCCCTGACGCCGGCGGGCGCGCCCTCGATGCGCGCGAGCACCATGTGCAGCGTGTTGGGTGTGAGATCGTGATCGCCCCAGGTGATGAAGATCTTCTGCCCGAAGAGCCGGTAGCGGTCACCGTCCGGCACGGCGCGCGTGCGCACCAGGCCGAGATCCGAGCCGGCCTGCGGCTCGGTGAGCACCATGGTGCCGGTCCACTCGCCGCTGATCATCCTCGGGAGGTAGCGCTCCTTCTGCGTCGCCGAGCCGCACAGCTCGAGCGCGTGCACCGCTCCGTGCGTCAGCATCGGACCCAGCTTGAAGGCGAGACAGGCCGAGCCCCAGAACTCTCCGGCCGCGGCCACCAGCGCGCGGGGTGCGGGCTGGCCGCCGAACTTCGGATCCGCCCCGAGCGCGGTCCAGCCGCCCGCCGCGAACTGGCGGTAGGCATCGCGAAAGCCCGGGGCCGTGACGACACCGTCGGGGGTCCAGCGCGCCCCGTGCAGGTCGCCCGGACGGTTGAGGGGCTCGAGCACGCCCTCGGCGAAGCGCGCCGCCTCTTCGAGCACCGAGCGCGCCAGCTCATCGGAATAGTCGGCGAGCTCGGCGGAAGCGGCGAGGCTGCCCGCGCCGAGGAGCTCCTCCAGCACGAAGCGCACTTCTCGTACAGGCGCACGATACATGGTCGGTCCCCCCTTGGACGCCCCGGTTAGTGTAGCGGCTGGGCGGGCCGCGGCCCGACTTCAGTGCGGCGCGAAGTCCTGCGTGCTCGGGTGGATCGGCGGGGGGCGCACGGGAACGGGCAGCGCCAGCGCGGGCACGATGTTCGCGGCCAGAAAGTCGACGAACTGCTGCACCCGGGGATCGGACTCGAGCGCCGCCGGATACAGGGCGTAAAGAGCGGCCGCCGGCGGTACGGTCCACTCGGACAGCACCGGCTTCAGCCGTCCGGTCGCCAGCCCCTGCCGGCACAGGAACTCCGGCAGAAGCCCCACACCGAGGCCCGCGGCCGTGGCGGCGTGCAGCACCGCCGGGTCATCGACGGCGAGCTTCGGGCGCAGCGGCACCTCGGCGCGCTGCGTCCCGCGCTCGAGCAGCAGCCGAAACTCGGGCAGCAGGGCGGCGTCGGGCGTGAGGAGGTCGTGGCCGCGCAGATCGTCGGGGCGCTCAGGCTGGCCCCGCCGCTGCAGATACGCAGGGGTCGCACAGAGCAGTGCGGGCGGCGCGCCGAGCAGGCGCTGCCGGGTGCTCCCGTCCGCGGGCGGACGGGTGCGGATCGCGACATCCCAGGCGCCCTCGGTCAACTGCTCGGCATCGAGCGCCACCTCGAGCGGCACGTGCGCGAACGCCTCGAGAAACCGCGGCACCAGCGGCGAGAGCAGCACCCGCCCGTAGGTGGGATCGGCGACCACGCGCAGCGGCCGCGCCTCGGGCTCCCTGAGCTTGGCGATCGCCGCGCGGGCGGCGTCGGTTTCCTCGCCGATCCGCCTGGCATGCGGGTACAGCAGCCGCCCTGCCGAGGTGAGCGCGATGCGCCGTGTGGTGCGCTCGAGCACCCGCACGCCAAGGGTCTTCTCGAGGTCGGCCACGGCACGGCTGACCGCCGCCTTGGGAACCGCCAGCGCACGCGCGGCCGCCGAGAAGCCATTGAGATCCACCACCTTGGCGAGCATGGCGAGCTGAGCCGGTGTCCAGATCAGGTTCATGACAGCCTCAATCAGGCGTTCGGGGAGCCGTATTGTTTCATCAGAGCTCGGTGGGGCGCCACCCTGGCGCGCGTAAGCGGATAAACTCACGCCCCCTCGGGCCAGACGGGCCGGCAATAGGCAAGGAGACTCTCTCATGAAGATCTCGATGCAGGCGCTCTCGGTGGAAGTGTTCGCGACCACTCTCGGAAATCTCTCCTCGATCCTCGAGAAGGGATTGGCGCACGCCACGCAGCGCAAGTTCGACCCGGCGGTGCTGCTCGACGCGCGCCTGGCACCCGACATGTTGCCGCTGACGCGGCAGGTGCAGATCGCCTGCGACCTCGCCAAGAATTCCGTCGCGCGGCTCGCCGCTCAGGAGCCGCCGCGCTTCGAGGACAACGAGACCTCCTTCGAGCAGCTGCGGCTGCGTATCGCGCGCGTGATCGACTACCTGAAGAGCGTGCCGGCGGACGCGCTCGCGGGCTCGGAAACACGCGACATCAGGGTGCCCACCGGGCAGCGCGCCTACGAGTTCAAGGGGCTGGAGTTTCTGCAGCGCTGGGCGATCCCCAACGTGTTTTTCCACGTCACGACCGCGTACGCGATCCTGCGGCATAACGGCGTCGAGCTCGGCAAACGCGACTTCCTCGGTGCGCTGCGCGAGGTGTAAGCACATACCCCCGGGCGCCTAGACCAATATGACAAACGGCGGGTGCCGACCGTCGCTGTTTGCAAACAGAACGCGAGAGAAATCACGGCGCCGCCCGCGCCGGACTGCCACTCTTATTGTTACTCAAGGCGGGCGCCGAGCCTGCCGGCGCTGTTTAGTCCCGGACAGGAAGCTCCCTTGCGCAACAAAGCGATGGCCGCACGCCCGCCAGCGAACCCACCAGTTCTCGCGGTCGTGCCCACGCCCGCCACGCCGGCCACCGTGCCGACGCTCGGGCAGCAGCTGCGCGACGTGCTGCAGGGCCGGCGCCTGCATTCGGTCTCGGTCTCCGATCATGAGGCGAACGTGCTGTGGCTCAGCGAGGGCGCGCTGATCGGCCCCGATGAGCACGGCCTGGTGATCGAGGGCCTCCAGGCCCTCGCCGCGGAGCCGGCGAGGCGCTGCTACGAGACCGTTCTCGAAGACGGGCGTTTTGGTCTGCTCCTGCCGGTGCGCTCGCCGAGCGGCGATCTCCTCGGCGTCGCCATGGTCCTCGCTGACAGCAAGGCCATCGGCGACGACACGCAGGAGCGGCTGATGGCGGCACCGGTGCGCGCCATCATGCAGCGCCTCGCCGTGCTCATGAAGCCCGGGGCCCCGCCGGCCGAGGGCCGCGCGAGCCGCGGCGGACAGGCCACTGTACCGGCTGCGTCGACCGACGATCTGACGGAGGAGGAGCTCGCGCTCCTCGAGCTCGTTCCGGATATCGAGCCGCCCGGGCCGCCGCCGCGCGTACAGCCTGCACCTCGCGCCGCCGCCGCGCCGGCCGCCCCGCTGCAGAAGCCCGCCGCGGCGCGCGCCGTCGTGATCCCCCCGGCCATCTCACCCAGGCAGGTGGACGACATTCTCGAGTTCGATCTATCCCCCGCGAAAAGCCCGTTGCCGTCCCCGCGGCGACCGACCGGCTCCGCGGCCCGATCGAAGATCGACACCCAGACCGACATGATGACTCTCGAGTTCATCCTCGAGGAGCCGACCGCAGCGCCCGACGCGCCGTCCACGGCGCCCGCTGCGACCGCGGCGCCCGCCCCCGCCGCGGCGCCCGCCCCCGCCGCGGCGCCCACCCCCGCCGCGGCGCTCGCGCCCCCCGCGCGGTCCACAGCGCCCGCGCCCACTGCGCGGCCCGTAACATCCGAGGCGGCCGCGCCCCGCGCGGCACCGGCCGCAGCGGCGGTATCCGCCCCGCGGCGGGAAGCTGCCCCGTCCGCGGAGCCTGCGGCGGACGCAGCTCCACAGAGTGATCCCCACCTGGCACTCGAGGTGCTGCCGTACGTGAAGCTGCGCTCCGGGGGGCAGACCCGCCGCTTTCAGATCCAGGCGCGACTCTCGCCGCGCGCCGCGCAGTGCGACCCGGCGGTGCTGGATCTGCTGATCCTGCAGCGCGTCGTCGGCTGGCTTGCCGCGCATCGCACGGTGTGGAACTCCCAGCCCACGAGCTTCACCATCAATCTCTCGATCGCGACTCTCGAGGACGAGCGCTTCGCACATAAAGTGTCGGCGGAGCTCAACGCGCACGGGATCGCCGCCGAGACCCTCGGATTCGAGATCGCGGAGGCGCTCGCCACGCAGCGTCGCGCGCAGGTCGAGCGCTTCATCGCCCAGTGCGACAAGCTGGGCACTCCGGTGGTGATCGATGATTTCTCCTTCGATTCGCAGGTGCTGCCGCTGCTGCGCTCCAAGGCGGTGCGGCTGGTGAAGATCGATCCCAGGCTCACCGCCTCGGCGCTCAAGGACAAGTTCTGCCAGGCGCTCGTGGTCGCGACCGTGCAGGCGGCGAAGGTGCTCGGGATTCATTGCGCCGCCAAGCGGGTCGAAACGCAAGCGGCGGCGCAGTGGCTCGGCGCAATCGGCTGCGACCTGGCGCAGGGTGCAGCGCTCTCCGGCTCGAAATCGCTCGAGACGCTCCTCACCTCGCCCGACGCGACGGGGCTGACGACCCACGCCAACCGCCAGAAACTGTTTAACGATCAATAACTTGAAGAACTTGGGCGCCGCGGTCATCCCGCCGCGGCCTTCCAAACCCGGCTGCGACGAGACGAGGCGGCGGCGCGCCCACTTAAGCGGCCGAGGGAACGCCGGATGCCCTAAGCTTCGTGTGGTGCGCGCGTGGCGCGAACCGGGATCGCCGCGCGGTGCCCGTCATGAAGCCGCGCGGTGCCCGTCATGAAGATGCCGACGCTCGAGCAAATCCGCACCAACCGCAACGTGCTGTTCTGGAGTCTGCACGCGGCCGGCTGGGCCGCCTACGGCATCACCCAGTACTTCGGCGCGCTGCTCTACGAGAAGCCCTCGAGCTATGCGCGCGTGATCGCGGTCGCGGCGATCTCGGGTTTCATCCTGTCGATGCCGATGCGTTACATCTACCGGCGGCTGTGGGGCCGGCCGCCGCGCGCCCTGATCGTGAACGTGCTGGCGACCTGCTACATCACCGCCCTGGCACTCCGCATCGTCATCAATCTGTCCTACAAGTGGTTCGTCGAGCCCGACTGGCAGGCGCAGACGCTGTTCGAGCTCTTCGGCGGCGCGCTCTCCACGACCTACCTGCTCCTGTGCTGGAGCGTGCTGTACTTCGGCATCAAGTCCTTCGAGTCGCAGCGCAAGCATGAGCAGGCGATGCTCAAGGCGGTGGCGCTGGCCCAGGAGGCGCAACTGAAGATGCTGCGCTACCAGCTCAATCCCCACTTCCTCTTCAACACGCTGAATGCCATCTCGACGCTGATCCTCGACAACCAGAACCGCAAGGCGAACCACGCGGTGACGCGGTTGTCTGAGTTCCTGCGCTACACCCTCGACCAGGACCCGATGAAGAAGGTCACGCTGCGCCAGGAGATCGAAGCGCTGGATCTGTACCTCGGCACCGAGCGGCTGCGCTTCGGCGAGCGGCTGCGGCTCGAGTACGCGATCGAGGAGGCGGCGCTGAATGCGCTGGTGCCGAGCCTGCTGCTGCAGCCGCTGCTCGAGAACTCGCTGAAGTATGCGGTGTCGGCGCGCGAGCAGGGAGGACTGGTCAGGATCGAAGGCCGCGTCCGCGAGGGGCTGCTCGAGCTGTCGGTGATCGATGACGGGCCAGGCCTGCGGGAGGGCGCGACGACGGGCGAGCGCCGCGGCGTCGGTCTCTCCAACACCCGCGAGCGGCTCGCGGTGCTCTACGGCGAGAACCACCGCTTCGCGGTGCTCAGCCGCCAGCCGGGGCTGCGGATCGAGATGGCGCTGCCGCTCGAGTCCGCCGCGGCCGGCCCACAGGCCGCGGCGAAGCCGCAGGCGGTACCCGCCGGAGCCGCGCGGGGAGCGCGCGCATGAAAATCCGGACCCTCATCGTCGACGACGAGGGGCTGTCGCGCCGCGGGGTCGAGCTGCGCCTGCGCAACGCGGCCGATTTCGAGATCGTCGCGCAGTGCGCGACTGGCCGCGAGGCCCTCGCGGCCATCCAGCAGTACAAGCCGGACCTCGTGTTCCTCGACATCCAGATGCCCGGTATGTCGGGTTTCGAGGTGCTGGCGCACCTGCCGCAGGAGTCGCTGCCGGTGGTGGTGTTCGTCACCGCCTACGACCAGTACGCCATCCAGGCGTTCGAGGCGCGTGCGGTGGACTACCTCCTGAAGCCGATCGACGATGCGCGCTTCACCGCGACACTCACACGCGTGCGCGAGCACGTGCGCGCCCGCACCGCCGCCGATCAGCGCGACCGCCTGCTCGAGATCATCGCGGAGATCACCGGCTGCGGCGAGCTCGCGCTCGATGAGCTGCTCGCGCGCGGCCGCAAGGCGATCGACGGGCGGCACCCCGAGGTGCTGCCGATCCGGCAGGGACGCGAGACGGTGCGCGTGTCGGTGGCGTCGATCGAGTGGATTGACGCCGCCGGCGACTACATGTGCATCCACGCCGCGGGCAACACGCACATCCTGCGCGGCACCATGAAGGAGCTCGAGGAGATCCTCGATCCGAGGCTGTTTCAGCGCGTGCACCGCTCGACCATCGTCAACCTGCGCCTGGTGAAGAGCCTGCGCGCGCACATGAACGGCGAGTACTTCCTCACGCTCGAGGGCGGGCACGAGCTCAAGCTCTCGCGCACCTATCGCGACAAGGTCGAGTATTTCCTGAGCAGCTCGGCCGGCTGAGAGTCGTGACGCAGTTCGCACTCGGGCGAGCCCGCGGCGGCAACTGAGAGCTGCGTCACGAACCGAGCGAGGCACGTCGCGATGTGTGAGCCATCGCGAGGTCGTGTCGGCGACAGGTTGCTTAGATATGTCTCCATATGGAACCCGCCCCTCGCCCGCCGCTGCAGCCGTTCGCCGAGCTGCCCGTTGAGGAGCCGCTGGATGCCGGCGTGCCGCCCCGGGAGCCGCCCGCTGCGGCGGCCGGCGCTCCCGCAGCGCCAACTTCCGCGGGCGCCGTCGAGCCGTCGGAGGACGCGGACGAGGCGGACCTCAACTTCACGGATCCGGAGCTGTTTCTCGCGCCGGACGATCCCGCGGGAGCCGCCCCGGCGGTCAGCCTGGCCGAGGCGCCCAAACCGCCTCAGGCTCCGCTTACGCTCGCCCTCGAAGACCCGATCATCGACGAGCTGCTGACCACCCCTGCACTGCCGGCGAAAGCCACGATCCGCAACGCGCCCGGCGCGACCCCCACGGCCGCGAGGCCTGTGGCGAGTGCGACCCCGCTTTCCCGGGGCCCCTCGAAGCCTCCCGCGGGTGAGCCGGCCGCCCAGGCCACCCGGCCGGCTGCTGCCGCTGCGCCCGCGCGGGTGCCGGTTGCGAAGACCGCGACGCTCGCCGCCGCGGCCGTGAAGCTCGCCGCCGCGACCGCAGCCCGATCCGCGGCCCCGGCCAGGCCTCCTTCCATTCCCGCCGCCCCGACCGTCCCCGCGCCGCGCGCACCGGCCGCACCGGCGGCTCCGCCCAAAGCCGTGGCGCCCCAGGCCCCGCGGGCGGAAGCGCCGAATCTCGCCAGCTGGGCGAGCGCGAGGGCCTCGGCCTCGATGACCCGACCGGCCCCGACACCCGCGCTCGCACCAGCGCCGGCCTCGAGGAGCCCGACGCTCAAGGCCGTCGCTTCCGCCCCGGCACCGCGGGCCACCCCGCCGTCCGCGACCGCGCCAGCCCCGGCCGCACCAGCGCCGACCACCTCTCCGCCCATGGATCGGGACTTCATTGCCCGGAACCAGATTGTCGAGCGCTATCTGTCGGGGCGGCTGCCGCTGAAGGGCGCAACGGATTTCGAGCGCTTCTGCCGTGAGCATCCGGAGCTGCTGGACGAGATCGGACTGCCGGAGAGAGTGAACGCGGGACTGCGGCTCCTCGAGGCGAGCGGCAAGCCCGAGCCGTGGCAGGAGTCCGCCCGCCCGTTCTGGCAGAAACCTCAGGTGACCCTCGGGCTCGCCGTCGGGGTGGCGATCCTCGGCCTTGCGCTCGTGGTCGCCTGGGGCGCCACCGTCAACAAGGATCATCGAATCGCCGCCCTCGAGAAACAGGCGTACGAGCGGGCGCTCGATCCGGCGACCAGCACGCGCGAGATCCGGCTGCTGCCGAGCCGCTCGGGCGCCTCCGCCGCGCCCGCCATCACCATCGGCGGCGCCAATGCGCAACTGGCGGATTTCAAGATCGACGAGTCGCGCTCGCCTTATCACTCGTTCCGGGTCACCATCGATCGCATCGATCAGGGACGGGTCGCCGTCATCACGAACCTGACGAAGGATTCCAACGGCCACCTGCGCGTGGCGCTCAACAGCTCGGCCCTCGGTCCCGGCAACTACCAGCTGACCATCGAAGGGATCGGCTGGCGCGGCGATCCCGAGCCGGACTCCTGGATCACGATCGGCATCACGCGCTGACGGCCCTCCCGGGGGCTCGCAGGGCGCTGCAGGTCAGTCGCGGGGCGATCCGGGGTTCTTCTCGAACTCGATCGACTGAACGACCCCGTCTGCGATCTTCATGACGGCGGGAAACTGCCTCGGGCCGCGGTCGTAGCGCCAGATCTGCGTCTGGCTGGTTCCGACCTGGTGCGCGCCGCCATAGACACCGCCCGCCCAGATCGGCTCGGCGATGATGGTCTTCGACGTCGGCTCACCGCACTTCGCGAGCACGTAGGAGGCGTCGGCCCCCACCTCGATCAGCACGGAGCCGCAGCGCAGCGTGTCCGCGAGAGCCGGCTGGATCATCAGGGTGACCGCCAGGATGAACAAAAGTCGCATGCCCGCTCCCTGCCGGCCCAGCTCGATATCCAACATCGCAAAGCGCGACTCTAGCGCAAAGCAACTCATCCGGTGCGTGGTATCGCGCTCGGTATGCCCCTGGACGTCCTCGGCGCACCGCTCGGCCGTGACCGTGCTAAGCCCGTAGCGTCGTGAGCGGCGGCTGATTGACGACGCTGCGCGTGGCGAGCCATCCCCCGGCCGCCACCAGCAGCGCCCCGCCCACGACCCCCTCGGCCCAGGGCATGAGCTCCGGGGCATAACGCAGCTCCAGCCAGTGCGTCGTGAGGAAGTACGCGCCGACGGTCGCGCCGACCGCGGCGAGGAGCCCCGAGAGGCTGCCGAGAGTCGCGAACTCCGCGAGCACTCCCTGCACCACCGTGGCGCGACTCGCGCCGAGCGTACGCAGCATGGCGCTCTCATAGCGACGCTCGTCGCGACTCGACTGCACCGCGGCCAGGAGCACCGTGAGCCCGGCGAACAGCGTGAACATGAACACGCTCTCGACCGCGAGCGCCGCCTTGTCGAGCACCGAGCGCACCTGTGCGAGGAGCTCGTCGATGTCGAAGATCGACACGCTCGGGAAGCGGCGCGCGAGCTGCGCAAGCGAGCGGGCCGCCCCGGGCGCGAAATACGCGCTCGTCAGGTAGGTGCCGGCGGCACCCTCCAGCACCCCGGGGGCGAACACGATGAAGAAGTTCGGCTGAAAGGTGTCCCACTTCACCTTGCGAATGCTCGCTACCCTCGCCTCGAGCGGCTCGCCCGCGATGTCGAAGGTCAGCCGATCCCCGACCTCGACGCCGAGCGCTTCCTGGAATTCGGTGGCGAGCGACACCAGGGGCTTCCCGAAGTCCTCCGCGGTCCACCAGCGGCCGGCGATGATGCGGTTGTCGGGCCCGAGCTCGGACGTCCAGGTGAGGTTCTGCTCGCGGGTGGCGAAGCCCTCCTCGCCGCCGTGCCCCGGGCGCAGCGCCTCGACGGGGCGAGCGTTGATGGCGGTCAGTCGTCCGCGGATCATCGGCAGCACGCGCGTGGTGCGGGCGCCCTGCGCCGCGAGGAAGCGCACGAAGTCCTCGCGGACCGCGGGCGGGATGTTGATGAAGAAGTAATTCGGAAGATTCGGCGGCAGGGTGCGCTGCCAGTCGCCGTTCAGATCGTCGCGCAGGATCGACAGCAGCAGCAGCGCCATGATGCCGGTGCCGAAGGCCACCAGCTGCACCACGCTCTCGGCGCGCCGCCGGCTCAAGTTCGCGACGCCAAAGCGCCACGCGACTCCGACCCGGCCGCGCAACCGCCCGGCGAGCGCCACGAGCGCGAGGCCCGCGAGCGTGAGAGCCAGGACGAAGACGACGAGCGCGGCGGTGAAATACCCGAAGAGCCTTGCATCGGGCACCACCCAGTAGATGAGCAGCAGCACCACGCTCACCGCGGGGCCGAAGGCCAGCAGCACCACCAGCGGCGGCGGGCCGAGGTCGCGCCTCAGCACGCGCAGCGCCGGCACACGTGCCAGCTGCAGCAGCGGCGGCAAGGCGAAACCGGCCAGCACCGCGATCGTGGTCACGAAGCCGATGGCGAGCGGCGTGAGGCTCGGGGCCGGGAGCTCCGTGACCGCGAGGAGTCCGCGGATGGTGCGCAACAGCCACTCCTGGGCGAGGAATCCCAGCGCGGCACCGGAGGCGAGCGCGGCGAGCGCGAGCGCGAGCAGCTGCAGCACGGACACCGTCAGCGTGAAGCTGCGGGTCGCGCCGAGTGTCTTGAGGAGCGCCACCGTATCCAGATGCCGGCGCACGTAGGCGCGTGCCGCCATGGCGACCGCGATCGCGCACAGGAGCACGCTCACCAGGCTCGCGAGACTCAGGAAACGCCCGGCGCGCTGCACCGCGTTGCGGATCTGAGGGCTCGCCTCGGTAATGTCGCGCAGCCGCTCGCCCGGGCCCTTGTGGGCGGTGAGCCAGGCCTTGAAGTCGTCGATGCGCGTGCGCTCGCCCGCGAACAGACCGCCATAGCTCACGCGGCTGCCTGGCTGGATCAGGTGGGTCGACGGCAGATCGGCGGCGTTCATGAGGAGATTGGGCGCGAGCTCGGCGAACGTGCCGCTCTGGTCGGGCCGGGAGATCAGCACCTGCGTCACGGTGAGGCTTGCCGTGCCGATCGAGAGCTGCGAGCCCACGCGCCCGCCGATCGCCGCGAGCAGCTTCGAGTCGGGCCACGCCTGCCCGGGCGCGGGGATGCCGCGCGCGGGCGCACCGCGCGCGAAGGGCTCACCGGCCACCAGGACGCGCCCGCGCAGCGGATAGCCGGCGGTCACCGCCGCGAGGTTGGTGAGCTGGCCGGCATCGCCGTTGAACACTACCGAGAGCAGATTGGTGCTATGCGAGGAGCGCAGCCCGCGGCGCGCGGCCTCGGCGAAATACGCATCGCTCAAGGGCTGCGGCGAACCGAGCCGGATGTCCGCCGCCAGCACCGTGCTCGCCTGCAGCGCGACCGCGGCGCTGATGCGGCTCACGAGAAAGCCGACGCCGGTGAGGGCGGCGACCGCGACGATGAGCGCGAGCAGCAGCACGCCGAGCTCGCCCGAGCGCCACTCGCGCGCGAGCGTCCGCAGCGCGAGCCGCAGCGCCCTCACAGCACGCGCCCCGCATCCATCCGCACCACTCGCGCGCAGCGCCCGGCGAGCTCCCGGTCGTGCGTGACCAGCACCAGCGTGGTGTGGGCGTTGGCATTGAGCTCGAACAAGAGCTCTCCGACGCGCGCGCCGGTGACGGTGTCGAGATTGCCGGTCGGCTCGTCGGCGAACAGCACCGCGGGCTGCGTCACGAACGCCCGCGCGAGCGCCACGCGCTGCTGCTCGCCGCCGGAGAGCTGGCGCGGATAGTGGCCGGTGCGCTCACTCAGCCCGACGCGGCGCAACGTCTCGGCGGCGGCGCGCCGCGCATCGCCCCGGCCCGCCAGCTCCAGCGGCAGCATCACGTTCTCGAGCGCCGTGAGCGCCGGGATCAAATGGAAGGACTGGAACACGAATCCGACGCGCTGCGCCCGCAATCGCGCGCGACCGTCCTCGTCGAGTCGGGTGAGATCCTGGCCCTCGAGGAGCACCCGTCCGCGCGTCGGCAGGTCGAGCCCGGCGAGCAGCGCGAGCAGCGTCGACTTGCCCGCGCCCGAAGGCCCGGTCACGGCGACCGACTCGCCCGCGAGAATCTCGAGCGACACCTGATCGACGATGGTCAGCGCGCCTTCGGGACTGCTAACCTGCTTGCAGAGATTTTCCGCCTGGAGAACGTGGTTGCGGCTCGTGAGCGCCTGGGCGCTGGGCTTGGGGTTGGTATTCATCGCGCTCCGGACCGCGGTGGCCTCCGACCATACGATCCTCGTATTCGGCGACAGTCTGAGCGCCGCATATGGAATCCGGCCGGAGCAGGGTTGGGTTGCGCTGCTCACGCAGCGACTTCACTCACAAGGGTACGGATACCAGATCGTCAACGCCAGCGTGAGCGGCGAGACTACCAGCGGCGGGGTTGAACGGCTGCCGCGGGCATTGCAGCTGCACCGGCCGGAGACGGTGATCCTGGAGCTCGGCGCCAACGACGGGCTGCGCGGACTGCCGCTCGGCGAGACCCGCGAGAACCTCGCGCGCATGGTGGGCCTGGCGCAGGCGGCCGGGGCACGCGTGCTGCTGGTCGGCATCCGCATTCCGCCCAACTACGGGCCGCGCTACACGGAGGGCTTCGCGCGTATATTCCCCGAGTTGGCAAACCAATATCATCTGCCGCTCATACCGTTCCTGCTGGAGAAGGTGGCCCTCGATCCGACCCTCATGCAGGCCGACGGCATGCATCCAAACGCTTCGGGCGAGCCGCCGATCCTGGACACGGTCTGGCCGCACCTGAAGCCGCTGCTCAAGAAGAACCGGTGAGGCGGGGGCGTCGATGGACAGAGTCTGGCTGAAGTCATATCCGCCCGACGTGCCGGCGGAAGTCGAGCCCGCGCAGCTGCGTTCGCTGAAACAGCTGCTGGAGCAGGCCTGTGCCCGGCACGCCGCACGCGTCGCCTTCGTCCAGATGGGCACGGAGCTCAGCTACGGGAAGCTCGACGAGCTGACGCGAGCCTTCGCCGCCTGGCTGCAGCAGGCGGGCTTCCGGAAGGGCGATCGCATCGCCGTCATGCTGCCGAACACTCTGCAGTACCCGATCGTGCTCTTCGGCGCCCTGCGCGCCGGGCTGATCGTCGTCAACACCAGTCCGCTCTACACCGCGCCCGAGCTGCTGCACCAGCTGAGCGACTCCGGGGCGACCGCCATCGTGGTGCTGGAGAACTTTGCGCACGTGCTCGAGCAGGTGCTCCCTCGCACGCAGGTGAAGCGGGTGCTGGTGACCGCGGTGGGAGACTTCCTGAAGTTCCCCAAGTCGCACATCGTGAACTACGTGGTGCGCCGCGTGCGCAAGCAGGTGCCGCGCTGGAGCATTCCGGCGGCGATCCCTCTCAAGAGCGCCGTCGCCGCCGGACTCGGGCTGCCGCTCGCGCCGGTGGACGTCGGCCCCGACGACCTGGCGTTCCTGCAGTACACCGGCGGCACGACTGGAGTGGCGAAGGGAGCCATGCTCTCGCACGGCAACGTGAGCATCAATGTGCTGCAGGCACAGGCCTGGCTCGGGAAGCGTTTCGAGGACGAGCCCGCCGTGCTGATCACCGCGATCCCGCTCTATCACGTGTTCGCGCTCTCCGCGAACTGCCTGCTCTTCGCGCGCCTCGGGTGGAAGAACGTGCTGATCATCAATCCGCGCGACCTGCCGGCGATGATCGCCGACCTGCGCAGGCATCCCTTCAAGTTCATAAGCGGCGTCAACACGCTCTTCAACGCGCTGCTGCACGCGCCGGGCTTCGGGCGGCTCGATTTCAGCCAGCTGAAGGTGACGCTCGGCGGCGGCATGGCGGTGCAGGCAACCGTCGCGCAGCGCTGGAAAGAGGTGACGGGCTGCGTGCTCACGCAGGCCTGGGGTCTCACCGAGACCTCGCCCGCGGCCTGCATCAATCCGACCGGCGAGCCGTTCAACGGCTCGATCGGCCTGCCGATCCCATCCACCGAGGTCACGATCAAGGACGACGACGGTCGGGACCTCGAGCTCGGGAAGATCGGCGAGATCTGCGTCCGCGGCCCGCAGGTGATGCGCGGCTACTGGAATCGCCCCGACGAGACCGCCAAGGTGATGCTGCCCGGAGGGTGGCTGCGCACCGGCGACGTCGGCCACATGGACGCGCGCGGGTTCGTGTACATCGAGGACCGCAAGAAGGACATGATCCTGGTGTCCGGATTCAACGTATACCCGAACGAAGTGGAAGCGGTCGCCGCCACGCACCCCGGGGTCCTCGAAGCCGCGGCGGTCGCCCAACCCGACGAGCACTCCGGCGAGGTCGTCGCGCTGTTCGTGGTGCGCAAGGACCCGGCGCTCAGCGAGAGGGACATCATCGAGCACTCCCGCAAATCTCTCGCCGGGTACAAGGTGCCGAAGCACGTGTACTTCAGAAGCGAGCTCCCGAAGTCAAACGTCGGCAAGATTTTGAGAAAGGCGTTGAGAGAGGAGTTAGGTAGGGCTTGACGAAATGATTAGGCGGTTTCTGCCGGCAACCAGTACCCCCCAGCTCCACCATTCTCGCCAGGTAGTTTGTAACTTAACTAGAGTCGCCGCACTATTGCCCCTCCGCGAGACTGTCGAAAGCCCGCCGTTCGAGCCGTCTGTTGGTTGTGCGACGACCTTTCGCCGATCGTGGCTCCCCTGTGTAAGAGTATGAATGGACCGCCGCCTCTACTGTCGGGCCCGAAGAGTCGGGTTGTGTATGGTCTTCCAGCCAGTTATCGAGTCCCTCAAGGAACGACTGCGTGCGTTCTAATGCTACAGCACGCCACAGCCTGACGTATTTCTGCGGGAGAAAGAACACTCGTGCATCACGGTCCACGTCCCTATCTCGTGGGTCGGTCGCGCGCGCGTTTCGCATCGCGATTCTCAGGTACTGCGGCACCAGTGCGGCCGTACGCTCCATCGCCGACATTCGCCAACCCTTGAGAACGACCTGGCGTCCCATGGCTGGGACGAAAGAACCGTCGCTGCGCCTGCTAACGACTCCGTTCGCTTGCATCCAACGAAGCGCGCTACCGACTTTTTCCCTCGGAAAACGCTGACCAATCAGTCTCCTGAGTCCTGTCGCCCGAAGAGGAAGTGGCAGGCCGGTCGTCTTGTCGGTGTAACGGTGTTGGCGATGCCAGTCGTGAACTACACCTGCAATCTCCACCAAGTCTTCGTAGCTCTCCTTGATGACTTTGGCGGCCTGCGACCTCTCGAGGCGGTGGCCGCCAGCCACGCGCCCAGCCTGCTTTCGCAGCTGCGCTGCAAGCCTCGTCCTTGGCAAGCCGGCAGCCAGGAGAAACGCCGTGGTTTCGGCGAGCAAAGCATTAAGCGCAGCGTGAGATAGAAAGGCGCGTCCATCGGAGCTTCGAGTTCCCCCCGGGCGCGTGACAGCGTCGCGCAGCACATGCCCCTCCCTTGTCTCGCGCTTAGCGGCCGGCCGTGCAACTGTCATTTGTCTTGCTCCCAAGCTGAACATCCATGCTTTCTCTGCCGGACACACGACGACGTCGACGCGAACCGGAGGCCCCCGGTTTACTTTATGCGCACGTTTGTTTTGTCGGGTCCACTGCCCATATCCTCAGAGAGAGACTCCTCGAATATAAAACCGCTCAGCCCGACTCGCGTCCGACCACCCTTTGATACACTCCGTCGCCATCGTTGGCTATTCAGCTCTTCCGTGAGCCACGTAATCATGGCCTCCAGTCGATCCGCGAGCATGTTGCGAACCAGCGGCAAATCACTCCGACCAATCTCAACACTTTGAGCTGTCCGCCAGGTGCGCTTTGATTCCGGTTTCCAGCTATCGTGAAACGCTGCCCGCATGGCATCACGCATTCGCTGCCCAGCCGCGTCCGGTGCGTCGCGTCTCGACACTAATCTCCGTGCCACATTGCCCCTCCACCGTAATCGTCCATTTGATTGCACGTGCACGTAGTCGACTCGGATAAGCTCGTCGATTATGAGGCGCGGCCATACGCCGGGCGCATAGCGCTGAATCAGCGTCCAGGCATCATGCCCTTTGGAACTCGGGCTGCCGATCTCCAAATCCTTTGGGCGTCCCTTTTTGGTGTAATTCGGGTCCGATAACCACCCATCGATGACTCGCCTCATAGAATCGCGCCGCGTGCTTAGTCCGCCATCTACTTCCGGCGGACTCTTGAGAAGCGCAGACACTACTTGGCGACTGAGCCCGGTCTTTACAGCTACTCGCGACACGTTTGGGCGACGTTCGCTGCCGGCATATGCTTTGGCAGTCTCGTGCACGCAGACTGCCCTCAACAGCGTCTCCGCTTCTGAGCTCGTAATACCGCATTCAACAAGGAGAGGAGCCAGCCCTTCAAACGCAGCCTTCGCCACTCTAAAGACGCTGGCTTTCCACGAGTCACCCTTGCGCTCTGCGGGGCGCTTGCTTTCTGCCCTGTCTAGGTGTGAGTAGAGTCCGAGCTGTGATAAGGCGTGTGCACCGCCTCGCCGGCGCCTTGACACCGCGGCAGCATCCCGCACAGTTTGCGACTTAGACTTCGTCGCTTCTGTACGTCGTTGGCGGGCCAAGGCTCATCCACGCGCCGTCCCTGGCAACAAGCGGGTGTGAAGTTTACGGCAAGCGAACGCGTGTCCTAAGCATGAGCCGAAATCATCATGGAAGGGAAGGCGGAATATTGAGGCCGTTCGCCTAGAAACTGGCTTCGCGCACCGTTAGTCCGGTCGCGCTAGTACGTTGCGCGGGGGCGAGCGCCGAAGGCGATCTGACGCCGCCGCGACAAAGCTAGTGCGGAGTGCCGGCGATGCCGCCCGTGCCGGCGATGCCGCCCGTGCCAGCGATACCACCCGTACCGGCGATGCCGCCGGTGCCAGCGATACCACCCGTACCGGCGATGCCGCCCGTGCCAGCGATACCACCCGTACCGGCGATGCCACCCGTGCCAGCGAT
>Ga0209267_1000692_pt1 | contig 24222 bp, 19 predicted proteins | sample GraSoiAngelo_137_FD_185894 | JGI IMG/M metagenome (GOLD analysis project Ga0209267, IMG submission 185894) | Grasslands soil microbial communities from the Angelo Coastal Reserve, California, USA - 14_0929_09_30cm (SPAdes) (version 2) | ecosystem: Environmental > Terrestrial > Soil > Grasslands ... | reverse complement strand
CCACTTCGTCGAGAATGCAGAACGGACTTGGTCGTACCATGTAAATTGCGAACAGCAACGCCACAGCAACCATGGAACGCTCGCCTCCGCTTAGCAGGGAAACGCTTTGTAACTGTTTGCCCGGAGGTTTGGCGCTGATTTCGATTCCGCAGTTGAGCGGATCGTTTTCGTCGAGCAAGGACAGGTCTGCGCGTCCCCCGCCAAAGAGCTCTTCGAACATTTCACGGAAGTGGATCCGTACCTGAGCAAAGGTCTCGCTGAACAACTTTTTCGTAGTCGAGTTGATCTGCGCAATCACATCCAGCAATTCGCGACGCGAATTGGTAAGGTCATTGTTCTGCGTTTCGAGAAACTTGTATCGCTCTTCCAGTTCGTCGTACTCGTGAACAGCGTCCAAGTTCACTGGCCCCATGTTATCGAGTTGCGTTCGAAGGTCGCTAATAAGCTGTTCGACATCAGGAGGGGCGAGCTCCGGCGAGCCCGGCATCGCAGCCGCTCCGCCCTCCACTTTGTCATTGCGTTTCAATTGCGCTCGCAGAGTTTTTTCAAACGCAGCCTGGTCCTGGCTAAATTCGCGCAAATTGATTTGATATCGGCGTGAAACGCGTTCGGTGAGATTATCGATCTTCAACTGCAGTTCTGCCTGGCGCACTTGTTCTTTGGAACGCGAGTCGCGCAGATCATTCAACGAGTTTCGAATTGTGCGCAGATTCGACTCCGCTTCGTTCATCGTTGTCGAGCGCTCCCTGCGCTGTTCAATGAGCGAGGCTAACGCTCCCTCAAGATCCGCACGTTGCTCGGTTTGTTTCTCGATGGCTGATTCGGCCGTTCGCGATTCTTCCGCCTGCGTGGTCAGCCGCTTCTCGAAGTTGATGATCTCAGCCTGGCGTGCCGCGATTGCGTCCCCAAGTTCCGCGTCACGCGCGCTCATCGGCTGGCGCTGCGCGATAAGATGTTCGTAACGCTGTCGCTCGGTGGCGGCGGTAAGACGCAATTCGTTCAGTTGCTCTATTGCCTCGTTTCCGCGCTTCGCGACATCGTCCTGCGCAGCCCGCAATATCTCTTGCTCGGCTTGGTTAGCAGCCAGCGTCGCCTGTTCTCCAGCCAATTCGTCTTCCAGTTTTGCAATGCGTTCGTCTGCGGCCTGGATTTGTCGGGCCAGCGTAGTTTGCTCAGAGCGAACCTGGGCCTGCTTTTGTTCGCCCTCTTGCAGTTCTCGCGTAAGAAAAAGAATTCGGTTGTCGCAATCGGATTTTTCACGTTCCGCCGTTTCGTAATCTCGACGGGCTTCTTCCAACTCGCCGCCTGCTTTTTCCAGCGCCGCTCTGGCGTCGTTGCATTCTTTAAGCAGAGCGTCCCGTTGCTTACGGATCTCAGAACACTCCCTGTCCAGCGCGGACATTCGCGCTTTGCGTTCGAGTAGAGAATCCGCCGATGTTTCCCTGCTCCCGCCAAACACAACTCCCTCGGTCGAAATCAATTCGCCATCCACCGTGGCAGCAGCGATTTCGCTGTGCTTTTTCTTCGCAGCCAGGGCGTCATCGAGATTCTGAAAGATTGCAACATCGTGAAGCAATTGTGCAACAAGCGATGCGATCGGCTCCGGCGCTTTCACTTTGTCAATCGCCCAACCGAGCGATTTTTCAGGAGCCCGTTTTACTCGCTCTTTTGTTGTGCCATTACCGAGTTGTGGAATGACCAGCGCCGCCTGACCGAGTTTCTTCTCTTTCAAAGCCGCAATAATTTCGGGCGCCAATTGTGCATCATTTAGCACGATCGCCTGCAAATTTCGGCCCAGCGCAGCTTCTATCGCCGGAATGAAATTCTGATCCACGTCGAGATTCGCAACCAAAGCGCCCGCCAAGGCAGGCTTGATTCGTCCCGCGACGGCGGGATGCAGGCCCTTAAGCACGGCTTGGGAACCCTCCCCAAGACCCTCGCCCTCTTCGTTGAGCTGACGAAGAATTTCAAGACGCGATTCTTTTTCTGCCTGGCCGCGCTCAATGGCGGCGAGCTCTTTCTCTGTGCTGGCGACACGTTGTTGATGGTGTCGCAGCGTCTCCTCGCTACTCTGAACAGCGCCTCGACAGCGATCGAGTTTGTTCTGGAGATTCTCGGCCGCCGCCCGTGCGGCGTTGGTGTCGTCCTGGATTCGGGTGCGGGCGGTCTCTATGTTGGAAATCGCGGTATCTAAACCGCGCCGATTCTCCTCTGTCGTTTCACGGCGAATTTTAAGTCCGGAAATCTCATCCTCCAGGTCGGCGATTCGGCTCTCGATTTCTGACGCTGCTTTTTCCAGCGTCTCGAGTTTCGATTCATGCTCGCTTCTCTCGGTGCGAAGGTCCGAGAGTCGTCCCGTAAGTTGATTTAGTTCCGTTTCTTTGGTCTGCAAAGCCTCGCTCGTCTTTTCAATCAGCGCGTTCGCCTGTTGAATTTCTTTGCTTTGCTGTTCGCGTTTAGTTTCAGCAACAGCAATATCGTTTCGGGAACGTTCGATCAGTTCGTTCAGTTCCTCGGCCCGCTGCCGATTGAATTGGATTCGATTTCGATGCGCATTAATTTCGCTCTCAAGATGCTGGAGTTCACTGCGGCTGCCCGCAATTCGGGCATCGATCTCTTCCAAAGCGTTGCGCTGCTCGGCCAACTCGTTTTCGTCCGCTTCGATTTTGGCGCGAGCCAAATCTTCTGATTCGCCGACGCGCGCAATCTCGGCCTGGCAATGGGCGAGATCCGTTTCGAGCACCTCGAGTTGCTTGCGCGAATAATGCGTATCAAGGACGCGAAGATCGTCGTGCAATGCCTGGTAACGCCTTGCTTTGCCCGCCTGGCGCTGCAACGAACCGATTTGACGTTTTACTTCCTTAATGATGTCGCCAATGCGCAGGAGATTTGCATCGGTCGCTTCCAGCTTGCGTAGCGCCTCGCGTTTTTGCGTCTTGTATTTTGTGACCCCGGCTGCCTCCTCAAATACTGCGCGTCGATCTTCAGGGCGCGAACTCAGGATCATGTCGATCTTGCCCTGTTCCATCATTGAGTATGCGGAGCGCGCGATGCCGGTGTCGGCGAAGAGACTTTGAATATCGCGAAGCCGGCACAAGGTTTTGTTCAGCAGGTACTCGGAATTGCCATCGCGATAGACACGACGCGTTACACGAACGTCGTGCCAGTCGATACCGAGTTCTTCAGCGCAATCGGTGAAGGTCAGAGAGACCTCGGCGAAGCCGATGGGCTTGCGCGTCTCGCTGCCATTGAAAATCACATCCGCCATCTCATCGCCGCGCAAAGATTTTGCAGATTGCTCGCCAAGTACCCAGCGAACGGCATCGAGCACGTTCGACTTTCCGCAACCGTTCGGGCCAACAACAGCAGTGACACCTTCGTGAAAATTAAGAAGCGTTTTGTCGGCGAACGATTTGAAGCCGAGCAGCTCGAGCGATTGTAAATGCATGATAGGCCAAACCTCGGGCCTGTGGAGGTCAATACAGCAGGCGCGTAAGGGTGACAAGCGAAAAACACACAATTTGAAGGGCTTTCGACCCTAGCCAGCCACAGGATGTTGGGGGTTGCGAGCTCCCCGTGCTCGGTCGGGTGAAACCGAACTGACGCAGACGCTTGCGCTTCGCGTCCCTCCGTAGGGATAAGGGGAGAGCATTAAGTTGGGGGATTGGGACAAGTTGCTGCCTCTTGGGGGCGGTCCTGACCCTCTCTTTCGTCAGAGAGAGGTGTCCCTCCGCACATGCCACGTTACAAATACCCGCCATCGAAAAACGCCCTCTTGGGTCGCGAAGCTTAGCTCGCACTCTTGCCTTGGACAACTGAATCACGCAGGATGCCCCAATGGCCGAAGAAGCGACGCTGTCGATCGAACAAGCGGAGCGTGTCGACCATCAGTTGGTCCGCGGAATTGGGATTCCGGCTCTCACTGCAAATATTGTTAGCTCGACCATCGGTGCAGGAATTTTTGTGATCCCAGCGACAGTCGCGAGAGGTTTGGGACCCGCTGCGCCACTCGCATTTGTTTGTTGTGCGATTGCGATGGTGTTGTTCGTCACTTGTTTCGCGATCGCCGGTAGTCGCGTGTCGTTGACCGGGGGTCTTTACGCATATGTCGAAGTCGCGTTTGGTCGTTACGTCGGCTTTCTCGCCGGCATGCTTTATTTTCTAACGGCGCTCGGCGCAGTTGCTGGCGTCGTGAACGTCCTCGCGAATTCGGTTGCGCTCGTCGTTCCATTCCTCGGCAGTCCCGTGATGCGCATTGTCGTCATGCTCGGCGTTTACGGTTCGCTAGTGCTCATCAACATCCGCGGTGTGCGCGAAGGCGCCGGTGCGGTGACCGTGATCACGGTAGCGAAGCTTCTGCCCCTGCTGCTGTTCGTTTGCGTGGGAATATTTTTTATTCATCCGCCGAACCTTGCGTGGAGCGGCTGGCCCGGTAGCAAGTCGTTAGGCGATGCCGTTATTCTTTTGATTTTTGCTTTCGTCGGAATCGAGGTGGCATTGATTCCGAGCGGTGAAGTGAAGAATCCGGCGCGCACTGTTCCGCGCTCCGCCTATCTCGCGCTTGTCATTACGACGGTTATCTACATCCTGATCCAAATCGTAGGGCAGGGAACACTCGGCGCTGATCTTGCGAATCATCCTGACGCGCCCCTCGCAGAATCAGCGGCGAAATTTCTCGGCAATTTAGGCCGCACGATCCTTCTGACTGGGGCCACCATCTCGGCTTTTGGTTTTGTGACCAGCGACATCCTGAGTTCACCACGTATGATCTTTGCTTTCGGACGGGATGGCGCGTTACCGCAGTTTTTCGCGCACGTTCATCCGCGCTATCGATCGCCGGATGTCGCGATCATGACTTACGCGACGCTCGCCTTTTTGCTGTCGATTAGCGGCACCTTTGAAAAGTTGGCGGTGCTTTCGAACGTCGCGGTGTTGTTAATGTATCTGCTTTGCTGCGCCGCGTGCTGGGTCTTGGTGCAACGCGATGTGCGAGCCGATGGCGCTCAGCCATTCAATTTTCCTGGAATGAACATTGTACCTGTCCTAGCAATCGTTGCGATTCTTTGGATCCTCGTCCATGCGACTGCTCGCGAATTTGTCGTCACTGGAGTCGTGCTGGCTGTTGCGTCAGTCGTTTATCTCGTCCGCGGCCAGGTTCGACGGAAAGCGTAGGCAAACTCTGAAAACCGATTAGCTTGTGGCCATGCGTGAAAATTACCTCGAGGAGTATTATTCCTTCCTGCGTTTTCCGAGTGTCTCGACGGACGATCAGTACAAGCAAAAACTGGAGGAGTGCGCACGATGGCTGGTGGAAAAACTCACCAGTATTGGTCTGGAGACAAAGCTTGTTCCCACGCGCGGGCATCCCATCGTTTGGGCACGCAACAAACATCAGCCCGGGCGTCGCACGGTTTTGATTTATGGGCATTACGATGTGCAACCGCCCGATCCTCTGGAGCTCTGGGATTCGCCGCCGTTCGAACCCGTTTTAAAAAACGGTTACGTCTTTGCGCGCGGCGCTACGGACAATAAGGGCCAGATCCTTTCACACATTCTCGGGATTCAGGAAACTATCGAACAAGATCACGATTTACCGGTGAACTTGCATCTGGTGATCGAAGGCGAAGAGGAAATTGGCAGCGCAAATCTTGGCGGTTTTCTAAGCGAAAATCGCGATGCACTGAAGTGCGACGTCGCAGTGGTCTCAGATACCGGAATGATCGAGCGCGGCGTGCCAACGTTGAGCTACGGCTTGCGCGGGGTAACCGCTCTCGAAATCAAAGTGACCGGACCAAAGATGGACTTGCATTCCGGTATTTTTGGAGGCGCCGTTGCCAATCCAATCACCGCGTTAGCGCAACTGCTAGCCACGCTTCATGATCGCGAAGGCCGCGTGGCCATCGCGGGCTTCTATGATCGCGTTAAACCGTTGGAGAATTGGGAGCGCGAAGCGTGGCGCAAACTTCCAGTCGATGGCGACAAACTGATCCTCAAGGAAACAGGCGTCCCCGAACTTTTTGGCGAGGGCGGTTACAATTCGCTCGAGCGCATCTGGGCTAGACCAACAGCCGAGATCAATGGAATCGGCGGAGGATATCAGGGACAGGGGACAAAGACAGTCATCGCCAGTCATGCGATGGCGAAACTGACTTTCCGTCTCGTTCCTGAACAGGAAGGCGACGAAATTCTCAAGCTGGCAAGAGCGCATTTACGAAAAAATCTGCTCAAAGGCGTTACAATAGAAATTACCGACGGACACAGCGGCCCCTGGTATCTTACCGACCCGCATTCGCCGCTCGGCGAAGCCGCGCAACGCGCATTGCGTAAAGCATTCGATCACGACCCGGCGCTCATTCGCGAAGGCGGCAGCATTCCCATTGTCTCACAGTTCCGTGGCATCCTGGGCATCGAAACGCTGCTCATGGGACTCGCGCTGGCCGATTGCCGCGCACATTCGCCTAATGAAAATTTTCCTCTCGAAAATTTCGAGGGCGGGATTCGCCTCAATAAAGCAATTCTTCAGGAGCTCGCTCACTGATTGTTTTCCGCGACTAAAATTCATCCGATCAGAAACCAGAACGCGAATTGGAGGGCGTCTGTGTCAGACGCCGGCGCTGACGGCGTTTCCCAGAATGGAGCCGCGGGGATGCGAGCGACATGGACGGGCAACCCGCCCGGGCGAGAGAGCGGGAGCGAACGAGTCAAACGCCCTACAATTTTGGCGGTCTCCCAACCAATATTTCGCGGGCTTCTAATCGCCGCGATTTCATTTGGAGCGCTCCACGCCGCGAATGCTGCTGAAGACTCGTTAGGCACAAAGATCAAAAAGATTTTCGCCACACCTACGCCGGCCCCCAGCAAACATCGGAAACGCTCCGCAAAGAAAACGACACCCAGCCCATCGCCCGCAGCTTCGCCACGACACAAGAAGATTTCACCGACTTCTTCTCCGAGTCCGACACCGAAGTCCAAGTCGAAGCGCAAACGAGTGTCTCCGACGCCGACAACCACTCCCGAAGAGAGCCCGGTTCCAAGTCCAACTGAAACCCCAAGCCCCTCGCGTTCGCCGCGTCCTGCTTCGGAAAAAAGAGGCGCGCCTAACGTCACTCTTTCGCCCGATGAGATTTCAGGTTACGACAGCTATCCATCGAAAGTTCGCCAAATTCTCGATGCCGGCCTCGAGCTAACAAAGCAGAATCTCGGTTATACATACGGCTCCGCCGATCCAGCAAACGGCGGAATGGATTGCTCCGGCTTCATTTATTATCTTCTGAGGGAAAACGGGTTCGAAGATGTGCCGCGTGATTCGAGCCAGCAATACGTCTGGGTGCGCAAAGCGGGAGATTTCAACGCGGTCTTGAGCCGGAAGGAAGACTCGTTTGAACTCGACGCTCTCAAGCCGGGCGACCTGCTCTTCTGGCGCGGCACTTATAATATTGATCGCGACCCACCGATCACGCACACGATGATTTACCTGGGCCGTGAAAAACGAACGAAAAAGCGGGTCATGATCGGATCAAGCGACGGTCGCACTTATGACGGCAAACAACGCTGGGGCGTCAGCGTTTTCGATTTCAAAATGCCACCGCCACCCAATAGCGGCGATGCCAAAATCAGTCCGGTCTTTGTCGGCTACGGTCGAATTCCCGGTCTCGTTGAAGAATAGACTCTACTGCCCCTCCTCGGTTTGGACGGGACTTGGAGTTGTTTTGGCCTCCGGCGGGGCCGGAGGGCGAAGGTGAACGCTATGCAATCGGCGTTCGTATCCGACGAAAACTACCGTGGTCAAAACAAACGTTACGATGAGAACGACGCGCTGCTCGCTTTTGGAGAGTTCAAAAATTCGAAACAGGGGCTTCATCGAAGTGTTGCTCAGCTTTTCCCGTTCAATTTCTGGAGCACCGTTGTCATTAGGGTTCCCTGCAGGTTGTCATTCTGAGCGAAGCGAAGAATCTCAGTCATTCCTTTCTACAATTACCGAGCCCAACAGCCAGAGATGTTTCGCTTCGCCGAACATAACAAGAACGGCCTATTTCGCATAACGAATCGGATCCTGTATTCCGGCTTCGCGAAAGCCTTTGAGCCGCAGGAGACAGGAATCGCATTCGCCGCAGGCAAGACCATCCGGCGATGGATCGTAACAGCTGTGGGTAAGCGACAAATCGACGCCGAGCTTCACGGCTTTACGGATGATTTCGGCTTTGGAGAATTTGATCAGCGGGGTGTGAATCTGAAAGCGTCTGCCTTCCACGCCGGCTTTAGTTCCAACATTGGCGACGGTCTGGAACGCTTCGATGAATTCCGGACGGCAATCAGGGTAGCCGCTGTAATCGATTGCATTTACACCGAGAAAAATGTCAGCGGCTTGAATCACTTCCGCCCAGCCAAGCGCGTAAGCCAGAAAAATGGTGTTACGCGCAGGAACGTAAGTGACTGGAATGCCGTCTGCGATTTCTGTTTCCGAGCGCTGTTTCGGCATATCGATGTCGCCGGTCAGCGCCGATCCGCCAAAGACACGCAAGTCGATCTTTGCGATTCGATGTTTCCTTACGCCAAACGAGTCGGCGGCGCGCCGAGCAGCTTGGGTTTCGATCTGGTGACGCTGACCGTAATCGAACGACAGCGCATACGCTTCGTATCCTCCGGTAATCGCAATGGCGAGCGTGGTTGTTGAATCAATTCCACCGCTCAATAGAACCACTGCGGATTTCATTTTTGAGCGCTGTTTTGCGCTACGCGCAACGGTCGCCTCTCCCTTTGCAAAGGAGAGGGAAGGGTGAGGGTTTCGGCTTATAGGCGTAGCAAAAACTCCTCACTTCAATCCTCCCCCTTTAGCGGGAGGGGAGAGTAGTTCGCTCGCGTACCGCGTCATCGGTCGTTGCGGCCAGGTTTGCCTTTGTCCGGATGCTCGGCACGCACTGTGAGAGCGATTCCACCCCGGGCAGAGAATTGCGCGGTGATGTTCGCCTCGCGCGGAGCACATGCTTTCACAAAATCGTCCAGAATGCGGTTGGTGACCGCTTCGTTAAACGCGCGCTCGTTGCGATACGAAGCGAGATAAAACTTTAGCGACTTACTTTCCACGCAAAGGCGTTCCGGGACGTAATCGATGTCTATTCTGGCAAAATCCGGTTGGCCTGTGATCGGGCAAACCGAAGTGAAATCGTCCGTTTCGAAATGAATGCGGTAATTGCGGCCGGGCGCGGGATTCGGGAAAGTCTCAAGCCGGGCCTCGGCGGGCGAAGCGGGCAGCTTCGCTGCGCTTCGTCCCAGGAGCGTCAGCCTGGATGTTTTTATTTTCGCCACAAATGAATTAAGTCGTGACTTGCACTGCGTTCAAATGCGTCTGGTCGGGACGGACCGCCGGGCCGTCGCTCGGTTCGGCGCGCCTTTCAGTCGCGTGCGAATCTCTTCGGCGGTCATTTCGTTTATCATTGATTTCGGTTGAACATCGAACATGCCTTCGCAACGCTAGGGCGTAGCAGGTGTCGAACACCGAAAGCTTTCGCGAGCAGGCATCCAATGTCCAATATTCACTGATCTCCATGGAGAATCCGAACCCAGAAGCAAAAGATCGCACAGGCGTTATCGATGTGATCGCGGAGAACCCGAAGACGGGTGAGGTCGTTCTCGTGATGAATGAGCCTAACGAGTGGGTTAGCTCTGACGAAGAATTGCTCGCGTTGCAGGAGCGCTTTAACTCTTATGTTTCATTCCTACTCGACGGCGAACTGGCAGAGGTGCATCCGGAATTGGTTGGCAAGCCGGCGCGGATCGAGTTGCGTTGCGGACAAATGCCCGATGCGCGCGCGCTCGAGTTTCTTGGACTGATTCACGATCAGCTGGCGTTCCAGGAGATAAAGTTGGAAGTGATCGTAACGAACGATCCGCCTTCGCAGAAGGCTACTAAATGAGGGGCGACATCCGAAATCCTACAACTCGATCGCGTAGCGCTTCATCTTGTTATAAAGCGTGGGGCGCTGGATACCGAGAAGTTCCGCTGCTTTTTTCTTGTTGCCGTGGCATTCTGCAAGCGCCTGAATGATCGCAGTCCGTTCGACATCGTCGAGAGACTGCACGCCCATACGCGGTAGTCCGGCGATCTCTGCTTGTTGCAGAGCGGGAGGCAACTGTATTTCGGTTGGCAGCTCTTTCACGCCGATCATGCCTTGTCGCGCTAGTACCACGGCATATTCAATCGCGTTTTGCAGTTCGCGAACGTTTCCTGGCCACGAGAAATCCAGTAATTTTTGAAACGCTTCTGGCGAAATGTCTGGCTCGGATTTGCCGAGCTGCTGAGCAAACTGTTTCACGAACGCGGCGATCAGCAGTGGGATATCCTGTTTCCGTTTTCGAAGCGGCGGCACTTCAATTTGAAACGTGTTTAGCCGGTAGTACAAATCGGAACGCAGCCGGTTCTCCGAGAGCGCTTGAGCCACTGGCCGGTTGGTCGACGCGATCGCCCTGAAATCCGCTTTCATCGTTTGTGTGCTTCCAAGGGGCCGATATTCGCGCTCTTGCAGCACGCGCAAAAAGCGCGTCTGCAGTTCCGCCGGCATATCGGATATTTCGTCGAGAAAAAGCGTGCCGCTGTCGGCTGCCGCGATCATTCCCGGGAAATCCTGCATCGCGCCGGTGAACGCACCTTTCACGTAGCCGAAAAGCTCTCCCTCAATCATCGTTTGAGGAAATGCTGCACAATTGAGTTTTACCATTGGTTTCTCTGCGCGCCGGCTCCGCGCGTGAATGGCATTGGCGATTACCTCCTTGCCCACGCCGCTCTCACCGATGATGAGAGCGTTGGCGTCTGATGGCGCCATTGCATTGATCAATTCGTCGATTTCCTGCATCGGCTTGCTCTTGAAAATGAGAGCGGGCCGCGCCTCCGCCACCTCCAGACGCCGCTCAAGTTGCTCAGTCTTTTCTCGAAGTTCTTCGGCTTCTCGCAACAGGAACTGTTTTTCCAATGCTTTCTCCACGAGGCTGAGCAGCTCCTCAGCCGCGTACGGCTTGCTGATAAAATGATAAGCGCCTCGTTTAATTGACTCGATGGCATTGTGCAACGAGTCGTGCGCCGTCAAAATAATAACCTGTATCTGGGGAACTTCGGTTTTGATTCGATCGAGCGTCTCTAATCCATCCGCGTCGGGCAATTGAAGATCGAGCAAAATGAGCGTGGGAGATTTGGACCTGATTAACTTGAGTCCTTGGGAAGCCGTGGGTGCTGTGTCCACGTGATAACCATGCCGCTTTAGCAACGCCTCGAGCGTCATGAGCACTGGGCGCTCGTCGTCGATGATCAGGACGCGATGGTTCCCAGTTTTCATGTCAGCCGATCTCCGTTGCCCGTACTACGCGCGACCAGGCAGTTGGATGCCGAGTCAGGCTAGCAGCCTGAAATCCGTCTCTCACCTTCCAAGGGGAGGCTGAGTCGCGTGATGAGCGTGGAATGTTCGGGATCATGTTGGGCATACAGTTCGCCGCCGTGGGCCTCTACGATAGCCCGGACTCGATTCAGACCAAGACCGTAATGGCCCTGGCTGATTTTATGAAGCGGTTCACGGCCCCAATCGTCGGTGGGCAAGTCAAACCGGCCCTTCGGCTCCTCGAGCGTAAAGAGGAACCGCTTGTTATCTATCTTGGCAGTCGCAACAAGCACGCCCTTGCCACGATTGTGCCGAAAGGCATTGGCAAAAAGTTCGATAAAGATTTCCTGCAAAAGCTGAGGATCAACACCTAGCATCGCGTCGCCGAGCTGAACCTTCCAATTGATTTCCGCAGTTTCTCCGGAGAAGTCGCGATTGATTTTCTCACGCAGATCTTCCATGAAATCCGTAGCCGGGTACGAAATCAGGTTCGGTTTGACCGCACTGACTGCTTTGGAAAGCGATTGCAAAGTCGAGGTCAGTCCAGAGATCATTTCACGCAAGCGCTTGATTTCGCCCTTGATTTCATCATCTCGCTCCAGCTCGCTGATATAAGCGGACTGCAGTTCGATCGCATTTAGATGGTTGCGCAGATCGTGACTGAGTTGGCGAATGAAATGAACGACGTCGCTCCAGGCAACGTTTGAAACATCAGGTCGATCTTCGAAAGACGGCTCCGCCATATTCTGGCTTACTCTGCAGCATTCTACTCAGGGCACGAAAATTGATCGTCCGCCGGTTCGTCACCCTGCGAAACTCGGATATGCGGATCGTTGCTCGCCAAATGTCGCAGCACGTGAAACACGTCTTCCGGGTCGGCGTCGATGGAACGCGCAATTTCCTCGGCCGTTTTTCCGGACCCATCGGTTAGTTTCGCGCGTACTTGTTTTTGAAGTTCCAGCAATCTTGTCGCCGCCTTTTTACCGGCTTCGACGCCCGGCTGATCATAAGCATTGATGTTAACCAGCGAGCCGTAAAAGCCCACCGCGCGCTCATAAAGCGCAATCAATGCGCCGATATTAAATGCGTTCGCCTCAGGAATGCTCATGGTGATTGATTCGCGTCCGCTTTCGTAGAGCGCGCTTCGGGTACCTCGCAGAAACCCATGAAGGTAGTCCCCACTTGTAACTCCGTCTTCGATTTCGATCGGCGGGCTGCGCCGATCCTTGTCCACCTCGATAAAAGTCACGAAAAAATTCAAAACACCGTCACGCAACTGCTGCACATAAGCATGCTGGTCGGTCGATCCCTTGTTGCCGTAAACAGCAATGCCCTGATGCACGATCTTGCCGTCGAGATCCTTTTCTTTTCCGAGCGATTCCATCACCAGCTGTTGCAGATATTTCGCAAACAATGCCAGCCGATCTTTGTAGGGAAGGATCACCATATCTTTTTCGCCTTTGCCGTTGCCGGCGTAATACCACATGAGCGCCAGAAGCATCGCGGCATTCTGGGTCACATCCTGTGTACGAGTGTGCTCGTCCATTGCCGAGGCGCCCGCGAGGAAATCATCAATGTCAAAACCCTGAAAGGCCATCGGCAAAAGCCCGACAGCGCTCATCACCGAAGTTCGCCCCCCAATCCAATCGTGCATTGGGAATCGGGCGAGCCAACCGTTCTTTTCAGCGTACTTGTCCAGATCGCTACCCACGCCGGTCACAGCCACCGCGTGCTTATTAAATTGCAGCCCCTTTTCTTTGAATTTTACTTCGGCCTCGAGCATTCCGTTTCGTGTTTCCTTTGTCCCGCCAGATTTTGAAACCACCACGACAAGTGTCTGGCCTAGTTCATCACTCATCTTCTCAAAGACGCGGTCGAACCCGTCCGGATCGGTGTTGTCGAAAAACAAGATGTCCATCGGATCATGCCGTGATCCGAGCGCGTCCGAGACGAATTGCGGCCCGAGCGCCGAACCGCCGATGCCAATGAGCAACACGTGCTTAAAAGGTTTTCCATTTTCAGCCGTGATTTTTCCGCCGCGAATATCCGCCGCGAATGTCTTGATCCGCTTAACCGTCTCTTCGATCTCGGTGCGAATTTCCGGAGTCGGCGCCAAGGTGGGATTCCGGAGCCAATAATGCCCAACCATTCGCTTCTCGGTAGGATTAGCAATCGCCCCGGCTTCCAGCGCTCGCATGGCTGCAAACGCGTTGTCGATTTTCGGTCGCATTTTTTCGAAGAAATCATCCGGGAATTTCATCCGACTGATGTCGACAGAGAAGGCGGGGTCGCGGTAATACAAAAAATACTGCTGAAAACGCTGCCAGAGTGAAGAGGACGACATAGACACAATATTAAACGACATTTGAGTATCGATCCTCGAGTCTGCAAATCCAAATAAAACCAAGTCGGCAATGTGCCCGTCGTCGTCAGTTTCCGTGGTTGGCTTCTAAACCGTACCCGCGACCACAGGGGAAAGATACGTACGAAATTCGATTGCGGCGTTAAGTCAGGGAAAATAACTTCCTCGAATGGTGTTATGTGCCAGCGGCAGGCAAGGCATGCCACATTTGTTCTCAGGATTGATCGCCTTAGGCGTGGCAGCGGCCGTTTTGCTTGGTGGGGGAATCGTAGCAGTTCATCTCGAACACGCGACGATTGTCTCGACTGCCCCGGAGTTGTTTCCGCTTAAAAAGCAGGGCCTGGCATTTCAGCGTGCAGCTGCGCATGCTCGAAGCGTATTGCCGCTTTACGGCAGCTCAGAGTTGGTAATACCTCCGCTTCCAGAGAGGGCGAGTATTTTTTTTCGCACTGCGCCAACGGGGTTCCAGGTTTCGCCCGTCGGCGCTGGAGGCGCGAGCTCACTGAGCATGTTGCAAAAAATTGGCGCACTCGGTTCCGATTTGCGCGCCAAAAAGCTTGCCATCTCGCTTTCGCCCGGGTGGTTTTTACGAACCAGGTGGGATGGCTACAAAGGAAGTTTTTCGCTGATGGCAGCGAGTGAAATGACGTTCGGGACCGCACTCGATTTCAAGCTAAAGCGGAACATTGCTTCACGCATGCTAAAGTACCCGGACACGCTGGAAGCCAGTCCATTTCTCGAATTCGCGTTAAAGCGGCTCGCTTCCGGCCGGTTGCTCGATCGCGTCGTTTTCTGCGCGTTGTGGCCGCTCGGAAAATTACAGACTGCCATACTGGAGTTGCAGGATCATTTTGCGGCGTTCTCTTACATTCGCCACAAAATCAAGCCGGCACCGCCGAGCCGTTTAGAGCTGCTCGATTGGTCGAAGCTTATTTCAAACGTAAGCGGACCCGAGAGCGCCGATGGAGAGACGCCGACAAGGGCTGCGACCCTGAACGAAGAAAAAATCCCTGGTCGTGGTGACGCGAAATTTCAGAATGCCATGAACGCGTCCCAGGGCTGGACCGATTTGGAATTGCTCTTGCGCACGCTCGCAAGGATTCACGCTCGCCCGTTATTGCTTAGCATGCCAATAGCCGGCGACCTTTACGATCGCAAGGGGGTGTCGCCCTCGGCTCGCGAAAATTATTACGCAAGGCTTCGCGCCCTCGTGCAGCGATACCATTTTGCGCTGGTTGAATTTGAGGGGCATGACGAAGATCCCGCTTTTCTTTATCGTCACCAGAGTCACCTCACTGCGAAAGGTTGGATCTATTACAACCGCGCCCTTGATGATTTCTTTCATGGGCGTGTCCCCCGGAGCTGATCAGAGCGACACCTGCTGCAATTGTTGGAGGCTCTGTCCCGACTCGAGCTTATGTAGGGTAATATCCTACACGATCTTTATACTCTGACTTACATGCGGGGCTTTACTCGCAAGCATAGTCTGGAGTCAGCATGGGCTCCGCCCGAACCAGCACACCACATTTGTTTTCAGCCGTTATCGCCGTCGGCGTCGCTGCGACGATTTTGTTCGCTGGCTGGACGGCCGCGATTCACCTTGAACGACGCACCCTCGGGTGGACTGCGCCGCAGCAATTTCAGCTCAAAAACCAGGGGATGGTCTTTCAACGGACCGCTGCGCGTGCGAGGAGGGTCTTGCCGCTTTACGGTAGCTCGGAGTTAATAATCGGAGTCCCGGATAGGGCGAACAAATTCTTTCAAAACGCACCCACAGGGTTTCAAGTGTCGGCAGTCGGCACCGTTGGAGCGACGTCGCTAATCATTTTGCAAAAGATCGCAGCTCTTGGATCGGACCTGCGCGGCAGAAAGCTTGCGGTATCGATTTCGCCTGTCTGGTTTCTGATGCCCGCTACGAGGGTCGATTGGTACGAAGGTAATTTCTCGTTGTTGGCGGCGAGCGAACTGACGTTCGGCAGCACCGTCGATTTCGAACTGAAGCGAGATATTGCTTCACGCATGCTGCAGTTTCCAGGCACGCTCGAAAAGAGTCCTTTGCTCGAGTTTGCGCTGCGGCGACTCTCCTCCGGAAATTGGTTCGACCGACTGATTTTCTGCGCGATCCTGCCGTTAGGAAAAATATACATGGCCGGCTTGGAGTTGCAGGACCACTTTTCGGCAGTCGCTCATATCCTGTACGCAACTAAGCCTGCTCCCGCACTGCAGCGGCAAAGGCCGGATCGGCCGACGCCCGTCGCAAAAGCGAGCGAAGCCAAAATTTACGCACAAGCCAAGGTCGAAAATGCGCCTGCGAACGGTGAATCCATAGCGCCTGGTCGTCTTGATTCCCGGTTTCGTAACCGCATGAATGCGGCACCTGAATGGGCCGACTTAGAGTTGCTATTGCGCGCTCTGGCCAAGGTTCACGCCCGCCCACTCCTTCTCAGTATGCCGATGGATGGACGCTTTTATGATCAGCAGGGATATTCTCGGTTGGCGCGCGAGAATTATTACCAAAAAATGCGCGCCCTCGCACAGCGATACAATTTTACGCTCATCGAGTTTGAAGACCACGACGAGGATCCAGCGTTTCTTGACGCTAAGCATACGCACCTAACGCAGGAAGGCTGGCTGTTTTACAATCGTGCTCTTAACGATTTTTTTCATGGACGCGTCCCAGGGAGTTGATTGATTGTCGATCGTCTATTGCCCGATCCGCACGATCGTAATGCTCCACGCTATTTATCCGTTATGAATGCCGGCTTTCACGAAAAAGTGTTGCAACTGGTGGCGTCGGTTGCCGAAACCGATGAGGTCCTCGCCAACCTCGAGCTACCTCTTTACGAATGCCAGCTCTTGGATTCTATCAAGACGGTGGAGTTGATGATAAGAATCGAGGAGGAATTCGGTCTCAAGATTTCCCCGGCGGAATTCGAGCGCGAAAATTGGGGGACGCCGCGCAGGATCATCGCTGACCTTGAGAAAAGGATGCGGGTGAACGCGTGAGCTGGATCAGGGCACATCCGGCGCTCTGGCGGGCGCTGCTGATTCTGTATTACCTTGCTATTATTGCGGGCTTAATTGCGATCTACGGTCGAGGCAACTTTTCCACGCCGCCGTTTGTCTATCAGGGTTTTTGAGTGAATCTCATCGAGCAAATCGATCATTGGGCTCTAACGGCTCCGAATGCGATCGCACACATCAGCGGAGATAAGAGGCTGACTTATGGCGAGCTCCGCCGCCGTTCAGATGCCCTCGCTGCCCATCTAACAGAACGTTTTGGCAATAATCGCTCTCCCATTGCGGTGCTCGGGCATCGGGAGCCTCAAATGCTCATCGCGTTTCTCGGAGCGGTAAAATCCGGCAGGCCCTACGTTCCGCTCGACACAGTATTGCCTCAACAACGCATCGACAAAATTCTGGCAATCTCGCGCCCTGCATTGCTTCTCTCGCCGGAAGACGTCACGAAACTTTCCAGCTCTGCCCCGTTTGTTCCTGCTACGCGCGTGCAACGCGACGACCCATTTTACATTTTGTTCACCAGCGGCAGCACTGGCGAACCGAAAGGCGTTATCATTACACTTGGGTGTCTGGAGCACTTCGTCGCGTGGATGCTTAGGGAACAGAAGTTCGTCCCTCTCGGCGAGACCTTTTTGAACACGGCGCCCTTTTCATTCGATCTCTCTGTGATGGATTTGTATTGCAGCCTTACCACGGGAAGCACGCTATTCAGCATAAGCCGCGATTTGGTTGCGAATCCGAAAATGCTTTATCGCGCGCTTGGAAATTCAGGCTCTACGACGTGGGTTTCTACGCCATCGTTTGCACAAATGTGCCTGGTTGAAGAGAAATTTTCGGAAGGAATGCTTCCACGCATTCGGCGTTTTCTTTTTTGCGGTGAAACACTTGCCGCGCAAACTGCGGCTCGTTTGCTTGAGCGTTTTCCGCGAGCCCAAGTGTGGAACATGTATGGTCCGACGGAGGCAACGGTGGCCACCACTTCCGTACGAATAGACCGTTCAATTTTGGAAAAGTATTCAGCGTTACCAGTGGGACGCGCGATGCCTGGGACCGACGTTTTCGTTGTGAATAGAGCTGGCGAAACTTTGCCAGCAAACGAGCAGGGCGAAATTGTCATCGCGGGGCCGAATGTTAGCCTCGGTTATCTTGGACGCACCGACCTTACCGAAGCCGTCTTCTTTGATCATTTCGGTCGACGCGCTTATCGAACTGGCGACCAGGGCCGGTTTCATGACGGTTTCCTTTTTTTTGAGGGCCGGATGGATTCGCAGCTCAAGCTCAGCGGTTACCGCATCGAACCTGGCGATGTCGAAGCAAACCTTCTGGCCTTGCCCTCTGTAAGAGAGGCAGTAGTAACACCGGTGATCAAGAACGGCGCGGCCCAATCGCTCGCCGCTTTCGTAGTGCTAAGCGGCCAAACTGAGAGATCACATTTCGAATTAACACAATCGCTGCGACGGCAGCTAGCTGAGCGGCTGCCAGTGTACATGTTGCCGCGCAAATTTGTTTTTCGCGATGTTTTTCCGCTGACGGCGAACGGCAAAGTCGATCGAGCGCGGCTGGCCCAGTCGCTGTGATTCCATACGCCGATTTTACCTATTTTGGACTGCTGCTTTACGCGGCAGTTCCGACGCTCATTCTGGGGCTGTTTGGTAAAGCCGGCTGGCGGTGGGCGGCCCTCGTCACTGCCGGGATGCTCCTCGTGCAGTATCACGGGTTGTTAAACATTCGGCCCCATTTCCCGGTCCGCGAGATCTGGATCGTCATCGGTTTCGCCGTCTGGCAATGGGCAACAGTCTCCGTATTCGCAAAAAGCGGGGCACGCGGCGGCTGGCCGTTCTATGTTGCGGTTGCGGCAAGTCTGCTTCCGATTGCCGCGTCCAAATTTTTTCCGGTCGCGTCGCCGGGGAGCGAGTTTGGTTTTCTTGGAATTTCCTACATCACGTTTCGGGCATTGGATGTCGTATTTTGCTTGCGCGATAAAGTCATCGCCCTCCCCGGAACGCTCGATTTCCTGATGTTCCTTTTTTTCTTTCCAACGATTTCAGCGGGTCCGATTGACCGTTACCAACGTTTCGCAGCCGATTGGAGAAAGACCCGAACCCGCGCTGAATTTCTTGTCGATCTCGATGGCGCGGTGTATCGCATTTTTCGGGGGTTTCTTTACAAATTCATTCTCGCCGCGCTCATTAAACAATACTGGCTGGAGCGAGCTGCCAGCAGTGGGAGTTTCACGGCGTTGGTCAGCTACATGTATGCGTACAGCTTCTACTTGTTTTTTGATTTCGCCGGCTACAGCGCTTTTGCCATTGCCCTGAGTTATCTTTTCGGCGTCCATACTCCTGAAAACTTCGACCGACCGTTTCTCGCCCGGAACATCCGCGATTTCTGGAATCGCTGGCACATCACTCTCTCATTTTGGTTTCGCGACCACGTTTACATGCGCTTTCTCTACGCGGCGATGCGCGGCAAATGGTTTGCGCACAAGGAAGTCGCTCCGATCGCAGGCTATTTTTTAGCCTTCGGACTGATGGGCCTGTGGCACGGCCCCGAGCTTCATTACATCGCTTACGGATTTTATCAGGCGGTGTTGCTCTCTGCGTTCCACATTTTTTCCCGCTGGAATAAGGTGCACAGCTATTGGCGCGACGGTCTGGCCTCGCGGGTCGTGGCTATCTTCATCACGTTTCAATTTGTTTGCTTCGGCTTGCTGATTTTTTCAGGCCGCATTGGGGCCGCCCCCCTCCCTCATTTTGCCAGCAAGATCGATCACACTGACTGCGCAGCGATTTCTGGCTGGATTTGGGACAAAAACGATGTGGATGCCGAGGCCCATGTTGAACTTTGGGATGGTGATCAGTATGTCATATCGTTCCCGGCGAATCAGTTTCGGGAGGATCTCCGGGATGCCGGTTACGGAAACGGCCGGCATGCCTTTAATATTCCGACTCCGCCGCAACTTAGAGACCAACGTCCACACACAATCCATCTTCGCGTCGCCGGCACAAAGCAGGAGCTAACCGATTCACCTAGAGTAATTCGCTGCCAATAACGGGACCAGTCCCGGGAGGCCCTTTGAGAGTTAACGATCCGAGAGCGACTAATGAACCTCCTTGGGCGCTTTAACGCTTTAACGATTCAACAGGGCGAAGCCATTCGTCATTTGACCGGGATACTGCCTTTCTTAGCTGACGCGTCTGCTTGCGGTGCGATCTCGTATTCTGGCTTGGGCGTACCCATTAGCCAGTGATCGAACCAGCCAACGATATGCTCCATGCGCTCGACACGGTGCCACGGCTGACCGGAACGCGAGAGCTCGTGCGATTCATTAGGGAAACGCACCATAACGGTCGGAATCTTGCGAAATTTTAGCGCACGAAACATTTGTTCACCGCCAGCGCCCGGCGGCGTCCGGTAATCCGCTTCCCCGAGGATAAACATCATCGGCGTCGTGACATTCTTGATGTAATTGATCGGCGAACGCGCTCGATACTCTTGCGGGTCTTCAAATGGGGGTACTTTGAACCACGTCGCCTGGAAGAGTGTGAAGTCCCCCGAATACCACCAATCTTCCCAACTGGCGATGTCGCGTTGCGCTACTGCCGCTGCAAAGCGGTTGGTTTGGCCTACGACCCAGTTAGTCAGCAGGCCACCGCCGCTACCGCCGGTCACGCCAAGCTTTTTCTCTTCGATGTAACCACGTTTGATCGCGTCATCCACGCCGGCCATCAGGTCTTTGTAGTCGTCCCCTGGGTAATGATACTGAATGATATTTCCAAATTCCTGGCCGTAAGTGGTGCTCCCGCGTGGGTTCGGATAAAGCACCACGTAACCCTTGGCTGCCATCCACTGGAATTCGTGATCGAAAATATTGCCGTACGCGACGTGCGGTCCGCCATGAATGTTCAGGATCAAGGGATATTTCTTGTGCTCATCGAAGTTCGGCGGCTTCTGCAACCAGGCTTGGATGTGCTTGCCGTCAAAGCTGTCGTACCAAATCTCTTCCGGCTCGGTTAGGTTTAACTTTGAGAACAGTTCGTCATTGACATGCGTCAATTGCGTGGGCGTCGCGCCAGGGGTGGCGCGGTCCAGGACAAAAAGATCATTGATGCGAGTTGGTGTCGAAACGACGTAGATCAATTTCGAGGCGTCAGGCAACGCGCGAAAACTCATCACCCCCTGGTTTCCAGAAGTTAGATCGTGCACACCAGCCCTGCCGAGATCCGCGTCCTGGGCTACAGGCAGATCGAACAGCGCGAGATTTGCTTTCCCTTCCTTCGTGTAAACGGCGATGAGGCCTTTGCCATCTGGCGTCCAGATCGCCTTGTTTTGTCCACCTGCCCGCGGCGGCGCGCTGTCCCCAATCACAAAACCGGGCACATCGAAATCAAAGTTCGCGGTCAGATTGCGCGGCTTTGCGTTTGGCAAAAGATCGAGGACCCAGAGATCGGGCTGCGTGTATGAGTTGATCGGTCGTGTGGTTGATGCGGTAAACGCGACCTGTTTCCCATCGGGGCTGAGCGACAGCGCGCCTCCGCCGGGGCCAAAACCCCCGATCTGTAAATCAATCGTTGTGATTTTTACTGGTTCGCCGCCGGCTGCCGCCACCGAATAAAGATCAGTCTTTGGCAGCTCGTAGTACGGTTCGTCATTCCGGTCCGATGTGAAATAAATCTGCGAACCGTCCTTGGACCAGGTCGCGCTATCTTCATCGAATCGGCCTGTAGTGAGCTGGCGTGGTTTTACTTTTTCGTCAGCGCTGTGGGGCGCGGCCACAAGCCAAATATGTGTGGGATGCTTGGGATCGATGTAGCTTTCATTATCCTGGCGATAGATGGCGCGCGTGACGACGCGAACATCGCTCTCGTGCTCATCTGCGCTTGCGGGAGCATTCCCACTGCCCGTTTTTTTTGATTCGTCTTCTTTTGATTTTTTCTTTTCCTGCTTGGCCAGGTCTTCCGCGTTTGTCTCGCTCGTGAACGCGATTGTTTTTCCATCCGGTGCCCAGCTTGGATTCGCTGCGCCTTTCGGTAGATCGGTAAAGACAAATGAATCGCCGCCTGTCATCGAGAGGATCGCCAGTTGTGGCGGCTCGGGCTTGCCATTCTTTTCAGTCGCGCGCAGAAAGAGCAAAAATTTTCCATCCGGCGACCACCGAGGGACGGAATCGTGATCGCCTTTTGTTAATTGATGAGGCTCTTCGCCGCCTGCGATTGGCACACTCCAGATGGACGCATTGTAACCTTCCTTCTTCTCGTTAACCGTTACGCGCACAAAGGCCGCGTGTGATCCATCCGGCGAAACTTGCGGGTCTCCGATCCATACGAAATCGAACAGATCTTTTTCGGTGATGTTGCGCTTCTCGGTGGACGCAGTGCTGGTTGCTGCGATGAGAGCGATAAAAATTATGAAGCACAAATGACGAATCACGAATGAATGACGAAATCCGAAGCCCCAAGTGCAAGATCGAGATTGTTTCGTCATTTGCTCATTCGGGCTTCCTTCGTCATTCGACATTTGTCCTTCGTCATTCTCGTCACATATGAGCGATGACATTGTCACCGAACTGCGAACACTTGATCTCCGTCGCTCCCTCCATCAGCCGTGCGAAATCGTAAGTAACGCGTTTGCTCGCAATCGCGCCCTTTAAACCTTTCAGAATTAGCTCGGCCGCTTCTGTCCAGCCCATGTAACGGAACATCATTTCGCCTGAAAGAATCACCGAGCCGGGATTGACCTTGTCCTGGTTGGTATATTTTGGCGCTGTGCCGTGGGTCGCTTCGAATACCGCGTGACCGGTGATGTAATTGATATTTCCTCCGGGTGCGATTCCGATTCCGCCCACCTGCGCGGCGAGCGCGTCGCTCAGGTAATCGCCATTGAGATTGAGTGTGGCGATCACGTCATAATCTGCGGGGCGCAACAGGAATTGCTGAAGCGCGTTGTCGGCGATGGCGTCGTTGATCACGATGCCCGCGCCCGGTTTGCCCATGGGAATCTCGCACCAGGGACCGCCACCAATCTCTTTCGCGCCGAAATATTGCTTTGCTACTTCATATCCCCAGTCGCGGAACGCCCCCTCCGTGAATTTCATGATGTTGCCCTTATGAACCAGCGTCACGCTCTTGCGGCGGTTCGCAATGGCATAAGAGATCGCGCTGTGCACCAGGCGCACGGTGCCGGATCGACTGACCGGTTTGATTCCGATTCCAACGCAAACGTCGTCCCTTTCCGGTGCGCCAACTTTTTTCCAAAAATCCGACGCTTTCTGTTTTGTTCCGAAGCGAATCTTCTCGAATTGCTGCGGAAACTCTTTTTTTAGAAAATCGAGAACCTTTTGCGCATCCGGCGTGCCGGCGGCGAATTCGATGCCTGCGTAGATGTCCTCCGTGTTTTCGCGGAAGATGACCATGTTAACTTTTTCCGGATGCTTGAGGGGCGAGGGGACACCATTGAAGTACTGTATGGGCCTCAGACACACGAAAAGATCGAGGAGCTGCCGCAACGCCACGTTGAGAGAACGGATGCCGCCTCCCACTGGCGTGGTCAGCGGACCTTTGATTCCCACGTGGTATTCGCGGAACGCTTCTACTGTATCCTCCGGCAGCCATTCACCGAATTTGTCCTTTGCTGTCTGGCCGGCGAACACCTCAAACCATGCGATCTTTTTTCTGCCGCTGTATGCTTTTTCGACTGCGGCATCGAACACACGCTCACTCGCGGCCCAGATGTCCGGCCCGGTTCCGTCTCCGCGGATAAACGGAATGACCGGTTGATCCGGGACATTCAGTGTATCGGTTCTGGTAATCTTTTCACCTGCAGGCGGAGCGACATCTTTATATGGCATAAGGGGCAAACTCTAGAGGCGGCTGTCCTCAGCCGCAACAGAACTCAGTGCCTGTATCGCGTGTTCATTCGGAAGAGTGCGCGTCCATGGCGACACCGCAGTTGTCATGGGAAGGACGCATACAAAAGGAGTCTCCGGCGGGAAACCGTTCGATCTCCAGTTTCAATTTACCGACACATTCGTCAAAAAGGGCGGGCACTGGCGTTTACTCGCCGGCCATGTCTCAAAGTTGCCGGCGGAAAAAGAGTAGTTCGGGATAATCGGAACCCCGTCTAGCCGACCGGCGCCTAGTCTTGCGAAAAGGCTGGCCTCTGCTATAATCCGCGTTCCTCCTCACTCCCATGTTTCCCCGGGAAGCCAGCAAGCGGCGCTGTAGCGGCGGCTGTGTCAGCCGCCGGCCTGGTTTCTCACGACGTGAGCCCGCCAGCGCTTCACATCGCGCCGTAGCCTCTAGACTCGCCGTAGCTTTACGCAAAGGCTGGTTGCGCGAAGGCGAACCGACAATCAACCTTCAACAATCAACTCTCAACTTAGTTCGAGCAGGTTTTACTTTGGTCGAACTTCTGATTGTCATCGGTATCATAGCCGTCTTGCTGGTGTTAATCGCTCCGGCATTCACAAGTCTC
>Ga0209267_1000685_pt1 | contig 24465 bp, 18 predicted proteins | sample GraSoiAngelo_137_FD_185894 | JGI IMG/M metagenome (GOLD analysis project Ga0209267, IMG submission 185894) | Grasslands soil microbial communities from the Angelo Coastal Reserve, California, USA - 14_0929_09_30cm (SPAdes) (version 2) | ecosystem: Environmental > Terrestrial > Soil > Grasslands ... | reverse complement strand
GCAGGATGCTGCCGGTGGCGCGCTCGTAGATGCGGGTGCTCTGCCCGATGAACACCCCCATGGAGATCACCGAGCCGGCTTCGACCACGACGCCCTCGACGATCTCCGATCGCGCCCCGATGAAGCACTCGTCTTCGATGATGGTCGGGCTCGCCTGCAGCGGCTCGAGCACGCCGCCGATGCCGACCCCGCCCGAGAGGTGCACGTTGCGGCCGATCTGGGCGCACGAGCCCACCGTCGCCCAGGTGTCGACCAGGGTGCCGGACCCGACCCAGGCGCCGATGTTGACGTAGCTCGGCATCAATACGACGTTCGGCGCGATGTAGGCGCCGCGACGCACCACCGCGTGCGGCACGATGCGGGCGCCGCCGGCACGCAGCTGCTCTTCCGTAGCGAGCGCGTATTTGAGGGGCACCTTGTCGTAGAAGCGCGTGAAGCCGCCGTCCATGGCCACGTTCTCGCGAGTGCGGAACGAGAGCAGCACCGCCTTCTTCAGCCACTCGTTCACGACCCAGCCGCCCGCGCCCGGCTCCGCGACGCGCGCCTCGCCACTATCGAGGAGCGTGAGGCATTCCTCGAGCGCGCTCTCGAGGTCGGGCGGCACATTCCCCGGGCCGAGCTCGGCGCGGCGCTCGAATGCCGCATCGATGACGGCCCTGAGGCTGCCGGGGTCGCTCATCGCGCGGCACCGAAGGCCGGGTGCGGCTCGCGCAGCGCCGCCTGACGCTCATCGAGCGCCTGCACCAGGTGGTCCCGCAGCCGCTCGGCGGCTTGGGGCGTGAGCGGGCAGTTGTCGAAGTCCGTGAGATGGAAGACGTCCTCGGCGCGCTCGCCGACGGTCATGATCTTGGCGGCCTGCAGCTCGACGCGCTCTTCCATCAGCACCCTGCCGACCTCGCACAGCAGGCCCGGACGGTCGCCGGCGGTCAGCTCGAGCACCGAGCGGCGGTTGCGCTCATCGACGCTGATCGCGATCTGCGTGGGCGTGCTGAACATGCGTGCCTGGCGTGGCGCGCGCCGCGACACCACGAAAGGCGCGTCGGGTGGGCCCTGGAGCGAGCGCCACAGCGCCTGCTCGATCTCGGCCAGCCGGTCGGTGTCGGTGATCGGCGCGCCGTCGTCCTCGAGCAGGTGATACAGGTCGAGGCTGAAGCCGTCGCCGGTCGGCGTGATGCGCGCATCCACGATGTTGAGGCCGACTTGATCGAGCGCCGCGGTGGTGCGCGCGAAGCCGTGCCGGCGCGGGCGTGCGAAGATCAGCGCCGCGGTCGTGCCGCGGACGCTGCGCGGATCGAGCGCCACCAGCGGCTCGTCGGAGGCCGCGTCGCGGTCGGCGAGGAGACGCGCGTGCCAGGCGACCTCCTCGGGAGAGTGCTGCAGGAAGTAGCCCGCCGAGAAGCGCGACCACGCGCCCGCGATGTCGCGCTCGGCGACGCCGCGCTCGAGCAGCAGCCGCCGCGCGGCGTCCTGCGTCTCGCGCACCAGATGCTCCGGATCGATCGGGCTCTCGAGTCCGCGGCGGAGCGCGCGCTTCACGCGCTGGTAGAAATCGCTGAACAGCGATGCCTTCCAGGAATTCCACAGCTTCGGATTCGTGGCGCGCACGTCCGCGCAGGTGAGCACGTAGAGGTAGTCGAGGTGCGTCTCATCGCCGACCTTGTGCGCGAACGCATTGATGACCTGCGGATCGCCGATGTCCTGCTTCTGGGAGGTGATCGAGAGGGCGAGGTGATTGCGCACCAGCCAGGCGACCAGGCGCGCGTCGTACTGCGACAGACCCTGCTCGAGACAGAAGGCCTCGGCCTCGACGGCGCCGAGCTCGGAATGATCGCCGCCGCGGCCCTTGGCGATGTCGTGGAAGAGCGCCGCGAGGTAGGCGATCTCGCTCTTCGGCAGCTGCTGCATGACACGCGAGGCTTCCGGGAGCTCCTGATCGTAGCGCGGTATCGCGAAGCGGCGCAGATTGCTCACCACGAACAGCGTGTGCGCGTCGACCGTGTAGGCGTGGAACAGGTCGTACTGCATGCGCCCGACGACGCGCCCGAAGGCGGGGATGTAGCGGCCGAGCACGCCGTAGGTATTCATGCGTCGCAGCTCGTGCGTGACGCCGACCGGGGAGCGCAGGATCTCGAGGAACAGACGGTGATGGCGCGGGTTCTGCCGGAACTCCTCGTCGATGAGCCACAGGCTCTTCGCCACCGCGCGCATGGTCGAGGCGCGCACGCCGTGGAGTCCCTCGTTCTGCTGCAGCAGCGCGAACAGCTCGAGGAGCGCCGAGGGGCTGCGCTGGAAGACGTCCTCGCTGACCGCTTCGAGGGAGCCGTTGCGCACCTGGAAGCGCGCATTCAGCGGCCGCGGCGGCTCGCTCTCGGAGAGGATCGCTTCGCGGAACAGCTGCAGCAGGAGCTCATTCAGCAGGCTCACGTCCATGACCGTGCGGTAGTAGCGCTGCATGAACTGCTCGACCGCGAGCGTGTAGGAGGCGTCCTGATAGCCGAAGCTCTGCGCCAGGCGGATCTGGTAGTCGAACAGCAGCCGGTCCTCGCGCCGCCCGGTGAGGGTGTGAAGCCCGAAGCGCACCTTCCACAGAAACGCCTGCGCCTGCTCGAGGCGGCGCAGCTCCGCGACCGTGAGGAACCCGTGGGTCGCGAGCCCGTCGAGGGTCTCGGCGCCGAAGTGACGCTTCGCGACCCAGGCGATGGTCTGGATGTCGCGCAGCCCCCCGGGCCCGGTCTTGACGTTGGGCTCGAGGTTGTAGGCGGTGTCGTTGGCCTTCAAGTGCCGCGCGGCCTGCTCGCGCACCTTGGCCTCGAAGAACTGCTTCACCGGCCAGAGTCGCTCGGGCGCGAGAGCCTGGCGCATGGCGGCGAGCAGCTGCGCGACGCCCGCGACGAGGCGCGCCTCGAGCAGCGTCGTCATGACACCGACGTCGCCGACGCATTCCTCGGCGCACTCGGCCACCGTGCGCACGCTGTGACCGACCTCGAGGCCGATGTCCCAGAGGAACGCGACCAGCGCCTCGATCGCGCCGCCGCCGCGCGGGTCGGGCGAGCGCGGCGCGAGCAGCAGGATGTCAATGTCGGAGCAGGGGTGGAGCTCCGCGCGCCCGTAGCCGCCCACCGCCACCAGAGCCCAGCCGGGAAGCGCGGCGCAGTGGCGGCTCCACGCCTCGCGCAGCACCGTATCGACGAGCGCGGCGCGCGAGTGGACGAGCTCCTCGACGGGCTCCGAGGCGAGGAAGCGCGCCTTGAGCTCCTCGTGGGCCGAGCGCAGGAGCTCGCGCCACGCGGCCGGCTCGCGCCCGGCGGCGAGCCGTGCCGGGAGAGTCTCGAGCAGCGGCCAGGAGATCGGCGGGGGCGTGGCGGGACGCGTTTCCTCGAGCAGCTCGGAGTCCCAGGCACCCATGTGCGGGCGGCTAGTGATCCGCGCCGTTCGCGGGCAGGGTGAGCACCTCGCTCCCCGTCTCGGTCACGAGCACCGTGTGCTCCCACTGGGCGGAGAGCGAGTGGTCCTTGGTGACGACGGTCCAGCCGTCGGGGAGCAAGCGCACGTGGCGTTTGCCGGCGTTCACCATCGGCTCGATGGTGAAGGTCATGCCGGGCTCGAGCTCGAGTCCCGTGCCGGGCTCGCCATAGTGCAGCACCTGCGGGTCCTCGTGATAGACGCGCCCGATGCCGTGACCGCAGTACTCGCGCACCACCGAATAGTCGTTCCCCTCGACGAAGCTCTGGATGGCGTGGCCTATGTCGCCGAGGCGCGCCCCGGGCCGCACCGCCTCGATGCCGCGCCACATGGCCGCGAAGCACGTTTCGGAGAGACGCTGCGCGTGCGGCGCCGCCTTGCCCACGAGGTACATGCGGCTGGTGTCGCCGTGGAAGCCGTCGCGGATCACCGTGACGTCGATATTGACGATATCGCCGGCCTTCAGCCGGCGGTCATTCGGGATGCCGTGGCAGACCACGTGGTTCACCGAGCTGCAGATGGTCTTCGGGAAGCCGCGGTAGTTGAGGTTCGCGGGCACCGAGCGCTGCACGTTCACGATGTAGTCGTGGCAGAGCCGGTCGAGCTCTTCCGTGGTCACCCCCGGCACCACGTGCTCGCCGATCATGTCGAGCACGTCGGCCGCCAGGCGCCCGGCGACCCGCATTTTCTCCTGCTCCTCGGGGGTCTTGATCGTGACGTGCATAGGGGTGCGAAATGGGGTTGCGGCGCCACCGGAACAAGGGCGCGCCAGGCAAGCGTAAGACATTGTTCCAACGAGGTCTTCATGGTATAAAGCGCGGCCTTTTTTGGCAACGCAACCCACACGCGCATCGGTAACTCGCTGACTGGGTGTCCTCCTTGGGTCTGAGGCCTCGCGGCCCGCCGGAGGATGGTCAGGGGGATGCGCGGAGGCTCAACCCGCACAGGAGTTTCTTCATGCCCGGCGTGTCCATGCGACAGATGCTGGAGGCGGGAGTCCACTTCGGACATCAGACCCGCTTCTGGAACCCGAAGATGGCCCCCTTCATCTTCGGCGAGCGGAACAGGATCCACATCATCAATCTCGAGAAGACGCAGCCGATGTACTCGGAGGCTGCGCAGTTCATCCGGGGAGTGATCGCCGATGGCGGCAAGGTGCTGTTCGTCGGCACCAAGCGCTCGGCGCGCGAGTCGATCCAGAAGGAAGCCGAGCGCGCCCTGCAGCCCTACGTGAACCAGCGCTGGCTCGGCGGCATGCTCACGAACTTCAAGACCATCCGCCAGTCGATCAAGCGGCTCTCGGAGATCCGCGAGCTCGCCGCCTCGGGCGCGCTCGAGAAGCGCGGCAAGAAGGAGGCGACCCAGCTGCGACGCGAGATGGACAAGCTCGAGAGGAGCCTCGGCGGCATCCAGAGCATGGAGTCGCTTCCCGATGCGCTCTTCGTGGTCGACGTCGGACACGAGATCATCGCGATTCACGAGGCGAAAAAGCTCGGCATCCCGGTGGTGGCCGTGGTCGACACCAACTGCTCGCCCGACGGCATCGATTACGTGATCCCGGGCAACGACGACGCCATGCGCGCGATCCAGCTGTACGCCGCCGGCATCGCCGACGCGGTGCTCGAGGGCAAGGAAGCGGTGCCCCAGGTCGCGGTCGGCGAGGACGAGTTCGTCGAGCTCGATGAGGCGGGCAACCCGCGCAAGAAGGCGGCGCGCGCCGCCAGGCGGCCTCAGGCCGCCGTGCGCAAGAAGGCGCCGGCGCGGCGCAAGCTCCCGCCGGTGAAGCCCCTCGCGCCCGCTGCCGCCAAGGAGCTGACCGCGGAGGAGCTGCCCGCGGAGGATGATGAGCTCGAGGCCGAGGAGGCGGCCGAGGCCGCCGCCGCGGCCGCGGGCGTCGCCCCCGTCTCCGACACCCTGACGCGCCGGCCGAGCGTGAGCGTTGGCCGGCGCAAGGGCCGCGGCCCCGCCGGCCCCGGCTCGGGCGAATAGCGTCGGCAATCCTTAAGCTCCCGAGGACCCGCAATCCCCATGAACATCACAGCAGATGCAGTCAGACAGCTCCGCGAGCGCACCGGCGCCGGCATGATGGAGTGCAAGAAGGCGCTGGTCGAGACCAAGGGCGACCTCGATGCCGCCGCGGAGCTCATGCGCCGCCAAGGGCTCGCCAAGGCCGACAGGAAGGCCGCGCGCGTGGCCGCCGAGGGCGTGATCGTCATCGAGCGCAGCGCGGATGCGCGCGCCGCCGCCATGGTCGAGATCAACTGCGAGACCGACTTCGTCGCCCGCGGCGACGACTTCCGCGCCTTCGCCAAGGCGGTGGGCGAGGCGGCGCTCAAGGCGCGCGCGGCGGACCTGGCCGTGCTGCTCGAGACCAGGCTCGGCTCGGGTGAGAGCGTCGAGGAGCGCCGGCGCGCGCTCATCGCGAAGATCGGCGAGAACATCAGCGTGCGCCGCGTGGCGCTGCTCAGCGCCCCGGAGCACCTCGGCGCCTACGTGCACGGCACACGCATCGGCGCGCTCGTCGCGCTCAAGGGAGGGAGCGCGGAGCTCGCGCGGGATCTGGCGATGCACGTGTCGTGGAGCAATCCCCGCTATCTCTCCACGACGCACGTGCCGGCCGAGGTGGTGGCGAGCGAGCGCGACATTCTCACCCAGCAGGCCAAGAGCGAGGGCAAGCCGCCGGAGATCGTCGCCAAGATGGTCGAAGGGCGCTTGCGCAAGGCGTTGAACGAGGTCACCCTCGCCGGACAGGCGTTCGTCAAGGATCCGGACGTCTCCATCGAGAAGCTCCTGAAGAGCGCCGGGGCCGAGGTGGTGGCGTTCGAGCGCTTCGAGGTCGGCGCTGGTCTCGACAAGAAAACCGAGGATTTCGTCGCCGACGTGATGGCTCAGGTCAAGGGCAAGGACAAGGGCAAGGACACGAAGGTGCACTGAGGAGGCGACTCGTCGATTTCGTGGGACCCCGCCGAGCGCGGGGTTTTTTCCATCGGCGGAGGTGTTGAGATGACGCGAGCCACGGTGCGCTACTCGAGGATCCTGGTGAAGCTCTCGGGTGAGGCCCTGATGGGCGACGGGGACTACGGCATCGAGCCGGCGGTCATCCGGCGCATCGCGGGGGAGCTGCAGGAGATCCGTGAGATGGATGTCCAGCTCGCGCTCGTGATCGGCGGCGGCAACATCTTCCGCGGCGCGGGACTCGCGCGTGCCGGCATGGACCGCGTGGCGGCCGACCACATGGGCATGCTCGCCACGGTGATGAACGCGCTCGCACTGCAGGATGCCCTCGAGGGCCTCGGGCTGTACGCGCGCGTCATGTCCGCGATCCGCATCAACGAAGTCTGCGAGGACTACATCCGGCGCCGCGCCGTGCGCCACCTGGAGAAGGGACGCGTGACGATCTTCGCCGCCGGCACCGGGAATCCCTTTTTCACCACCGACACGGCGGCGGCGCTGCGCGCCATCGAGATCAACGCCGACGTGCTGCTGAAAGCCACCAAGGTGAACGGGGTGTACTCCGACGACCCCTTGCGCAACCCTTCCGCCCTCCGCTACACACACCTGACTTTCGACAAGGTGCTCGCCGACAAGCTCAACGTCATGGATGCCACCGCCATCGTCATGTGCCGCGACAACCGCTTGCCTTTGCGGGTGTTCAATCTCAACAATCCGGGGGATCTCACCCGCATCGTGCGCGGGGAGGAAGTCGGCACGGCCGTGACGTTCGAGTGAGCGGCCCGGGGCGCGCCGTATCGAGGAGACGCAACCATGCTCGAAGACCTCAAGAAGGACGCGCGCGAGCGCATGAGCAAGTGTGTTCAGACCTTCCAGGCGGATCTGAAGAAGCTGCGTACCGGACGGGCGCACCCGAGCCTCGTCGAGCACCTGAAGGTCGACTATTACGGCTCGGAGGTGCCGCTGCAGCAGGTGGCGAGCATCGCGGTCGAGGAGGGTCGGACGCTCGTCATCTCCCCGTGGGAGAAGAGCGTGGTGCAGGCGATCGAGAAGGCGATCTTCAAGTCGGACCTCGGGCTCACGCCGATGACCGCGGGCACCGTGATCCGCATTCCCATGCCGCCGCTCACCGAGGAGCGACGCCGCGAGATCACGAAGGTGCTCCGGCACGATGCGGAGAACGCCCGGGTCGCGGTGCGCAACGTGCGCCGCGACGTCATGAACCACATCAAGGAGCAGCTGAAGGAAAAACTGGTGTCTCAGGACGACGAGCGCCGCGCCGAGACCGAGGTGCAGAAGCTCACCGACAAGCACATCGCCGACATCGAGGCGCTGCTCGCCGCGAAGGAAAAGGAGGTCATGCAGATCTGATGGACGCCGCCACCGCAAAGCCCGTACCGAGGCACATCGCGATCACCATGGACGGCAACGGCCGCTGGGCGGCCGCGCGCGCTCTGCCGCGTCCGGCCGGGCACCGCGCGGGGCTCAAGCCCGTGCGCATGTGCGTCGAGGAGTGCGCGCGGCGCGACGTCGAGGCGCTCACGCTCTTCGCCTTCTCGAGCGAGAACTGGGGACGGCCCGCGGACGAGGTGGGGAGCCTGATGGGCCTCTTCATCGAGGCGCTCGAGCGCGAGGTCGAGGAGCTGCACGGGCAAGGGGTGCGGCTCAGGTTCATCGGCGAGCGCCGCAATCTCTCCGTACGGCTGCAGGGCCGCATCGCCGCCGCCGAGGAGCTCACCCGCGCCAATGCGGGCCTCAAGCTCCAGGTCGCGGTCAGCTATGGGGGGCGCTGGGATATCATTCAGGCAGCTCAAAGACTTGCGAGGGAATGCTCGAGCGGGGCTCTGCGACCGGAGGAGATCAGCGAGGCAGTCTTCGGCTCGAGTCTCGCTCTCGGGGGAGTGCCGGAGGCGGAGCTGCTGATCCGAACCGGAGGCGAGTACCGCATCAGCAACTTCCTGCTCTGGGAGCTCGCGTACGCGGAGCTGTATTTCACATCGAGGCTATGGCCGGATTTCTCCGTGGGGGATCTCGAGGAAGCGCTCGGGTTCTTCGCCGGCCGCGAGCGGCGCTTCGGCCAACTGTCGGCGCAATGTCCGGCGGCGGCGAAAGGCTAAGGGCACCGTGAGCGAGGCGCTGCGCACACGGGTGCTCACCGCGGTGGTGCTGGCGGCGGTGCTGCTGGCGGTGGTGCTGTGGCTGCCGGCGTGGGCGACGCGCGCGGTGGTGACCGCGGTGGTGCTCGCCGGAGCCTGGGAATGGTCCGCGTTCCTGCGCGTCCCCGCCACGAGCGCGCGCGGCGCGTACGTGCTGCTGGTCGCGGCCCTGCTGGCGCTCGCCTGGCGCGTCTCGGCGAGCCCCGGCGGGCGCTCGCTCCTGCTCGCGGTGGCGGTGCTCTGGTGGCTGACCGCGCTCCTTTGGATCGCGTTCGCGCCGCGGCGCGTCTCGCCCTGGTCGGCCGGGGCCGCCGGGATCCTGGCGCTGGTGCCGGCGTGGGTCGCGCTGGCGCGCCTGCGGTACGCGCCGCCGCAGGGCGCCGAATGGGTGCTGTTCGCGTTCGTGCTCGTGTGGATGGCCGATATCGGCGCTTTCTTCTGCGGCCGGCGCTTCGGACGCATCCGGCTCGCGCCCGAAGTGTCGCCCGGCAAGACCTGGGAGGGAGTGTTGGGAGGGATCGGACTGAGCGCGCTGGTCGCGGTCGGGGGGAGCCTCTGGTTCCGCGTGCCGCTGCTCATGTTTCTGCCGCTGTGCGTGACCGCGGTCGGCTTCTCGATCATCGGCGACCTCACCGAGAGTCTCTTGAAGCGCTTCGCGGGCATGAAGGACAGCGGCAGCGTGTTTCCCGGGCACGGCGGAGTCATGGATCGCATCGACAGTCTGACGGGAGCGGCCCCGGTGCTGCTGCTCGGCCTGACGCTGCTCGGAGTCGTGAGGTGATCGGCGTCGCGGTGCTCGGCTCGACCGGCTCGGTGGGCGAGAGCACCCTCGACGTGCTCGCGCGGCATCGCGACCGGTTCCGCCTGGTGGCGATCGCCGCGAACAGCAACTCCGGGAGGCTCGCGCAGCAGGTGCGCACCTGGCAGCCGGACTACGCGGCGCTCGCCGACGAGCGCGCGGCCGCGCAGCTGCGCGCCCTCGTCGGCGGGGCGGCCCCGCGGACGCGTCTGCTCGCCGGCGCTGCGGCGCTGGACGAGATCGCGCAGGCGCCCGAGGTCGAGTGTGTCATGGCCGCGATTGTGGGCGCCGCGGGCCTGCGTTCCACTCTGGCGGCGGCCCGCGCCGGCAAGCGGCTGCTGCTCGCGAACAAGGAAGCCCTCGTGATGGCCGGCCCGCTGCTGCTGAAGGAAGTGGGCCGCTCGGGGGCGACGCTGCTGCCGATCGACAGCGAGCACAACGCGATCTTCCAGTGCCTGCCGCCGCCCGTGAGCCCCGGCGTGGCGCCGCCGGGGGTGCGGCGGCTGCTGCTCACAGCCTCCGGCGGGCCGTTCCGCGATACCCCGCGCGAGGCGCTCGATGCGGTCACACCCGAGGCCGCGATCGCGCACCCCAACTGGATCATGGGCCGCAAGATCTCGGTCGACTCCGCTACCCTCATGAACAAGGGACTGGAGCTCATCGAGGCGTGCCTGCTGTTCGGGGTGACGCCGGCGCAGGTCGAGATCCTGCTGCACCCGCAGAGCATCGTCCACTCGATGGTCGAATACGTCGACGGCTCGGTGCTCGCGCAGCTCTCGGCGCCCGACATGCGCACGCCGATCGCGCACGCGCTCGGTTGGCCGGCGAGGATCGGCTCGGGAGTCGAATTCCTCGACCTGCTCAAGGCGGGACGGCTCGATTTCCGCGCTCCCGACAGCGACAAGTTTCCGTGCCTCGCGCTGGCGGAGGCCGCCGCGCGCGCCGGCGGACTGCACCCCGTCGTGCTCAATGCCGCGAACGAAGTGGCGGTCGAGGCGTTCCTCGAGCGCCGATTGAACTTTCCCGGCATCGCTGCGGTCATTGAAGCGGTAGTTGAGCGGGGCGCCGGAGGGGGAGCGATCGGCGGGCTCGAGGACGTGCTGGCCGCCGACGCGGAGAGCCGCTTTCGCGCGCGTGAGCGGATCGTCGACATCACGAGAAACGAATCGAATAGAGGCGCTCACGCATGAGTCTCGTCTGGTACGCGGTGTGGTTCGTGGTCGCCGTGGGAGTTCTCGTCACGGTGCACGAGTTCGGGCATTTCTGGGTCGCGCGGCGGCTCGGCTTCAAGGTGCTGCGCTTCTCGGTCGGTTTCGGCCGGCCGCTGCTCAAGCGCATCGCCGGCGCCGATCGCATCGAATACGTGGTGGCGGCGGTGCCGCTCGGCGGCTACGTGAAGCTGCTCGACGAGCGCGAGGGTCCCGTGGCGCCGCACGAGCTCTCGCGCTCCTTCACGCGCCGGCCGCCGTGGCAGCGCATCGTGGTGCTGCTCGCGGGTCCCGCCTTCAACATCCTGTTCGCGGTGCTGGTGCTGTGGGGGATGCTGTGGGCGAACGGCGTCACCGAGATCCGGCCGCTCGTCGGCGAGGTTGTTTCGGGCTCGGTGGCCGCCGCGGCGGGCCTGCGCCCGGGAGACGAGATCCGCGCCGTCAACGGCGCCGCCGTGGCGGGCGAGCGCGACGTGGTGTTTGGGCTGCTCGACGCCATGAGCTCGCGTGGGGAAGCGGATCTCGCCGTGCGCGCGAGCTCGGGCGAGCTGCGCTCCGCGAGACTGCGCGTGCCGGACGCCGAACAGCGCCGCCGCCTCACCGAGCCGGCGGAGCTCTTTCGCGGACTCGGATTCACGTTCTGGACGCCGCCGCTGCCGCCGGTGCTCGGGCAGGTGATGCCCGACGGGCCGGCGGCGCGCGCGGGCTTGCGCGCCGGGGACCTCATCGAGGCGATCGACGGCACTTCCGTGCACGACTTCCGCGAGATCGTCGCGCTGATCAGCGCCCACCCCGGCGAGCGGGTGACCATCGACTACGCCCGAGGCGGGGTCGCCCACCGCGTGCAGCTCGAGGTCCAGAGCGAGCCGGTGGGCGGCAAGCGCCTGGGGCGCATCCATGTCATGCAGCCCAAGGGCTCGGGCTACCCGGAGAGCATGCTGCGGCACACCGATCTCGGTCCCGCCGTCGCGCTCGCGCGCGCCGGCGGGGAGGCCTGGACCATGACCGTGCTCCAGGCGCGCCTCTTCTGGCGGATGCTCCTCGGGCGCGTGTCGCTGAAGAACCTGAGCGGCCCGCTGTCGATCGCCGAGTTCGCCGGCGACTCGGCCGAGGCAGGCCTCGCGCCGTTTCTCGGCTTCCTGGTGCTGATCTCGCTGTCGCTGGGATTCCTCAACCTGCTGCCGATTCCGATCCTGGACGGCGGACAGATCGTGTTCCAGCTGGTGGAGTGGCTGAAGGGCAGCCCCTTGTCGGAGCGCGCGCAGGCTCTGGGACAGCAGCTCGGCATCGCGCTCCTCATCGTTCTGATGGGTGTCGCGCTCTACAACGACATCGCGCGCCAGTTCGGTTGACGCTGTCCCGCACCGCACGGGGCCGCGGCGGCAGAGCTTTCGCTTTCGGGGTGCGCCTTGGTGCGCGCTCAAAGGGGGATGGGGTGGCTGAAGAATGAAAACGCGCGTGGCCGTCGCCGCAGCTGTGCTCGCGGTGCGGTGTGCGCTCACCGCCGCACAGACGCCAACGGTGCCACCGGCGCCAGCGGTGCCACCGGCGCCAGCGATGCCACCGACACCAGCGATGCCACCGACACCAGCGATGCCACCGACGCCAGCGGGCCTGGCCGACTTCGTCGTCGGCGATATCCGGGTCGAGGGCCTGCAGCGCGTTTCCGAGGGCACGGTCTACAACTACCTGCCGGTGAACATCGGCGATCACATTACCCCGCAGCGCGCGCGCGAGGCGATCCGCGCGCTGTACGCCACCGGCTTCTTCCGCGACGTGCAGCTGCGCCGCGACGGCAACACCCTCATCGTCGTGGTGCTCGAGCGTCCCTCCATCGAGAGCTTCGAGATCACCGGCAACAAGGACATCAAGACCGAGGATCTGCAGAAATCCTTGCGCAACGTGGGCCTCGCCACCGGCAAGACCTTCGACCGCTCGGTGCTGGAAGACGTCACCCAGTACCTCACCGACCAGTACTTCGCCCGCGGCAAGTACGGCGTGAAGATCGATTCGCACGTCGAGGAGGAGACCGGCAACCGCGTCAAGATCAAGATCGAGATCAAGGAAGGCGCGCGCGCCAAGATCCGCCAGATAAACCTCGTGGGCGCCACGCGTTTCCCGCAGAAGGAGATCCTGCAGACGCTCGAGCTCAAGACTCCCAACTGGCTCTCCTGGTACCGCCAGGACGACCGCTACTCGCGCGAATCGCTGCAGGGCGATCTGGAGAAGATCCGCAACTACTACATGGATCGCGGCTACGCGAACTTTCAGCTCGCATCCACGCAGGTGGCGATCGCTCCCGAGAAGGAAGACATCTTCATCACCGTCAACATCGACGAGGGCCAGGTCTACAGGGTGTCGCAGATCAAGCTGGCCGGCACCTTCGTGGTTCCGCAGGCGCAGCTCGAGCAGCTGCTGCTGATACGTCCGGGCCAGACCTTCAACCGCAAGCTCATCACGTCCTCTCAGGAGCTGATGCAGAACCGCATGGGCCGCGACGGCTACGCCTTCGCCAAGGTCGAGCCGGTGCCGACCGCCGACAACGCCAATCACACCGTGGCGCTCACCTTCTTCATCGATCCGGGCAACCGCGTGTACGTGCGCAACATCAGCTTCGCGGGCGCCAACCGCATCAACGACGAGGTGCTGCGCCGCGAGATGCGCCAGCTCGAGGGCGGCTGGCTCTCGAACACCTCCCTCGAGCGCTCCAAGCAGCGCATCCAGCGCCTGCCGTACGTGAAGAGCGTCGAGTTCGAGACCACCCCCGTGGCCGGCTCCCCGGACCTCGTGGACGTGAGCTACAAGATCGAGGAGGGACCTGCGTCGCAGCTCTCCGGCGGCATCGGCTACTCGGAGACCTACCGCTTCATGCTGAACGGCAGCTACGCGGACGCCGATTTCCTCGGCACGGGGCAGCGCATCGCGGTCAACTTGAACGGCGGCGCCTTCAGCAAGGTGTACAGCGTCTCGCACACCAACCCGTACACCAACATCGACAACCTGCAGCGCACGATCTCGGTCAGCTACAGCGACGTGACCCAGTTCGTCTCCTCGTCGTCGAACTTCTCCTCGCGCACGCTCACCTTCGGGCCGACCTGGGCGTACCCGATCGCGGAGACCATGTACCTGCGCGCCGGCGCGGCCTTCGAGAGCTCGCAGCTGCTTACCAACCAGCTCAGCAGCGCGCTGCAGGCGCAGCAGTGGGTGCAGCAGAACGGCCATCCCTACAACCGTATCGCGCACGACGACTCGACCAACAACGAGTACGTCTTCTACGGCAGCAACTTCAAGAGCGTCGAGCTCGTGACGGGCTGGGACTGGGACACGCGCAACCGCACCCTGTTCGCGGACCGCGGCATGCGCCACTCCCTTTCCTTCTCCGCCACCGTCCCCGGGAGCGACGTCAAGTACTGGATCGGCAACTACACCTTCCTCAGGTACGTGCCCGTGTACCGCGCCCTGACGCTCTCGTTCCTCGCCGGTGTCGACTACGGCGCGCCCCTCGGCAGCACCACCGCGATTCCGCCCTACCGGCAGTTCTTCGGAGGGGGCCCGGACTCGGTGCGCGGCTTCCGCGAGAGCCGCCTGGGTCCGAAGGACCAGTTCGGCAATCCCTATGGCGGGAATTTCCGCATCGTTAGCCAGAACGAGCTCATCTTACCGATGCCGTCCAAGTGGGCGCAGACGGCGCGCGTCAGCGCCTTCTTCGACATCGGCAACGTGTTCCAGACCGGCAACAAGCTGAAGTTCTTCGGCCCGGACGGGTCGACGGTCGACAATTACCACTTCAGCACCAAGGAGCTCAAACGCTCGGTGGGGCTCGCGGTGCAGTGGCTCGCACCGCTCGGGCTCTTCCGCTTCAGCTTCGGAGTGCCGCTGAACGCCCGGCACGGCGACCCGCAGCTGCACGGCTGGGGCGACGAGACCGAGGGCTTCCAGTTCTCGGTCGGCAACGCCTTCTAGAGCCGCATGCAGGAAAGAATCGAGCCGCCTGGACGGTTTCTACGCGATACTAAGCCTCGGGCCCCCGCGGCGGCTTGTCCCGGCGGGTTCGTTAACAACCACAGACGAGGTGGGTAGTTCCGTGAAGCGTGTGATCAGCAGCAAGTGGTGGATCGGGCTCATTGCAGCCGGCGGCGCTCTGGGTGCGCTGCCGGCATCGGCCGAAACGAAGATCGGTGTCGTCGACCCGACGCGGCTCCTCGAGGACTCGCCCCAGGGCAAGGCGGCGAGCGAATCGATGCGCGCGGAGTTCGCGCCGCGCCAGCGCACGCTCCAGGCGCAGGAGCAGGCCCTGAAGGCGAGACAGGAGAAGCTGCAGAAGGACGGCGCCACCATGACCGACGATCAGCGGGTGCGCGCCGAGAAGGAGTTGCGCGACTCGGCGCGCGAGCTCGAGCGCGCGCGCGGCGAATTCAACGACGATGCCACGGCGAAGCGCAACGAGGAGATGTCGCGGCTGCAGAAGACACTCGGCGAGGAAGTGCGCAGCTACGCGAAGGCGCAGAACTACGATCTGATTCTCACCGGCGAGAGCGTGGTCTACGCGGCTCCCGCGTACGACATCACGCCGGCGATCCTCGCGGCGCTTCAGGCGCGCAGCGCCGCCGCGCCCGCGACTCTCGCCGCGCCCGCGACTCCCGCCGCGCCCGCGGCCGCCAAGCCCGCGCCGCCGGCCAAGCCCGAGAAGCACTGACCGCGGGTGCGGCCGCGCGGGGCTTCGCGAGAACTCGCCATGTCGGTGTCGCTGGGGGAGCTTGCGGTCCGCTTCGGCTGCGAGCTGCGCGGCGATCCTGACAGGCGGGTCGAGCACGTCGCGACGCTCGCGAACGCCGACGAGCGCTCGCTCGCCTTCCTCGCCAACCCGCGCTACCGGCAGCAGCTCGTCGCCACGCGCGCCGCAGCGGTGGTGCTCGGCGGGGCGAGCGCCGCCGAGTGTCCGACCGCGATGCTCCTGAGCGAGAACCCCTACGCGACCTACGCGCGCATCGCCGCGGTGCTCCATCCGCTGCCGGCGGTGGTGCCCGGGGTGCACCCGACCGCGCTCGTCTCTCCCGGCGCGCGCGTCGATCCGAGCGCGCAGCTCTCGGCCTACTGCACGATCGGCGAGCGGGTCGTGGTCGGCGCCCGCAGCTTCATCGGTCCGCACTCGATCCTCGCCGAGGGTGCCACGCTTGCCGCCGACGTGCGGCTCACTGCGCGCGTGACGCTGGGACCGCGCGTGTCGGTCGGCGCGCGCTCGGTGCTGCAGCCCGGGGTGGTGATCGGCGGCGACGGCTTCGGTTTCGCGCCCGAGCACGGCGCCTGGCTCAAGGTGCCGCAGCTCGGCACGGTGCGCATCGGCGACGACGTCGAGATCGGAGCCAACACCACTATCGACCGCGGCGCCATCGACGACACGGTGATCGAGGAGGGTGTCAAGCTCGACAACCTCATCATGATCGGGCACAACGTGCGCATCGGCGCGCACAGCGCGCTCGCCGCCTGCGTCGCCGTGGCCGGCAGCACCACGATCGGCAAGCGCTGCATGATCGGCGGCCTCTCCGGCTTCGCCGGCCATCTCACCATCGCCGACGACGTGGTCATCACCGGCTATTCGGCGGTCACGCACTCGATCGCGAGACCGGGTGTATATTCCGGCACCCTGCCGGTCGAAGAAGCGCACGCCTGGCGCCGGTTGGTGGCGCGCTTCAAACGCAGCGGATTGCTCGCGACCCGTGTGCGCAGGCTGGAGCGCGCCGCGGGCCTGAAATCCGATCAGGAAGAGCCTCATGACTGAGCCGGTTGACCTCGACATCCAGGCGATCCTCGAGCGCCTGCCGCATCGCTATCCGTTCCTGCTCGTCGACCGGGTGCTCGAGTGCCGTCCCGGGGAGAGCATCCGCGCGCTCAAGAACGTCACCTACAACGAGCCGTACTTCCAGGGCCACTTCCCGTCCCGGCCGGTGATGCCGGGCGTCATCATCATCGAGGCACTCGCCCAGGCCGCCGGGATCCTGTGCTTCGTGACCGCCGGCGTGATTCCCGACGCGGAGACGCGCTTCTACTTCGTCGGCATCGACAAGGCGCGCTTCCGCCGCCCGGTCGTGCCGGGGGACCAGCTGGTGCTGACGGCGCAGTTCGAGCGCGCCCTGAAGGGCATCTGGAAGGTCTCGACCGCGGCCTTCGTCGGGGATCAGGAGGTCGCGCATGCGGAGATGATGGTGGCGCCGGAGGCCTCCAAGTGATCGATGCGCGCGCCATCGTGTCCCCCGAGGCCGAGCTCGCCTCCGATGTCAGCGTCGGGCCCTTCAGCATCATCGGCCCCCGGGTGCAGCTCGGACCGCGCACGGTGGTCGGTCCGCACGCGGTGATCAACGGGCCGACCCGCATCGGCGCCGACAACCGCATCTTCCAGTTCGCCTCGATCGGGGACGCGCCGCAGGACAAGAAGTACCAGGGCGAGCCGACCCGGCTCGAGATCGGCGATCGCAACGTGTTTCGCGAGAGCTGCACCATCAACCGCGGCACGACCCTCGACAAGGGCGTGACGGTGATCGGCAGCGACAACCTGTTCATGGCCTTCTCGCACGTCGCGCACGACTGCGTGGTCGGCGATAAGACGGTCTTCGCCAACTGCGCCGCGCTCGGCGGGCATGTCGAGATCGGCGACTGGGTGATCCTCGGCGGGCTGACCGCCGTGCACCAGCACACCAGGATCGGGGCGCACGCCTTCCTCGCCGGCGGCGCGATCGTCAGGAGCGACGTGCCGCCCTACGTGATGGTCGCGGGCAACCCGGCCGCGCCGCACGCGGTGAACTCAGAGGGCCTGAAACGCCGCGGATTCACCGAGGAGCAGATCCGCAACATCCGCGACGCCTACCGCATCGTCTACCGCTCGGATCTGAAGCTCTCCGAGGCGCTCGCGCGGCTCGCGCCGGAGGCGGAGCGGCATCCCGAGATCTGCGCGTTCGTCGACTTCATCCACGCCTCCACGCGCAGCCTCGCGCGATGAGCGCGGCGGTGCGCGCGGCACCGAGCGGCGTGCAGCGCCTGCGCGTCGGCTTCGTCGCCGGCGAGCATTCCGGGGACCAGCTGGGAGCGGCGCTGATCGCGGCGCTGCGCCAGCGGGTGCCCGGCCTCGAGTGCTTCGGGATCGCGGGCCCGAAGATGATCGCGGCGGGCTGCGAGGCCTGGTGGGGCGCGGAGCAGCTCTCCGTCATGGGTCTCGCCGAGGTGCTGCGCCACCTGCCGCGCCTGCTGCGATTGCGCGCCGCCGTGGCGCGGCGATTCCGCGAGGCGCGGCCCGACGTCTTCGTCGGCATCGACGCCCCGGAGTTCAACCTGTCGCTCGCCAGAGGGCTGAAGCGCGCCGGCGTCCGCACCGTGCAGTACGTGAGCCCGCAGGTGTGGGCGTGGCGGCAGGGCCGGGTGCGCAGCATCGCCCGCTCCTGCGATCTGGTGCTGTGTCTCTTGCCCTTCGAGGCGAAGTTCTACGCGCAGCACGGCGTGCGGGCGGCGTTCGTCGGACATCCGCTCGCCGATCAGATCCCGCTCGAGGTCGACCGTGAGGCGGCGCGGCGCGCGCTCGGCGTCGAGGCGGCCGCGCCCGTCGTGGCGCTGCTGCCGGGCAGCCGGCTGACCGAAGTCGTCCGTCTTGGAGCCCCGTTCGCGGCGGCCGCCGCGCACCTCGCCGCCCGCCGTCCGGGCTTTCGTTTCATCGCGCCCATGGCGAGCCCCGCGGTGCGGGAGCTCTTTGTGAAGCAAGTCGCGCAAGTGCCCGACGCGCCGGAGATCAGGCTGCTCGACGGGGAGGCGCAGCCCGCGCTGGCCGCCTGCGATGCGGCCCTCGTCGCCTCGGGAACCGCGACTCTCGAGGCGCTCTTGAGTGCTCGTCCGATGGTGGTGGCCTATCGGGTGAGTCCCCTCACGGCCTTCGCGCTCCGCACGCTCGCTCTGGTGAAGGTACGATACTTCTCGCAGCCGAACCTGCTCGCCGGCCGGCGCCTGGTGCCGGAGTTCTTTCAGGAGCAGGTGAGGGGCGCTGCGCTCGGGGACGCTCTGTTGCAGGAGCTCGAGGATCGCGGGCACGTGCGTGAGCTCGTCGAAGAATTCGCCGCCGTGCATCGGACGCTGCGCCGCGGCGGGGCTGCGCTCGCGGCGCAGGCGATCCTCGAGTGCGCCGCGCGCGCGAGCGCGCTTGGGGGGCCGCCGGCCATGAGCGCGGGGGGCGCCGATGGCGGGAGCTGAGCTCGCGCTCGCCCCTCCCCGGGAGCGGCGCGCTCGCGCACGCATCGCCGGCGTCGACGAGGCGGGTCGCGGACCGCTCGCGGGCCCGGTGGTGGCGGCGGCGGTGATCCTCGATCCGCGGCGGCGCATCCGGGGGCTCGCGGACTCGAAGCTGCTGACGGCTGAGGAGCGCGAGCGGCTCGCGCTCCTCATCCGCGCGCGCGCGCTCGCCTTCGGCATCGGCTGGGCGGATCGCGACGAGATCGATTGCCTCAACATTCTCGAGGCGACGCTGCTCGCGATGCGCCGCGCGCTGCTCGCGCTCCCGGTGTGCCCGACGCACGTGCAGGTCGACGGGAATCGTTGTCCGTGGCTCGCGGACCTGCCGCTGCCGTGCACGCTCGAGGCCATCGTGCGGGGCGATGCGCTGGTGGCGGCGATCAGCGCGGCTTCGATCCTGGCCAAGGTGCATCGCGATGCGATGATGCGCGCGCTCGATGCGTGCTATCCGGGCTTCGCGCTCGCCCGCCACAAGGGCTACGGCACGCCGGCGCACCTCGAGGCTCTCGCCCGCCGTCCCCCTTCGCCCCTGCACCGCCGCTCGTTCAGTCCGCTGCGGCGCTCCGGGGATACCTGAGAGTCCGATGTCGCAGGCTTTCGTCCATCTCCGGCTGCACACCGAATACTCGCTCAGCGACAGCGTCGTGCGGGTGCCGGAGCTCGTCGCCGCGGTGGCGGGGATGGGCATGGCGGCCGTGGCGGTGACCGACGAGGGGAATCTCTTCGCGATGGTGAAATTCTATCGCGCGGCGCTCAAGGCCGGTCTCAAGCCGATCGTCGGAGTCGACCTGCAGGTCGCGGAGGCGGGCGAGCCGCGGCAGCCGCCGACGCGAGTGACGCTGCTGTGTCAGTCGCCGGCCGGTTACCGGAATCTCACGCGCCTCGTGAGCCGCGCCTACCTCGAAGGACAGGAGCGCGGCACGGCGCGCATCGAGCGCGGCTGGCTCTCGCCGGACGCCCTCGAGGGCCTCATCGGCCTCTCCTGCGCCACCGAGGGCGACATCGGTCGGGCGCTCATTTCCGCGCGCGAGCGCGACGCCGAGCGCGCGCTCGATGCGTGGCAGGCGCTCCTCCCCGGGCGCTTCTATCTCGAGCTGCAACGCCTCGGCAAGCCCTTCGAGGAGACCTACATCGCCGGCGCGGTGGCGCTCGCCGCCCGGCGCGGCGCGCCGGTGGTGGCCACCAACGACGTGCGCTTCCTCGAGCCCGGGCAGTTCGAGTCGCACGAGGCGCGCGTCTGCATCCACGACGGCACGCTCCTCGCCGACACCGGCCGGGTGCGCCGTTATTCGCGCCAGCAGTACCTGCGCACGCCGCAGGAGATGGCGGCCCTGTTCGCCGACCTGCCCGAGGCGCTCGCCAACTCCGCCGAGATCGCGCGCCGCTCGAGCCTCCAGCTCACTCTCGGGGAAGTGCGGCTGCCGCAGTATCCGCTGCCCGCCGCGGTGAGCACCGAGGAATTCCTGCGCGAGGAAGCCGCGCGCGGCCTCGCGGCCCGCTTCGCCGCAAGCTCGGGCGCCCCGCTCCCTTATCGCGAGCGGCTCGAGCGCGAGCTCGCCGTGATCTGCCAGATGGGCTTCGCGGGCTACTTCCTCATCGTCGCCGACTTCATCCGCTGGGCGCGCGAGCACGGCGTGCCGGTGGGCCCCGGGCGCGGCTCGGGGGCGGGCTCGCTGGTCGCCTACAGCCTCAAGATCACCGATCTCGATCCGATCCGCTACGACCTGCTGTTCGAGCGCTTCCTCAACCCCGAGCGCGTCTCGCTGCCCGATTTCGACATCGATTTCTGCATGGACGGCCGCGACCGGGTCATCGAGTACGTCGCGCGCAAGTACGGCCGCGAGCGTGTGTCGCAGATCATCACCTACGGCACCATGGCGGCGAAGGCGGTGGTGCGCGACGTCGGCCGGGTGCTCGGCATGGCCTACGGCTACGTCGACCGCATCGCCAAGCTCATTCCCTTCGAGCTCGGCATCACGCTCGATGCCGCGCTCGAGCGCGAGCCGGAGCTCAAGCGCCTCTGTCAGAGCGAGGACGAGGTCCGAAATCTCATCGACCTGGCGCGCTCGCTCGAGGGGCTCACCCGCAACGCCGGCATGCACGCCGGCGGCGTGGTGATCGCCCCGTCGGCGCTCACCGATTTCACGCCGCTCTACCGCGACGCCGCCGGCGGAGCCGTGCTCACGCAGTTCGACAAGGACGACGTCGAGGCGGCGGGGCTCGTGAAGTTCGATTTCCTGGGTCTGCGCACGCTCACCATCATCGAGCGCGCCGTCGCGCTCCTCAATCGCGCACGGCCGCCGGAGGCGCTGCCGCTCGCCATGAGCGCGCTCCCGATGGACGATGCGCCCACCTACGCGCTGCTCAAGTCCTGCCGCACCACCGCGGTGTTCCAGCTCGAATCGCGCGGCATGAAGGACCTCATCCGGCGGCTGCAGCCGGATTGCTTCGAGGACATCGTGGCGCTGGTGGCCCTCTTCAGGCCGGGGCCGCTGCAGTCGGGCATGGTGGACGACTTCATCAACCGCAAGCACGCACCGCGCGAGGCGCCGATCGACTACCTGCATCCGAGCCTCGCACCCGTCCTCAAGCCCACCTACGGCGTGATCCTCTACCAGGAGCAGGTCATGCAGATCGCGCAGGTGCTCGCCGGGTACACGCTCGGCGGGGCGGATCTGCTGCGCCGCGCGATGGGCAAGAAGAGCCCCGAGGAGATGGCGCAGCAGCGCTCGGTGTTCGTCGGCGGCGCGGTGGCGCGCGGTGTGCGCGAGGGCCTCGCGGCGCACATCTTCGATCTGATGGAGAAGTTCGCCGGCTACGGCTTCAACAAATCGCACTCGGCCGCCTACGCGCTGCTCGCGTATCAGACGGCGTACCTGAAGGCCCATTGGCCCGCGGAGTTCATGGCGGCCGTGCTCTCGGCCGACATGGATCACACCGACAAGGTGGTGACGCTCATCAAGGAGTGCAGCGACATGGGACTCGCGGTGCTGCCGCCGGATGTCAACGCCTCGAGCTACGAGTTCACGGCCTGCGGCGAGAGGAGCATCCGCTACGGCCTCGGCGCGGTGCGCGGTGTGGGCCAGGGCGCGGTCGAGGCGCTGATCGTCGAGCGCAGCGCGCGCGGTGCGTTCACGTCGCTGGAGGATCTGTGTCGCCGGCTGGATCTGCAGAAGGTCAACCGGCGGGTGCTGGAAGCGCTGCTGCGCTCCGGCAGCCTCGATGGCCTCGGCGCCACTCGCGCAACCCTCATGGAGCGCCTGGGCCGAGCCATGCACCTAGGCGACCAGAGGAGCCGCGCCCATCAGGCGGGACAGAACGACCTCTTCGGCCTCGCGAGCGAGGAGGGCGCGGCCGCCGCGCCCGCCCCCGGGAGCGCCGTGGTCCTGCCGGAGTGGGGCGAGGCGGTGCGCCTTGCGGGCGAGCGCGAGACGCTCGGACTCTATCTCACCGGTCATCCGCTCGGGCGCTTCGAGTCGAGCCTGGCCCGCTTCGTCACGCATCGCATCGGCGATCTGGTCAGCGACCGGCCGGTGGCCGGGCTCGAGGGCGGGCGCTTCGGCGGCGGCCGCCCCGTGACCGTGGCCGGACTCATCGACGAGGTGAAGAAGCGCGGCCCGCGGGTGATCCTGACCCTCGATGACCGCACCGGGCGACTCGAGGTGCTGCTCTTCGAGGAGACCTGGCAGAGACACCGCGAGCTGATCGCCAAGGATGCGCTGGTGCTGGTCGAGGGACTGTTGCGCTTCGACGAGTTCTCGGACGCCTGGCGACTCGCGGCGCGGCGCATCACCGAGCTCGACAAGGTGCGCGAGCAGGAGGCGCGCCGCCTGGTGATCCGCTGCACCCACGCGCAAGCCCCCGCCGTGTGCGAGGCTCTGGCGGCGATTCTCGCACCGTGGCGCCCGGGGCCGTGCCCGATCACGGTCGAATACGCGGGCGCGACGGCGTGCGGCGCGCTCACGCTCGGGGAGGAGTGGACGGTGCGCGCAGGGCGCGAGCTCATCGAGCAGCTCGAGGGCCTGCTCGGGCGCGATGCGGTGCAGATCGTCTACGGGCCGCCGCCGGTGAGCCCCGGCACGACATTCTCGGCCGACGGCCGTTAGGGTACCTTAGCACGCATGGCCGTCGCGTTCCTCGACTTCGAACAGCCGATCGCCGAGCTCGAAGCGAAGATCGAGGAGCTCAAGCACGTCGGCTCGGATGCCGAAGTCAACATCGAGGATGAGATCGGGCGGCTGCAGGCCAAGAGCCGGCAGCTGACGGTGAGCATCTTTGCCAGCCTCACTCCCTGGCAGATCACGCAGCTCGCGCGCCATCCCCACCGTCCCTACACGCTCGACTACGTCGCCGCGATCTGCAGCGAGTTCTACGAGCTGCACGGGGATCGCATGTACGCCGACGACGGCGCCATCGTCGGCGGGCTGGGGCGCATCGACGAGCGCGCGCTCATGATCATCGGCCACCAGAAGGGCCGCGACACGAAGGAGAGAGTGCGCCGCAACTACGGCATGCCGAAGCCCGAGGGCTACCGCAAGGCGCTGCGGCTGATGCGCCTCGCCGAGCGCTTCGGCCTGCCGCTGCTGACGCTCATCGATACGCAGGGCGCCTACCCCGGAGTGGGCGCGGAGGAGCGCGGTCAGAGCGAGGCCATCGCCCGCAACCTCTTCGAGATGTCGGTGCTGCGCATTCCCATCGTCACGGTGGTGACCGGGGAGGGCGGATCCGGCGGCGCGCTCGGCATCGGGGTGTGCGACCGCCTGCTGATGCTCCAGTACAGCACCTATTCGGTGATCTCGCCCGAGGGCTGCGCCTCGATCCTCTGGAAGAGCCAGGACAAGAAGGAAGTGGCCGCCGACTCGCTGAATCTCACCGCCGACCGCCTGTACAAGCTCGGCCTCGTCGACGAAATCCTCGAGGAGCCGCTCGGGGGCGCGCATCGCGATCCGGCGGCGAGCGCCGCGAGCCTCAAGGCGGCCGTCGTCCGCTATCTGAACGAGCTCGCGGCGATCCCGGCCGAGCAGTTGCGCGCTGCGCGCGCCGCCAAGATCGCCTCTTTCGGCGTGTTTGCCGAAACCGCGGCCTGATGCCGTGAGGCGAGCGCGGCGGAGCGTCGCATTCGGGCCACGCGCACTGAGTGCGCGCCTGGCGGAGCTCCTGCCGGACTTCCCGCAGGTCTCCGTGTGCGTCGCCTTCAGCGGCGGTGCGGACTCGACGGCGCTGCTCGGCGCGCTCGCGGCGACGCGCGCGCCGCCGCTCGAGCTGCGCGCCATCCACATCGATCACCGCCTGCATCCGCACTCGCGGCGCTGGCGCGCGCACTGCGCCCGCGTGGCCCGCGCACTCGCCGTGCCGCTCAGGGTGCTGAGCGCGACCGTGGCTCCTCTCCCCGGCGAATCGCTCGAAGCCGCCGCGCGCACCGTGCGCTACCGGCTGCTCGGGGAGGCGCTGCGCGACGGCGAGGCGCTCCTCACGGCGCATCACGAGGACGATCAGCTCGAGACCGTGCTGCTGCAGCTGCTGCGCGGCGCAGGCCTCGCCGGTATCGCCGCCATGCCCGCGAGGGCCCCTCTGGCACGCGGCTTCCTCGTGCGCCCGCTGCTCGCGTGGTCGCGGCAGG
>Ga0209267_1000676_pt1 | contig 24608 bp, 30 predicted proteins | sample GraSoiAngelo_137_FD_185894 | JGI IMG/M metagenome (GOLD analysis project Ga0209267, IMG submission 185894) | Grasslands soil microbial communities from the Angelo Coastal Reserve, California, USA - 14_0929_09_30cm (SPAdes) (version 2) | ecosystem: Environmental > Terrestrial > Soil > Grasslands ... | reverse complement strand
CATCGAGCAATCGCACAGGCCGCACGTTGGCGTAGAGATCCATCTTGAAGCGCATGCCCAGTAGAATTTCTTTGGCATGAATGTTCGACGGCACACGCGGATCACCGAAGGCCCCGACCAGGATGGCATCGAAGTCCCGCCCCAGTATGGTGAAGCCGTCGGATGGAATAGTCATGCCATCAGCAAGATAGCGTTCAGCGCTCCAGTCGAACTGTGTCATCTGCACAGCAGCGCCACTTGCCTCAATAACTTTGACGGCTTGGGGAATGACTTCCTGCCCAATCCCATCTCCCGGAATGATGGCTATGCGTTTCTTTGTGCTCACCCATGAAAAAGGTAACACATGCATAGTAAAATCATGAACATACCAATACATTAACTAATAGCTATAACAAACACGCTGCCGGCGTGGGGGGGTCAGACAGGTTTGGCGGGTCTGACATGCGTGTAGAATAGCCCGCCATTGCTTTGCAAGGACCGTACCCGGCAGTTCTTGCCCGCGGGGACACCAAGGGCCATCCGAGAGGACAAAGCTCGTTAAAACGATGCCTGGCGCAATTCTGGATAGCTAGTGGCTAATGTGCTATCCGACGATACGCTTCGCTGCCGACCGGTTGCGATTGGTGCTCTCGGCCAGCGGTGCCATTGATCGCGATCGGCTCTATCGTCTCCAGCTCCAGGCCATCATCCCCACCCTCTGGGGACAGCGAGAGCCTGCCATCATCGCGGCTCCGTTATAATCAAGGTTTGATATGAGTGCCACGACGCTTCATGACAAACTCACCGTCGGCTCTGCCAATATGGCGGACTACGGCGGAACTATAACCGCCGCCGATTTCGGCGACGTCCGAGGCGAATTTTCAGCTCTGCTTTCGGGCTGCGGAGTTTACGACCTCGGCGGGCGAGCCAAGGTCACACTCACTGGCAAAGATCGTGTGCGCTGGCTGAATGGCATGACCACGAACAATGTTCGTGATCTGCCGATGGGCCGCGGGGTCTACGCTTTCATCCTTAACCCGCAGGGACACATTCTCGGGGACCTGTACGTCTACAACCGCGGCGATTCACTGCTGCTCGATACCGACCAGGCGCAGTTGGCCAAAGTGCTGGGGATATTCAAGAAATACATCATCATGGACCAAGTGGAAGTTACCAACAGCAGCGATAGCTTGACTGCGATTGGCGTCGCGGGACCGAAATCGCGTGCCGTGCTGTTGACCGTAGGCTTGGAGTTGCCTGAGCTCGAGCCGCTGCAATTCGCCGATCTTCGCTGGCGGGATATCGCGTTGACGGTAGTCCGCGGAGAGGCGGAAAAGGGTGAGGCGTACGAAATCTGGTTAGCGCCTGAAAAGGTACGTGAGGTTTGGGAGGCGCTGCTCCATGCCGGGGCGAAACCGCTGGGAACTACGGCCCTGGATTTGTTGCGCGTCGCGATGGGTATTCCCAAGTATGGCCAAGACATTCGCGAACGCGAACTGCCGCAGGAGACCGAACAGACGCGCGCCCTGAACTTTACCAAAGGCTGCTACATCGGGCAGGAGATCGTAGAACGTGTCCGCTCACGCGGTAATGTGCACCGTAAATGGACTGGGTTTGCCATCGATGGTCCCCTACCCGCAGCGGGCAGCAAAATTCAACTGGACGGCAAGGATGTTGGCGAGATCACGAGTGTCGCTTCCCTGCCCATCGAAGGCGGCGACCGCGCTGTGGCCCTGGGTTACCTGCGTCGCGAAGCTGCAATCGCTGGAGAAGAACTTCAGGCCGGAAACGCGCGCGCCACGGTGGCAGAATTGCCATTCATCGAAATCCGAAAGTAATGAGAAGGAAAAGCTATGGCTGAGAAGAGACGCGAGGAATCCACTTTCACAATTACCGATCGCAGATTATTCACCGCTGAGGGAGAACTCCGAGCAGACATCCCAGACGAGGCAGTGAAAGTAATGCCTGCGAAGGAAGATCCGGCGGCTCAAGCCGCTCAACAAAAAGACCCGCCGCAAAAAGAGTCGCCAGCAAAGGCCGCGCCACAACCGGTGGCAGCGTCCCAGCAGGCCGCCTCGACGGTTCATCCTAATATCCCGCCGTCCCCCTCGGCTGCTGAGCAACAACAGGCTCAAGCGGACGCTTACCGCAAATCCTCCAGAGATCTTGATGCGCGGGTCGAACTCGGTGGTCATTCGGCAAAAGAACTGGAGATGACCTTCGAGCGTTTCCTCGCCTCGTTGTACATGAGTGCGATGATGCAACTCGGCCTCATGCACGAAGAAGGTGGCCAGCCACGGGTTGACCTCATTGGTGCCCGTCAGACCATTGACACTCTTAGTCTGATCGCGGAAAAGACCAAAGGCAATCTCACCTCTGCCGAGGAAAATTTCCTGCAAAACGCTCTTTACGAACTGCGCATGGCCTATGTGGAAGTCACCAATGCGCTGGCACGTCCGCCGCAGGCTCCCGGCGCCGCTACCGGCACTCGAGGACGATGAAGGCTACGCTCACCGTGCTGGGCAGCGGCACCTCCATGGGCGTGCCTACCATCGGCTGCAGTTGCGCGGTGTGCCGCTCCACCGATCCGCATGATCGTCGCACTCGGCCCTCTGTTCTGATCGAGTACGGCGGAAAATTTGTTCTCATCGACACCACTCCCGATTTCCGTGAGCAGGCGATTCGCGAAGGCATCCACCAGCTTGATGCGGTGCTTTACACCCACACCCACGCCGATCACATTCTCGGTATTGACGATCTGCGGCCGCTGAGTTTTCGCCGTTCTAGTGGTATTCCGCTTTACGCGCGACCGGAGGCAGCCGAGTTTCTGCGCAATATGTTTCGCTACATTTTTGACGCGAATTACAAATTCGGGGGAATTGCCAAAGTCGAACTGCGGACCATCAACGGTGTGATGGAGTTGTTCGGCGCGCGCTTTGAACCGGTGACCGTAATTCATGGCGACGCCGAGATTTATGGCTACCGCTTCGGGTCAGCCGCCTACCTCACCGACCACAGCGAAATTCCCGAAGCTTCATTCAATCAATTACAGGATCTGGATATTCTTTTTCTGGATGCCTTGCGCGACAAGCCGCACCCAACTCATTCGACCGTTGAGAATTCGTTGCGCATTGTGGAAAGGCTGCAGCCCAAGCGGGCTTTCTTTACTCACATCTGTCACGACCTGCCGCATGAAGCTACCAACGCGCGGCTGCCGGATAAGGTGCGCTTGTCTTACGACGGCATGAAGCTGGAGTTTGAGATTTGAAGTTCGCGGGGAGGGCGCCCGCGCCACACAAGCATGCAAGTCTTTCACAAACTCGAAGACGTTCCGCCCGATTTCGGCCCGACAGTGCTGAGCGTCGGCAATTTCGACGGGGTTCATCGTGCCCACGTCCACGTTCTTAATGAAATTGTGCGGCGCGCTCGCGAGCAACATGCCAAATCCATGGCGGTAACCTTCGAGCCTCATCCCATGCGCATTCTTCGGCCCGATGCCGTATTGAAGCTGCTCACACCGCTGCCGGAGAAATTGCGCCTGCTCGAAGCAACCGGTCTCGAGGCCGTGCTGTTGCTTCCCTTCACCCGTGATCTTTCTCTCATGCAGCCGCGTCAATTTAGCAAGGAAATTCTCAAAGACCGTCTCCACACTGGTGAGATCCACGAAGGCTATAACTTCCGCTTCGGACATAAAGCCGAAGGCGACGTGGCTATGCTGAAGACCTTTAGCCGCGAGATGGGATTCGCAGTCGTGGTCTATCCCGAGATGAAACTGCGCGGCGAGACGGTTTCGAGCAGCCAGATTCGTAAGCTGATCTCGAGCGGATCGGTAAGCCGGGCGCGCCACCTGCTTGGCCGGCCTTTCAGTATTCTCTCCACCCCAGGGCGGGGCCGCGGCTTTGGCTCAAAATACACGGTGCCCACTATTAACTTGAGCCGTTACGAAGAACTGGTGCCGCAGGATGGTGTCTACATTACGCGCACGCGGGTTGGCGAAGAGTGTTTCGACTCCGTGACTAACATCGGCAACCGTCCTACCTTCGGGGCGGACTCGTACGCGGTGGAGACTCATTTGTTGAATTTTCATCCCATCGAGCTGACTCCGGAGACTGAAGTCGAAATCTATTTTCTCCAACGCCTGCGGGATGAAATCAAGTTCCCTTCAATCGACGCCCTACGCGAGCAAATTGCAAAAGATGTGAAGAGGGCGCGGCGCTATTTCCATTTGTTGAAGCTGGCAGGCTAACTGAAAACAATTTCGTAATGAGCATCTAGCGGGTTGCTCAATGAGATGAAGATTTCCTCAGTACATGTAGGAGGGGTTGTTGCTACGCTTCAGTGCTTCTTCACCGGATAGTCGCTCCCTGCCGCGTGTTTAGCGACCCGCTCGATTACTGCCGCTGAGGCCACGTCCGAGTTAAGACTTGTCATGGTGACCCAAAATTCCTGTTGATCACGGGACACGCAATAGTAAATGACACCCGGGCGCTGGGAGACATCAGTAAGGCGAGGGCCAATTGCGTTGTTAATAATTACGAGTTCGTATGGTAAGAGTTTCGCTCCCCTTTTGTATCGGCTCTCAGGCTGTGCTCGTACGCGGTATTGCCATGCCGCCGGGCCTTTTGCCATTGCTTCCTTGAACTCGGATTCGCTCACGGGAACTCTGTGATGATCTTCATACCAGACGCGGAGGAACGAATTCGTGTCCGATAGATAGTTTGAATCAGCAACCATGCTCCTGAACGTTTCCGGCCGGCCGTCAGGAATGATGACCATTGCTCCTAGGCCCAGGAAAAGAGGAACGACGAAAAGCAGACCGTAAAAGCTCCGGCGCCAAGCGCCGTACAGTGTGGCCAACAAACTAAGTATTCCGATTCCCATCCAGATCAGACCGGCAGTCAGGTAAGAAAACGCGACATAGTAAACATCGGAGGTATGGATTCGGAACCAACATACGAGGAAATAGCCTCCGAAGATGAGCATGGGAAGCGAAAACAATCCGAAAACGACAGTGAGCAGAACTTTGAGAGACGTGCGACTGGATTCGCTCATCTTAACCGCATCTTACGCGCACTTACATCAACCTGGTAGAGGACGATAGTGCCGACAAAGTTCACTTCGCCAACTATTTAGCCGATACCCTCGCCTGCTACAATCCCGCCTTAATGGCTACCAGCGTCACCTCGGTGCTTTCCCAGATAACGCCAGGCCAGCGTCGAACTTTAGTTGCGGCAGCCCTGGGCTGGATGCTCGACTCCTTTGATGCCATGCTCTACGCGCTGGTGCTGACCTACATCATGCGCGACCTGGGCATGAGCAAGGCCACCTCCGGCCTGCTCTATACGCTGACTCTGCTGGCTTCGGGTATCGGCGGAGTGCTGTTCGGCTTTATTGCGGACCGCATCGGGCGAAAGCGCGCGCTGATGCTCAGCATCCTGACCTACTCCATCTGCTCCTTCGCTTCTGGCCTGGCGACTTCGGTTCTGATGCTGGCGGTGTTTCGCTTCATCCTGGGCCTCGGCATGGGAGGCGAATGGAACACCGGCGCCACGCTGGTAGCCGAAACCTGGCCCACAGAATTGCGCGCCAAAGCAATTTCCATTGTGCAAAGCTCCTGGGCAATCGGCTATGCCTTCGCCGCGCTGGTTGCCGGAATCGTGCTGCATTACGCGGATTGGCGCATGGTATTCTTCGTCGGCATCTTACCCGCGCTGGTCACGCTATGGATTCAGAGCAGCGTGCCCGAGTCTCGCATGTGGGAAGAGCAACACCGCTTGTCAGAAAAACGGTCCTCGCATCCAGGGATGGTTCCGGGATCGCTTAACGTTGAACACACATCACGGCGCGGCCAAGAGGATGCGAGCTTCGCCCAAATCTTCCGGCCGCCCTATCTCAAGAAAACTTTGGCGCTCTTGTTCGTGAATTTCTTTGGCATGTTCGCATGGTGGGGATTGTTTACCTGGATTCCTCCATATCTTTCGCTTCCCGTCTCCCAGGGAGGACGCGGCTTCGGCGTCATGGGCACGACGACTCTCCTGATCGTACTGAACCTCGCCGGAATGTTTCCCGGCTATGCCAGTTTCGGTTGGGTAGCTGATCGCCTTGGACGACGGAAGTCTTTTATTGTCTATACATTCATGGCATCTCTTCTTGTGCCACTTTATGCCATCGCCCGCCAGCCTGCGGCGCTTTTAGTACTGGGAACCGTGGTTGCATTTTTTGGAACCGGGTTCTTTTCCGGCTCGGGAATCATCGGGAGTGAAATCTTTCCGACTGCGGTTCGCGCTCGAGCTCTTGGATTCACGTATAACGGTGCGCGCACTATGAGTTCCATTGCCCCCTATGTCATCGGCCGGGTCGGTCAGGCGAAAGGACTAGGCTGGGCGTTTTACTTGTGCGCCATTTCATTTCTTTTCGCCAGCCTGGTAGCGACCCAATTACCCGAGACGAAAGGAAAGCAATTGGAATAGTTTTCCTGCTAGGAATCCACAAATGAATAACCCATCCCGCTCGGTGGCATCTCCCCGTGTCGTCAATATCGAGAATCTGCGATCGTTGGCCCGCCGGCGCTTGCCGAAGGTAGTATTCGATTATCTCGACGGCGGTGCTGAAGGCGAAGTCACTCTGCAAGCGAACTGCCGGGCCTTTGAAGAAGTCACCTTTCGGCCGCGTCATGCGGTCGGCGTGCCTCATTGCGATTTGCGCACAAGCGTTTTGGGCTTTGAGCTGTCGTTTCCCGCTTTGCTTGCACCTGTGGGCTACAGTCGCCTAATGGATCCGGGGGGCGAAGTTGCGGCGGCTCGTTGCGCCGGAGCGGCAGGCACGGCCTACATTCTCTCCACCATTTCCGGACATCGCCTGGAAGACGTCCAGGCAGGTTCCTCCGGCCTGGTGTGGTACCAGCTCTACTTGCTGGGTGGGCGTGGAGCCGCCGAGGCCGCGATTCAACGTGCTCGCGCTGCGGGATTCTCGGCCCTTGTCGTCACCATAGACACAAACATCGCTGGAATGCGCGAGCGCGATCTTCGCAATGGAATGAAGGAACTGCTGAGCGGCAACCTGCTGGACAAGATTCCCTTTCTGCCGCAGGTGCTGGCGCGTCCGGGTTGGCTGATGGGCTTCTTGCGTGATGGGGGACTGCCTCAACTGCCCAACGTTGTCGTTCCGGGCCAGGGAGCGATGCCGCTTGTCGACATCAATGCGGCTCTGGCCAGCGCTGCTGTCACCTGGGAAGACCTGCGCTGGATTCACGACGTTTGGCGTGGGCCGGTTATTGTCAAAGGCGTACTCACCGGTGATGACGCTCGGCACGCCATTGATGCAGGCGCGGTGGCTGTCGTCGTTTCGAACCACGGTGGACGGCAGCTCGACTGTGTTTCCGCATCTCTAAAAGCACTGCCGGAAGTTGTAACCGCTGTGAACGGCCAAGCCGAAGTGCTGATGGATGGGGGCGTCCGCCGCGGCAGCGACATCGTCAAGGCAATCTGCCTGGGAGCTCGCGCCGTCCTGGTCGGACGCGCTTACGCCTATGGCCTTGCCGCCGCTGGCGAGGCCGGTGTCGGGCGGGCCCTCGAGATCTTACGCGACGGTGTGGAACGTACCCTCAAGCTGCTCGGCTGCAGCTCAATCTCCGCCCTGGATCGCTCGTATGTGGAAGTTCCGACCAACTGGCGAGCCGGCTAATGAAACTACGAGCGGCATTGGACGGACAGCGATGCTCGTTCCTGTACAATTTTTCCGCAATGAAAGGGGATGTGAATGTCTTCCTGGTTGCGCTCGCCCTACTCATATCCCTGCCTCTCGGTGCCGAACCGGTATCGCAACTACACTCGACCGATTACGTTAACGATTTTGCGCACGTCCTGGACCCGAGTACGGTCGCGCAGTTGGATAACATCTGCCAGCAGATCGACCAGAAGGCGCACCCGCAAATCGCCGTCGTCACCATCAACTCACTCGATGGCGCCGACATCGAGAGCTACAGCGTAGACCTCTTCAAGAGGTGGGGCATTGGAAGCAAATCCACTGACCGCGGTGTTCTGATTCTGCTGGCGGTAAAGGACCACCGCTACCGCGTCGAGGTCGGTTATGGCCTGGAGCCCATTCTGCCGGATGGCAAGGTGGGCGGCTTTGGACGCGAGGCGGTGCCCCTACTCCGCCAGAACGACTACAATGGCGCACTGCTGCTGCTCGTCTCCCGTATTGCGAATGTCATCGCGCAGGATGCTGGCGTCGAGCTTACTGGAACCCGCGGCCCTTCTCAGCCGGACGCTCCACCGTATCAGGGCTTGTCGGCTGGAACGATTGCGGTACTGATCATTATCGGCCTCATCGTACTTTTCACACCGCTGCGGCGCTTGCTTTTTTATTGGTTCCTGTTCGGGGGTGGAGGCGGATACGGCGGCGGTGGCAGCTGGGGCGGCGGGGGCTTCGGAGGTGGCGGAGGCGGCTTCGGAGGCTTCGGAGGCGGGAGTTCGGGCGGCGGTGGCGCCAGCGGCAGCTGGTAGCTGAAGGCTAGTGAGGACGCGAATGGTTCCAGAAAAACAGATCAACGATTTCGTCGGCCGCCTGCAAAAAGCGGCAGGCTCAAATCTGGAGAGCGTGATCCTCTACGGTTCGGCCGCGTCGGGCGATTTTCATCCTGAGTACTCCGACCTGAACCTGCTTTGCATTCTGCGCGAGCTTTCCTATGCGTCACTGGAAGCTATGGCGCCCGCAATCGAGTGGTGGAACCGGCAGAAGCAGCGCGCGCCACTTTTAATGAGTCACGAGGAAATCAGGCGTTCCGCCGACGTGTTTGCCATCGAACTGATGGACATTCAGGAGCATCATCGGGTACTGCTGGGCGAAGACGTCCTTAAATCGCTACAGATTCCTATGCATTTGCACCATGCACAACTTGAGTACGAGTTACGGGAAAAGCTGATTTTGCTGCGCCAGCGCCTGCTGCTGGCAGCGGGAAATCGCAATGGGACGTGGGACGTGCTGCTTCACGCACTCCCTACTTTTGCCACACTCTTCCGTCACACCCTGATCGCGCAAGGGGACTCGGCTCCAGATAACAAGCGCGAAGCTGTCAAGAAGCTGGCTGCCCGTCTGGGATTCGACGGATCGGTCTTTGAGCAAGCACTGGACGTCCGCGAACACAAAGTTGATCCCAAAAAACTGGATGTCAGGAACATCGCTTCTCACTACTTAGCAGCAGTTGAGCAGGTAACGGTGGCAGTGGATAGAATGCTGGATTCTGCCGAGCCGCGCGGTTCATGATCGTCGCACATTCTGTTTTCAGGAGACACCATGAGTAAAGGATTAATTTTCATCATTGTCCTGGTGCTGATTGCGTTAATGGCCTTTGGACAGTACGTCAGCGTACGCAACACGCTGGTCCAAAAAAACGAGGCGGTGAAGGCCGCCTGGTCGCAGGTGGATGTCGTGCTGCAGCGCCGCGCCGATCTGATTCCCAACCTGGTGGAAACTGTAAAAGGCTACGCCAAGCAGGAGCAGACAGTTTTTGGAGATATCGCCAAGGCGCGGTCTGCGCTGCTCTCCGCCGGCACCCCCTCAGAGAAGATCGCGGCCAATCAGCAACTGGATGGCGCCCTCGGCCGGCTGCTGGCGATCGTAGAAAACTACCCGCAGTTGAAGTCCAATGAAAACTTCCTGCGATTACAGGACGAACTGGCGGGAACCGAGAACCGTATTGCTGTCGAACGCAAGCGCTATAACGACACCTTGCAGGACTACAACACTTATATCCAGCAGTTTCCCCACAACATTTTTGCGGGTTGGGCAGGCTTCAAACCGAATGAAGCCTATTTTGCAGCATCGGAGGGTTCGCGGCAGGTGCCTAAGGTGAACTTCTCGACACCAGCTCCGCAGGCTGTGCCGGCGAAGTAGCCCGAATCAATTGGTGACGATCACTTGGTGACCATCAATGGGTAACGGGATCTGATTGGACAGGTAGGAGTGGCCTCTCGGCAGAATGCCGAGCCTTGATCCAGTGGACACGAACCCCGTTCAGGCTACTTTGCGTACTTTTTCGAGCTCGATGGCTTCACCTTGCTGAATCTCATCCTGGGGCAAATCTGAAACTTGTTTGCGTTGGTGAGCCGCTCGCAACGCCAATATTCGAACCAGTACAGCAGTTGCGAGCATTAAAGCGCCGAAATATATCAATCCCGCGACAGATTTCATAGGTTCATACATCTGCTACTTCGATGGCGAAAATGAAGCAGAGGATGTGTCAATTCAAGTGAAATTGCGTTGATCACAAAGGAACAGGGTTTCGCTGTCGGCGGGTCCTAGTGCAAAGAAGATTGCAGATACAGTTGACGCAAACCCATAAACCATCATCCAAGGCCATAAGCCCGCAATGCTGGATTCAGACCGCCGCCGGACGCAACGCTTTCCCGTGCAGGAGATCGTGTCGGTTTCATCGGCGAAAGATTCGTTTAGTGCAATCAGCAGAGACATGTCTAAAGGCGGCGCGTACTTGTACACCGATCATTTGATTGCCGAGGGGTGGGATGTTCAGTTTATCCTCACCGTACCCTCGCATGTGACGCATGCTCAAGTGATACGAGTGTGGTGCTCCGGCAAAGTAGTGCGTTTGGAAAGCATGGCGGAAGGAAAGTTCGGCATGGGAGTAGAGTTTGACCGCTACCAGATATTGCCGGAATCGTAAAACGTCACTAGCCCCTGTCTCGTATCTTGCTGTGGCAGGTAATACTAAGTACCTACGCTATTTTCCGCCCTGAAACTACAAGGTGTCCCCGATGTTCGCGCTTGTTGCGCTCCAGTACAGTTCGGGTGCAAGTAGCTTTTGGCGTTGATGCATTCCTAACGCATAGAAGGAGGCCTCATGGACAAAGATGAAGTGAAAGGCAAAGTTAAGGACATCGCCGGACGTGCTGAACGGCAAGTGGGCGAGTGGACCGGTGACAAAAGCGCCCAGGCGGACGGTACGAAGAAACAAGTGGAAGGCAAGGTGCAGAACGCTTGGGGCAAGGTGAAAGACGCAGTAAAGAAGCCCAGCACCAACGATCCCGAGGCGGAAGCGCCAGAGGCTGACCGCAGGCGGGACCGCGCCGTTAACCAGTAGAACGTATTCAGCAGCGGGGAAGCCGCCTTTCCATGGCGGTTTCCCCGACCGCGAACCGCTGTATCGTTCGACTCTAGATTAGATCATCGCCACCTCCTCAATGAAAGTCGCCTTAATCGCTCCACCTTTCATTACCGTCCCACCAAAAGATTATGGAGGTACCGAGCTTTTCGTGGCCCAGCTCGCCGAAGGGCTTCAGAAAGCCGGGGTACCTGTCGTCGTGTATACAATCGGGGAGTCCACGGTGAATGTGGATCGTCGCTGGCTTTATGAGAAGCCGGAGTGGCCGATCAAAGCTGTCCAGCATGCCTTCATTAAGGATATGGATCACTCGGCCTGGGCCATCCGAGACGCCGCCGAAACTTGCGATGTGATCCACTTGCAAAGCCCTCAAGGCATTCCCTGCTCACGTTTCACCAATGTTCCAATCGTATTTACCCTACATGGTCCGCACGACCCCAAGCTCAGCGAATTCTATTCTCACTATCCCGAGCTTTATTACGTGGGCATCAGCGAATTTCAACGCCGGCAGGAGTCGTTGCCGCGAATCCGCACCATCCACCATGGAATCGATCTCTCGCTATATCAATTACGGGAGCACAAGCAGCAATACTTGAGCTTCATCGGCCGGATTGCACCCATAAAAGGAACCCATGTGGCAATCGACGTTGCCAAGCGAGTAGGGATCGCGCTGAAAATTGCCGGTGACATTCAGCCGATCTATCGCGACTATTTCAAAGCGAAGATTAAGCCCGAACTTGACGGCAAGTTCATCGAGTATGTTGGGCTGGCAGACTTGAAAGCCAAGAATGAACTATTGGGAAACTCCTTAGCTATGTTGTTTCCGATCAAATGGAATGAACCATTTGGTCTGGTGATGGTGGAAGCCATGGCGTGTGGCACTCCGGTACTGGCCTTTCCGGGGGGATCGGTAGCGGAGGTTGTCCGCGACGGAGTTTCTGGATATGTGTGCCGCTCTGTGGTGGATATGGCCAAGCACGTCACCACGATCGACCTTAAACCTCGCGCTGTCCGCCAGTATGTTGAGGAAAACTTTTCGCTGGCACGCATGGTCGGGCAGTATGCAGCGCTTTACCAGGAGGTTCTCAAGCCGGGTGACGCGCGCAAGATTGCCTGAAGCAAACTTGCCTGAAGCAAGCTTGCCTGAAACTATAAAGTGTCTTATCCAGCTCGGGTGTGGCCCGAAGCGTTCTCCGGGGGCTGCGTACCTATCCCCTTGCACGTAGGACAAACCGTGGTGATGTCGCCGTGACTGTAGGTCGCGTAGGGAAGGTGACCCTTGCCCGCGCAACTCGAACATACGTCTGATTTTTCCATTATTCTCCTCATCTCATTCAAATAAATGGAGCTTACAATCGAGTTAATCGAGAGCGGGAGTGACTATTTGGCTGACAAGTCGATTGGTGTACGCAAACGAGTGGCACCCGACCAGCATGTAACCGCAGACTCAGGAGGCAACGCCGATGATGAGCAGAAGGGTATTACCGACGTGTATGTTCTGCGTTCTTTTGTTGTTTTGCGGATTTACTTTCGCGACCGACACTCTGACTGTGAAGGATGGTACGAAGCACAGCGGTGTTTTTCTGGGCGCTACGTCCCGTACGATTACCTTCAAGGAAGGACGCACGCTTCACCACTATCCCTTGTCCAGCGTGCAGTCACTCGATTTCGGCGAGAAGGCTGCGGCGACCGCTCCCGCTCCCCCGCGGAATCGCTCCGCCACTCCTACTCAGAGCTCGCAGAGATCGGTGGTTCTTCCTGTGGGCACTGAGCTTGCAGTTCTAACTAACCAGGAGATTGACTCTAAGACCGCTACCGAGGGCCAGGTTTTTTCGGCCGATGTGGCCCAAAACGTGGTGAATAGTTCGGGACAAGTCGTGATTCCGAAGGGCTCAGAGGCTGAGCTGGTGATTCGAAAAGTTTCCGGCGGGGGCATGACCGGAGGGTCAGAGGTTACTCTCGACCTTCAATCTGTAAAAGTTGGCGGCCGGCGGTACATGGTCAACACCCAGGACTTGGAACAAAAGGGCTCTGAGGGGATTGGCGCGAATCGCCGTACCGCCGAGATGGTTGGAGGGGGCGCAGTTCTGGGCACCCTGATTGGCGCGATTGCGGGGCATGGAAAGGGCGCAGCTATTGGTGCGGTTGCCGGCGCCGCCGCCGGCGCGGGAACAGAAATCCTGACCAGAGGCAAAGCCGTTCATGTGCCGGCCGAAACTACGCTGCGTTTTAAGCTGGACCAACCATTGCGTTTGGAAGCGGCTTACTGAGAGCGGGTTTCAGTTTCGGAAATGTGAGATTTACCTTCTCAAGAAAAAAGCCCGCTGGTTGGCGGGCTTTTTTCGTATCAGCTTCTTCCTTACACCAAGAAGCCTTTACAGGAGTGAAGAGACGGGGAGTGTAGCAAACCGGCGGAAGTCCACAAGTGGTCATAAGTCTCTAGCGATAAGGGTGATAAGACCCCTCGTTCGTCCCGAATCCCTATTTGGAAACCCCCCTCACAACCGGTGACACCTAAATCCGTCCTCGCTCTGCACGTATGCCTGGATAGTGAAAACAGTCGGGCCACTCCGTCTATACGAAGAGCATCAAACGGGGGCTGCAAGGCTAAATACCTACCATTGGAGAGACAAATGACCACTAATTCATTGCAGGAACTCTACGTAGATAACCTAAAAGACTTGTACAGCGCCGAAAACCAGCTCGTGAAAGCACTTCCGAAAATGGCGAAAGCCGCTTCCTCGGACGAATTACGACAAGGCTTCGAGGAGCACCTGGAGCAGACCAGAGGGCATGTGCAGCGTCTCGAGCAAGTGTTCGAAATGCTGGGCGAAAACCCCAAAGGCAAGAAATGTGCAGGCATGGAGGGGCTGATAAAGGAAGGCTCTGAGATTATGGACGAAGACTTCGAGGGCGCCGTGATGGACGCTGCTCTAATTTCGGCCGCTCAGCGCGTGGAACATTACGAAATAGCTGCCTACGGAACCGTTTGCGCCTTTGCCGAACTCCTTGAAGAAAATGAACATGCCACACTGCTGGGCGAGACCCTGCAGGAAGAGAAAGAGACCGACGAGAAGCTGACTGAACTTTCCAAGCAGATCAACGCTGAGGCAATGGAGGGCGGTGAAGAAGTCGAAGCTAAAACCAGAGGCAAACGTAAGACCAAGAGAGCTGCCTAGAATATATGGAAGGACGGCAAACCGTCCTTCCATGCTCTTTTATCCGCTTCCGACGAAGAGACAGGCCTTTACCTCTACTGCCAGGTTGTCGCACGTACTGCCAGGTTGTCGCACGCAATGATGTTCCCGCCCGCTTTCGGCTTTGTGCCCGAAACTAAAGCAGCGGTTTTAGTCCAGATTCAAGCGCTGTTTGCTACAATGCGACGGCGAGGGGGCACACATGTCAAATCTTTCACGGATACTCATTGATCTACAAGCTCGACGGAACCAAACCCAGCGGGAACTGGGTCATCTGGACGCGGCCATTGCGGCATTGCACGGTTTGAATGGACGCTCCGGAAAAAGTACATCTCGCGCCGGCGCAATCAAACCACGGCGCGTAATGTCCGCTGCTGCACGGCGCAAGATCGCCATAGCAAAGAAGGCTTGGTGGGCTAATAAGAGCTCGAATGCTGCGCTAGGAGCCTCACACAAACGCACTCTGTCACTTTCAGCAAGACGCAAGATTGCTGCCGCTCAGAGGGCACGATGGGCAAGGGTGAGGCAGGAGAAAAAAGCCGCCTAGGAGGTATTGCGAGGTTGGGCAATGACCTCCTAGGGGGGTTAGTGTTTTCAAAATTGTCTGTGCGGGAAGATGGCATTTACGCGAACCGTGGACGAGGACGTAGTTCGTCTCGAATCAGGTCATCGATTCGACCGGAACTGACTGGTATTCCTCGTAGACTCCCTTAAAATCGGTGATGCGGAGGTCGCTCTCGAAGTATCAAATTCTAGTGGCGACTTCATCGATCAAAGCCTCATCATGCGTGACCAAAAGGACCGTTCCCCGATAACGCTGCAGGGCGATGTTGAGCGCGTTGATGGATTCGAGATCCAAATGGTTGGTGGGTTCGTCGAGCACCAGGACGTTCGGTTTCTGCAACATAAGTTTGCAGAAAAGTAGCCGAGCCGCCTCGCCGCCGGAAAGAACGTCGGTACGCTTATCACCATCATCGCGAGGAAACAGCATTTGTCCTAACAGGCCGCGAACCTCTTCGTGAGCCGCCGAGGGATCCCATTGATGAAACCATTCGAAGACCGTCATTCCCGGCTCGATCAAAGCCTTGTGATCCTGGGCAAAGTGCCCGACCGCGGCCTCGTGTCCCCAAATGACCTTTCCGGCGCTCAGGAATGGTCCATCGTAACCGCTCGTCTTGCGTAATTCGCTCTCTGACACTCCTAAAAGGCACCCGCTGGCTTTGTTCTTTTCTTGTACCGATGAAAACAATCTGGATTAGACTTTTCCGCGGTAGCCTTCCCCCAGAGGGCCGTCATCTGTCTGGCGTGCCGGTGGCGGCCTCTTCCTTTATTCGTGCCGGCCGTAGTCTTCTCCTTAGCGCCGCGCGTACAAACAATCTTGCGACCCCGATCATAGCCATTAGCCGCTGCCATCGACAGAAAATCGGTTCAAAGGGACGGGCGGTTCGACGCTCGACGGAAGCTTGGTCAAGACACGACAACAGACTGAGTCTGAACCTGGGATGATTATCTTTCGAGCTCGCGGAGGCTGGGTGAGTTAGAACCAGATTGCATTACGCATATTTTTATGGCATTATTCGTGCCAAGAAAAACGCGAATTGAGTAACTAGCCTCCGGCTCTGGCTATCCCCCATCCGGAGCTTTTTCTATTTGCTGATTTTGCACAATCGCATCCAAGTGCACCCCGCAAGGCAACGCCTGCTGGCAGACCAACCAGGAAGGCGACTCAGATCGGAAGACATCGGAAGGTGCTGAAAAAATTGGCTGCCCCCCAGGGATTCGAACCCCGATGTGCTGATCCAGAGTCCTTTCACAGGCTCTGAAAACAAAGAAAATAAAGCGGTTCCCTCTGCAAATTCCGGCAAACCTCTGCAAAATCCGCACCACCTGCGCACCAAGAAAGGCGGTGAAGTGTGACCGCCAGAAGCCCACTCACACAAGATGTTGAAACACTTGCGTCAGCAAGCGCGGCGGGAACTGTTAGCGGAGAGTCGCAAGCATCGGATCACCGCCAACTGCGACAGATTCCCTATGGTCGCCTTGGTACACGCTACCGTCGTTCCAGGTCTGGTCAATGATTTGGAACGCTCGGAAGCAGGCTTGGTCCGTCGTTGCGGCACCGTAATTTAGCTGAGGCCTTTTAGCAGAGTTTTGGAACAGCGGTGACGAAGCGGGTAGTTCTTAGCACCTGTTGCTTTACTTTAGCTAGCTTTGCGTTTGGCTGGCTGTTCGGCTGAACGAATGGCGATCCGAATCCTTGCATCGCGTTCCGCAAGTGCGCGATCGAGTTCCTCGGTGAGAGCCGCTAGTTTTATCGGGTCTGTTTCTTTACCCGCTTCAGCTGCGATCTCTTGCCAAATTCTAGTGGGCTTACTATCAGGGCGCGACATAGACTACACCGCGCTGGAGGAGGGTTGTAACACCAGCGCTATAAGCATACACCCGCGGTCAAGTATGCAAGTGGTCGTTTGCAAACCAGGTGTTTCTAACGCCCAGGACGAAGCCGGTACAAACGCACGGCTAAGTGATGAGTGAACCCGATTAGGGCCGGTGGTGCAACGGAACACGGCGGAGGGATTTTCCCTTATTCCGCAAACGCAAGTTCAAACCTTGCCCAGTCCACCAGGGTAGGCGGGACGGGCCCGCTAGTCTTCTTTCAGCAGGTCCTTTACTACGGCTAGCAATTTTTGTGGTTCGACTTGGGACTTGATTAGCCATGCGTCGGCTGCACCCAAAGCCTCGTCTGGAAGTTCTGCATAGCCTGAAAGCATGATGATCGGTATTTTGCTGCACAGTTCTTTCAATGCGCGTGCTACCACCACACCGTTCACCCGGGACATCCAGTAGTCCACAATTACCAGGTCAATGTGCTCGGTCTGAAACAAACGAATCCCCTCTTCGCCCGATGTTGCGGTAAAAACGCGGTAACCCGCCTCCTCCAATAAAAGCTTGCGAAGTAGCAGCTGATCGTCTTCATCGTCTATGCAGAGAACGGTTGTCTGGGGATGATCCGGCAGCATCAGGCGACACAGGCAGAATACCCAAAATGTTCCTTAGGTTCGATACAGTCCTTACTGTATAGGATGGATGATCTGCGCAAAGGTTAGGAGGATTTTTTCAACCGTCCTGAGCATCAGCGAGAAACTGCCACAGCGTCGCGCGGTCTTGGGCCGCCATGCCGGTGAACTGTATTCCATTGCCCACTTGTGGATCGCGGGTAATGACCAAGCCTTCGGTGTTCAGCTTTACGCCCTTGATCCACAGACCAATTTTCAGCTTGGCTCCCACCTCCAGCGTAAACATCATCTCTACGTAGCACCCGATGGTACTGAGGTCTGCGGTTTTGACACGAAGCGGCGCTGCAGATCCTGCCGTATGCAGCTCTGCCTCGACCGCCAGCTTTTTTCGCTGATCATGCCTGCGCTCGAGACGCTGGACCTTCGGTGTCTTGTCGGGATCTGCAGGAACCATGACTTAATCCCATGACTGCTGCCGGAAATCAGATCGTGGACTTCATGAACAGAAACGCCAGAACCGAGGCGCAATTTATAAGGGCCAATACGCACAAACCCATGGCCTCAGGCCCTAATGGATCGGTGCTGCGCCCAAAGATCTTTGAAATCCTCGGCATATCTAGAGCTGCCCATATAGAAAGGACTGCCCATCCAGCCCAGAAAACAACTGGAATCCTCAGCAAATGGGAACGTAGCAAGGAATCCCCCGAGTCGATGCTAATAAACAACAGAGTGCAAGGCAGCAAGCACAACAGTGCGACCAAAAAGGCAAACGCCACGGGGCGATTTAATAGCCCGTCCATGACATCTCTTTTCTGTTGGGGGAGGTCGCCTGTGGTAGAGAGTGTACGGCTGCACGCCTCGAGTTCACTGAAGGGTCGTTTGGTGTTACAAAAAACGAACAAGAGCGTGCCACGCGGTGCTTCGCAACAGGTGAATCGAGGGCCGAAAGCGTAATGGTGTCCATTCCTGAGGGGAGCGCTTCCACGTGCACATTATGGGCAAATACGCCGGATTCAGCTCTCCGCAACGGGCCGCTCATAACCTCGGCGTGCGGCATCTCATTTCCGCTGAGCACCGATCGTGCACCGGGTTTTCTCCAGTCGCCAACCACGCAGACTTAAATAGGCGACGTTGTATTGGTGCTCCCGCCAGATAGCGCTCGGCGTGCAGGAGCTTTTTCTCATCTCTGACCGGCTCACCGACGTGGAGCCTGCCAGCGATTACAACCAGCTTGGGTTTCGCCGCGGCTTCAGGCATTGCCAGGCTCCTTTCCTGATGTATTGCCATTGGGCTTGGCGTGGGGATGGGCTGAACGGTAGGTTCGCATCATGCGTCCCACGAAAACGCGAGTATAGATTTGCGCTGTTGATAGCCTAGCGTGCCCGAGGAGCGTACCCACTGCCTGCAGGGGCGCATCATGATCGTGCATGTGCGTACCGCAGGCGTGCCTCAATAAGTAGGGATGCCACTTGGTCGGATCTAAACCTTTCGCCTCTGCTATTGCCTTAACAATTCGCCCGATGGAACGCACATCCAGCCGCTCCAGCGAGCGATGCGGGCTAACGCTGAATACGAGGGCATTGGTTTCAAGCCGCATCTTGGCGAGCAGTGCGGCTCGAATGGGTTAGCCATGCACTGAGTGCGGCTTGGGCGTACTCTCCGAAGATGACGAACCGCTCTTTACGTCCTTTGCCCCGGATCACCATTGCATCCTCGTCTCGAAAATCGTCCACATTGACGCCAATGACCTCGGACGCCCGCAAGCCGCTGCCATAGAGCAATTCGAGAATTATGCGATCGCGCTCCGGGCTGACCGTCGGCATGTCACCGTCGAGTAGCCGTGTGACCTCAGTTTCGTTTGGTACATCAGGTAGCTCGTAGCGTCGCCGATTCGATCAAGCTGGCTTCGAGGAGTCCTTCCCCTTGTAGCCAATTGCAAAAGCTCTTCACAGCGGCCAGCTTTCTCTGGATCGATGCCAGCCTAATGCCACCTTCATGGAGCCGAACCACAAACGCCCGGATCAGTTTACGGTTGACGTGGGTGATGGGAATTTCGCCACCGCCGGACAGGTGTACGAAATCACCAAGGTCACTGCGGTAGGCGCGGATGCTATTCCGGCTAAGGTTCCTTGCCCCGCAGTATGTCAGAAACTCCTCAACTCGCGGTTTGAGCAATACGGGCTCTTGGGTGGCTGGCATAGCAGATCCTCCTCAGATAGTTCAAATCGGTGTGGACGTAGATCGCTGTGGTATCGACTGAAGCGTGACGCATCAAGACCTGGACATCGCGGATGTCGGCGCCACCTTCGACGAGCGCGGTAGCGAAGCCATGCCTCAAGAAGTGAGGGGAAATGTGTTTTCCCAGTGCGGCTCGAGCAATGTCGCGGACGCGGTAATAAATCTGTTGCCTGCTGAGCGGTTTTCCTCGCCGACCAACAAATACGTATGGCGTGTCCAATCCGTCCGCGAGTTTCGGACGAACGTTCTCCAGATACTCTTTCAGGACTGCAATGGCAGGAGGGCTGAGCGGAATGATTCCGTCCGTGCCGCCTTTTCCGTCCCAGACCTTCGCGGCTCCATCTTCAAGATTGAGATCCCGCACCTTGAGACCCGCAAGTTCACTCTCTCTCAGTCCGGAAGCAAAGAAGGTGAGAAGCATGGCCTTGTCGCGAACATCAAGCCACGCAGTGCCTAAGGAGGACACCATTTTGTCGAGATCGGTAAGACTGAGGGGCTTCGGAACCGTTTTCCAATTCTTCGGAAGTGGAAGGTTGCGGGTGGGATCGCTTTGAATCTCCTCCTCAGTGCAAACGAGCAGGAAGCGCAGTACCAAAACTGATGATTTCGGAACAGTCACAACCCGAGTGGATGGACCTGAAGGCTCTCACGCGCTACGCCTGTGTATCAGAGCGGACGCTACGGGAGTGGATCCATCTTGCTATCAATCCTCTGCCGGCCACGCAGGTGGGAGTGAAAATACTAGTTCGCCGGAAGACTTTCGATCAATGGCTAGAAAATCACAGGCTGAAAAGCATTGACGTGGGCTGTATCGTGGACGAAATGGTAATTGGGGTGATGGGAACGAACTGATGGGCGTAAAGATCAAAAAACGCGGCTCGAAGTGGTACGTATACGTGAACTACCACGGAAAGCGCAAAAACAAATGCGTGGGCACACGCGAAGCCGCGGAGCGAGTGCGGCGAGAGGTTGAAGCACGCCTCGCTCTGGGCGATCTCAAGTTTCTGGACGAGGGTGATCAGCAAGTCCCAATCTTCAAAGACTACGCCCGACAGTGGCTCAGCAGTTATGCCGAGCTCGAATGTAAGGTGTCAACCGCCCGTAGCTATGAGCAACTCCTGCGATTGCACGTAACTCCGCGGTTTGGAGAAAAACGGCTCACAGAAATTCGACGGGACGAGGTGAAGCTCTTTCTCTCACAACTTTCTCAGGCCACGAGAGTCGTGAAGGAAAATACCATACCCCGGTTTTCAAAGAACACGCTCCGGCTGATCATTTGCGCCCTACGTACCGTTATGAATGCTGCTGTCGAGGATGGGATTATCGAAAGCAACCCAGCATCTAAAGTCGGCCGATTCGCCAAGAGTGAAAAGCCCGCGCGGCAAGCCAGTGCGATGACGCGAGCCGAATCAGAGAGTTTCCTTGTCGCCGTTCGGGAAGTGTGTGCGGAGTGGTACATATTCTTCCTCACAGCTTTGCGTTCTGGCATGCGCAAGGGCGAACTAATCGCGCTCAAATGGGGTGACATCCAATTCGGCGACAGCGACGAAGATCCCAACCGATACATTCTCGTGCAGCGGAACTACTCCTACGGCCGGTTCACCAGTCCAAAGAGCAAGAAATCGCGGCGTGTGGACCTCTCAAAACAGCTAAGGGCTGCGCTGCTAGAGATTCGCGACACACGCTTGCTCGCGGTAATGATGGCCGGCAAGACCGGGATCGCCGATGACCTGGTCTTCCCTTCCCAGGTCGGCACGATAATCAAGGCGGACAATATCGTGCCGCGGTACATGGAGCCTGCACTCGAAAAGGCAGGCCTACGCAGGTTCCGATTCCACGATCTCCGGCACACGTTCGGGAGCCTGCTGATTCAGGATGGCGCCTCGCTCGCGTACGTGAAAGAGCAAATGGGCCACAGCTCAATCCAGATCACAGTCGATACCTACGGCCATCTGATTCCGGGAGCAGATATTGCTTGGGTGGACCGGCTGGATTCCAAAACAACTCTGCATCAATCCGCACCGGGGACGCACCAAGAGCACAATGAGTCAGAGGGGAAAACATCGGAAGCTATTGAAAAGATTTGGCTGCCCCCCAGGGATTCGAACCCCGATATGCTGATCCAGAGTCAGCTGTCCTACCATTGAACGAGGGGGCAACTACCAAATTATTCATCACGTTACGTCTTCGGGTCAAATCGGTGTGTCGTGAATGTGTCATGTCAGTTCGGCAAACCGTGTTGTTCTGACCGAGCATTCTTCTGGTTAATTAACTCCCCAATCAATTCAGTCTCCGGGTGGGATCTATTGGAGATCGTAATCTTTATGCCGAAGCTTTTCGATGGTGATTGCCTGAGTCGGCGTTCCGTCCAATACCAACGCGAGAGCCTTGGTTTGTAAGTGAGGATTTTCAGAGTTTGGCAACTTATGGATCCGCAAATCAACCAAACAGTCCAACGAGAAAAAAGCTATTGCCGCAGCCGCCGCGATAATTGCCAAGTACGCACAGACGCGCAATTCTGCTATCGTTGAGGTGGGCATGACACCAAGAATCTTTTCCTTAATCGCCGCAGCAATCTTTTCCCTGATAGCTCTCGGCCATGCGATTCGTCTCCTCTTCGGCTGGCATGTGACGGTAGAGAACATGGTCGTGCCAGTCTGGATTAGCTGGATAGGGCTTGCTATCGCGGGCTATCTTGCCTACCAGGGCTTCAGGCTGAGCAGACGAATACGAAGTGAGCTGAGAGTCTTTGGCAAGTAATCTCTACAACACAACGAAAACTCGCCACTGTCAAGTTAGATTGGCGGTGTGATTCGCGGCTAATTCTTGTTCCATTTTCGGAACAAGCTGTACATTCCCGTTGACTGCTAGGTGCTCCCGGAGCACAATCTGTCTCGTGGTCTCCCTCTGAAGTTCGATTCTCGAAAGACTCCCAGACTTGCGTCACTGGACGCTAAAACGCACACCACCCGCGCGGATAATTGGGTCTCGGGAAACCAGGTAGCTCCGAGGTAGGTTCCTTATCTGCCAACTCACGGTCCACCATTCTACGCACACTTTGTGGCAATATGTCTGCTCCTTACTTCTGTGCAATGACCGCGCACTCCAAGCCGTTTGTCGTAACCCGCAACAGCTGCATCGCGCCCAAACAAAGGTGTATCGAGCGCTTGCCGGGCGGGGTATCGGGTCCGAGAGTTCCACAACAATCCCCAAGGCCGCTACTGGTACGTGGTTACCGCTCTTGAAGTGATGCCGACCAAAAAACGCTGACTTCAGGGGCAGCTTGGTCGCCGCCAGAGGGTTGTAAGTCTGCGCCGACCCCCAAACTTATGCACTTGGAAGCGTCTTCCGTTGGGTACGAGACTCCGTGCGAGCCAAGATCAGTGGTGCCAGGTCCAGACAGGATTGCCCTTCTCGTCGCGAAGCACGAGTGTATCATTTCGTTTCACCACTTCGCGTGCGAGGACAAGATCTGCTGTGTCCGGTTTGACCTTCGACCCGGTGAGAACGATTTCGTCGCCCTTCGCGAAGCTCACGCCCATCTCGTCGAGAAAGGACTTCGGGCATAGGTAAACGTCGACTGAGTCCGTGCCGCTTTTCACCAGCAGGTGGGCAACTTCTTTCTCGCTGCCTTTCGGAGGCAGCCTTACTTCTTCCACTGTCCCTTTCATCTTCGTTTCCGTGTGCGCGTCATATTTCGGAGGACTAGGCGGTTGGGTTTTTTGCGCGACTGCGAGCACGAACCACTGAGAGGCGAATTACTGCCAGGAATAGAATCCTGCAAAAATGATTCGGTGGCCCGGTCTCACCACTATCGCGCATGGCTCCTCCTTGTCCACGGGAACGTAAGAACGGTACGCTAGCCTTATCGCCTAGGTAGGATGAAGCCAGTCTCTTTCGCGCAGCACTATCGTACTCCAGTTTCAACGTGCGAGATCAGGAGGGTCCGCCCACCGTATTCGCTTCGGCTATAGCAATCCAATCCGGCGCAGCAGGTCGGCGTAGCGCGGGTCGGAGCGAAGCCTGTCAAACCGCGCGTCTACTTTTACGATGTTGAGTTTGTAGTCGTGATTGTCGTAGGCCATCTGCAATGACTCGAACGCCTTACCAGTTTCGCCGAGGCTGGAGAAAATGGTCGCGACTTCACGACCGGAGATGTGGCGCGACTTTGAAGCATCCACTAGGGTTTCCAGGATGCTCGTCGCCTCTTTCTTCTTACCGGAGGTCGCATAGGCGATGGCCAGGGCTGCCTTATTCTTATACTAACTCTCCTTTTATCTTATCTGTAGTATTTCCAGTGGAAATTCGTTGGCGGAAGTCCACAGCGAGGACGCAATTGGATAAATAATAAGGTTTTCCTTCCAGTGAAAAGTTCTAACTATATGATCCCTGCTTGGTATAAACCGAAGAAGAAGTTCATGCAGCTGGCCATCGCGGAGGCAAAGCGCGCCCGTGACCGAGGCGACTATCCCATTGGCGCGGTCATCACACGCCTCATGGGTAGGCGCGAAGTGGTCATTGCCAGCGCCGGTAACCGAGTAAAAACTTCGGGGTCAAGCATCAAGCACGTGGAGTTAGAAACTCTCAAATACGTATCAAGCGGCTATGGCCGCTACCTGCCCGACTTCGTGCTCTACACCACGCACGAGCCCTGCGCCATGTGCGCCGGCGCCTGCGTGTGGGCTAAAATTGGCGCGGTCGTCTACGGCGTCTCCCAAGAAGACATTGCCGCTTATGGCCGCAAGCGCGGTACGGAAGACTACAAGTGGCGAGCTTGCCTCATCCCCTGCCGGCTCGTCTTCGAGAAGGGCAATCACCGCATTCCCGTCACCGGTGGTTTTCTCCGACAGGAATGCAAAAAACTGTTCAGTTATAGGGCTGCATAGAAGGAAGCGGAGAAATGCCGGAGCAGATGGAGTAAAGGTGGACATTTCGAGTTTTTGTGACGGAAAAGCCGCCTTGTGGGAGGCGGCTTTGTGCTTCGCTTGCTCGGTGGTATCTACCGCTACATCCTTACGATCGTGGGTTCGGCGAGTTTAAAGCTCAGTGTGGACT
>Ga0209267_1000661_pt1 | contig 24787 bp, 20 predicted proteins | sample GraSoiAngelo_137_FD_185894 | JGI IMG/M metagenome (GOLD analysis project Ga0209267, IMG submission 185894) | Grasslands soil microbial communities from the Angelo Coastal Reserve, California, USA - 14_0929_09_30cm (SPAdes) (version 2) | ecosystem: Environmental > Terrestrial > Soil > Grasslands ... | reverse complement strand
ACGTGATCGGCGCCGCGCGCGATCACCGTGCCGCGTACGGCGGCGATCACTGTGGACCGCGTTGCGGGCGGGTTGAGGCTCGGGGGGCCCACGTGCTCGCGGGTCCCTTTGCCTGCGCACTTGTCCGTTCGGCCCACTCGGCGGACGGCAACTCCCGCTGCGCCGTGGACCCCCACTCGCCTTCCCCGCCCGCGCGAAGCCTCATGTCGCAGCTGCCACGGCATCGGCGAAGCGCGCGCGTTGCGCATGCGTGAGTGCGATCGCGACGGCGTCGGCCACGTTGTCCTGGGTGATCGGCACGTCGAGCGCGACGAGAAGAGGGAGCATTCGCTGCACCGCCTTCTTGTCGGCTCGCCCATTTCCTGTCACCGACATCTTCACTTCTTGAGGTGTGTATTCCGCGATCTCGAGCGCTGCCCGCGCGCCGCAGAGCAGTGCGATCCCACGCGCTTCGGAGACGCGCATTGCAGTCTGGACGTTCTTGTTGAAGTAGAGACGCTCGACGGCGAGGACGAAGGGCCGATGGCGGCGGATCAGCTCGTCGAGCGCCTTGGAGATCGCGAGCAGCCGTTCCGCCGCGGTCGTGCTCGCGCGCACATCGACGACCCCGCATTCGAGCAGTAGCGCGCGCTCCGGTGCGGCGACGAGGAACGCGTATCCCATCCCGGTCGTCCCGGGATCGATCCCGAGGATGACGCGGCTAGGCGTGCTGGAGGACCTCTTCGGGAACGTCGAAATTCGCGTGTACTTTGATGACGTCGTCGAGATCCTCGAGCGCCTCGACGAGACCGAGGAGCTTTCTCGCGGCCTCCCCTTCGACGCGGACCGTCGTGGTGGGGCGCATCGACAGCTCCGCGGCGCCCGTCTTGATCCCGGCCGACTCGAGCGCCTTCCGCACGCGTTCGAATGAGGTCGGTGTCGTGTAAACGGTGGCCAGACCCGGCTCGACTTCGACGTCCTCCGCGCCGGCGTCGATCGCCGCAAGCTGGATCGCGTCCGGGTCTTTGCCTTTGGTGTCAATCTCGATGACGCCCTTTTGCTCGAAGAGCCACTGGACCGAGCCGGACTCGCCGAGCTTGCCGCCGCCGCGTGTGAACGCCGCGCGGATCTCTGAAACCGTTCGGTTCCGGTTATCCGTAGCAGCCTCGATCATCACGGACACGCCGCCCGGCGCGTAGCCCTCGTACACGATGCTCTCGAGCGCCGCGCCTTCGGCGCTCCCGGTCGCCCGATCGATCGCGCGTTGGATGTTGTCGCGGGGCATGTTCACCGCGCGGGCGCGATCCATCGCCAGCCGGAGCCGGAAATTGGCGTCCGGATCGCCTCCACCTTCCTTCGCAGCGAGCATGATTTCCTTGGTCATCTTGGTGAAGACGACGCCACGTTTGACGTCGGCCGCGCCTTTTTGGCGCTTGATCTGGCTCCACTTTGAGTGCCCCGACATCGCGGGTGATACTAGCAACGCATCATGCGCTGGGGAGAGTCTTGATGGCATCACCGGAGCCCACGAAGATCAGAAACGTGGCCGTCGTCGGCCACGGAGGATCGGGAAAGACGAGCCTCGTCGAATCCCTCCTCCACTCGGTCGGGGCGACGACTCGTCTCGGCAAGGTCGATGACGGCACCAGCATCCTGGACACCGATCCGGAGGAACAGAAGCGGCACATCACCATCAACATGGCGCTCGCCTCGTTCACGCACGACGGAATCAAGATCAACCTCATCGACACGCCGGGCTTTGCCGACTTTGCCGGCGACCAGCACGCCGGGCTGCGAGTGGCGGACGCGGCGATCGTCTTCGTCGACGCCTCCGCGGGTGTCCAGGTCGGCACCCAGACGGTGTGGTCGGAGCTCGAGAACGCCGAAACGCCGCGAATCGTCGTCGTCGGCCGGCTCGACCGCGAGAACGCGGACTTCGACCGGGTGCTGGAGCAGCTTCGTGAGGCCTACGGCATCCGTGTCGTGCCCCTCCACGTGCCCGTCGGAGAGCATCAGGATCTGAAGGCGACCATCGACCTCCTCCACGGCCAGGTCCTCGAGGGACCGAAAGACCCGGTCGCCGACGTCGGGAAGGAAGAGGCCGACCGCGTCGGGAATTACCGGCAGCAGCTTGTCGAGGCGATCGTCGAAACGGACGAGGACCTCCTGACGCGCTACCTGGACGGAAAGGAGCTCTCGTACGACGAGCTTCGCGACGCGCTGCACAAGGCAGTGCGTGAGGGCAAGGTCATACCGGTCGCAGCCTCGTCCGCGCATAAGCGCGTCGGCTTTGCCGCGCTTCTCAACACGGTGCGCGAGATGCTCCCCTCACCTGCCGAGGCCGGCTCGGTCATCGGCAGATCGCCATCGGGTGACGAGATCGCGCGGAAGCCCGATCCGTCGGACAAGCTGTCGGCCTTCGTCTTCAAGACCCTCGCCGACCCCTTTGTGGGAAAGCTCAGCTACGTCCGGGTCTACTCGGGGACGCTGCACCACAACGCGCAGGTCTTCGACGCAACGAAGAAGGAGACCGAGCGCGTTGGTCAGATCTTCTTTCTCCGCGGCAAGGAGCAGGAGACGACCGATGCGGTCGGCGCGGGCGATATCTGTGCGATCCCGAAGCTCACAGCGACTACGACGAACGCCACGCTCTGCGACAAGGACGCGGTCATCCAGTACGACGCGATCGAGTTTCCGCCGCCGTCGTTCGCGGTGGCCATCGAGCCTTCGAGCAAGGCGGATCTCGACAAGCTCGCGACGGCGCTCCACAAGCTGACCGACGAAGACCCGACGCTTCACGTCCGCCGGGAGGATGCGACGCACGAGACGATCCTGTCGGCGATCGGTGAGTCCGCGATCGAGGTTGCGGTGAATCACCTGAAGAACAAGTTCGGCGTCCAGGTCGAGATGCGGACGCCGCGGGTTCCCTACCGCGAGTCGATCCGCGGGAAAGCCCAGGCGCAGGGCCGCTACAAGCGTCAGACCGGCGGCCATGGGCAGTTCGGCGACGTGTTCCTCGAGATCGAGCCGCAGCCCGCGGGGTCAGGCGTCGTGTACGCGACGCGGATCGTGGGAGGCTCGGTCCCGCGAAACTTCTGGCCCGCGGTCGAGAAGGGCGTACGCGAGACCGCCGAGCGCGGCGTCATCGCCGGGTACCCGCTCTCCGACTTCAAGGCGACCCTCTTCGACGGGAGCTTCCATGCGGTGGACTCGAGCGAGATGAGCTTCAAGATCGCGGGATCGCTCGCGCTCCAGAACTGCGTGAAGGAAGCGCAGCCTTTCTTGCTCGAGCCGATCATGAACCTCGAGGTCCTCGTGCCCGAGGAGCAGATGGGCGACGTGCTCGCCGATCTCAACTCAAGGCGGGGACGCGTGCTCGGCATGGAGGCGACGGGCGCGGGCCTTCAGCGGATCAAGGCGCACGTCCCGATGGCCGAGACGTTCCGCTATGCGACTGACCTGCGCTCGATGACCGGTGGCCGGGGCACGTTCAGCGCCGAAGTGCTTGGGTACGAAGAGTGCCCGTCACACATCGCCCAGAAGGTCATCGCAGCGCACGAGGAGCAGGGTGGAGGAGCAGCCAGCAGCAGCGAGGTAGATCTCTGACGGAACCATCGCGCCGGCTGTGCGTTAGAAGAGACGTGCTCCGGCTCGCCGTGATCGCGGTCCTGACACTTTCGGCGTGCAGGCCGTCGCAGGCGGTCCCGTCACCGAGCCTGGCGCCTCCGTCGAGCCCACAATCTGGCGCCGCCCGAGCACCCGCCGATGTGAAGGTCAACCTGTACGACCGCGGGCTGAGCCTCGAAATACCCGCGCGGTGGACGTGGAACGCGGCCGTGGGTTTCGTAAACCGCGCCACGAGCCGTTACTTCCTCGCCGCAAACGGGCCGCTCACCGATCTGCCCGTAGTGCCGGGGAATGGAGACGTCGATGCATCGGCTCTTCCGACGGGTCGGGTCGTGGTCGCCGTGGAAGAGTTCTGCCGCCTCGGGTGCAGCGGTCCCACCACCGAGACCGCGCTGCCTCTTGACTGGAGCACCGCTGCGCCGTTTTTCGGGCGGACCGTGCCGAGCGACCGCCACGAGGCTGCGATCGGCTTCCGACTGTTCGACCAGCCGCTGTTCGTCGTCGCACGCTGGGCAGACGACGCGCCCGCCGCGGATATCGCGGCGATCGCCGGCGTTGTCCGCAGTATTCGCCCCGATCCGGCTCCTCCCGCGACCGGCGAATATCGGGGATGGGATGGCCTTGGCCCCCTCGCCAACATCGCTGTCGGGAGCGTGACGCTCACTCCGCTTCCCGCTGGCGCGATCATTCGCCCGCCGTACCGCACCTACGACAACGCTCCGTTCTACGTGGTCCGCGGTAAGCAGGGTATTTATGCATTCGCTTCACGGGCGTTCTTTAACCAGAGCTGCGAGATTCGGTACGACGCGGCGATCGACCGCCTCACGTGCGCTATTCCCGGGCGCGTCTACGAATGGACGCGCTTTGGCACGTACCTCGGCCCGGAGCCAGCAAGCAACCTCACGCAGCATCGGGTGATCGTCCGCGACGGTCAGGTGTGGGTCCGCTACATCGAGGAGGGGATGCTGTGGCCCTCCGTGCCGGACGAACCTGCCGAGTACTAGCGCAGTGGCTTGCCGATGAGCCAGTGGTGTCCTGCGGGATCCGCGATCCGGCCCTGCCGCATTCCGTAGGGCTGGTCAGCCATCGGAAAGACGACCTTCGCGCCGGCAGCGACCGCTCGTTCCGCCACCGCGTCGGGATCTTCGACGACGAGACTCATACGCACGCTCGTTCCCCCGAGCGTCGTCGGACTGACGTTGAACGCCGGTGGGTTCTCGTCAACGGCGTAGAAGCGCTCACCGTCGATCGACATCTCGATGATGAACTGCCCGCTCGGGCTCGATTGGCGCGAGATCTCGGTCGCTCCGAACGCCTTCTTGTAGAACTCGACGGCTGCGCGCGCGTCCTTGACGGTGAGGAAGGGCGTCAGCGTCACGCTCGCCATATCTCGACGCTTCCCTTGTCGTGGACGCCATGCACTCGGCGGGCCGCCGTCGCGAACAGTCCGTCCGCCCAGCACACCGCGACAAGCGCGAGCCCCCCGTAGATGGCTGCGGGGACGTGATGCCAGGACGCGTAGAACGCGACGAGAACGCCGAATAGGCGAACCGCCTGGACCCACGGCGGCATGAAGCGGCGGAGATACGCCCCCATCGGACTCGATCGATAGCGCTCGAGGTCGGCCTCGCGGAGCAGCACCGCGGACACGAGGACGGGCGTGAAGAGCGCGATGATCAAACCGGGCGCCAGCTCGTGGCGCCAAAAAAGATCGATGCCGATGAGCGCGGTCGAGATGTCCGCGAAGAGCTTCGCCGGATGGATCTGGTGATAGAGGGCACGCTCGGCCAAGGTCATCAGGCTTTGGCCGGCCCTTCGGCAACGGTCCGACGAAGACTCTGAAGATGCTCGTTCACGTGCGGCAGCACGATACGCCGGAGGACGACATCCGCCGACTGGCGCCTATCTCGGAAGACAAACACGTGGCGCGACCAGTCCTCCTCGGCCATCTGACCGGCCACCATCTGGAGGCGCGTCCAGCCTTCCTCGATCTCCGCTGCGGCCTGGTCGCGGGACATGGACGCGTGATCCCGTGCATTCACGGCGTTGACATCATGCGTGGGCTCCCATTCGAACTGGAACGGCTCGTCACCAGTTAGTGCGCGGGATATGAATCCCGCCTGGCGTCGAAGGCCCAAGCCGATGTGGTACGCGACAATGACCGCGGGCCAATTCTCCGCCGAGCTGATCCGGCGGCAGTCCGCCGGGGTCATCACTCGCGCGGTCGCAAGTGCGGTCGCCACCGCGGCCCCGACCTCCGACAGGATGGCGGCGCGGTCGTCGTTCACGGCGTATTAGCGACCAGCCGTCCCGCAAAGAACGAGAGGATCCACTCGATTAGGAGGCTCGCACGATTCCGCACACCGAGCAGCTGCATGAGGTAATTGACGCGCCACACCGTCCACGCCGGAAATCCCCCGAGGACGAAGCCCCCGAGCTTCGCGAACTCGGCGCCTGCCTGTGTCCGGCCGAGGGCGATCAGGTCGCCCTTTCGGTGATAGACGAACGGTGCCGTCGGCTGTCCGCGCACGAGCGCGGCGAGGTTGCGCGCCGCAGCGGGCGCTTCGAGCACCGCGACCTGCGCGAGCTGCGGCAGGCCCTTGCCCTGGCTCTCGAAGTAGGCGGCATCGCCGAGCGCGAGCACGTCGTCGCGCCCGTTCACGCGAAAGTGGTCGTCGACGACGATGCGGCCGTCCTTCGATTTCGGCACGTCGAGGGAGGCGACGAGTGGATTCACTTTCACGCCGCCCGACCAGACGATGGTGCGACCGCGGAGCTGCGCGCCATCCTTCGTGTGGACGGCGCCGGGCCGGATCTCAGAAACGAGCGTGTTGAGGAGAACGCGGACGCGCTGCTGCTCGAGGCGCTTCATCGCGATCCGTGAGAGGCGCGGGTCCATGCCGGGGATGACGCGATCGGCGCCATCGAGGAGATGGATCGTGACATCCGCGTAAAAGTCGATCGACGGGTAGATGCGCCGAAGCGTGTGGTCCATGAGGTCCCGCAGCGAGCTCGCGAGCTCGACCCCCACGGGCCCGGCGCCGACGATGATGAACGTGAGCTGCTCGCGCCGGCGCGCGATGTCAGTCTCGGTCGCCGCCGACTCGAAGATGTCGAGGACGTGGCGCTTCAAAGCCTCCGCATCCGACAGCCATTTCACCGGAAGCGCGTTCTCGTGCACGCCGGGAATGCCGTAATCGTTCGTCACCGAGCCGAGCACGATTACGAGATGGTCGAACGCAAGCTCGCTGTCGGCAGTGCCGACTCGACGATGCTCGAGATCGATCGCCGTCACCTCGCTCTGTATGAATTTGAAGCCCGCGGGCGCGGTCGCGTCGCGCAGTGGATAGGCGACGGCGTGCGGCGGAAGCTCGCCGGTGCACACCTGATAGAGCAGTGGCGTGAAGAGGTGGTAGTTCTGGCGGTCGACGAGAGTGACCGACGCCTCCTCATGACGCAGATGCCCCTCGAGCCGGCGGACGAGGTGCAGACCCGCAAAGCCGCCGCCGAGCACCACGATGCGCTTGGCCGGACTCAATTCGCCTTGCCGGACGCGGCCTCGATGCGCTCGAGCTCCGCCAGGTACGCGCGCGTCAGGGGATCCTCCGCGTCGATCGTGCTCGCGATGCGAAGCCGCTCGCGTGCCGCGTCGAGGTCGCCGGCGCGAAGATGCGCGAAGCCGGCATCGGCGATGTAGGCGGCCTGACCTGGACGAAGCGCCGCGGCCCGGTCGAGCAAGCCGAGCGCGTCGGCCTTCGAGCCCGACGCGAGGAGGGCGACGCCGAGCTCGTGCATGACGTCGGGCTGCTCGGGCGCAAGCTCCAACGCGCGCCTAAACGAGGCGGCGGCCGCGATAAAGTCCTCGGTCCGCCGCGCGGCGAGGCCCAAGCCGAAGTGTGCCTCCCAGATCTGCGGGTCGAACACGAGCACGCGCTCGAACGCCGCGCGCACCTCGTCGAGGCGGGCGGCCTCTCCGGACAGCGCCGCTCGTCCGGCGCGCTCGAGGTCGGCCTCGAGATCGGGGCGATCGAGGCCCAGCCGGAGACGGCGCGCTTGCGCGAGCGCGTCAGGGTCTGCGCCCACTGCCGATAGGACCTCGCCCAGCTCGCGTGAGGCGTCGTCCCGGAGTCCCATTGCGATGAGGACCCGCGCGAGATGCGCACGTGCGCTCACCCGACCGGCCGCCGCCGCTTGTTCGAAGTACGCGCGGGCAGCAGACCGATCGCCCTTCCCTAACGCAAGGACGCCGAGGAGCTCCTGCGCTCGGCCGAATTCCTCGCTGCCGGCGTCGATGCGCCGCAGGTGGGATGCGGCCTGGCCCTGTGCTCCTTCGGCCAAGTACAGCTCAGCAAGGAGGATGAGATCGACGTCGCGCAGCGGGCGCAGCGCATGCGCGTGCTCCAGCGCGACGATCGCCATGTTCGTCTCGCCAAGCTGCCGCAGCAGCTCGGCGCGCATGTAGTGCGCGCGCCAGGAGCGCGGCTTCGCCTCGACCACGTCCTCCAGCGAACGGGCGGCTCGATCTTCGTCGCCGCGCTCGACTGATTCGGCGGCCAGCACGAGGAGGCGATCCTCCGCGCGCACCGACTCGGGATCGAGCTTGATCGCGTCGGCGTACTCGTCGAACGCGCGCGCGCGAGCCTGATCGGCCGCGCTCGGGTCGCCCGCCCGCAGGAGCGTGGCGTTCGTTTCATCCTCGAGGCCCGCGAGAAATGCCTGGTACGAGGGCTCGTTCGCCGTCTCGGGAGCGAGTCCGGGGGCGGGCACCCCGAGGGCCTCGGCTAGCCAGGCGGCAAGCGTGGGCTCGGCGCGATGCAGCTCATCCGGCGCGACGACGATCTTGCGCTCCGCCGCGACCGTGCGGGATTTGACCTCCACGAGGCTCACCGCGAACGCGCGGCCGGTCGCGTCCTCGCGATAAAGTCCGGTGAGGGCGTGCGTCGTGCCGAGCGACTCGCCGTAACGTGCGGCGAGGTCGGGATCGGGCGTCGAGCCGAACACCAGATAGCCGGCGTCGCTCTTCGCCTCGGGCATGGCGACGAGGAAGACCGGACGCAGCTCGACGTTTGGGTCGTCGGCGAACCGCTCGACGAGGCGCCGCGCGACCTGACGCCCGATCCCGCCGGCTTTGGCGTCGCGGCCCTTCGCTCCGAACGGGACGATCGCGACGACGGGACGGGACGTCATCACCGGAAACGGACGCGAACGGCCTGACGCCTGCCGATCTGGACCAACGGTTCACCCTTGACCGGCACCTTCGTGTCCTCGCTCGCGATCGTGCCGTCCACACGCACGCCCTTCTGGGCGACGAGCTGTCGCGCCTGAGTCTTGCTCTTCGCGAAGGCGGATACGACCAGGTCCACGATATGCACGTCCTTCTGACCGTTCACCGGCACGTCAACGGTCGGGACCGCATCGGGTGCCGCACCCTCCTTGTGCACGCGGTCGAATTCGCGCTCCGCCTCGTCTGCGGCGGCCGCCGAGTGAAGCTCGGTCGTGATGGTGCGGGCGAGCTTCCGTTTCGCCTCGCGCGGGTGCAGCTCTTTGCGGGCGAGCGAGTCGAGCGTGGACCGCACCTCTTCCATCGGCAGCTCGGTCGCCCACTCGTAGTAGTGAGGCATGAGCTTGTCGTCGATAGACATGACTTTTCCGTAGATCTCGCTCGCCGGGTCCACGAGCCAGATCGCCGTCGCCGGTTTCGACTTGTGCATCTGGTCGCCGTCGAGTCCTTCCAGCATCGGGACGATGAAGACGGACTGCGGCGGCTGGCCGAGCATCTCCTGCAGCTCCCGGCCCGCGAGAATGTTGAAGAGCTGGTCGGTTCCCCCGAATTCGACGTCGGCCTTGATCGCCACCGAGTCGTAGGCCTGCAGGAGCGGGTAGAGAAGGTCCTTGATGGGGATGGGAGTCTTCTTCTCGATTCGTTTGCGGAACTCCTCCCGCGCCAGCATCTGCTGCGCGGTGAAGCGCGAGCTCAGCTCGATGACGTCACGGAGGCCGAACGTCCCATACCACTCGTCCTGGAGAACAACCCGTGCGTTCTCGCGAGGCACGATCAGGTGGAACTGGTCGAGGTAGGTTTTGGCGTTCGCCATCACCTCGTCGCGGGACTTCATCGGCCTGCTGACTTCCTTGTCCGTCGGATCGCCGATCTGCGTCGTCCAATCGCCGACGATGAGGACGATCTCGTGGCCCCATTGCGACAACTTTCTTAACTTGCGTAGCGAGATGGCGTGGCCGAGGTGGAGATTCGCGTGCGTCGGGTCGAATCCCTGCTTGATACGCAACTGACGCTCACCTGAGGCGAGCGCCGAGCGGAGATTGCCGAGCACACTCACTTCGCTCACGCCACGCGTGAGGAATTCATCGAGCTCGTGTTGTGATGGACGTGTCGGCACGCTCACAGGATACGTTTGGTGGCCGCTACCATGAGCGCATCGCCCATTCGAAGACCACGCATGACCACGCGCTCCGGCGAGGGACGTATCGCTCGAAACGGCGCCGGGGCGGCGGAGCGTTCAGCGGATGGCGTCTCGCCCTGCCATCGGGACTGTTCGCCATCATCATCGCGACCGGCGCCCTCATGGTGCTGGGCGCCGGTGCCGCTCTTGCGTTCTTCGCGGGCGATCTTCCGTCCCCTCAAGACCTCGCAAAAGATCCGCTCGCACAGTCCACCAAGGTTTACGACCGAACCGGCACGGAGCTCCTCTATCAGTTCTCGGAAGAGAACCGCGAGGTGGTGAGCTACCAAGACATTCCACAGGTGCTCATCGACGCGACCGTTTCCGCGGAGGACAAGACCTTCTGGACGAACCCCGGCGTCGACATCGTTGGGACCATCCGCGCCGTGATCTCCGACGTGACCGGCCGCAGCACGGGGCAGGGCGGCGCGTCGACGATCACCCAACAGCTCGTGAAGCAACGGATCGTCGGCAACGAAGTCTCGATCAAGCGGAAGATTCGCGAGGCGATCCTCGCGGTCGAGGTGACGAACACCTACTCCAAGCAGCAGATCCTCGAGCTCTACTTCAACCAGATCTACTACGGCAATCAGGCCTACGGCGTGAAGGCGGCGGCGCAGACCTACTTCGGAAAGTCGGATCTCTCGAAGCTCACGCTCGCGGAGGCCGCGTTGCTTGCCGGTCTGCCGCAGGCGCCATCGGTCCTCGACCCGACGCAGGCGGATAACGTCGACCGCGCGGCCGAACGGCGCGCCTACGTGCTCGGACAGATGGTGGACAACGGTGCGATCACGCAGGCCGAATCCGATGCCGCGAGCGCGGAGGAGATCAAGGTCGCCGGCCCGCCGGTCGCGACGATCAAAGCCCCGCACTTCGTCTTCCAGGTGCGCAACCAGCTCGCGCAGATCCTCGGCGGCGACGAGGCCGCGGTCTCACGCGGCGGCTACCGGGTCACGACAACGCTCGACATGAAGACCCAAGAGATCGGCGAACGGCAAGTCCGCGAATGGGTCGACCTGCTGCACAACCGCAACGTCTGGAATGCCGCGCTCGTCTCGATCGATCCGCGGACCGGCGAGGTCCTCACGTACGTCGGCTCGGTCGACTACAACAACCGCGACGATCCGCGCGTCCAGGGCCAGTTCGACGTCGCCGGCATCGGCCTCCGGCAGCCGGGGTCGTCCTTCAAGATGTTCAACTATGTCACCGCACTGAAGAAGGGAGCGACCGCGGCGACGGTCGTCGTCGACGCGCGCACCGACTTCGGCGGTAAGGCCGATCCAACCCGCATGAGCCCCTCGGCCTGCGGCTACTGCCCGGAGAACGCGGACCTCCAGTACCACGGCCCGGTGACAATGCGGCAGGCCATCCGTGAGTCGCGGAACGTGCCGGCGGTGAAATTCCTCGCAGAGTACTCAGGCATCGAAGACACCATCCAGACGGCCCACGACCTGGGGATCACCACCGACATCGACCCGGCAACCATCGGTCTCTCCCTCACGCTCGGCGCAAAAGAGGTCCATCTCGTGGATATGGCGAGCGCGTATGGCGTCCTCGCGAATATGGGGCTGCGCGTAACGCCGACGTACATCCTGAAGGTCGAGGACTCCCGCGGAAATCTGGTGTGGGAGCACAAGGACTACGAGCAGAAACGCGCGCTCGATCCGGGGATCGCGTGGATCATGACCGACATCCTCAAAGACACCACACAGCCGTCGAAGGACTTCATCTTCGGCTCGTGGACGAACATCGGCCGCCCCGCCGCGCTCAAGACCGGCACGACGGACAACCTGAAGGACGTGTACTCCGTCGGCTACGTCCCGACCCTCGTGACCGGCGTCTGGATGGGGAACTCGAACGGCGAGAAGATGAGCACCGTCGACTTCGCGAGCGCTACCGGGCCGGGCCAGCTTTGGCGCGACTACATGAAGGAAGCGCTCGCGGATACGCCCGCGACCGACTGGCCTCGGCCCGCCAACGTCGTGAGCGGGACGGTGGTCTCGGCGCCCGGTGCGTACGGTGGCTACGGCTCTGGGCTCGTTCCATCGGCCCTCTCGCCCTTCTCCTCGACCGAGTGGTTCATGAAGGGCACCGAGCCGTCAAAGGCCGACGACTGGTTCGTCGCCGGTTGCCCGCAGCCGGACGGGACGGTGAAGATCGCGATGAAGATCAACGACACGCATGCCCCGGCGCCGTTCCAGCGGTACACCGACCAGTGGATACGTGACGCGATCGCCGGCAAACATGCCTACAACCGCTACACCTGGAATCTCGTCAGCCCGGACCCCTGCGCGACACCGTCGCCTTCCCTGACGCCCGTGCCGACGCGCACCCCGGTATCAACGCGGACGCCGGGAGGGACACCGACGCTGCCGCCCTTCCCCACTCCCACTCCGACGCCCACGCCCAAGAAGACCTAGCGACCGTGGGCGGGGCGCCCGGGAGGACCGCGATCGTCGGCTGCGTCGATGCAGAAGGACGGATTCTGATCGTGAAGCAGCTCGCCGGTCCCTTCGCGGGCGCATGGCTCTTACCCGGCGGAAGCGTGGAGCCGGACGAGCGTCTCGAGGATGCCGCGCGGCGCGAGCTGTTCGAGGAGACCGGCTACCGCGTCGACGACCTCACGCGCGTCGCTCAGTACGACGTTCGGAGCGTTCCGGCGGGTCGCTTTCACTTCCTCGTGCATCTCTTCCGCGACGGCGCTGTCACCGGCACGCCGCGAGCAGAGAAGGGCGGCGAGTTGCGGTGGGCCCGGCCCAGCGAGATCGACGCCCATCCGAATCTGGCTGTGGCCCTCGCGGACCTCGGGCTCATCGAGCGCGATCCCGAGGTACTTCGCCGCGATCTCATGAAGGCCGGCCTCGAGATGCGCCGAGTCGTCTAGCGACTTTGCCGATCAGCGGGATCAGCGGTACGCGAGTTCGATCTGAGCTGTCTGCCCCGCGAAGCGCAGCGTGAACGCCCAACACCCCGCCTCGGGAACGTCCACTCCACTCGGATAGATTTCGCCGGGGCTCGAGTTCGCGGGAAACGAGTAGTGCACCACCGGACCGGTCTTGCCGAGCGGAACGCCGTCGATCTCCAGATCGCCGGTCCGCTGAACGCCGACCACCCAGAGGATCTTGTTCGAGTAACCGATGCCGGCGCTCGGCATATGGAGCGGATATCCGAAGATGAATCCCGCCGCTGTGGCCGGACGAGCGACCGCATACGGCACACCGCTCGGGGCGTTGTCCCCGGTCGATCGCTTCAGCGTCTCGGGGATCCCTCCAGTGAGGACGGTGGTGTTGCCACATCCGCCGTCCGTCGGCTTCGCCGCCGCGGTCGGTGCGAATAGCGCCGGTGCCGCGGTGCCTACCGGGATTTCCGCCTGCCGTATCGGACTCGAGGTCGCGGGAAGCGACGTCGGCGCGGTGCAGGCCTGCGCTAGGAGCATCGCGATCGCAGCAAGGAACGCCCGCGTCACGCCTGTCCTACAACCCGTCGCCGATTCTGGTTCCGCAATCCGACGTGCGGTCGCGTCTTATGCGTAACGGATGCGCGGGTCGAGGACCGCGTAGAGCACGTCCGCGATCAGATTGAAGACCACGACCAGAATCGCGAAGAGGAACACGATCGCGGCGACGACCGGCGTGTCACTGGTCCCGATCGAAACGGACTAGCAGCTCGCCGATGCCCGGCCCCGCAAGATCTGCTCTGTGACGATCGCGCCGGCAAAGACCGCGGGAATGCCGAGGGCCACGAGCGTGACGACCGGGATGAGGCTGTTTCGCAAGACGTGCCGCACGATGACGAAGCGTTCCGCTACTCCCTTGCTCCGTGCGGTCCGCACGTACTCGAGCGGCAGATGCTCCAGCATCTCGGCACGGATGAACCGCGCCAGAGCCGCGATGTTGAAGAGCGTCAGCACCGCGATTGGCATGATCGATTGCTTCAGCTGCTCGGAGGAGCGTCGGGATCGCGATCAGAAGGCGCCGCGCGATGTATCGGCCCACTTGGCTCGGACACCGGTTCGGCCAGGCCGAGGTTCAGCGCCGGGGAGGCTAGAGCGTAACGATGGTCGCGCCGTCCCCGCCTTCGGAGGGCCCGGCGGGCTCGTGCGAGCGGACGAGGGGGTGGCCCGAGAGAGCCGCGCGGATGGCGGTCCGGAGGGCCCCCGTGCCCTTTCCGTGGATGACGCGGAGGCGTCCGACCCCCGCAACGGCCGCGTCGTTCAGATACCGGTCAAGGACGGCGAGCGCCTCCTCGGCTCGCGCCCCGCGGATGTCGAGCTGAAGCGGAACTCTCGACGCAGAACCGCTCACCACCGGGCGGTCTGACCGTAGCGGTTTCACGCCCGAGTCGGGCGCCGGCCGCAGCTGCGACGCCGGCACTCGTAAGCGGACTGCGCCCGCGGCCACGTCGGCTGTCCCGCGGTCGTCGATCGCGAGAAGCGTCCCCGGTTCGGCGAAGCCATCCACGAGCACCGGGGCACCGATCGCGATCGGGATCGTGACCGGGGCCGGGGTCGGCGACGACGCGGCCGCCCGTACCGACTCGGCCTCGGCGAGCGCGGCGCGCGCTTCATCCACGAGGTTTCGTTTCGCGGCGCGGTCGCGCGCTTCCTCCGCCTGCCGCAGGGCGCGCCGTGCCTGCAGCAGCAGCTCGTCGGCCTCCGCGCGTGCCCGCCGGAGCGCGCGCTGGGCCTCGTCGCGGACTCGATCGGCCTCGTGCTGAGCTCCCGATGTGGCCTGCGCGGCGTCGGCCGCCGAGACGCGTGCCTCCTCCAGCGCGGCGGTGAGCTCGGTCCGCTGCCGCTCCGCCTCGAGCAATGTGCGCTCGAGCGAGCGGTGAAGCTCACCGAGATGCGTGTCGGCGCGGCCCAGCACTTTCTTGTCGAGTCCGAGGCGCTCGGCGATCGCGAACGCGTTGGACGCGCCGGGCAACCCGAGCCTCAAGCGGAAGGTCGGCCGCAGCGTGTTCGCGTCGAACTCCATGCTTGCGTTCCGCACGCCGGGTGTGTTGAGCGCGAAGGCCTTGAGCTCCGGGTAGTGGGTCGTCGCGGCCGCGAGCACGCCTCGCTCGAGCAAGGTCTCGAGCACAGCCATCGCGAGCGCCGCACCTTCATCCGGATCGGTGCCTGCGCCGACTTCATCGAGCAGAGCGAGATCTCCGCGCTCTGCCTCGGCGAGCGTCGCGACCACGTTGCGAAGATGCGACGAGAACGTCGAGAGCGATTGCGCGATGGACTGCTCGTCGCCGATGTCGGCGAAGATCCGCCGGACCACCGGAAGGCGACCGCGGTCCGCGGGAATCGCGAGACCGCACGCCGCCATCGCGGTGAGCAGGCCGATCGTCTTCAGGGTGACCGTCTTGCCGCCTGTGTTCGGACCGGTCACGACGAGGACGCGGAAGTCGCCACCGAGTTGGACGTCGATGCCGACGACCTTCCCCTGCTCGACGAGGAGGGGATGACGCGCGTCGATGAGATCGAGGACGCCCTCGGCGTTCAGCTCGGGCCGTATCGCCTGCAGTGAGTCCGCATAAAGTGCCTTCGCGAGGATCAGATCGAGAGCGGCGAGCGCCGCCGTCATCGCGTCGAGGTCTTCGCTCGATTTCTCGACGCGGCGCGACAGCTCGTCCAGGATGCGCTCGACCTCGAGTCGCTCGGCAAGCTCAGCCTCGCGCAGTGCGTTGTTCGCTTCAAGTATTTCCAGCGGCTCGATGAAGACAGTCTGCCCGCTCGCAGACTGGTCGTGCACGATCCCTTTGACCGCGGCGCGGTACTCGGCCTTCACCGGCACGACGTAGCGCCCGCCTCGCTGGGTCACGATCGGATCCTGCAGAAGCCGCAGCAGGTCCGGAGAGTGGACGAGGCCGTCGAGCCGTTGCTGCAGGCGTGCCTGCGCGGCGCGAAGGTTGGCGCGAAGAGAGCCGAGCCGGCCGCTCGCCCGGTCAAGGACCTCGCCGGTCGTCCCGATCGCGTTTTCGATCTCGACTGCGACGTCGGCCGGCGGTCGCGTGAAGCGCGCGCGGGCGGCAAGAGGGGGATACGCGTGCACATCGGCGAACAGGCGCTCGGCCGCGCGGATCGTGTCCGCCACCGCGACAAGCTGCGCCGGATCGAGCGCGCCGCCGAGCCTCGCGCGTCGCACGGCGTCGCGGATGTCTCGGGCGCCCCGCAGCCCGCTGGAGGGACTCGCGCGGAGAAGGTTCCGCGCGGCGGCCGTCTCGTCCTGCAGGCGCTCCGCCTCCCGAAGGTCCGTCGCGGGAAAAAGCGCTTCGGCGAGCTCTCGCCCCGGCGCGAACGCGGTGCGTTCGGCGAGGAGACGTCGGATCGCCGGGAGCTCGAGCCGGGCGAGCGCGCCTTCGTTCATGGGCGCGACACTCCGGCGGAACCGCGGACGTAGAGCCGCCACGGCTTCTGCGTCGTCGCGTGGTCGTTCAACCCAACGCGGACCGACCGGACGACGCGCGACGACGGAATCGCGGGCGCGTCGCGGATCGCGAGCGGCGAATGCAACAAGTCCAGATTGGTGTGCGCCGTCGTCAGGCCGAAACTTCGTGCGAGCTTTCCAGGTCCGGCGAGCAGACGTGGCGCAGGCTGATCGAAACCCTCGATGGGCTCAGCGCCTCGGAGGAGGACCGCACCGGCGACGCCGTCACGCTCGGTCACAACGTTGAGGCAGTGGTACATGCCGTAGACGAAATACACGTAGCTCCTTCCGGGCGGGCCGAACATTGGCGCAGTCCGGGGCGTCAGGCCGCGATACGCGTGCGACGCCGGGTCCCGCGCGCCGAGGTACGCCTCAACCTCGATGATCCGAGCTGCCTTCGTCGACCCGGACGTTTCCAGCGTAAGGACCTTTCCAAGGAGATCGCGCGCCACGTGAAGGGTCGGCCGTGCGTAGAAGCCGCGCGGGAGGCGCTTGCCGAGCGGCCCGTCCGCGCCCCGACTAGCCGCCTTTGCGTGGATCGAGCGCGTCTCGCAGACCGTCACCGATGTAGTTGACCGAGAGCACGGTGAGGAAGATCGCGAGACCCGGGAAGAGCGCCAGGTGTGGCGCGAGGTCCAGATAGTTCTGCGCGTCGAAGAGCAGCCGCCCCCAGGTCGGAACGTCGGACGGGAATCCCAGGCCGAGGAACGAGAGCGTCGATTCGAGGATGATCGCGCCGCCGACACCCAGCGTGGCCGCGACGAGGACCGAACTGAGCACGTTCGGGAGGATGTGCTTCGTGATGATGCGCGTGTCGGTCGCGCCGACCGCGCGCGCCGCCTCGACGAATTCCTTGTTCTTCAGCGAGAGGAAGTTCGCACGCACAAGCCGCGCCACCGGCATCCAGGTGAGGATCCCGATGACCGTCACGATCATGAGGAAGATGCCGATCTCCGGTCCGAAGATTTTTCTCAGCGTGTCGCGGAACAGGAAAATGATGATGAGGAGAAGCGGCAGGATCGGGAGCGACAGGAAAAGGTCGGTCACCCGCATGAGCGGGTTGTCGAGTCCCTTGAAGTAACCCGCGAGCGCGCCGACCCCTGTGCCCAGCGTGATCGCGAGGAGCACGGCGGTGATGCCAACGGCGATCGACACGCGGCCGCCCCACAGTACTCGCGCCAGCATGTCGCGACCGAGGTCGTCCGTTCCGAAGGGATGCGCGACCGACGGACCCTGGATGGCGCGCCCGAAGTCGATGCCGTTGATCGGAGTCGTGTAGATGAGCGGACCGATCATCGTGCCGAGGATCAGGATGATGAGCGTGACCATCCCGGCCATCGCGAGGGTGTGGCGGCGGAACTGGTACCACGCATCCTTCCAGAGCGACCGCGGCGGGCGGAGCATGTCCGCCGTCGCGGTTGTGCGCATCTTGCGGACGTCGGCGGTCGTCGCCATCACGCGTACCTGATCCGGGGGTCGAGGACCGCGTAAAGGACGTCGGCTATCAGGTTGAAGAGGACGACGAGGACGGCGAAGAGGAACACGATCGCGGCGACCACGGGCGTGTCGCTGTCGTTGATGGAGCGGATCAGCAGCTCGCCGATCCCAGGAACGCGGAAGATCTGCTCGGTCACGATCGCGCCGGCGAACACCGCCGGAACGCCCAGGGCCACGAGGGTCACCACCGGGATGAGGCTGTTGCGGAGGACGTGACGCACGACGACCAGCCGCTCCGCGATTCCCTTGCCGCGCGCGGTGCGCACGTAATCGAGCGGCAGGTGTTCAAGCATCTCGGCACGGATGTACCGAGCCAATGTCGCCGTGTCGAAGAGGGCCAGGACGATGATCGGCATGATCGATTGCTTCATCTGATCGATGAGCGACGCGAAGTCCCTGACCTTGAGCGTCGAGTCGTAGATGAACGGGAACCAGTGCAGGTTGATGCTGAACAGGATGATGAGGAGAAGACCGGTGAAGAACGTCGGAACCGAGAAGCCAATGAAGGCGAACGTCGTCGCGAGATGGTCGAAAATCGAATAGCGCTTGACCGCGGAGATCATCCCAATCGGGACGGCCAGCGCGACGCCGAGGACGTACGCGACGCCAACCACGGCGAGCGTATTCGGCAGGCGCTCGATGAGCAGGTTGATCACGGGAAGGTGGCTCATGAAGGAGTAGCCGAAGTCGCCTTTGACGAGCGCGAGGAGCCACTTCACATACCGGATGTGCCAGGGCTGATTCAAGCCGAGCTGTTCGCGAATCCGCTCGCGGACCTCCGGCGGCACGTTGGGGTTGGTCGCGAACTGACTGAGCGGATCGCCCGGGGCCAGCGCAAGGATCGCGTAGACAACAAAGCTGATGACGAGCAGCGTCGGGATGGCGATCAGTAGCCGCCGAATGATGTATCGCCCCACGCTACCGGCTCCTCACCCCATCGAGGGCGGTGTCGGTAGTGCGGTGGAGGTCGTCCACCGCACTACCGTAGCACCGTCGTTAGTCGTCGCTTACGGCGTCTTGTACCAGTCTGCGATGTTCCACATCTCTGAGTCCCACGGGTTGAGGTTTGTCCCCTGGAGGGTCTTGCTCTTCCCGGAGGCTACCTGGAAGCGGTTCACGAGCGGGATGACCACGACGTCCTTGATCAGGATGTCGTTGGCCTGGATTCCCAGCTGATTCAGTTTGGTCTGGTCCGTCGTCGTGCGCATCTGCTCGACGATCGCGTCGTATGCCGGGTTTGAGTAGCGGTGGTAGTTGTTCTGGTTCCAGTTGTTGGACTTCTGGGCGATCTGCTTGGTCGTCCAGCCGGCCATGTAGCCGGTGATGTCGGGTGTCGAGCCGTTGGTGAACATGGACAGGTCGTAGTAGAAGCGGTTCGCGCCGTCGGCCGCGTTCGAGAAGAACACGCCCGCGGAGATGGACCGGAGCTCGACCTTGAAGCCGATGGCCTCCCAGTTCGCCTTGAGGATGTCCTGCTCCTTCTGGCGGAGTGTATTCACCGTGGTGGCGAAGAGCACGCTCAGCTTGATGCCACCCTTGGCACGGACACCGTCGGAGCCTTTCGCCCAGCCGTTGTCGTCCAGCAGCTTGTTCGCGGCGGCCACGTCGAACTTGCACACGCTCATGCTCGCGGTGTTCTTCGACGTCCAGTCGTCGTTCCCCAGGAGCTGGTTGCACGTCGATGTGCCGGTCAGCCCGTTGCCGTAGAGCTGGTCGCCGATGGTGGCCCGGTCGGTCGCCATCGCGAGAGCCTGGCGGACGATCAGCCCGTCGGGCCCGTTGAAGAACGGGTGCTTCGTGGTCGGCTCGGAGCGCTGATCGCCGAGCGCCGGGTCGGGGTTCGCGAAGTTGACGTTCACCCGCTCGACGTTCGAGCTGGCCTTGCCGAGGTAGTCGCCCTTGGTGCTGCCCTGAATGAGTGACTTGAGCACCGGGGCCTCGACCTGGAGGTTCCATCCGTAGTCGACGTCGCCGGTCTGGAAGACCGCGCGCGCCGCGGACAGCGCGTCGCCGCCGCCCTTGAACTGGACGGTCTTGAAGAACGGTTTCTTCGCGTCGCGGTAGTTGGTGTTGATCTCGTAGGTCACGACGTCACCGGACTTGAACTCGGTGAGCTTGTAGGGCCCGGTGCCGATCGTCTTCAGGTTCTCCGGGCACTCGCTCGCCTTCGCGCCGAGGCACTTCTCGAATTGTGCCTTCTGCAAAATTTCGTTGCCGCCACCTGTGCCGAACTGGTAGGGGTTCGCGGTCGGCGCGGAATAGGTGACGGTGACGGTGGTCGGGTTCGTCGCGACGACCGACTTCACGCCTGTCATGAAGTCCGAGTTCGGGTCAGCGGTCGCCTCGTCGGCCATGTACTTGGACGTGAACACGACGTCGTCGGCGGTCACAGCCGTGCCGTCTGACCACTTGAGCCCATCGATGAGCTTCCACGTGACCGTCGTGAAGTCCGAGGAGACTCCGCCGTTCGCGACGGTCGGGATCTCTTTCGCGAGACCATTCGCGGCCGGCTTCCCGTCGACGCCCCATGAGGCGAGCGGCTCTTGAATGAGACGCGACGCGTCGTAGTCCTTGGTGCCGGTCGCCTGATGCGTATTGAGGATCGTTGGGGCCTGCCAGTACAGGATCTTCAGTTCCCCACCCTGACCGCGCGTGAACGTGCCGGCCGCGGGTGACGCGGACGCGGACACCCCTGGTGAGGGGCTCGTGCCGGTCGATGGCGTATTTGTGCAAGCCGCGAGTGCGATCGATGCGGTTACTGCGAGGGCCATCCCTCTGCGTAGGTAACGTTTCTCCACTAGTTCACACACCTCCCTGGCGCTGGGCGCCGAGTCTATCTGGGTACCACCCCGGCTGCGCGCGGGTTCAGTCCTGGTCCGACCGCTCCGGGCTCGCTAATCCCGGATCGTGGCCCCGAGGGCGTGCTGGAGGCGCCCGGTGATGCGCTTGACCAGCCGCTCGACGTCCCCCTCGCCGAGGGTCCCCGAGGCGGACCGGAACACCAACCGGACCGCGAAGGACTTCTTGCCCTCCCCGGTCTGCTGACCGCGGTAGAGATCGAGCAGAGCCAGCGACTCGAGGTCTTTGCCGGCTGCCGCCCGGATCTCGCGCTCAACATCGGCGTAGGGCGCGGCCTCCTCGACGACGACGGCGAGGTCACGAAGCGCCGCGGGGAACCGCGGCGGCGCGACCACGCGTGGGGGCCGCGACGACTCCCGCCAGGCAGCCAGGTCGATCTCCGCGATGAATGTCTCTACCGGGAGCTCCCACATCTGGGCGACCCGCGGGTCGAGCTGGCCCAGGGTCAGGTGCGTCCTAGGTCCCTCGGCGAAGGTGATGCTTCGTCCCGGATGAAGGCCGGGCGCATCCGCGCCATCGCCGGAGACCTGCACGTCGAGAAGCTCCGCGAGCCCGGACACGATCCCTTGCAGGTCGCGCGCGTCGAACCGGCGCTCAGGCACGAGCCATGTCTCGCCATCCTTCACCGGTTGTGCGTTCCCCGCGAGGAGGATGCCGATGGTCCAGCGCTCCTCAGGGAGATCGCCTCGTCTTGGCAGATATATAGGAGCGATCTCGAAGATCGCGACGGACGATCGGTGCCGCAGGTTCTTTCGCGCCGTGTCGAGCAGGCTCGCACGCAGGGTCGGCCGCGCCGCGGACTGCGCCACCGTGGTCGGGTTCACCACGCGCAGAGGCTCCGGCGCGATACATGAGCCGTCGGCGGTGAGCCGCTTCAGCCACGCGGGATCGATGAGCGAGTACGAGACGGTCTCCTGAAGCCCGAATCCGGCCAGACCGTCGCGCGCCCGTTCGCGGAACTCTTCGAGGGGATGCCGCTCCGCTAGCGGGAGTGGGCCATCGGGTATTCGCGTCGGCAGCCGGTCGTAGCCCGCGATGCGGCCAACCTCTTCGACGATGTCTTCGGCGATCGCGATGTCGGTCCGCACCGCCGGCGGTGTGGCGACGAGAGTGTCGCCATCCGCGGCCGCCGTGAACTGCAGTCGCCGAAGGATGTCGAGTGTCTCCGCCGGATCGATATCGATGCCCATGACCCGAGGAACATCGGAGAAACGCATGCGCACGTTCACTCTTCGGCGCGGATTCGGGTAGCGATCGACGACGCCCTCGATCTTTGCTCCGGCATGCTCGCGGAGCAGCCGGCAGGCGCGCGCGAGCGCGATCGGTACCAGGTCCGGTGAGAGCTCCCAGGAGAACCGGCGCGCCGCTGCGCTGCCCGACGAGCCGTGCAGTCCAAGCTTGGTCGCGGTCCGACCGATCCCCCGCGGCTCAAATGAGGCGCACTCGAGCGCGACGGTGGTCGTGTTCGTGCGGATCTCCGAATCCTCGCCGCCGAGGATTCCTGCGACCCCAAGAGCCCGTTCCGCGTCGGCGATCACGAGCGTTCCCTCGGGTAGCACGCGGTCGACGCCATCGAGCGTGCGGAGCGACTCGCCGCGCCGAACCTGCCGCGCGACAAGGGCTCCTCCGCGCAGCTGGCGATGGTCATAGGCGTGGAGCGGCTGGCCGACCTCGAGCATGACGTAGTTCGTGATGTCGACCACGTTGTCGATGGGCCGCATGCCGGCGGCGACAAGACGCGCCTGCATCCAGGCGGGCGACGGGCCGATCTCAATGCCGCTCAGCAGCGCCGCGGCGAACCGCGGGCAGGCGCGGTCATCTTCGATGCGCACGTCGAGACCCTTTGGCGCGCCGGGCGCAAGCCGGTCGACCGGTGGCTCACGGAGACCCGTGCCGAGGAGGGCGGCGACCTCGCGGGCAATGCCGACGACCCCGAGGCAATCGGGGCGATTCGGCTGGAGCTCGAGCGCGAGGACTGTTTCACCGAGGACCTCGCGGAGCGCTACGCCCACGGGGAGATTCGCGTCGAGGATGTGAATCCCCTCGTGCTCGTCGCTGAGGCCGAGCTCCTTCTCCGAGAGGACCATGCCCTCGCTTTTGATCCCGCGCATCGGCTTGCCGCGCAGGATCGTGCGCTCGCCCGTGTGGCCGTCGATGATCGTCGCGCCTTCGTCGGCGTACGGAACGATCGCGCCCTCAGTGAGATTCGTCGCACCCGTCACGACCGTTTTCTGTGCGCCCGCGCCGTAGTCGACGGTCGCGAGCTGCAGCTTGTCGGCATTCGGGTGCTTCGCGAGCTTCTCGACGCGCGCCGTTCGGATCTTGTCGTCCCACCACGGACGCTCGACGGCCTTCACCTCCGTGCTCGACATATGAAGCTTCAGAGCGAGCTCGTCTATTGGCACACTGATGTCGACGTACTCCCGGAGCCACGACACCGGCAGTTTGATCAGCACGGAATTCCAACGCGCTGCGAGCGGGCAGCTCCGAAACCCTCTTTACGCGGCGGCGGACCCCCCGGCCTCCGGCCGGTGCCCCACCGCGCGGGGGCCCTCGGAGCTGCCCGCTCGCTACTCGCGTTCATCAGAATTGTTCCAAGTACCGGAGATCGTTCTGGTAGAAGAGTCGAATGTCAGGCGCCCCCGTACGTAGCATCGCCAAACGCTCGATGCCCCCACCGAAGGCGAAGCCCTGATAGCGGGAGGGGTCATATCCGACACGCCGAAGCACATCGGGATGCACCATGCCGCAACCAGCCGCTTCGATCCAGCCGTCGCCACCGCAGACGTGGCACTCGGGATCGCGGCCCTCGCAGGCGAAGCAGTCGAACGCGATCTCCGCCGATGGCTCGGTGAAAGGGAAGTAGTCGATCCGAAAACGGATCTTGCGGTCGCTGCCGAAGACCTGTCGCGCGAACGCATATAACGTCCCCTTGAGGTCGGCCATCGTGAGCTTCTCGTCGATCGCGAGGCCCTCGTACTGGAAGAAGATCGACTCCCGGATCGCGTCGGTCGCCTCGTAGCGGTAGCAGCGTCCGGGTATCACTACTCGGATCGGCGGCTTGCGCTTCTCCATGACCCGCACCTGCATCGGGGAGGTGTGCGGACGTCCAAGGAGTGGTCGCGATGGATCGTCGCCGAGAGGATTCGAGATCCAAAGTGTCTGCCATTTCTCGCGCGCCGGATGGCCAGCCGGGATGTTGAGGGCCTCGAACGCGTAGTAATCCCATTCGATCTCGGGACCCTCGACCGTCTCGAACCCGAGCGACCCGAAGATCCGAGAGACCTCGCGGACCGTCTGCGAGATCGGGTGTAAACGGCCCACGCGAACCCGCCGCGGCGGGAGCGTCATGTCCTCGCGCTCCGCACCGAGATCGCGGTCCAAAGCCTTCGCTCTGAGTGCGGCGCCGCGCTCGTCGAGCGCCGCCTCGATGCGACCCTTGGCCTCATTCAGCGCCGCGCCGTATCCAGGCTTCTCTGCTGCGGGAAGCTTCGCGATGCCCTTCGTGGCCTCGCTCAGGGCGCCCTTCCGTCCGAGGTACTTCACGCGGGCGGCCTCGAGGGCGGCCTCGTCCGCGGCGGCGCCGATCTCGGCGACCGCGCGGTTCGCGAGCTCCTTCAGGTCTTCGCCGGTCACGTCGCCTCCTCTAGGAAACACAAAGCCCGCCGTTCGTTCGGGACGAAGGCGGGCCTCCGCGGTACCACCCGTGTTCCCTTCTTGGGGCCCATGCCCCCGGGAGAAGGACGCTCGGTCGAAGCGTTATCGGGCTTCACCCGGACCGGCTTTTCTGCCGATCGGCTTGGGAGCGAATTCGCGCGTCGTCGGCGCGACCGGGCTTTCACCCTTGCCGGTCTCTCTTTGGCGCCGCGTGTCGCGGTACTGCTCTCCTTCGACGCCGCTATGACTTGTTTGTCTGCTGACTCGACTTCTCTTTGATCAGATCGACGT
>Ga0209267_1000658_pt1 | contig 24802 bp, 17 predicted proteins | sample GraSoiAngelo_137_FD_185894 | JGI IMG/M metagenome (GOLD analysis project Ga0209267, IMG submission 185894) | Grasslands soil microbial communities from the Angelo Coastal Reserve, California, USA - 14_0929_09_30cm (SPAdes) (version 2) | ecosystem: Environmental > Terrestrial > Soil > Grasslands ... | reverse complement strand
TGCCGTTCGGCACGACCAGCAGGCCGTCGCCGGCCGCCAGGCCCGACAGGGGAAGTCCCGCGCCCCATCCCGCTCCAGGCGGCAGTCCGGCCCCGAGGGTCACCTGCCAGACCTGGCTGCCGGTGGCGCCGTCCAGGGCATACAGGTTTCCGGAGGACGAGCCGACCAGCACGTACTGGTTCACCGCAATCGGTGAGGTCACGAGCATGCCATCACCGGCGAAGCTCCATATCACGGTGTTGTTACTGAGAGTCACGCCGCGCAGCGTGCCGCTCTGCAGGAAGTAGCCGGTGCTCGCGGTGAATGCGCCGGGGTTATCGGACACGTAAGAGCCGGCCAGGGCGCCCGTCTCGGCGTTGAAGATCGAGCCGTTGTACGTTCCAAATCCATTCGGCGCGTACAGGAGCTGGTTCGCGACCACCGGAGTTCCGCCGCCGCCGCCGCTGCAGCCGGTGTTGTTGCTCCAGATGGTCTCGCCGGTGGCCGGTCGGTAGTCAATGGTCGTACAGGGGTATGTCAGGTACATTCCGTCGGCCGTGACCGCGGGGGTGCTGTCCCCACCGGCGGCACCGATCTGCCACACTGTCGCGCCCGTCTTCTGGTCGAACGCGTATCCCGCGCTGAATACAACGCCGTTGGCGGCGGTTACCGCGGAGGAGTACCCGTACGTGCCGGTGAGAAGGGCGCTCCAGAGCAGCTGACCTGAATTCGGATCAAGCGCTTCGATCGTTGCCGCGGTCGAGAAGGGGGCGCTGATGACGAAGAGCGTCTGCGAGTCGTAGGCTGCGTTGGCCGCCCCGCTCAGGACGACCGGCCCCCACGCCGTGGCTCCCGTCGCCTGATCGAGGGCGAGCAGCTGGGAACTGCCGCCGGCGATCGCGACGGTGACATAGACCTTTCCGTTGGCGATGACTGCGTAAGACGGTGTGCCTCCGACATCGACGCTCCAGGTGGGGGAGGCGGGGAAGCTCACCGAGGCGAAGGTCACCGCGCCGGTGTGCGCCGGGTTCATCTGGAACGCGGTCGCATCCTTCGACACCGGCACGATGGTGAGGGTCTGCGGCGCGGTCGTGCCCACCGCGCTGGTGCTGTCCTGCACGGTGATCGAGGCGCTGCCCACGGCGGCAATGTCGGCGGCGGCGATCTGCGCGATGAGCTCGTTCGTGGTCACGTAGGTCGTCGGCCGCGCCGCGCCGTTCCACTGCACGATCGAGGAGCTGCTGAAGCCGGCGCCGAGCACCGTGAGCATGAAGCCCGGGCCCCCCACAGCGACCGAAGTCGGCGACAGCGTGTTGAGCGTCAGCATCGGCGGCTGGATGGTGAAGGTGAGCGGATTCGACGGGCCGTTCACCGGGTCCAGCACGTTGACCGAGGCGGTGCCGGGAGCGGCGATGTCGGCAGCCATAATCTGCGCGGTCAGCTGCGTGGCACTGACGTAGGTCGTCGATCGCGCGCTGCCGTTCCACTGCACCACCGACTGCGCAGTGAAGTTGCTGCCCGTCGCGGTGAGGGTGAAGGCCGCTCCAGTGGCCACCGCCGAGGATGGCGAGAGCGCGGTGAGCTGCACCACGCTGCCGGTGACCGTGTATTGGATCGAGACCGTCTGCGGACTGTTGGTGACCTGCTGCGTGCAGGCCTGGTCGTAGCAGCCCGACAGCTGCAGCGTGTCGGTGTAAGTGCCTGCGCCGAGGCTCGCGGGGGACTTGAACGTGATGGTGACGGTGACCGGGGAGGTGCTACCGCCGAGACTGACGGACTGGATACCGTTGGTGCTGTACTTGCCGGCGAGATACACCTGCTGGCTCTGCTGCTGGCCGCTCACCGACGCCTGAACGCTCGCGCTCGGGGCAGGCTGCGCCGTCGTCGCCGAGACGGCGACATTCAGCGGCGACACCGACAGCGACAGTCCGGAGTTGCCTCCACCTCCACCCCCGCCGCCGCCGCAGCCGGCGAGCACGAAGGCCCCGAGGGCCAGCACGGCGACGGAACGGGCGCGCCGCCAGCGCCTGACTGCGCCGGCTGAGGCTCGCGCCCACGGCCGCGACGACATCGTGAAGGTTCCTGGCGAACAACCCATGGATTCCTGGACCTTCAGGGACTCGTGGACAGGGTGTAGGCCGTGACCTTGGTGGTACCGGATGGCACCACGAGCAGTCCGTCCCCGGCCGCGAGCCCCGACAGCTGCAGCGACACCGATCCGGTTCCGACGGGCGCGCCGAGAGCCACCTGCCAGACCTGATGACCGGTGCTGCCATCCAGGGCGTAGAGGTTCCCCGAGAGTGAGCCGATGATGACGTACTGGTTGACCACGATCGGCGACCCGGCCAGCTGCCCGTCGCCGGCGAAGCTCCACAGAACAGTGTTGTTGCTCAAAGTGACTCCGCGCAGGGTGCCAGTCTGCAGGAAGTATCCGGTGCTGGCGGTGAAGGCCGCCGGTGTGTCAGCGACGAACGAGCCGGCCACGGCGCCCGTCTCGGCATTGAAGACCGAGCCGTTGTATCCGCTCACGCCGTTCGGGGAATAGACCAGCTGATTCGCGACCACCGGGGTAGCGCCGCCGCCACCCTCGCATCCCGTGTTGTTGTTCCAGATCGACTCGCCGGTCGCCGGCCGGAAGGCGTACGTCCAGCACGGATAGGTCACGTAGACGCCGTCAGCCGTGACGGCCGGGTCGCTGTTGTCGCCGTTCTGGACCGACTGGGTCCAGACGATCGCCCCGGTCGCCTGGTCGAGCGCGTAGAGCGTCCCGCCACTTCCCGCGCCGCCGATGTACACCAAGCCGTTGGCCGCGGTCGGGGCGGCGCTGAACGCATACTGTCCCGTGAGCAGCGTGCTCCAGGCCATCGCACCGGTGGCGGCATCGAACGCCTCCAGCGTGGCGGCGGTCGCGAAGGGCGAGCTGACGACGAATACCCGGCCGGCGTCATAGGCCGCGTTCGCCTTCCCGGCAATCACGACCGGTCCCCAGACTGTGGCCCCGGTGGCCTGGTCGAGCGCCACCAGCTGGGAGCTGCCTCCGGCGACCGTGACGGTGACATAGACCTTTCCGTTGGCGATGACTGCGTAGGACGGGGTGCCTCCGACATCGACGCTCCAGGTGGGGGAGGCGGGGAAGCTCACCGAGGCGAAGGTCACCGCGCCGGTGTGCGCCGGGTTCATCTGGAACGCGGTCGCATCCTTCGACACCGGCACGATGGTGAGGGTCTGCGGCGCGGTCGTGCCCACCGCGCTGGTGCTGTCCTGCACGGTGATCGAGGCGCTGCCCACGGCGGCAATGTCGGCGGCGGCGATCTGCGCGATGAGCTCGTTCGTGGTCACGTAGGTCGTCGGCCGCGCCGCGCCGTTCCACTGCACGATCGAGGAGCTGCTGAAGCCGGCGCCGAGCACCGTGAGCATGAAGCCCGGGCCCCCCACAGCGACCGAAGTCGGCGACAGCGTGTTGAGCGTCAGCATCGGCGGCTGGATGGTGAAGGTGAGCGGATTCGACGGGCCGTTCACCGGGTCCAGCACGTTGACCGAGGCGGTGCCGGGAGCGGCGATGTCGGCAGCCATAATCTGCGCGGTCAGCTGCGTGGCACTGACGTAGGTCGTCGATCGCGCGCTGCCGTTCCACTGCACCACCGACTGCGCAGTGAAGTTGCTGCCCGTCGCGGTGAGGGTGAAGGCCGCTCCAGTGGCCACCGCCGAGGATGGCGAGAGCGCGGTGAGCTGCACCACGCTGCCGGTGACCGTGTATTGGATCGAGACCGTCTGCGGACTGTTGGTGACCTGCTGCGTGCAGGCCTGGTCGTAGCAGCCCGACAGCTGCAGCGTGTCGGTGTAAGTGCCTGCGCCGAGGCTCGCGGGGGACTTGAACGTGATGGTGACGGTGACCGGGGAGGTGCTACCGCCGAGACTGACGGACTGGATACCGTTGGTGCTGTACTTGCCGGCGAGATACACCTGCTGGCTCTGCTGCTGGCCGCTCACCGACGCCTGAACGCTCGCGCTCGGGGCAGGCTGCGCCGTCGTCGCCGAGACGGCGACATTCAGCGGCGACACCGACAGCGACAGTCCGGAGTTGCCTCCACCTCCACCCCCACCGCCCCCGCCGCAACCGGCGAGCACGAAGGCCCCGAGGGCCAGCACGGCGACGGAACGGGCGCGCCGCCAGCGCCTGACTGCGCCGGCTGAGGCTCGCGCCCACGGCCGCGACGACATGGTGAAGCTCCCTGGGGACGCCCGGTTGTTGCCTGAAGGTCCGGGTCGTTCTCTTTATAGGACCTCAATATATCACTCTGTCGCCGGCTATTGCCCGCTCCCACCGCAGGCAGTGGTGGCCGGGACATTTAACATATTGGGCCGGTGTCGGGCCCCGCCCCGAGAGGACGGGGCGCAACGCTACCCGCTCGCCGGCGCTATAGCTTCGCCCTGATCCCCGCAAACACTCCGAAGGCCGGCTGCAGAAAGCCGACCGGGTTCTGGTAGCGCCGATCGAAGAGATTGTCGAGGCGGCCGAACACGGTGAGCGCCCGGGTGACATCGAGCGCCGCCGCGAGATTCACCGTCGTGTAACCGGGCGCATCGAGGCGCGGGATGGAGAAGTCACGGTTGCCGTCCACCCAGTGGCTCACCGCGAGCACATTCAGGTCGAGCCGCAACGCTTGGGTCAGCTGCCAATCCGCATTCAGCGTGCCCTTGTGCCTCGGACGGCGCAGCAGCTCCTGCTGCAGCACGTCATCGGTCGCCTCGGTGTAGGTGTAATCAAGGCGCAGGGTGAGCTGCCTCGCGGGCTGACAGGCGATGAAGCTCTCGACGCCGTCCGTGGTGGCACGGCCGACGTTGGCCCAGGTGGTCCCGGTCACGTCCGTGGTGATCAGGTCGCGGATGCGGTTGTGGTAGTAGGTGGCACCGAGGCGCAGCCGGTTGCCGGGCAGGCGCTGCTCGATCCCGGCGTCATAACCGACGCTGCTCTCGGGCCTCAAATTCGGATTGGCGAAGAAAAACGGCGCGAAGTCCTGGAACAGCTCACTCAGCGTCGGCGCCTTGAAGCCGGTACCGACGCTGGCCTTGAGCTTGGTTCCCGTGGCCGTGCTCACCCAGGCGGGAGCGATGCGCCAGGTCAGCTTGCCGCCGAAGCGGTCGTTGTCGTCGTAGCGCGCGTTGAGAGCCGAGTACCAGTGCCGGCCGAGCCGCGACTGCAGCTCCACGTAGCCCGAATCGATGCGCGTGCTCGCCGAGAGCGGCTGGCTGATCTCATCGCGCGCATCCTCGACACCGAGCAGCAGCGTCTCGCTGCCTGCCAGGCGGAGCGCCCCCTGCCAGTCGACCTTGACGCGCTCGCCGGTGTTGAGAGTCTCGGGAGTCTGCGGTTGCAGCGTCGCCGTCTGGTTGCGCATGAAAGCGACCCCGAGGGTCTGATTCAGCGCGCCCTTGAGCAAGGCCAGACGCGCCGTGGCGCGCCCGTAGTACTCGTCGGTGTTGCTCTCGCTCTGCTCGGCCGCGGGCAGCGCCGGGAAGGTGCTGAAGTCCTCGCCCGTGTAGTTGAGATGGGTGCTGGTGTAGCGGGCGACCAGCCCGAGATCGAAGGATGGCGTGACGTCGAGGCCGAGCTTGGTCGAGAGGGTGAGGTTGTCGTAGGAGTCGTCGTTGCGCGGCTCGCCGGGCCCGAGCAGATCGAGCGGCGTGACGGGGACGGCGCCGGAGTGCAGGTGCGCGACGTTGGCAGCGTAGTGAAGCGCGTCCTGTGAGCCGCTGAGGCCGGCGGTCTGGTTGAAGCTGTTGAAGCTGCCGCCCTCGACCGAGGCCGCCGCCTTCATGGGCCCCGAGCCGCTTTGGGTGATGACGTTGATCACCCCGCCGATGGCATCCGAGCCGTACAGCCCGCTCTGCGGGCCGCGCAGCACCTCGACACGCTCGATGTCGGCAGTCAGCAACTGGCCGAAGTCGAACGCTGCGTTGGCGTTGCTCGGATCGCCGACGTCGATGCCGTCGACGAGGACCTTGGTGTGATTGGAACTGGTGCCGCGCATGAACACCGAGGTCACCGACCCGGGCCCTCCCTGCTGTACCACGTTGAGCCCCGGAATGTTCCTGAGCACGTCGGCAAACGTGCGCTGCTGCTGCGCCGCGATCTCGTCCGCGGTGACCACCGTGACACTGCTCGCGAGCTCCGCCTCCGGTGTCGGGATGCGCGTGGCGGTGACGACGATCAGCTGCAGCGCCTCCGCATCGGCGGCCGCTTGCGCACCGCTGCCCGCCCAGGCGGGGAGAACGCCGCAGGCAAGGAGCGCGCTCACCGACACGCGGCGCGCAGTGAGACCTGTTGTCATGGGCTTTCAGCTCCTAAAGTGCACACACCCGTGCCCGAGGGGTCGTGGCTTCAGAAGCTGGCAGCGCGCGGTAAGCGAGGCGTACCGCCGGACCAGCATCGCCCGCCGCGATGCCCATCGGTAAGCGCGTCAGGCCGGTCTCCGGGCTCTCGAGCTGGAGCAGACTCTCCGGCGGATCGCCTTCCCGCACCGTTGGTTCCGGTGCAGTGGCGGATGTGATCCGCGTGATCTCGATTACCGTTGCGGGGGCAGCGCCGGCTTTGGACGAATCCGCACCGGTCTTCCCGTTTCTCCGCTCCCCCGCAGCGCGCACCCGCACGGTGCGCATGCGTTGGAACGTACACCTCACGCGGGAGCAAGCCTGCCTGCGGAGATCGGCCGCCGTCAAGAGCCCGCACGCCGGGTGCGCGCGCGTGGCATGATCCGCCCCCTCCATGAGCGCCGGCGAAAACAACCCCGCGGCAAGCGGTCTCCACGGCGTGGCGGAGTGGGTCGGATACCTGAGCGTCGCGCCACTGCTCGCGTGCCTGGCGGGGGTGGGCCTGCTACCCGACTACGCCGCGCGCGAGCTCGCGCAGCGCATCGCGCTCGCCTGGGGAGCGGTGCTCCTCGCCTCCGGCGGCGCCGTGCACTGGGGGCTGGCGATCGCCGGGCGGTTGCCGTGGGAGGCGGCGCGAATCGCCGGCGCGCTGCTGCCGGCGCCCGTCGCGGCCGCCGCCGTGGCGCTCGGCGGGGAGCGGGGACTCGCGCTGCTGGTCGTCGGCTCCGGGGGCTTCTGGCTGTACGAGCACCGGGCCGTCGGCGCGCTGCTGCCGCCCGCGTATCTCGCCCTGCGCCGCCATCTGACGCTCGCCGTCTGCATACTGCTCGCCCTGATCATGTTCGCCTCCGACGCCGCCGGGCTGACTTAAGCGCGCGGAGAGCTGCGGATGGAAGATTTCGTCTCCGCACCGTGGCTGCGCCGGCTCATCGCCGCGGTGGTGCTGGCGGGACTCGTGGTGCTCGGCTTTCGCGTGCTGGAGCCGTTCATCGTGCCGCTGGTGTGGGCGTGCATCCTCGCCTTCGTCAGCTGGCCGGCGCACGCGCGGCTGCTGCGGCTGTGTCGCGGTCGCAGCACCGTCGCCTCGCTCCTCACGACCACCGCGGTGAGCCTGGCCGTGATCGCCCCGCTCGCGTGGCTGGCGGTGGTGCTGCGGATCGAGCTGATCCGCGCCTATCACGAGACCCAGGCGCTGCTCGCTGGCGGCCTGCAGCTGCCGCCGGCGGTGCTGAAGCTGCCCTGGCTCGGGGAGCAGCTGCGCGACCTCACCGCGCGGGCTGCCCAGGATCCGCATGCCCTCGGCGCCGAGCTGCGCAAGCTCACCGACCACTCCTTCGAAGAAATCACACACATCGTCGGCGAGATCAGCCGCAACGTGGCGAAACTGCTGCTCACGGTCGTGAGCCTGTTTTTCGTCTTCCGCGACGGAGAGCGCGTCGCCGGAGAGCTCGCCCGCGCCCTCGAGCAGCTGCTCGGTCCGCGGGTACATAACTACCTGCGGGCCATCGGGCAGACGGTGAAGGCGGTCGTCTACGGGCTGGTGCTCGCGGCGCTGGTGCAGGGGGCGCTCGCGGGACTCGGCTACTGGATCGCCGGCGCGACCGCGCCGGTGTTCCTGGCGGCCCTCACCACCGTCTTCGGGCTGATCCCCTTCGCCGCACCGACACTCTGGGGCGGCGTCGGCGTGTGGCTCGTGATCAGCGGCAGCCCTGTGGCGGGCGTGGCGCTGCTCATCTGGGGGGCAATCGTCGTCGGCTGGACCGACCACATCGTGCGGCCTTTCCTCATCAGCCGCGAGGCGCAGATTCCCTTCCTGGTGGTGATGTTCGGCGTGCTGGGCGGGCTCGCGGCGTTCGGACTCGTGGGCCTCTTCGTGGGTCCGGTGATTCTCGCGGTGCTGCTCGCGATCTGGCGCGAGTGGCTGCTGCAGAGCAGCCAGCCGGCCGCGCGGGGCTGAGCGCGCGGTACAGGGCGCGTGTGACGGCGCGCCGCCGCCGCAGCGGAGGCGCGCGCGGTGAGGGTCCGCGCCTCAGGCGCCGAGGAACATGCGGTAGGACGGGTTCGCCGTCTCCTCGACGTAGGCGTAGTGCAGCACGTTCAGATGCTGCAGGAAGTCGGTGCGCTCGGCGGGGAGCACCTGGATCCCGGCGAGCACGCGGCCATGGTCGGAGCCGTGGTTGCGATAGTGAAACAGGCTGATGTTCCAGCGTGAGCCGATCGCCTGCAGGAACTTGAGCAGCGCACCCGGGCGCTCCGGGAATTCGAAGCGATACAGCAGCTCATCGCGAATGCCGCGCGCGTGCCCGCCGACCATGTAGCGCACGTGCAGCTTCGCCATCTCGTCGTTGCTCATGTCGGTGACCGCGTAGCCGCCCTCGCGCAACGTTCGCACCACGGCGTCCTTCTCCGCGCGCCCCCCGCTCAGGGCCAGGCCGACGAAGATCTGCGCGCTCTCCGCCGAGGCGTAGCGGTAGTTGAACTCGGTGACGCTGCGCCGCCCGAGCACCTCGCAGAAATGCAGGAAGCTCCCCGGCCGCTCGGGAATCACGACCGCGAGCAGCGCCTCGCGCTCGCCGCCGAGGTCGGCGCGCTCGGCGACGTGCCGCAACCGGTCGAAGTTCATGTTCGCGCCGCTCGCGATCGCCACCAGGCGCTTGCCGCGCCAACCCTCGCGCGCCACGTATTTCTTGACCCCGGCCACGGCCAGCGCCCCGGCCGGCTCGACGATCGAGCGGGTGTCCTCGAACACGTCCTGGATCGCGGCGCAGATCTCGTCGGTGCTGGTGAGCACGATCTCGTCGACCTGGCCGCGGCATAGCGCGAAGGTCTCCTCGCCGACGCGCCGCACGGCGACTCCGTCGGCGAAGATTCCCACCCGCTCGAGCGTGACGCGTCGGCCGGCCCTGAGCGAGTCGTGCATCCCGGCGGCGTCCTCGGGCTCGACGCCGATGATCTTCACGCCCGGATACAGGTACTTTACGTACACCACAATGCCCGCGAGCAGCCCGCCGCCGCCGACCGGCACGAAGATCGCGTCGAGGTTACCGCCGGTCTGGCGCAGGATCTCCACCGCAATGGTCCCCTGCCCGGCGATGACATCGGGATCGTCGAAGGGATGAACGAACACGAGATTGCGCTCGCGCTCGAGCCGCAGCGCGTGCTCGAATGCGCTGTCGTAATCATCGCCGTGCAGAGTGAGCTCCGCGCCGAGGTCGATCACCGCCTGCAGCTTGATGTGCGGGGTGGTCTCGGGCATCACCACCACCGCCGGGCAGCCGCGACGGCGGGCGGCGAGCGCCACCCCCTGCGCGTGATTGCCGGCCGAGGCGCACACCACGCCGCGCTGCGCCGCGGCCTCCGCCAGGTGAGCGATGCGGTTGTAGGCGCCGCGCAGCTTGAACGAGAACACCGGCTGCAGATCCTCGCGCTTCAGCAGTACCTGGTTGCCGAGGCGCCGCGAGAGGCGCGCCGCCTCCTCGAGCGGGGACTCGATGGCGACGTCGTAGACGCGCGCCTTCAGGATTCTCTCGATATAGGGACTCGCCATCTCGAGCTGCCCGCGCCTCGTGCGAGGGGAAAGCTCCGCAGCTTAGCGGCGGTGCTCGCGGCTGTCAGCGTTTCTCGCCGGCCCGGCGCACCACGAAGCGATACTGCAGCCGGGCGAAGTGCACGACATCGCCGTCCCTGAGGATCTGGCGGGTGACGCGCCGGCCGTTGACGTGCACGCCGTTGCTGCTGTTCAGGTCCTCGACGATGGTGTGCACCGGGCCGACCAGGATGACGGCGTGGTGGCGGCTGATGAAGTCGGCCTCGATCTGCAGATCGTTGTCGGGAGTGCGTCCGATGCTGGTCCTGCGGCCCAGCACGTGCATGATCTCGCGCCCGTCCTCGCTGCGGACCAGGAGGCGCGTCGCGCCCTCGGGGACCGCCTCGGGCGCCCCGGCCGAGTCATCGCCCTCGGGAAGCACGCGGACGGTTTCGCGCGGCACTTCCCGCGGTACTTCCCGCGGCACTTCGTGCAGGACCTCGCGCGGCGCCGGGCTTCGCTCTGGCGCGGGGCTGGCGGGCGGCTCCGCCGCTGCATGCCGCGCCTCCTCGAAGGTGCGCCAGCGCGCGTTGGCCCTCTCGAGCTCCTCCAGCCGGGCGTTGCGCGCGCGCGCCTCGGACTCCAGGCGGTGGACCGCCTCCTCGGCGGCGTGCAGATCCGCCTCGAGCTCTTTCGCGCGCGCGATGCTCGCGCCGGAATCGCTCTGCAGCGCGCGCGTCGCCTCCCGCTGCTCCGCGGCGTGCTCCTCGAGCTCTTTCACACGCGCCTGCGCGGCCGCGAGTCTCTCGGCCTCGGCGCTGCGCTCATGCTGCGCGGTCTCGAGTGCGCCGGCCCAGTCCTGCATCTCGCGCCGCGCGCTGGCCCGCTCCTTCTCGAGCTCGCGGAACCGGCGGCGTTCCGCCGCGAGGGCCGACTCGAGCTCCGCATTCCGCGCGCGCACCTCGGCGAGCGCCTCTTCGTGTCCTGCGGCCGTCGTCGTGGCGCCGGCCGTTGCGGCGCGCACCTCGGCGAGCGTCTTGGTGAGCTCGGCGCGCTCGGCCCGGAGCCGCGCGAGCTCGCTCTCCTGCCTCGCGTCGCCGCTGCCCTGCCCGACGGCGACGCCGGGCGGCATGCGCGCGCGCTCGCTGGAGGAATCGGGCTGGGTGCGCGGCGAGGCGGGGCGCTCGCGCGGCGCGCGGCGCGGATCCTGCTGCGATCGGCGCAGCTCCGCGTCGCGCTCGGCCAGCGCGGCGGCGAGCGAGCTCGCCTGCTGTTCGAGGCGGGCGATGCGGGAAGCGCTCTGCGCGAGCTCGGCCTCCAGTTCGCGCGTGCGCGCGTCACGGCCGACCACCGCCCGCGCGACGCGCGCCAGCTCGCGCTCGCGCTCCTCGCCCTCGCGCTGCAGATCCCCGACGAGCTCTTCGAGAATCCCCCGGCGGCTCTCGGCGCTCTGCAGCGACTCGATGAGACCGAGCACGCGCTCGCGCTCCTCGCGCAGATCGTCCATCGCGCCTGCGGTGCGGGCGCGATCCTGCGCGAGGCGCTGCTGATGCTTCGGGTCCTGATCGCGCTGCAGGCGCGCTGCGCTCTCGAGCTCCGCGAGACGGCGCTGCAGATCGTCGGCGCGCGCTCCCGCCGCGCTCACCAGGGCGCGTGCCTGCGCGAGCTGCTCCTCGAAGTGCGCGCGTGCACGGGCATGCTCATCGAGCTGAAAGGCGTGCTCGGCCTTCAACTGTGCGAGCTCGTGGTCGAGCTGCGCGGCGCGACGCTCGGCCGCCGCGCGCGCCTCGAGCGCCTCGTCGCGGGCGTGCTCGATCTGCCGGAGCCGCTCGTCCTTACCCGTCAGCAGCCCCTGTGTCTCGCGCAGCCGCACGGTGAGCGTCTGCACGGCGCTGTCGCCGTGACGGGCCTCGGCGGGTCCCGGAGTGGCCGGCGCCTCCGCCGCGCGTGCGCCGGCAAGCGGCGGCGCGATCCACGTGTCGGTGGCGGACGGCCGGCGGTCCCCGCTTCCCGGGTTCGCGGCGGGCTGCAGAGACGGCAGCTCGGCCGTGTTCTCGATGTCGGATTCGCCCTTGGATGAGGCGGGTGGGGACGGCATGCGCGCTCAGCGTGACCTCGGCTGCTCCTTGCGACTTCAATAAATCTGATCCGAATCGCGCAAATGCGCAAATCAGCCCTGCAGGAATTCGCGCACCGTATCCGCCGCGCCGGCCGCCGCGGAGGCGAACAGCTCCTGCCCGCTCGGCTCCAGCTCGAGCAGGCGGGCTGCCGGCAGCACGTCGCGCACCCTTCCGGTCGCTTCCCAGAGATCGTCGTGCGGGCGCAGCACCAGCAGCCGCTGACTGAGGTGCGCCAGGCGCTCTCGCAGCGGATACTGCGCCGCCGCCGCCTCGAGCCACCCCTGCCCGTCGCCGGCGCGCGGCAGCCCATCGCCCGGCGCCGGCGAGGGCGGCGCGCGTGCGGCCGCCCGCCGTTCCTCCGCCGTCAACAGCGGCGCCGACACCATGACCAGGCGCCCGACCTGCCCGTCGCCGGCGCGCGGCAACCCATCGCCCGGCGCCGGCGAGGGCGGCGCCCGCGCGGCCGCCCGCCGTTCCTCCGCCGTCAACAGCGGCGCCGACACCATGACCAGGCGCCCGATCTGTCGCGGGCGCGTCACGGCCAGCTCGGTGCCGATCAGGGCGCCGACGCGCTGACCCAGGATGTCGAGGCGGCGCAGCCGCAGACTGTCGAGGAAATCGCCGATCGCGGCCGCGTAGTCCTCGATCGCCGCCACGCCGGGCGGCGGGTCGGATTCGCCGAATCCCGGCAGGTCCGGCGCGTACACCGAGCGGTCGCGTCCGGCGAGGGCCAGAAAGCGCGCGAACACCCGGCCCGAGCCCGGGCAATCGTGCAGACACAGCAGCGGCGCCGCCTCCTCGAACCCCCCTCCGGGCGGGATCGAGTTGTGCACGTGCAGCTGACCATAACGACACTCGAAATAGCCGCGGCGCACGCGCGCCTGCGCCGCGACCGGGCGGGTGTGTGTTTCCCTGCGCATACGCTACATAGTGCCACGACCGCACCGGCTCTTGCGTCAGCGGGCGGGGTGCGTACATTGGCGAAATGGAACGAGCACGTGCCCTTCTCCTCCTGGTCCTGGCGAGCGCCCTCGGCGGCTGCGGACTGGCCGGCACCACCACTGCGGCCGGCGCCGGTGCCGCCTCTGAGGCCCAGCAGGCGGCCGACGCCAAACGCACCGAGGCACAGATAAAGCAGCAGATCGAGGCGAGCTACAGCCAAGCCGCAGAGCAGCGGCGCGCCGCCGACACGGACGCGCAATGAGCCCCATGGACCTTCGAAACCTCCAGATCCGGATCACGCGGCCGCCCTCCCGGCCGAGCGATCTCGAGCTCGTCGAGGCTCCGAGCCCGAGCCTGACGAACGGCTCGTTTCTCGCCCGTGCCCTCTGGCTGGCGCTCGATCCGTTCGTGTGCGCCTCGGAGTCCGATACGCGCGATGGGGCGAAACCGGGCGATCTGGTTCCCGCGCACGGCGTCGGCGAGGTCGTCGAATCGCGCCACGAGGTGTTCGGCGTCGGCAGCCTCGTAGTGCTCGACTTCGGCCTGCAGCACCTGTGTGTTTCGGACGGCCAGCGCGCCCGACTGCTTCACCCGGGGCAGACACCCGCCTCGAGCGCTCTGGGAGTGCTCGGAGTGCCGGGCATGGCGGCGTATTTCGGACTGCTCGATCTGGCGCGGCTGCGCCCGGGAGAGACCGTGCTGGTGTCCGCGGCGGCCAACGCCGCCGGCGCCATGGCCGGCCAGATCGCGATGCTGAAGGGCGCGCGGGCCATCGGCATCGCCGGCAGCCGCGAGAAGTGCGACTGGGTGACACGCCACGCCCGCCTCTCCGCCTGCATCAATCACGGCAGCGAGAACGTCGGCGCGCGCCTGAAGCAGCTCGCGCCGCGCGGCGTGGACATCTATTTCGACAGCACCGGCGGGGAGCTGCTCGAGAGCGTTGTAGCCGGGCGTCACCTCGCCCCCGGCGCGCGTATCGTCCAGAACAGCGTGAGGCCCGTCGACCCCGAGGCGATCCACGCGTGGGGGGGCTACCCGCCCGGGAAGGACGCCGTGCAGGTGCTGCGCGTCGAGCCCCACGACTACGAGCACCGCCGGGGTGAATTCCTGCGCGATGCGATCGCCTGGCACGGCGCCGGCCGCATCGCCGCCAAGGACGACATCGTCGACGGGCTCGTCAACGCCCCTGCGCACCTGCTGCTCGCCATGCAGGGCGGCAACTTCGGCAGGCCGCTGGTCAGGATCTGACGCTCTCGCGAGGCCCCGCGAGCCGGAAATGACCACCGCGCACCTGCCGTAAGTGCGCGGTGGGTCGGGCCTAGCGACGCCGGCCGCGCGCGCGGGGGGAAGCGGCCCGCCGGGCGCTCTTCTTCGCCGGGCGTCTCGCGCTCTTCCTCGCCGACTTCTTCGCGCTCTTCTTCGCGGCCTTGCGCTTCGCGGGGCGGGCTCTTCGCGCCACCTTCTTGCGCGCCTTGCGGGCGGCCTTCTTCGGCGCGGCGGGTTTCGCCGCGGCAGGCTTCGCCGCGACCGGCGTTGCCGCGGCAGGCCGGGCTGCGGGGGCCGGCGCCGCCTTCACGGTTGGCACCGCCGCGGGCGGTGCGTAAGGCTTCGGCGCGCCGGGGGGCTTGGCGGCAGCGGCCGGCGCCGTCGCGGGTCGGGCCTGACTTGCACGCGGCGCCTCCTGAACGGCGAACGCCCCGCCTTGCGGGTCCATGAACAAGGCGATCCAGCTTCCACCGGGTACTTCCATCGGGCCGTGCAACAGCCTTCCGCCGGCCGCCTTGGCCGCGCCGACCGCCCGGTTGCACTCGGACACGTGCACGTAGGAGAGCCACGACGGCGGGCTGGAGGGCCCCTGAACGTTGCTCATGCCGCCCACCGCGTTACCGGCGTGCTCGAAGAGCTGGTACACGCCCATGGCGCCCATATCGTGTCCCGCTCCCCTGCGCCAGCCGAACAGCTCGCCGTAGAAGCGCAGCGCGCCGCTCACGTCCGTGGTTGCGAGCTCGTGCCAGGAGAACGCGCCCTGTGGCGGTTGCGGGCCCGGCGGCGGGGCACCGGCGGCCGGGGTGAACAACGCAAAGGTCGCGCCCTGCGGATCCGACAGCACGGCAAAGCGGCCGACGTTGGGAATGTCAGAGGGAGCCTTCAGCACCTTGGCCCCGAGTCCCTGCGCCTGGGAACACGAGGCGTCGACGCTCGGGGTGCCCACGTAGATCAGCCAGTGAGGCGGCGTGCCGGCAGCCTCCGGCGGCAGGGCCATCAGGCCGCCAATCTGCGTCTGTCCGGCCATCCACAGGTTGTAGCCGGGCATGCTGGAAGGCTGGGTCCGCCATGGCAGGACTTTCGGATAGAAGGCGGCGGCGGCGGCGGTATCGGTCGTCAGCAACTCGTGCCAGATGAATCGGCCTCGGGATTCGGCGTTGCTCATGATGAGGTTTCCTCTTTTTTGCGAGCGACATCTTCCACTGTCGATGATCGGCGCGACATTCTGCCTTGCCGCGCGGTTCACTGCCATGACTGTTGCGTCAACTCGCTCCGGGTGTGCTGCCGCTCGCGCCAGATCAGATACAGGCCGCTCGCGATGACCAGGCCGCCCCCCAGGCACACACGCAGCGGAGGCAGCACGTGCCAGACCAACCGGTCGATGGCAATGCCCCAGAGCAGGGCGGTGTATTCGAAGGGCGCCACCAGTGAGGGCGGCGCCGAGCGGAAGGCCTCGGTGAGCAGGTACTGTCCGATCGCCGCGAGCACTCCCAGGGCGAGGAGCCACGGCCAGTGGCTGCGCTCGAGCGGCACCCACACGGGAGCGGCTGCTGCGGTCGCAAACACGGTCATCAGGCCAACGGTCCAGAAGATCACGCTCGCCGTGGTGTCGGTGCGGGTGAGCACCCGCACTGCGATGGCGCTGAGCGCGTAGGCGATCGCCGAGACGAGGGCCGCGAGCGCTCCCCAGGTGACGAGCCCCGAGGCGCTCGGGCGCAGCATGGTGAGCACCCCGGCGAGACCCACGAGTATGGCGCTCCAGTGACGGGCGTCGGCGCGCTCCTTGAGCAGCGGCACCGAGAAGGCGGTCACGAGGAGCGGGGCCGATAGAAACACCGCGTAGGCGTTGGCGAGCGACAGGACCCGCACGGCGTAGATGAAGCCGCCGAGGACCACGACGCTGAGCACCCCGCGCAGCAGATGCATCGGGAAGCGTCGCGGCTTGAGCTCGCCCCACTTCCCGGTGAGCAGCAGCGGCAGCAGCATGAAGGGCATCGAGGCCACGCCGCGCAGCACCGCCACCTGCATGGGCGGGTAGTGCGCGGACAGCCCCTTCAGCAGAGCGTCCATGAGGGAGAACGCGGCGACCGCCGCGATCATCGACGCGATCGCGCGCAGCCTCCAGTTGGGCATCCGTCAGCGCGCCGGGTCCGCCTCGGCGCGCTTGCCGGCGGCCGTGATCCGCCGATAGCCGGTACCGAGAAGCCGCCCCGGCAGCGGGAACGCGCTCATCAGCGACATCAGGAGCGAGGAGGCGTAGGGCACGGACTGAACGAGGAGCACCACGATCCACGCGAGTCGGTCGGGACCGGCGAGGGCGACCCGGTCGAGGCCGGCAGCCTGGGGCGCATGCGCCACACCCCACGCCGACAGCAGCAGCCCGAGCATCATGAGCGTCTCCTCCCGTGCGGCGAGGAGCGCCCCGGCGAGTCCCGGGGAGTGTCCCTGCTTCGGAGTGCGGAAGAACGGCTCGTCGCGGGTGAGCAGGCCCTTGATCGCCGCCTTGCCGATGGTGTGCGTCAGCGCGAGTCCCGCGACCGCTGCCGCCAGCGTCTGGCGGGTGTTGGCCCCGACGCGCGCGTGGTAGAGGTGGATGAGCTTCGCGAGCTTGAAGGTGAACAGCGACAGGGGCAACACCGAATACACCACCAGCGGCGGCTCGATGTGCCGCGGCGCCCACACCATGGCGACCGACCAGGCGAGCGCGGCGAGATTGAAGAGCAGGTTGCAGCCGTCGGCGGTCCACGGCAGCCAGCCGGCGATGAAGTGGTAGCGCTGTCCCGGGGACAGCGGGCCGCCTTCCAGGAACAGCGCGCGCGCATGCGCCTTCAGGATCTGCATGGCGCCGTACGCCCAGCGGAAGCGCTGCTTCTTGAAGTCGACGAAGGTGTCGGGCATCAGGCCGCGGCCATAGCTCGAGGGCACGAAACTGGCGTCGAAACCGGCCTCGAAGATGCGCAGCCCGAGCTCGGCGTCCTCGGTGATGCACCACTCGGCCCAGCCGCCGCAGTCCTCGAGTTGCCTGCGCCGCACCATGGTCATGGTGCCGTGCTGGATGATGGCGTTGCGCTCGTTGCGCGTGATCATGCCGATGTGGAAGAAGCCGCGATACTCGGCGTAGCACATGGCCTTGAAGGCGCTCGCGCCCTCGTCGCGATAGTCCTGCGGCGCCTGCACGATGGCGATGCGCTGATCGCGGAAGGCGGGCGTCAGGTCGCGCAGCCAGCGCGCGTCCACGACGTAGTCGCTGTCGATGACGGCGACGATCTCGGCGTCGGGCGCGGTGCGCGCCAGCGCGTAGTTGAGCGCCCCGGCCTTGAAGCCGGCGAGCGGCGCGACGTGGAAAAAGCGAAAGCGCGGCCCGAGCTGCGCGCAGTGCGCCTCGACCGGCCGCCAGACCGCTGCGTCGCGGGTGTTGTTGTCGATCACCAGCACCTCGAAGTCCGGGTAGTCGAGGCGCGCGAGCGCGTCCAGTGTCTCGATGAGCATCGCCGGCGGCTCATTGTAGGCCGGCACGTGAATCGACACCCTGGGCGAGCGCGCATCGGAGCTCATGAGCGGCGCCCCGAGCCGCCGCCGGTACTCGACCCAATGCGCCTCGGCCCACTCGTGCGCCTCGGCGAGCAGCACCAGCATGACCCCGAGCATGCCGAGGAGCAGCAGCACCCCGGCGATGACGCTCGAGAGCGTCATGTACTGCTGCGTGAAGTCGTAGATCACCCACACCGCGATCGTGGCGGTGGCGTACACCACGACGGCGAGGAAGCTGCGGCCGCGGTTGCGCAGCGAGTCGCTGTTGAGATAGAGGAGCCCGAGCACCACGAGCGCCACCGCGACGGAAGCGGCCGCGAGAATGTGCCACTCCGGCACGCGCACGATCGGCGCCGTGAAGGCGAACTTCGGGTGGCGGTTGACGTCGTAGACGCCCCAGTAGGACCCGACCGCCCCCTCCAGGTACGCCTTCCAGGGCTGATCGAAGGCCTCCATCACGTAGTAGACGATCTGCTCCTGCTCGGCACGCTGCAGGAAACGGCGCAGGAACAGCGCTTCATTTGCGTCGGAGGCCACCGCCGACTCGCGCGTGCGGCCGCGGCTCGGCCAGCCGATCTCCGCGATCACGATCGGCTTGTGCGGAGAGGCCTTTTGCAGCCGCCGCAGCTGCGAGAACGAGTAATCGACCGCGCGGTCGACCGCGACCCCTTCCCAGTACGGCAGGAGGTGTACGCCGATGAAGTCGACGTGCTGCGCGAGCTCGGGGTAGGCGAGCCAGGTGTGCCAGGTCTCGGCCGTGCCGACCGGCTGGCCGATGGAGGCGCGCGCGCGATCGAGATATCTCGCGAGCTCCTCGACCTTCAGGTCGCCGCGGAACAGGACCTCGTTGCCGATGATCACGCGCACCACGTTCTGGTGAGTGTTCGCGAGGTCGATCACCGTGCGCAGCTGCTCCTCGTTCTTGTCGCGGTCGGCATCCAGCCAGGCGCCGAGCGCGACGTTGAGCCCGTGCCGGTCGGCGAGCTCCGGCACGTCGGAGAGCGTGCCGCCGACGCTATAGGTGCGCACCGCGTTGACCTGGCCTTCGAGGAGCTGCAGGTCCGCCTCGATCTCGGCATCGGTGGGCATCTCGAAATGAGTCGGGTCCTCGCTGGCGCGGAACGGCGAGAACGCGAATCCCTGGATGCGCTTCGGCCAGGGGGGCTCGGGCGTCGGGCGATTGAGATAGGCCCAGACCGCGAAGGTGAGCGTGGCGAACAGCCCCGCGATCAGCAGGCTTCCGATGGTCTTCATGGGCGCGTCGTCACGTGCGCGGGCCGCCGCCCCTACCAGGCGCCGGTGTTCGGCATCGACTTCCAGGGCTCGGCGGGCGGCAGCGCCGCACCGTGCTGCAGCAGCTCGATGGAGATGTTGTCGGGCGAGCGCACGAACGCCATGCGCCCGTCACGCGGCGGCCTGAGGATCGTGACGCCGTGATCGCGCAGGCGCTGGCAGGTGGCGTAGATATTCTCAACGGCGTAGGCCAGATGCCCGAAGTTGCGCCCCGCGGTGTAGCTTTCCGGGTCCCAGTTGTGGGTGAGCTCCACCTGCGCCTCCTCATCCCCCGGCGCCGCCAGGAACACCAGCGTGTAGCGTCCCTGCGGGTAGTCCTTGCGCGACAGCTCCTTGAGCCCGAGCGCGTCGCGGTAAAACTTCAGTGATGCGTCGATATCGGTGACGCGCACCATGGTGTGCAGATACTTCATGTGAGCCTCGGATGGGCGGGTGGGAAGCCGACGTCCAGAGCGGCTGCCTTCAATCGCCATACGGAACGGCAGGCGTCGGACACGCGCCGACGCGGCGCGGCTCGCGGTAAGCGATGTCGTGCAGGTAGCATTCGTCGAACACCGAGCAGTAGCAGACGCGGACACCGATCGTCGTGTTCTTGTTCTTGCGTGCGGCGTCCAGGCGCGCCCAGCGCGGGTCCCCCGGGGCGTCCGGCCAGGCGAACAGAGCCACGTCCTTGCCCGCCTGGAGCATGAACCCGCGCAGGTCCCCGGAGGACCAGTAGCTGGTGTTCGGCAACGAGCTCTCGGGCTCCTGCGTGCAGCAGATGGCGAGCAGCGCGCGCACCGTGGCCGCCGGCCTGCCGGCGAAGCTCAGCTCAATGGAGCGCAGCCGCGCCGGACCGATCCCGGTGTTCAGCAGCGACAGGTACAGCGCGTGCCGCACCCCCCGTCCGTCCTGGAAGTCGAACTCGTTACCGAACGAGATATCGACGTTCGGATAGCTGTTGGCCGCGACCAGCCTCTCCATCGTCCGGGCGTTGTGAAGGGTGAGCCACAGCGAGGCAAGACTCACGACGAACGCCGACAGCGCGAGACTCATGTCGAGCCAGCGAGCACCGGTGCCGTGCGCCCGGTGGGCGTGCGCGTGCGCCTCTTCCACCTCAGAACATCTCCGAGGGTCCGGGTGGCTTGATGTTGACCTTGTGGCGCGAGGCAATGAAATCGCCGGTGATCATGTCCTCGTAAGTCTGCCCCGGTCCGACCATCGGGTAGACGCCAGCGTCGGGATCGATCATGACCTCGAGGAATGCGGGTCCCGCGAAAGCGAGGAACTCGCCGATGACGCGCGACACGTCCTCCTTGCGCTCGAGGCGCGCCGCGTAGCGAAAGCCGTCGGCCTGGGCCGCCTTGACGAAGTCTTTCTTATGCAGCGAGCGGTCGCTCGCCGAGAGCCGTCCCTTGAAGAACAGCTTCTGCCACTGCTTGACCATCCCGTCGCCGAAGTTGTTGAGCACCACCACCTTGACGGGCAGGTCGTAGGTGGTCGCGGTCTCCAGCTCGCCGATGTTCATCCGGATGCTGGAGTCGCCGTCGATATCGATCACCAGCCGATCGGGGCAGGCGATCTGTGCCCCGATGGCGGCGGGCAGGCCAAAGCCCATGGTCCCCATGCTGCCCGAGGTCAGCCAGAGCCGGGGACGGGTGAAATCGCAGTACTGGGCGGCCCACATCTGGTGCTGGCCCACGCCGGTGGTGATGATCGCGGCGCCGCGCGCGTGACGATTGAGCTCCTCGATCACGTAGCCGGGCTGGATCAGGGAACTCGCGCGGTCGTAGTTCATCGCGTGGACGCGCTTGAGCTCGGCGAGCTCGGCGAGCCAGGGGCTGAAGTCGCGCCCGAACCGGGTCTTCAGCCCGTACGCGGTCAGCGACCGGAGCGCCTCCCCCACCAGCCCGACGTGGCTCCAGTGCACCCGCTTCACCTTGTTCACCTCGGCGCGATCGACGTCCAGATGCGCGATGCGCCGGGCGTTGCGGGCGAACTTCGCCGGCACACCGGCCACGCGGTCATCGAAGCGCGACCCGACCGCGATGAGGAAATCGCAGTCATCGACGGCGTAGTTGGCGAACGCCGCGCCGTGCATGCCCAGCATGCGCATCGCGAGCGGGTGGGTGGTGTCGAGCGCCCCGATCCCCATGAGCGTGGTCACGACCGGCACGTTGAAGGCGGTGGTGAACTCGGCGAGCGCGCCCGCGGCATTGCCGTTGATCACGCCGCCCCCGGCGTAGATCAGCGGCCGGCGCGATTCGCCGAGCATCGCAAAGAAGCGCTCAGCCGCCGCCGCATCGAGCGAGGCCTCCGCGAGCTCCCGCATCCGGCGCCGGTAGCCGAGTATCGGCAGCAGCCCCTCGCCGAGGAAAACGCCCTCCCAGTTCTGTACGTCCTTCGGGATGTCGACGACCACGGGCCCGGGCCGGCCGGTGCGGGCGATCTCGAACGCCGTGCGTACCGTGGCCTCGAGCTTCGCCGGATCGGTAACCAGGAAGATATGCTTGGCAACAGAGCCCATGATCGAGGGGACAGGCGCCTCCTGGAAGGCATCGGTGCCAATCGCGGGGGTGGGCACTTGACCAGAAATCACGACAATAGGTATCGAATCAGCCATGCAATCGCGCACGGGTGTAACAGTGTTCGTCGCACCGGGCCCGGAAGTGACGAGGCACAGCCCCACCCGGCCCGAGGCCCGGGCATAGCCCGCGGCCATGAACCCAGCCCCCTGCTCGTTGGCCGGGACGATGAGCGGAATCTGCGGACGGCCGGTCCGGGCGCATTCCTCGTTATAGAGGAACACCGCGTCGTAGGTCGGGAGGATCGCCCCGCCGCTGTAGCCGAATATGGCTGTGACGCCCTCGTCGGCGAGCACCTGCATGATCATGCGGGCACCGGACATTTTTTCGCCCGCGAGCGGGTGCCCCACCGGGCGCGGCTTCGCACCTGAGTCGCTCATGGACAGGCTGCTTGCGCCTTTACAGAATGATGCGGGAAGTGGGCAGAACCAGCGAGCCTAGCAGCTTGCTTCCGTGGTGCAAAATCACGGCGATCCCTCAAAATCACGGCGATCCCTTATTCTGCGAGACGGCCACCCGCTCCGCATGCGCCACATCATCGCCATCCTTCTGCAAAACGAAGCCGGCGCCCTGACACGGGTCGCCGGGTTGTTCTCCACCCGCGGCTACAACATCGAGTCGCTGTCGGTCGCTCCTACCGACGATCCGACGGTATCCCGACTGACGCTGGTCACGAAGGGGTCCGATCAGGTCATCCAGCAGATCGTCAATCAGCTCAACAAGCTCATCGATGTCGTGAACGTGCTCGACATGACGCGCGGCGAGCACCTCGAGCGCGAGCTGGTGCTGCTGCGGCTCAAGGTCGATCCCGCGCATACCGATGCCGTGCGCGGCCACGTGGTGCGCAGCGGCGGCCGCGTGCTCGATCCCGCGGCCGACGGCTTCGTCGTCGAGCTCACGGCGAGCGAGGCCGAGGTCAACAGCTTCGTCGCCGAGCTCGGCCGGCGCGCGGAGCTCCTCGAGGTGGTGCGCAGCGGCGCGCTCGGCATCAGCCGCAGCGCCCGGCCGCTGCGCGCGCGGCCGGCGCCGGCGAGCGCATAGCGCGTCGAGCCTGCGCGCTCGCCGCTTCAGAATCTGCGCGAGACCCCCAGACTCAGCAGGTAGACGTTATAGAAGGCGTCGGGCCGGTAGCCTCCCTGCGGTTCGGTCGACAGTGTCCGCAGCCGGGAGATCTTGACTCCGTAGCGATAGTTCACCTCGAGGTCCCAGCCCGGCAGCACGTTGCGCCACTGCGGGCCGGCGCCGAGATACCAGCCGTAGGCGGGGGTGTTGAGGGAGTAGCGGGAAGCGCCGAGGAAGACATTGAGCGCCAGCGGCGAATCGAAGCGGTAGCGGTAGTCGAGGGCGCGCACGCTGAAGAGTGAGCGGCCGCGAACGTCGTCGGCTTCGAGCGCGACGCCGAGATCCTGGTGCTCCGACACCTGGCGGCGGGCCCCGATCCCGAGGTGAGCCCCGCTCGAGGAAGGCGTGGTCGTGCGCGGTTGCAGGGACAACACGTCCTGCTGGACCCTGTTGGTCGTGACGCCTGCGTCCACGTAGAGCTCGCTCCCTTCGGCGCGCTCGACAGCGAACGACTCGTCGAGGGAGCCGGCATAGCCGCTGCGCAGCGCATCCCCATAGCGGAGAAAAGCGGCAACGCGCGTGAAGCTGCCGCCGAAGACATCCCGCCCCACCTCGACCTCGGCGCCGACCGCGTACTCCCGCCAGGGATGCGAGTAGCTGAGCGATCCCATGTTCTCGTGACGGTAGGGAATCGCCGAGTAATAGGAGTCGTTCACCAGCATGCGGTACTCGGCTTCCAGCAGCCCGCCGAAGGGCGGCTCGAAGCCGACCCGCAGCATGTTGCTGCGGCCGCCCACGGCGTCCCCTAACACACGCTGATCGCCGAACCAGTGGCCGATCGTCAGCCGATCGTTGGTGATGCCGTCGCCGTAGCCCGTCTGCACGCTCGAATGATGATGGACGTACCAGGTCGGCTGCCACTGCGACGCCTCGAAGGTGAGGTCGAACGGACCGACGCGCGGGAAATGGATGCCGAGCGAGAGGTCGGGCTTGCCGAGGAGGTAGTTATGACCCTGTACGGTATCGTTGCCGGCGTACTCGAAGTACACCGCAAAGGGCGTGCGGCCCGGAAAGATGAAGCGGCTGCTGACCCCGCCTTCCTGCTTGCCGATCACGTCCTGCGACTGCGTGCCGAAGCCGGTGCTCTGCGCCCTGCTGGGGTTGAAGAAGGCCTTGAGGATGTCCTTGAAGGACTGCCCGCCGGCAGCCCCGCCGCCCCACACGATGACGCGCTGCGCCCCGAGCGCCCAGCCGCTCACCGGCTCGAACGAGAGGTGCAGGCCGCCGAATTTCGGATAGCCGCGGGTGAGCGTGCCGTTCGTCAGCTCGATATCGTTCGAGTGCGACATGCGCGCGACGAACAGCTCGTACTCGAGCCCGAGGCGGGTGAGCGGGCGGTAGTTGGAGAGCGTGATCGACGGCATCGTCGGCGCTTCGGTGCTGATCAGCATGGCGCTGTCGGTCATGGGCGACCACCAGTGGTCGCGATACCCGAGATCGAGCTGCGCAAAATCGAAGCCGGCGCTCAGCACCGAGCCGGTCGCCGTCGCCCGCCCCTCGTCCGCCACGCCGCCGACGCCGAGGAGCAGGTAGTCGCTCGGCTGCAGGTAGCCGGCCGCGGCGGCCCGGTAGTGGCTGTCGGCGCCCGCGCCGTGTTGGTTCGGCATCACGGTCTTGTCCCCGGAGCCGCTCGCCGCCGCCACCTCGTAGCTCGCAAAGGCGACGCCCGAGACGTGCATGTAATTTGCGAGGAACCTGCGCACGCGCTCGCAGAGCGCCGCATCGACTTCGCACGCCTTGGGCAACGCGTCGAGCACCACGGCCGCCGGGATCGGGCGCCGCATGACCGGCTTGTCCGCGAGGATCAGGACCCGCTCGACCTGCCGCTCGATCTGCGGATCGAGGTTCAGGGGCAGGTAGGGCGTCACGCCGCGCGCGCCCGCCTCTCCCGGCGACCCGGCCAGCAACAGCATGACCCCCAAGCCGATGCGCTTGATCATCTCCCGACCTTTTCCAACGAGACCGCGGCTCTTCGGAATGCCGGCTCAGCGCGAGCCGGGTCGGTCGCGCGCCGGTATTTTGCGGGTCCGGTGCTTTCCGGTACCGTGCGCGAGGATTATCGATTGAAAGAGCCGACAACGGGAAGG
>Ga0209267_1000656_pt1 | contig 24817 bp, 24 predicted proteins | sample GraSoiAngelo_137_FD_185894 | JGI IMG/M metagenome (GOLD analysis project Ga0209267, IMG submission 185894) | Grasslands soil microbial communities from the Angelo Coastal Reserve, California, USA - 14_0929_09_30cm (SPAdes) (version 2) | ecosystem: Environmental > Terrestrial > Soil > Grasslands ... | reverse complement strand
GCCACAAGGAAACCTTCGGCCACGCCCCAGAGTTGTATGGTTCCGATCGGGGCTTCTTTAGTGAGAAGAATGTGAAGTCCTGCAAGCAAAAAGGTGTCAAGGTGGTGTGCATCCCACAGCGCGGCGGACAGAAAACTCCCACGCGCGCAAAGTATGAGAAGAGTCTCGATTTCAAAAAAGGGCAGCGCTTTCGAGCCGGCATCGAGGGGACCATCTCCGTCCTATTCCGCGGCCGGGGCATGAAGCGCTGCCTGGCCGAAGGGTCCGAGCGATTTGAAATCTGGGTCGGTGCCGCCGTGCTGGCCAACAACCTGATGAGAATTGCGGGCCTGCTCGAACGATCTTTGCGCAAACGAAAGCAGCGTAACGGTATCTTCCGAATTTTCTTCTCTCTCACCCCCGGTGGCCGCCGTGTTTCTCCTTCGCTGTAGCGCCTTCCACACGATTCAAAACTCACGATGGCTCACACTATCTGAGCGCCCTGGACTGCTGAAAATCCCTTGAAATCGTAGCGGTCTGGCTGGATTTTCGCGAATTCGGATGTTTTGCGACAGAAACTAGATAGGTAAGAAAGCGGCGTCTGTTTCGTTTTGGACAGCGGAGCAGAACTACCAACGTCACCGACACCCTACGACGCAGGAAGGCCAGGAGCTATCGCTTAACCGCCATCAAACGAAGCGACCGGGGGAGACAGAAACAGGAAGGGCCTACTACTTCCGGTGGAAGAAGTGGCTGTCCTGCTGTACGTGCCTGTTTCGCGGGTGTATGGACGCACGCGCAAACGATCTTTAAAGCGATTCCCAGGCTACCGACTCAGGAAATATTGGCGGTTCCGCGAGGAGGACATCACGGCCTGGTTGGAGTGTCAAAACACGGGGGCGTTTCTCTGTCTAAAATCGGACCGTCCGTCTGTAACATCGACGCGGATGAATTCACCGTCGTTGTCGCGCGATGAGTTCATGGCGGCACGATCGCCCGTGTCGAGAGAGAGTCGCAAGCTGGCTTCACGATTTGTCATATTATTCCCCGCACCTAACGGACAGGTTGCAGCGCAAACCATTCTTGCAAGCCCGAGACTGTACGGAAGGTCTTCGAGTCTATCTTTCCCAGAACGTTGGTCCGATAAATAGTTACGCTTTTCAGCAAGCTGTCAATGCATAGACGCTGATGTGTCTTCGTGTCCGTATCCTTTGTCTGCTTCCTAAGCCACAACACAGTTCCTTCCCCACATTCTTCCACTTCGATGAAGCCGTCTTCGCGAGCAGCAACTTGAAATGCTTGAAGTACTTTCATGCTTCGAGTATACCCCTCGCAGATGCGCATCACCCATTTCTTCTAGGGCACTGTACCGATGTACGCTCCCCCTGTCTTCGGCGAATAGCACCGACCAAACGGTTATCGAAGTAGCCGCTTTAGGTCTTGAATTGCCCGCACTATTTTAACGGTTTAAGGCTCGCTTACCCCGCCCTGAAGTGCTGGGCTTGCGCTCGCCACTAGGTCATGTCCGGAGTGCGAATGGACAAGTGGCTCCGGCTATTACGGTGGACGTGCGGGGACTCGAACCGCCGGTATGCCGCTTCCCTCTCGTAATACTTCAGCAGGCCCGTCCGGGAGCAGGGTTGGGCGCTGAAGTTTTCTTGACAACCGGTGAAGCAAGAAAGGCCATCCACCGTAAGGAGTGGCTGGTCTTTCGATTTTGCAAAGTTTCAAGAAAACAACGGGAGACGGAGAAGGCTAGCGCTTTTCGATGTCGGTGACGACGAGGCTGAGCAGCGCGTCGAGTTCGCGGTAAACCCCGGTGGACTCATCACGTGTTTTGCCGGGTTTGGTGGATTCCTTCGATTTTTTTGTCTCCGTCGGAGGCCTTCTTTGGGAAATTGGCATCCCGTCCTCGGTGTAGGCCATTGCATAAGAGACATGCGCAGGGAGGCCGAGCGGAGAATCGTCGGGGAGAAGAGACGTAACGGTGGTGCCCACGGTCTCGTCGTGGTTGTAGTGCCACGTCGAGCCGTAACTAGTCGTAAAGGCCCCCTGCCCCTCAGGCCATGAAGCAGCGGAAGAAGAAGGAGCCGTGGTTGGCAGCTCGGTCTGCGCGGATTCTGCCGAGGTATAAAAAACGATCAAGAAATTCCGTGCGCCGGACATGGGCGAATCCGAAAAACAGATTCCGGGCAATTTCTTGCTGTTCTTTTCAATCCAACGTGAGGCCCATTCAGGAATACCCAGATAGAGTTTCTCTTTGCCGACGCTGCCGAGGGTGACGTTCTTGGTGCAGCCTGGGTGCTGGCCCTGCTGGAAGGCTTGACCTTCATCTTCTCCAAAAGAAACGCGGTGGCGGTCCGGATCGAAAGCGGCCAATTCCGCCGACGGCTTTTCAAACCCACCCAATTGAACGCCTGGGCGCCGTTGAGGAGTCTCCTCGGCACCTTCCGTCGTACGGGAAGGGACATCGGCCGGAGCCGGTTCTGGAGCGGCGCCTGATGCTCCGGCGGTTGTCAACTCACCCGTGGAGACTGTGGATTGTGACTCAGCAGCAGGAGGATTTGCGCCAGGCTGCGGATCAAGCGTGGCGCCAGGAGCGGGTGACGGCTCAGCGGGTGCTGGTGGCGAGGAAGGTTCTACAAGGGCAGACGCAGCGAGCCAGTTAGGGATCAGAGCGCTCGGCGCCTGGCTGGTTGCAACCGTTGCGGAGGCTGCGTGGCCTGGAACCGGTGCGGCGTTCTTCGCAGGTCGCAAGGAAACCGGAGAAGGAGGAGTACCCAGGGCCCGGGCGCCAGCAGGAGTTCTAGTTGCGGACTGATCTTGCCGGACGTAAAAGGTGACCGCACCAAGGACAAGAAGCACAGAGGCGGCGAGCCCGAGAGTAAGGGCTTTTTTCGGACTGGCCGAGGTAACTCGATCGGGCTGAACGGGAGATTTGCGGAGCAATCCTGCAGCGGACTCCTCCATTTGCCAGCGGCGAGGCTCTTCGACAACCAAAGCATCACTTGATTCTTCGGAGCTCACTGAAACGCCGAGACAGGATTCGACGGCGACAGAGGGAGGAATCTGTTGGTGGCCAGGAAGGAAAGACTCGGACTCGCTCTTGACCACGGGCTCTGGTTCGCTCCGGGCAAATTCGAGAACTGTTTTCGCTGCCTGGGCGTGCGGGGGCTTCGTCCTCTGGGCGACTGGCGGTACGGAGGGAGCCGGAAGCGCTGGGGGAGTTGCGCTGAAGTGCAGCGAGTCGAGACTTGTTTGCAGGGGTGTGGCCGCGAGCATCAATTGCTCGACCGACGGCAGGGAAAAAGCTGGAGAGGGGCGCGGCGCAGTTGGGGTCACCGGAGAAACCTGCGGGGAACCGGGCGCATTGGTTCGAGCAGGAGCGGAGACTTCTTTGGAAAAATCGAGCAACGAGGAAGCGCAAATTGCCGGGTTGGGCGCGACAGGCGCCGGAGCGATGGCGGGAGAAGCAGGTGTTCCAGCCTGTGTTGAGGAAATCTTTGGTGTGAGCGGAGCGGCCACAGGAGGAACAACCGAGCTCTGGGGAGTGGAATTCGTTGAGGCATCGGATTGCGCGGTCGCGAGCTCCGGCTTTACAGCCGGGTACGGAGGTAGAGCCATCGTAGGGTTTACCGGTGCGATGAAAGTCGGAACTGTTGCAACGGGCTTCGGGGCAGCAGCCAGAGCGGCAGCAAGAAGAACGCTGATTTCTTTGGAAAAGTCGCGAAGCGAGGAAGTGCAAGTTGCCGGGTTGGGCGCATCAGGCACTGGAGGGACGGCCGGAGAGGCTGGCACCGCTCCAGCCTGTGTCGGCGAAACCTTTGGGGCGGGCGGAGCGGCCACAGGAGGAACAACGGAACTAGGAGAAGCGAAATGCGCTGAGCCAAGGAATTGTCGAGTCGCGGGCTCCGCCTCTACAACGGGCAGCGGAAGCGGGGCCACGGTAGGTTTATCCGGTGAACCGAAAGTCCAGACTGGCGCGATGGGCTTCGGAGCAGCGGCCTTGGTGGCAGCGGGGGGAACCGGGGGAAGCGTCTCGAGGTTTGCTGGTGCAATAGGTGGAGCACCGACCGACGCGGGAGGGGCAACGGCAGTAGGCAAGTCCCAGAAGCCGGCGGCGGGCTCCGAAAATTGGAGCTCAACGAAGCCGCTGGCAGAACCACCCGGTGCGGACTTCACGACCTGGCAGACGACTCCCTTCTCTGTTCTTTCGTTGAAGAGAAAAATAAGCTGGCCCGGAACCAGCGGGACGGCAAGCCGGACAACCGCACCGTGAGAAGAAACCAGAACCGTCCTGGTAGTTTCGGAAAAGGGTTCGCGCTTGTCGGAGCCTTCGACGATGCGAGCGCAATGAATGGTTACAAGTATTTCCAGTTCAATCAGAGGTGGGCGAGCCGCCGCTTCGGAAGGAGTCTTGGGAAATGGTGGTAAAGGTGCAGCAGCGGAATTGGGGTATCTCTCGATAGGTGCCATCTACTCCTCACTCTTAGAGCGACAGGGAGAATCTCCCCGGGAGGTCTGGGTACCCCTTGAGTCAGTCATTTTATATGGGGTGGTTGGTGAGGCACAAGCCCTTCGGTGGACATTTCCAGTGGCGCAGAAATTGGAATGAGTTTCGGGAGTCCGGTATTCTGGGGAGTCATGTTGGAATCACGCGTAACCGGGGACGAAGGAAGGACGGCTGAATTCTTGCCACGGCAAGAACCCGGCCCGGCAGCGGCCTGACGCCCTCCAAATACGTCACCGTAATTCCGAGCGAGAGCAGAAATTCCCCAACGATGTGGAGACCACTGGGTCGTCGCCCGCAGTCTCTCCTGGACTGGCCAACTTCTCTGCTAGTGCACCAACGGTGTGATCGTAATCTTGCGAAACTCGACTGGACCGTGGTCACCCTGGAGAGCGATGCCGCCAGGCTCGCCTTCATCGGCGTCGTGCGCCATTGCCGTTAGACCATCGATGACCCCCTTTTCAATCACATTTTTACCGTTGAACGCCACCGTGACCTGGCACCCGACCAAGCGGATGTCGTAGGTTTCCCATTCACCGGCCGGCTTGCTGGCGTTTTCACTCGGTGCAATGCGGCTATAAAGGGCGCCCGCACTGTGAGCGTTTGGGGGGCGGCCGTAGTCATCCAGGATTTGCACTTCATAGCGATTCCGCAACGCGACACCACTGTTGCTGTGCTGGGCCAAGCGGAATTCGACGTGCAGCTTGAAATTCCAGAACTTCTGCTGGGACACGATGTCCTGACCACGGCCCGTCGAGGCCAACGCGCCATCTTTTACCGACCAACCGACCGGTTCTTGGCCGTCCCACGACGCCCAGCCGGTCATATTCTCGCCGTTGAACAGTTCAATTGGTTTTCCTTCTCGCCAAGTCCCGTCATCCATTTCCTTGATCACTGGCGCGCGTACGCCGATCCATTCGAGCAAAGGCTGGTTCGACCCTTCCACTTCGAAAACCCCTTCTAGCCTCCCATTCACCAGTTTCGCCGTGTAGACCAGTTTCCGTGTAACCGGCTCGGCACCGGGACTCGGGCGTTCCTGCCGCGTCCAGCCGAAGCGTAGGGTGCGGCCGCTGATCGAGATTTCCTCGATCACATTCAGATCGCCGGAAAAGGCGCTGATGAACTTGCCTTTCGGTGTAGGCGTTCCCGCGTTTTCAATCTCCAGCCACCAGGCACGAGAACGCCCACCAGTGGTTGTGATGTCCCAGCGGCCGTTGAACTGTTCGTCTCCACTAACAGCCGGGTCCTGGGCGAACACAAGCACCTCGCTCGCTGGGAGAGAAAACAGTACAGCTGCCGCTAAGCTTACGCCACGCCTACGCATCGACGAATGGTTCCTTATCACAATGATCGGCCTCCTGTCGCACTTTCACTCGGGACTATAAGGCAGTCCGGCGACGTGTCAAGGAGGAATTGCTAATTGGGTCACCAGACTCTAGCCTGGACGGCTGCATGCGCGGCTGGGGCTGATGGTGTAACACAGCAGTTTGACGGCACGATCCGTATGTTCCGTCTGGCATGAACCGCAATTTCGGCGCCCATAAGTGTCTCGCAACTACCCAATTTCGTGGGATAATCGCGACCCAAAAAGAACGCAGGCGATGTAATGCGCCGTGACGCTGGCGCTAGATCGATACTTTGGGAGGCAAACTCTCATGGGCTATGGTTCACTAACTCGTCGCCAATTCATCCGTGTCGGCACAGGAGCCATGGCGGCAAGCGCAGGCGCGAAAGTTACAGTCCTGAAACCCAACGCGCTCTCCGCTTACGCCCGCGTGGTTTCGCCAAGCGACACCCTACGCTTCGCCTCCATTGGCACAGGGGTCCGAGGTTGCGAGTTGCTTCAGGCTTCGCTTCGTGTTCCGGGCATTGAGTGCGTCGCCGTTTGCGACCTTTACGACTCACGGCACGAGGCGGCCAGGGAAGCTATCAAGAAGGACGTTCCAGCCACACGCGATTATAGGAAAATTCTGGACCGCAAGGATGTCGACGCCGTCATCATCGCGACGACAGACCACCAGCATCGCAAGGTGGTTGCCGATGCCTGTGCGGCCGGCAAGGACGTCTATTGCGAAAAACCGATGTCCCATACGGTGGAAGATGGATTTGCCATGATCGATGCGGCGCAAAGGGGAAATCGCATCATCCAGATTGGCAGCCAGGGGGTCAGTTCTATCCTTTACGCGAAAGCCAAGGATATTTTTGACTCGGGAAGGCTCGGTGACGTGTTCATGATTGAGGCGTATTCGGACCGCAACACCGCCAGCGGCGCTTGGGTCTACCCCATCCCACCAGACGCAAACGAACAAACGATCGACTGGAACGCCTATCTGGATGGGGCGCCCAACCGACCCTTTGATCCAGTCCGGTTCTTCCGATGGCGTTGCTTTGCGGACTATGGCGAGGGCTTGGCGGGCGACCTCTTTGTTCATTTGATTTCTGGGATCCATTTCATTACCAGCACGAATACGATCGCGCGGCGCGCCCAGTCTACCGGTGGCCTTTTCCGTTGGAAAGATGGCCGTGAATTTCCGGATCTGATCGAGACCTTCTACGATTACCCCAACTTCCGTGTTGTCCTTCGCTGCAACCTGAACAATGAGGGCGGAGGTCTTCTGGGGTTTTACGGCACCAAAGGAACGATGGTCATCAAGGACTCGACGCTGACGTTTAAGCCGCAGGACACACGCCCGCAACCAGAGAGCTACTCGATCTACGGCTGGCCGACTAAATTGCGTGACGAATACCTGAAGAAATGGCACGAAGAAAATCCGTTACCAGCACCTCTCGATTTCCGGGTGGACGAGGAAGTGGAGACGTTCACCACACCACCGGGTTACGACGCCGTTCCAGATCATCAAGCTAATTTCTTCAACGCCGTTCGGAGTCGAAAGCCGGTTGTTGAAAATGAAGTATTTGGCAACAACGCGGCAATCGGCTGCCATTTGGCCAATTATGCCTATTTCAACAAGGCTGTGGCGGTGTGGGACGCAGGAGCCAAGAAAATTGCAAAAAGCTGATTAAATTCCTTGACAGTCGCGACGGTAAACTGCATTGCATTTTCTGAGAGTGGAACTCGGAACCTATCCAACCGGAGCTGGCCGCGCGGCCGAATATCATCAAAGGGGAGGGTGCCGACCAGAGGTTTCAGCACGCCGTTGAGTTCCAGCGAACCGACGTAGTCTTTTTGTGAACCTTGATGTCGGTTGGCGGTCAGCGCCAGCTCCCAGCGCCCTGCGCAGGTACGTTCGCATTGGCATCATCCGCCATAGTTCCCGCCGGGTCACCGTAAGAGCTGAGGATTTCTGCTCTTTGCGGGTGGAAGCATACACCACCTCAACACCGCGTCCGCCACCCATTGGGGGTGTCCCAGATTTAGAAACAAAGCCAACTTCCTCTCGCTCGAAACGACTTGGTTGTGACCCATCGCATGATCCGGGCATCCCAGCGGATTACATAGGGAGGTATTTGCTACTTCGTCATACAGGGTTCGTCAACAACGCGATACAGAGGGACGTACAATTGCCGAATCAGTGGCTTAGAACGTAATCTTGCCCGAAAGCTGGACGATTCTCGAGCCAGGGCTGAAATTGAGTTGCGTGCTCAACGGCGTCTGAAATGGCGTTTTCGGTGGCGGTGGCCCCAGGCAGATGGTCACGGTGCCAGGACAGCTTGTCACGGGGGCGGTCGAGAATTGGGTGGCGCTTACGGAAGTATAGTTTGTGCGGTTGAGGGCGTTGTAGGCTTCAAGGATGAGCTGTACCTTGACGCGCTCAGTGATCGGGATGTTTTTAGTGATTCGAGGATCCAGCGAAACGAAGTTGGGAAGGTTGAAGGTGTCACGGCCGAGTCCCGGCGCACGGTCCGTGCGGCTGTTGCTGTCGCTGTTTAGGTCCGAGTTGACCATGCCGGAATAGGGCTGTCCGGTCTCGGCCGTTAGGATTCCGCTGAGTTGCCATCCGCCGGCCACGTAGCGCCACGCATGTGGTAGAGAGTGTGCATAGCCGTCGAGGTTCCAAATCGCGCTTAGCACGAGGCGGTGTCTTTGATCGTTCACGCCAGGGCCGCGATCCCCGCGAAGGTTGAGAGGGTCCTGGACCATCTTGGCGTCGTCGCCAGAGAAGGGAACGACCGAAGTGGCGTCCGGGTTGTCGTCGATGACCTTTCCGAAAGTGTAGGAAGCCAGGAACTGGTAATTCTGGGAGAAGCGCTTGTTTAACTGCACGGTCAGGCCGTTGTAGATGGAATTGGCGCTGCTTTGGAATTCCTCAATGCGCGCAAAGCCAGCAATGGGGCGTGGCTGAGTGATCCGGTTCACCGTGGCAGTTTGAGTAGACCCCACAAATCCGACGGTTACTGGCGTTTCAGGACCCTGGAGATTGATGTCCAGGGTGCGCGTGAGATGCGTGCCTTTGACCCACAGATAGTTGACCTGAACGGACAGGCTCGGCCGAATCAGGTATTCCAGGCCTAGGTTGGCCTGCTGCACATTGGGCTCGTGATAATCGGGCTGGAAGACGTAGATGGTGGGAGCGCCTGCCGTGCCACCGACCGGCGCGGCACAGCCTGGAGCGGCAACGGGAGCGCCGCACTTCGTGGCGGGATATTGCGGGATGTTTGCGCCGGTAAAGTTCAGAGTCTGCACGTTCAGAGCGTTGTTCGAGAACGCGGTGCCAACGGTGATCGCAGGAGTGCGACCGTAGAAAATACCGTATCCTGTACGAACGACCAACTTCTTGCCGAGAGGCGTCCAGGCAATACCGAGCCTAGGACCAAAGTCGGCATGATCGTTGTGAATCCGGTTGGTGAAGATTCCCGCAGCGGCGAGGCTGGCGCTGGGGTTGAGCTCGGCCGGCTGGGCGATCAGGTCGAGATCGTATCGGAGGCCGAAATTCAGAGTGAGGTCACTTCGTACGCGCCATTCACCCTGGGCGAACGCTGAATATTCCTGAAGATTGGGATTCGTGGTGGGTCCGTTAGTGTCCGCGCCGGCGAAGGCTTGGGCAAAAGTATCCGAAGCGTCCGGACCGGTGAAGCAAGCCGCGCCGCCTCCGTTCAAATTGCAGCCGAATCCCTCGAGACTATTGAAAACGTAAGCGCCTGAGAAGTTGCCCGGGAAGAAGTTGGCGATCTTGTCCACGAGAAAATTCATGCCCGTTTTGATTGTGTGGCGACTGTGGGTGAGCGAGAGGGTATCGCCAACTTCGGCGCGGTGAATGTTGGTGAAGCGAGGGCTGAAGAAATTGCGTCCGACAATGAGATCGGTGACGCCGCCCTGGCGAACGGTGGCTTCCGGATTGATGCTGTTGGCCAGGCCGGGCTCGTTGTCGCGCGCATAGGCGGCCCGAGCAACGTTGACGATACCGGATGAGATGGTGGATGTAAGCGAGCCGGACAGGGTGTCCGTGGTGACATCCGACGCGCCGGTGTGCTCGATAGAATTTTGCGATCCGCCATTTTCGAGGCCATTGCCAACGAAACGCTGGGAGTTGTATCGGACGCTGAGGAGTTCGGCGTTGCCAAACCGCCAGTCAACCTTGCCGAGGTAGACGTTCTGGTTTTGAGTGCGAATCCAGGGGTTGGCGCGTGCCTGAAGATAACTGAGAGCTGTTTGCTGATTGGCAGTCGGAGTGGCGGGAGCGGGCACCCCAAGAAAGACGAGATTGGGGAGGGTGTTGCGCTGGCCGTCGTAATCGAAGAAGAAAAAAAGTTTTTCACGGATGACCGGACCGCCGAGGTCTCCTCCGAACTGGTTGAAGTGATAGGGAGACTTTTGGCGGCCGTTGATTTTATTGATTGGGTCGTTGGCATTCAGGCTTCGATCGCGGAAGAATTCAAAGGCCGCGCCGTGAAATGCGTTGCTACCGGATTTGGTGACGACGTTAATCACTGCTCCGCCAGCATGGCCGAGCTCGGCGGAATAACTGCTGGAATTCACCTGGAATTCCTGTACCGCATCTTCGCTGAACTGATAGGGAGCGCGCCCCGATCCAGTGCGGCCGACGGACTGGCCGAAGAAGGTGTTGTTATCGTCCGAGCCGTCGACGATGAGGGAATTGAGGGTGCCGCGCTGGCCTGCAAAGCTGATGTCGCCACCGCGTACGTCGAGGGTGACGCCTGGGGTGAGGAGGACGAAATTGATGAAGTTGCGGCCGTTTGTGGGGAGGTTTTCAATGGCCACATCATTCACCGCGGAGCTCACCTGACTACGCGTTGTTTCGACGATGGGGGGTTCATCCGTGACGGTGACGGACTGGGTCTGTCCAGCCACCGAGAGTGAGAGGTTCAGGTTCAGTCGGGCGCCGACACTTACCGTGACGTCCTTTTGCGTCAGCTTGGCGAAACCCGGGTGCTCGACTTCGATGGTGTAGGTACCTACCGGGAGCACGGGGAAAGTAAAGAGGCCGTTGGAATCGCTAGTGGTCTGAAAGTGGATGCCGGTCGCATCGTTCGTACCCGTCAACTTGGCGCCGGGAAGAGCGGCACCGGATTGATCCACGATGATGCCTTCGATGGTGCCCTGATTCGCCTGGGGCCACACGGGAGGCGAGAGGAAGAAAAAGACAAAAAGGAATGCGCGGCAACAGCAGAAGAGGGCCGTTCGCGTTTCAGAAATGTTCACTGCAATTTCTCCTTCAGAGTGCGGTCGAAGCTTTTGGCGTTCAGGTCCCCCGGTGGCGCTCCGCGGTAGAGTAGAGGCGCCGCGAGAAACAAAAGCCGAGCAACACATTGCGAAAGAGCCGAACGCCTACACCAACAATACGTTGCCCTTTCTTGAGGTTCTAACACAAGAGCTGGCTCAAGCCAAAGCAGCCAGTCATGGCTAAGCCATAGCGTAGCTGACCGTGCTTGGCTCGAATTTTTTCTAAAGAGTGTCATAGAAACCGCCCAGCAGGTAGCCGACACATCGAAGGAGATAATCACGATCATCGAAGAAGACCGCCGGAAGATCGAGGAGCTGGGCCGCTCCGCTGCATCGGTTTTGCGCGTTCATCAGCACCTTCAGCGCAAGCCGATCGTCACCATCCCGGCGACCGCCGAGCAACTCTCCTCTCCGCGCCCACTGTGGCGAAGGTTTTGCAGCACATGGTAAAGCTCGGCCGGTGGTGAGACGACCGGCAGCCAGCGCCATCGGCTCTTCAAATATCACCACTACCTGGAAATTCTCAATCGAGGCACCGAGCTGCCAAAAGCAAGTCCCTGACAACGCTCGTGCGAGCCACTAGGACATGACCGAACAAAAGAAAAGTCGAATCATCCTCCATCTAGAAACCAACTCGAAGCTGGTGAAAGGAAACTTGTTGATGACATAGAGAAGTATGGGTGCCACGTCATTCATGTCAAACCTCAACAGCCGATACCCGGCGGTCCTACACAATTGGTCTTTACGAGACCGTACAACAACCAGAACTTATCGTTGTTGGCATGAAGCAAGACTCGGCTCACTACTTGCTGAATGAGGCTGCTCGTCGAATGGAGCAGGGTTTGCGTTTGGCTGGCGGCCGTGGTGAAAAAAACTTCTTGAAAATATCGCATGTGAATTCACGAAAGTTGATGGAGTATGCGCTGTGGTTCTACGGCGAAGATGAGTTCCCTGTTTTCCAGTGCATCTATGCTGACCTCAACGTGCCTTTCCTTGGAACGATGGTTTCAGGACGCCATCCCTTCCGCCGTTGAGAAAGATTTTGACTTGTGGGGCGGGTGCCCAGCAGAGAATAGAACCAACCGCAGTAATAAGAATTTATGACCTCTGGTTGCGTCATGGTCATATGAAAACTCATTTGACCCCCCTGGCATCCCCCTTCCAATTCTGAATGACTAACTCATAGGTGATTTATTGATTCACGCCAATAGCATCTGGCTGGAAGCCCGCCCGTACGCCGGAGGTGAACCGCTGACTGCGCAACACTGACCGGCAGATGATGCTCTGTGCTGATGGCCAGATCATGGCAATCGTCGTGGCCAAGAAAAATATTCAAAGGCCTGGAGCGGGCGGGGCCGCGATTTGGGGTGTACGGTATTGTCCAGGAAATGGCGACGGCTGCGAGCGCTGCGGTTTTACAAATTCCTTACAACTAGCTTGCGGCAAATCAGTAAGTGGATGCGCAGGGTAGCAAATACTCGCTTAGATTGAGGGCCAACGAAGCGGAGTCATGAGCTAGTTGCGCCCGATCGGGATTCTGACTCGGAGAATCCGTGACCATCAGGCCGGTCCGCAGCGGATGAGAGCCTCGAAAGTCAATGTTTAGTCAGAGTCCGCCTCGAATTTGAGGCAACGCAAACAACTTGGTGAATCGTCTCGTCGTAGTTTGGCGATAGCTTGCACAGATTCATCTAGAAGGAAACATGAAACTATCAAACAGAACTCTCAGGCTGTTCATGGGCGCCATGTTTTTCTTTTCAGGACCGATAGTCGCTCCCCATGTGGTACATGGCGGCCAACAGCCTCAAAAGGCCCCCAGTTCTGCCATCGCTTCAAGCCAGGGCAAGCCCGGCGACGCGCCCGCCGATGGCTCCGCGTCTACGGAGGCAGAAACCTGCCAAGCTTGTCACGGGGACATTACCACCAGCTTCGAGAAATCGCCGCACTGGAAGACGATGAATGACACGCGCGGTGGGCATTCGAAGCAGGGTTGCGAGGCATGCCACGGTCCAGGCGGGGCCCACGCAGACGATCCAAGTAAGGAGGCAGTGTTCGATTATAAGAAGGCAACACCAGAAGCCATTACCGACCGTTGCCTCACCTGCCACGCCTCAGGCTCGGAGCACATCAGTGCTTCGAATTCATTCCACCGGCAAAACGACGTTAGCTGTACCTCCTGCCACTCGATGCACCATGCAACGACTAAGGAACACATGCTGGTCAGGGCCGAGCCCGGGCTTTGCTATTCCTGCCATTTGCAGCAGAGGGCTCAGTTCAATATGCCGTTTCACCATCGCGTAAACGAGGGGCTGATCCATTGCACCGATTGTCACAACCAACACGGAACGGGCGGTGTCCTTGAAGGAGACCATCTGGTCCGGCAGGTGCGGACCTCGGCCTCTGGGGACATGGTTTGCTTTAAGTGCCACACGGACAAGCAGGGACCCTTTGTCTTTGAGCACGCCGCCGTGAGGTTAGAGGGATGCGGCTCATGCCACATCGCACACGGGGGGGCAAATGCGCACATGCTGAAATACAGCAACATCAACCTCTTGTGTCTGCAATGCCACACCAATTCGCCTGGCATTCACGCGACGGTGATGGATGCGAACCAATCTCACTATGAACAAGCGTGCGTCAATTGTCATGTGAAAATCCACGGATCGAACGTCAATGGTTTGCTGGATAGATGAACTTGATGGAGACGCATTTTGCGCTGGAGAAGAGATCGTGAGTAACACCAAAGCCTGGCAAAAGGCGCAGTTCATATACGGCAGGGAGAACAGCGATGAATAGTCGTGCGAGAATCAGACCGTTCGGTTTGCTGTTGGCGGCCGCTTTGTTTCTTTTTTCGCCTCTTTCCCGGGCGCAGGATAACCCAGAAGAGGAAACCAAGGGCATAGATTCAGGCAATTATAATACGCAGCAAAGCGCGGAGACAGGCTATCGGGCGACGTGGATTGACGGGAACCAGAGTAATTACGGAACCTTCGTAAATCTCAATTCCGGCCTGCGATTGTTCGATTACACGCTAAGTACGAGGTCGCTCAACCACAATGGAACTCTGTTCGATGGCCTTTACTTCAGCAACTTCGGTTACGGCGGCGATCCGAACAACGTCTCGCGCCTGCGGATCGATAGGAACAAGTGGTACGACCTCCAGGTGATGTTTCGCCGCGACCAGAATTTCTGGAATTACAGCCTTTTCTTGAATCCCTTCAACCCGACGGTCATGTCACCAACGAATCCGGCAACGAATCCTTCGTTCGCCGTCACCTCTTCCCCACATTCGCTTACCCGCATTAAGCGCATGCAGGATTTCAATTTGACACTCCTCCCTGAATCACGCTTGCGATTCCGGCTGGGTTATTCACACAATGTGGACGTAGGGCCGGCATTCAGTACGTTCAACGGCCCCGCCGCCCGTTATCTGCTCGCTGAAAACTACCGGATAACGATGAACGGATACCGGTTGGGGATGGACTTCCGGTTTCTGCCAAAGACGACGATTTCTTACGACCAGATTCTTGAGTATGACAAGGATGACACCACAGATGCACTCGCGTTCCACAACGTGTTGGCGACGGCCCCAGGGACGGTACCGGGACCCGTTGACTATGGAATAGAGTGGTTTTACCCCCCGCAAGGAGCAACCCGCCCGTGCACGCCGGTGTTCCTTCCCACGGGTTTCGCCAACCCGGATTGCAGGGTCTTCCTTGGCTATTCCCGGTATAACAATCCGCGAAATTTCATGCCCACGGAGCGGCTCAGCTTCCAATCCAGGTCCATCAAGAACCTGGAAATGTCCGGGTCGGCTAGCTACAGCACCGCCGACAACGTCATTAACACATTCAATGAAAACATCAACGAATGGACCGCCAGTGCAGCCGTAAAAACTCGTGGGATTCTCAATTCTGGTCCGGCGGAATCCAAGCTGGTTGCCGTGCGCGCGAATTGGTCTGGAGTTTATTTACTGAGCCGTAAAGCGAGGATTATTGATCTGGTCCGTTATGACAACTGGCGTAATCCTGGATTGTCTGATCTGCGGAGCTCCACTCTCTTCGCCACCCAGCCACAAGTCCCAGGCCAGATTGGCATTCAGTTGCCCCAGGCTCAGTTTTCGCCTCTCATCCCCGACGCGCCGGCGTTTGCCAACATCTGCCCCGGACCAGCGTATAATGCAGCGACTTGCCCACAGCATACCGCGGCAGCTCTCCCTGACCTCACTCGCACATTGATATCGACCTATCTCGGCCAAAAGATGCTATCGAACACGGTCCAGCTGCAGGCCGATATCACCAAGCGAATCAGCGCTCGAATCGGATACATGTATGAAGACCGGGTGATCACCGATACTGGATATTTTGGAGGGACGGTGGATTATTACGAAGCCACCAACCATATTCCCCCGTACGCGGCGGCAACTTATTATCCGGGTGGGGCGGCAGGCACGGCGGCGAACCATTTCCTGGCAGCACGCGGATTGTGCGCAATTCGATCCGGATCGAACACGCTTCCCGCTGGCTGCACGCAGAATACGGACGGCACGATTTCGTATGTCAACCCTGCCCCTAGCAGCTCGGCTCGCGTGGACCTGCCCATCGCCGAACACGTGGGTCTCGCGGGGTTTACGCTGCGTCCGATAGATTCACTGCGAATCAATACTGATTTCCAATTTGGATATAACAACCGGGCCTACACGCAGATTTTCCCGCGGCAATTCCAAAGTTATAAGATCCACGCCACCTATAAACCAAAGCCTTGGGCAACCATCGACGGAGCAATCGACATTCACGAAAATCGCGACAACGTCAGTAACATCAATGCTCTCGAGCATGGGCGGACGTACAGTTTCGGGACTACGCTGGTGCCGAATTCCAATTTCGCGTTCTCTCTCGGATACAACTACACAGACCTCTACATGCAGTCCTATATTTGCATGAGGGACACCGGATTTGGCATCGCGCCCTATGCACGTTGCCCCTTTTTCAGCGGGACCAAGGCGATAACTCTGGGCGCCATGTCATTTTATAGCAACAAGCAGCACTTCGCCTATGCCGACGTTATGTGGAAGCCTGTTAACCGAGTCACCGCCAGCCTGGGTTATTCCGGAACCTTTACCGGAGGCGACACGCTCTTTCTGAATCCGCGAATACTGGGCGGCACCCTGGCGTTCAATTATCAGAGACCTTTCGTTGCGCTCAAGATCGATCTATTCAAAGGTTTGAGCTACAAAACCACGTGGAACTATTACGGATACAATCTCAAGACCCTTGCGGATACCCCAGGCCTTCAGCCCATCGGTTCAGAAGGCTTCAACGGCAGTACTGCCACGTTCGCAGTCCGCTATGCCTTTTGAAAATATCAGGTATCGCTCCTGATCGGAATAAGCGCAGGGCATGAGCGAATCTCATAAGGAGAGATTCGATAAGGAATTGGCGTGCATATGTCGGAGTGCGGTCTCTTCTTGGCCTCACTCTCCAGTGGAGCTGGGATTACGCTGAAACGCAGTTCGACTTCCGGTGCCAGGTCAATATCATGATGATTGGAGTGTCCTCTTGAAAAAAGTGATTGGAAACATTGTTGGAAGGTCAGTTCTCTACCTGGCGCTGGTCGTCGGTTTCGTTTCCGCGACTCGCGCACAGAACGATGCAGAGAAACTCTATAAGGCCAAGTGTATCGGTTGCCACGCGGCTGATGGGAGCGCGAACACGAAAGCGGGCAGAAATACGGGCGCCCACGACCTCCGTTTACCAGATGTACAAAAAGAAACCGACGCCACATTGATCGGGATCGTAACGAAGGGCAAGAAAAAGATGCCTAAATTCGAAGAGAAACTGAAGGCAAAAGAAATTAAGGAGCTTGTTGAGTACGTTCGAGGCTTCTCCAACAAGCCCTGAATAATGTTCTCGCTCGGTAACCCGGCAGCGAGACGCAAAGATAAAAGGTATCAAGCGGGATGCAGGTAGGGAGCAAAATATGGACCATCCAGAGGAAATGCTTGGCGGCAAGACTGCTGAGATTTCTCAAGAAGGTTGTGACGGACGCCGCCGATCGTTTCTCGGCCTCTTGCTTGGCGCAGGAGCTGCGGGCGTTGGTGCGCTCCTCTCTGTGCCGCTGTTTCGCTTCATACTTCATCCACTGCTAACCACTACGAGTTCATCGTCGTGGAAGGAAATCGGCACTGTGGAGGATCTCGCTTCCATTACCTCACCAGTCAAGAAGCTCGTAAAGATCGAACAGCGAGATGGCTGGCGCAAGATCGTCTCGGAGAAGGCCTTGTACGTAAGCAAGGATGCGACCGGCCGGCTCTGTGTGTTTTCCTCAGTTTGCCCGCATTTAGGATGTTCGATCGCCTGGCATGATGAGAAAAGCAATTTCGTTTGTCCATGCCACAACGGGCAATTTACGGCAGACGGCAAGCTCTTGGAAGGACCCCCACCAAGAGGAATGGATCAACTAGAGATTAAGGTCGAGGGCGACATGCTTGTGGTGCATTACCAGAATTTTCGGCAGCTCGTTCCGCATAAAGAAGTTATCGCCTGAACGGTAGGTGACAAGTGGCAGAGAATAGTTATGTGTTGGGGAGGGAACGTCGCGCCATCCCTCAGCCGTCAGACCACGGAACCGTCATTCGCTGGACGGATCGCCGTACCACTATGAGTGATCGCCGGAAGCGCGTCGGCTCGATTCTCCGTGCTGTACTTGATGAAGCGATCCCCGGAGGAGCCAGTCTTGCCTACGTGTTTGGATCAGGATTGCTGTATCTCTTGTTATCACAAATTATCACAGGCATGTTTCTGGTGCTTTACTATGTTCCTTCTGCTGACCATGCACATACGACCGTTGCTTACATCACCAAAGAAGTGGCATCGGGTTCCTTCATCCGCAGCATTCATGCTTATGGTTCAAGCGCAATTGTCATCGTCTTGCTCCTGCACGTCACTCAAACTTTTCTCTATGGGTCGTACAAGGGACGGCGAAAACTACTCTGGCTGGCTGGATGTGCGTTATTTGCTTTGATGCTGGGGATGTCCTTCACGGGTTACCTGCTACCGTGGGACCAAAAGGCCTACTTCGCCACGACGGTGGGCACGAATATCCTGACTTATGTTCCATTCGTGGGGAACTCACTGAAGACCTTGCTACGCGGCGGGACAGAGATGGGCACATTGACACTTTCCCGCTTCTTCGTCTTTCACGTGTTCCTGATTCCGGCTTGCATTTTCGCCTTTGTTGCCATCCATGTTTTCATGTTCCGCAAAGCCGGACCCGCAGGGCCGGTTCAAGGAGCACCCGAAGCCTTGAAACAATCGACGGAACCGTTTTACCCGAAACAGGTTCTCTACGATGTAGCCTTTGCTGTGCTCATTATCGCCTGTCTGGGGCTATTGGCTCATTACGCCCCTGTGGAGCTTGGCCCGAAGGCCAACCCTGTTGACACCCAATATGTGCCGCGTCCGGAGTGGTATTACGTTCCCGTTTTTCAGTGGTTGAAGTACTGGGAGAGCGGCCTCGCCGTCCTAGGTATTTTGGTGATCCCGGCATTTGTTACCCTTCTCTTCGTGGCTCTGCCGTTTCTTGATCGACGCCCCGAGCGCCGGCCGTGGAAGCGTCCCGTCTCAGTATCGATTTACGGTTTCGTCTTTATTGGGCTGGGCGCCATGGGCGCCATCAGCCATCGCAATGATTTGCGCGACCCGAACATAGCGCCGCAGCTCGCAAAACAGCGCGCGGACGTCCAGGCCTTCATGAAAAAACCGTTTGAACCCGAGTTGGCGGGACCGTCGCTTATCGCCGCCACCGTGGCGCTCACTAACCCGGTTGCAGGCAAAGGCAAGAAAGTGTTCGACCAAGAGGGCTGTGCCGAGTGCCACGGCGAAGATTTGACGGGAACGTCGGCGGCGCCATCATTGATTGGAGTTGGAGATAAGCACGACAGCGCAAAGTTGGAGAGCATTTTGAAGCAGCCCACAGACGCAATGACGGACGGAGGAATGACCCCCGTTGAGTTGAATGACGAAGACCTTAAGAGTTTGATTGCATTCCTTAAGGCTCTTAAGTGATTGGCGGGCAAACGGTATAAACCGCCGGGAATTCGGGATCTCCGCAATTGGTTCAACCAAAGGGCGAGTTGGGAAACGGGTGGGTCAGTCATCAGGATTTCGGCAAAATGCCCTTCTACGATCACCGCACGCCAGCCGCGCCTGGCCCGAAGATAGGCTCCCACCACGCCCGAAGCGGTGACGCGGAAAATGCCAAACAGCAACTGGAATTCAATTCCACGACCAAGCAGTTTGCGCTCTTCACTTACGACGGCGTTCCCGCGACGCCCACCGTTGGGTTGGCTTTCGATTTCTGAGTCGTCTTTCTTTCGTCCCGGCTGTGCTTCCTGGTGTCACCATCCTTCAAATGTTCTCTGAGTACACCAGCGCATGGGCGGAACCTTGAACCATGTTGCCCTGGTCCGGCTTCTTCATGAGCTCTCCCTGCATCGCCCTCAGCAATTCGTCAGCAGCGCCACCGAGCGCCTTCGGCTGAAGGGCCGAGACTCAATGAATATCAACTTGTGATATCGAAGCAATGTCGTACCAGCGTACTTGTGTGGATGTCTTAATTTAATAGCTTTGGTGGACGTGGCCGGGATCGAACCGGCGATCCCCTGCTTGCAAAGCGAGTGAAGACTCAACCTGGCTTTCTGAGAAATATTCGGGTCGGGAGAGAAAATCTGAATTCTCGCTCTGTCTGCCCTACTTACGTTGTCGTAAACTTCCAACAGCGCATTTGTCGCAACCAGATCAGATCCACGACCAACTTAGGCGTGTTCTAAAGATTATGATCCCTTCCTGCGTTCTGAACTGATGGCGCGAACCAAAGCCAAGGAGTTCAATGCCGGTGAAAGAGTCTTTGGAACAGACGACGGCATGCGCCGGACGCAGCGCCCCACGACCGCCCGACGCCACAGGTGCTACACTGCACGACCGGGAGCCGACTATGACCAACGAGCTCACTCGACGCCAGCTCCTTTCCGCCGGAGCCGCGGCAAGCGTCGCAGCTCTGCCAAGCCCAGGCATACTCGCGGGCGCTGCCGCGCCCGCCGAGATGCCACGGCGTAAGTTCTATGCGATTCTGAGCCTCGGACGCCTTGGTTTCCAAGCGAGTTTTCCGGAGTCGCTCGAACTCACCGTCAAGCACGGTTTCGAAGGCCTGGATCCAGATCCGAACTACTTCGCTTCGCTGGGCGACGATGGGCTCAAGCGTCTCCTTGACGACCTGCGGGCGAAGAATCTCAGATTCGGCGCTGCGGGTCTGCCGGTGGAGTTTCGCAAGGATGAGGCGAGATTTAACGACGGATTGACAAACCTCCCGGCCACGGCCGAAATCCTGCAGCGAGCAGGCGTGTGGCGCGTCAGCACCTGGGTTCTTCCCTGCAGTAATGACCTCACGTACCCTCAGAACTTCCGCCAGCACGCCGACCGCTTGCGCCAGTGCGCGCAGATTCTCGCCGACCACGGCCAGAAGCTCGGCTTGGAGTACGTTGCGCCGCGCACTCTTTTGCGGAGCCAGCGACATCCCTTCATACACACCATGAGCGAGATGAAGGAGCTGATGGTCGCTATCGGTACGAACAACCTTGGCATTCAGCTCGATAGCTGGCATTGGTTCAACGCGGAAGAGACGGACAAGGACCTGTTGACGCTGCGCGGCTCGGATGTGCTGACCGTGGACCTGAACGATGCCCCCACTGGCCTGTCGTTGGATGAGTACCGGGATGACCATCGCGAGCTGCCTGCCGCCACGGGCGTCATTCCGGTGAAGGACTTCCTGGGTTCGCTGGTCCAGATCAACTACGATGGCCCCATCCAGCCCGAGCCTTTCAACGCCGCCTTGCGTGCCAAGTCGTTCAACGAGGCTTGCACCAGCGCCTCCGCCGCCATGAAGAGGTCCTTCAGCCTGTTGTAATCTCGGGCCCGGCCGGCCTTGTACAGCGCAAGGGACGTTTTAAACTGCCATCCGCGCCCTGCTTCGTGCGGTCGGATGTGTTCTTCAAGCTCGACCGCCGCCGCTTTTCCGTCAGCACCAAGCCCGCACCACCTACAGCACGGCTTCTCAAGGGGCGCAATCGTGCTGATAGGCCGGGCTGCGCAAAGCAAGCGGATCGCCTTCGGCGGTATGCAGATCGAGTGCAGCACTTACACAGGTGCTTGACCAGCATTATCTGGCAACCGCACGCCAGCGTGCTGTGATGAAGGAACGATAGGTCAGACATCCCTCAAACCGTCCGGCGCGAAGCAGTCTACTTGCTCCGGTTGAATGCTGGCTGAAGCAAGTAATTGGTGACGCGCCCTAATCCGTAAGTGCTTTGCAATTTGAGTGAGCTACCTCACACATAGGTGTGAGCGACCCGAGACATAGGCAACAGATCGTACCGGACATATAGGTTACACTTTCCCCCTTTTTGGGGAGGGAGTGATGCCGTGGAAGGAGTGTTCGGTCATGGATGAAAGGCTGCAGTTTGTGCGGCTCGCCGGCTACGAACGATGAAAGCGCTAAGAAACGCGCCAACGCTGGTAAGGGTCCAACACAGCGCAGGCCGCGCTCATTGGTTAGGTCGGCCTACGAATGCGGTTCGAGGAGGCAATCGGCATGGCTCGGCGTATGGTTCCTTCCTCGTTTGAGTGCGACTGTGGTCACCAGTCGCATTTCTGTGAGGGCACGGTGCGTGACATGGAAGCGGAGAGCCGTCGCCGACACAAACGGATGCACCTGCTGGATTCAGAGGCCGAGGAACACGCTATCGAGTTCGAGGAAGGAGTGGCAACTGCGGTTATTTGTCCGAAGCAGGGTCGACGCAAACTCACGGGCTGGTTGAATCCTTGAAATGTCCCGAAACGGTCCTGTTCCCAGCTTTAGCTAATAATTGAAATCCGGGGAGATGGTTGGTGGACGAGGCGGGACTCGAACCCGCGGCCCCCTGCTTGCAATAAGCAGGTTGGGGCAAAATACTAACTGCTTTGTTGGTGTCGCTTACACGAAAAAACACGGAAATTTCCGCTCTCTAATTGTCCCGAAGTAGTCCCGAATGCTCCAAGTGCGTGGCTAAGTGTTACAGGAAGCTCGTGAATCAGGACTCCCATCCGCATCGTCAGCCTATAGCGCAATTTCCCCTATGCCCGTTGGGCACGCTTTGGCCAGGCGCCGTGGCCCTTGAGACCCTGCCCTGGGTGACGCCGCGCGTCGGACTTACAGCAGTCGCATCCCTGGTCCGGCAATGCAAGAGAACTCGAGAATGTGGTCGAGCGTGCAGTCATTCTCTCGTGCGGCGGCGTGTTGCGCCCAGAAGCTGCGACGCTTTCTTGGAGCGGCGCCAAGGCAACTCCAGTCAGCAAGTCCGGACGGAAGAGCGCGAAGCCATCGAGACAGCCCTGATGACTTGACAGGGAAAGGTGGAGGGAAGGGAGCGGCAAGAATGCTCGGTCCCCCGGCTTGGACGGTGGATTTTCGCATCAAGAGGTTCGACATCGACAATCTCCCTTATCGCAAGCGCTTGCTAAACTAAGCTAGGGCCAGGGCGGGCCTGCTCTACCAGGAACCCGATCTGCAAAGGCTTGCGCCAAGGTAGAAACTGAATTGGCATGTGCGAAAAAGAGCCGACAGAACGTTATTCGGATGCGGAGTGCCAAACGCTGTTTGCCTCTCTGTTTCCTGCGGGATTCGCCGGAAAAGATGTTCTCAAGGAAATTGCGCCCGAAGGATGGCCACACTCCACGCTCCAGTTCCTATTCCACCCTACACTTGAGCAGGTCCATTGGGAACGCGTCCAGCTTCATCGCAACCTTCGGAACTGGCCATGGTTTCCGAAAGACCGGCTGGAAGAGCCGGAGCCCACACTAGAGAGTATTCACGCAGACTACCAGGACAGCCCTGTTGACACCACCCGCGAAGTGCGAGAACTCGTTGCTATGTGCCTGTGGGACGTGTTCTCGAACGAAAACGACGTGGTCGACCGGGATGTCCGGCTGGTGGACATCGGTTCCTGGCGTGGCGCCGCCGGATTCCTCGCCGACCAACTGAATCGCGAGACCGGGGAGCAGCAGTACGACTATATAGATTTCTACATGGGAAGTTTCTGGGTTTCCGAGCGTGCCGACTTGACGCCCGTGTATGAGATGATCTTCCGCCGATTGAAGGTTCAGTCGTTGGATTGGCGGTATCGTTTTCCGGAACTGCACTTGATCGAGTTTCCCTCTGAACGACCGAACGGTCGAAGGAGTTATGAGCTCGAAAAAATGAGAGCTGATCTCGAACAGGCGCACCACGAAGCCATGGACGATTTAAAGCTTGAGTCCGTGCCCGCGATCGTGCTTGCGTACAGCAATATTTATGGCGTCTTTCCCCATGGTTGGCCACCATGGGAGTTCAACGAGCGTGACGATTGAGTTCGTGGGTCAGGGATGAAGCACCCAAACTTTCTAATTCCGACCAATCCGGATCGCTTGGCGAAACTCGTCGCGCGGCCCGCCGGCCAGATTGAGGGTGTAGCCGCCTTGCGGCGACCATCGGGTCGAAGGCGTCATGAATGAGTTCTTATGGTTCCCTGCTATCACAACCGAGGGAGAAGCGCAGTGCGGCGCAGATTTCCTGCATCCGCGTGGAACTCAGCTGAGCCACGCGCCTCCCCAACCGCTGTTGCGAGACCGTAACCGCGTTGTGCAGATTGACTGTACAGGGTGCTTTCATGCCATCCTCTTCGTTCAAGACTACCTCCGACGGGACACCACGGATGGTAGAGGTGATCGGCGCTACGGTGACGGTCGATAGATAAGCAATAGCGCTGTCGCGAGTAAGCACAACCGCCCGTCTGTTCTTGTCGGGCGGGGCAAACTGGTACAGGCGGACATCTCCTCGGGCTATTCTGGCGGCCACGCTGCCTCTGCTTCCCAAAGCTGTGACTCCTGATGCCGTAGCGGGTGCTTCGTGTAGCCTTCGCGGTCGCGTTCTTCCCTTGCCCGAATCTCCAGTTTCCGGAGGAGCTCCCGCAAGGCGTCGCGTACCAATGCTGAACGATTTCGTTTGGTCCGGCGTGCCGCGCGATCGGTCGCTGCCAAAAGCTTCTTATCGAGAACAATCTGGACGGTTTCCATATGTTGACTCTGTTCCACAGTCTTCTCGACAATCATCTGCACGGCAATCCCTGCCAAACGCAATGGCGAGGCTTAGGTGGGCACAAAATTGGGCACAGCGAAAATCACACGGATACAAACGAAGTGGCAGAGAGGCAGCTAACTCATCAAAGTTAAAAGAAGGTTGGTGGACGCGGCCGGGATCGAACCGGCGACCTCCTGCTTGCAAAGCAGGGAGGAAAAAACACTAAAGTGCTTTGATGGTGTCGCTTACACGGAAAATCAACAAAATTCTCGCTCTCCAGTTGTCCCGAAGTTGTACCGAGTTCTGGTCGCGGCAGGAGCCGCGAAGGCCAGTTCTCCGATTAAAATTAACCAGAGGGAGAAGGCCGGTTCCCGGACAAGTTCCTCCCGGCAACCACTTTGATGATTCGGCGTTAATCCTCCAGTCGCGTCACTTGTACATCGAGCGGCCCTCAGTTGTGACCGTGGATACCCCTCTTCACTGTGTCAGGCACCAGTGTGGGAATGACCACGGCGCGGCCTGCCGCTGCCCCTAAA